>WOR8_10003095_pt1 | contig 16289 bp, 12 predicted proteins | sample DeeMarSeWOR38_10_FD_19890 | JGI IMG/M metagenome (IMG submission 19890) | reverse complement strand
ACAACTATGTTTGCTGGAGAAGACCTATGGTGAATCCTGTTTCACCGAGAACTTATACTTCCCCTCCCCTGGCGGGAGGGGATAAAGGGGAGGGAGAATTGATAAATAGCTGAATGTACCTTTAATTTTTCACCCCCACCTCTACCCTGTTAAATCCCTGCTGCGCAGGGGCCGCCAAAGGCGGCATTTAACAGGGCGAGCCCTCTCCCGTCAAAGGAGAGGGAGTTCTTAACTCTTTGCTGTGAAGGGTTTTCGGTGACTATCAAGATTAAAAGCCAACTTATTCAAGAGTTCTCGGACAGCCTCTAAAGCCCCCTTTGGGGCAGCTCACAGCCAGGTCCTCTGGCCTGGATTCTTTACTAGCTCCTAGTGCTGTGCATATGGCTCTCGTCTTATCAGCTAGAGTGGATGAGGACCACTACTGTGACAGACCTGTTGGGCATTCGTGCTCTTGGGGCAGTTTGAGGGTGAGGGATAAGATTAAACCAAACAGTATGAGCACTCCTACTAAAGCAAAACCAAAAGCAAAGGAAAAAGTATCACCCATTACTCCTATGCCGGTGGGAATTGCTCCGGCTCCTATGAGGAAAGCAAAGGGGATAGCCAGCGACACAGCCACGTTTCTGGAACTGGGCGGTCCTATACAGGAGAGGGCGGCAAAACCTGCCGGGAAAAAACAGACTGCCAACATGGGTTGCAAAAAAACGATGACCACAATCCAATAGCCCTTTATTATCCCCAACAGGACGGTCATCGTTCCGGTAAGAAAGAACACAGCCGCCATGACTCTCCTGGCACCAAAGCGATCAGTTGCCCACCCGGCCAAGAATGCCATACCAAGGCCTGAGATACGAGAAAAGGCCACCAGAGTGTTAGCCAAGTGTTGATCTATGGAGCGCTCAGCCACCAAATAGAGGGGCAACATGGCATACACACCCAGACTGCCAGTGATACCCAGGCTGAAAAGGACGGTCATGATCCAGAAAGCCGGTTTTGTTAGAATAGTTCTGAAGGATGCAACACTGGGGGCGTCACCTGGGAACTTTCCGCCCCTGCCAAAGCGGGCGAAGACTATCCCGGCCAGCAATGATGCTACCCCCAGTACTGCTAGGACGGTTCTCCAAGGAAACCAGAGTAGGAGTGCCTCAGATATCAAGGGTGCCGCAACGAAGCTTAAATTTGGGGCCAGTTCATGGATGGCCAATGCTTTGCCCCACTGATTAGGACTAACTAGAGAGGTGAGGGTGGAGATACCGGAAGGTAGATATAGTCCTGCTGCCAAACCCAGCAGGATCAAACCCAAGCGAATGCCAAGCAGACTAGTGCTAAAGGTAATAGCAAAAAGTGCAATTGCAATGGCAGTGGCAGAAAGGACAATTGTCCGGCTGTGCATCAGCCTGGAGGCCACCAGGCCGGATCCGAGAAGAGATACGAAATAGCCCATTGATATCAAGAGAAAGAGAGAACCTGCTTCAGAATGGCCAACAGCTAGATCCCTTTCAATGGTGGGAAGTAGGGGGGCAAGAATGATCCTCGAGATGAAGTTCAGAAAGAAAATCCCAGCCAACAGAAAGATGGGGCCCGTTTGTGATCTAAAGGATGTAGTGTTGGGTTTGTCTGTGTTGAGAGAGTCTGGACGACTCAAGGGATCATTCACCTATAGTACTCCTATCCCAGATTTTGTGACCGCATTCATTCGCTAAGGTTTCAGTGTTCAGGTTTCAGGTTTTAGCTGCTATGTTTCTTTTCATGACACCTGATAAGTGAATGACACCCGATACCTGAAACCCTGAAAGCTGGTGCTTGGAGTTTGATATTTTGCGATGCTCCACCACCCCATTACTCCAGCATACTTCCGCATTAGAAAAAAACCATTGCCCCCCCTCTGCGGCTGGATTCTATAGTTAAGATAAGACTCTTAGCTCACTTGACAAGAAACCACCGGGTTCATTGTAGTCCACTGATTAGTTTTTGCGGCAGATAATTTTATGGTGAGATATTATATCCGGCAATGATCTGAGGCGAGTACAATCTTTAAGCTAATAGTAACCCCTGTACAAGGCTTATTTAGCCTTTAATACTTAGATAACCTAGCCTGGAATAAGCCTTTTTGTCAAACAAGTTGGCTTACGAATGGGCAACAGTTAACGTTCAGGCAGATTTTTATCCAGTTCATCAATGTAGGCCATAGCTCTCTCCAATTCGTCGTTGAGATGGCTGATTCTGAGCATAGACCTTATTCTGAAGGTAATCTCTGTCTTGTCAAATGGCTTATTTACAAAGTCATCAGCGCCTTCTAGGTATGCCTCTACATCTCTATCCTGGTATGCGGTTACCATGATAACTGGAATTGACTTGGTTTTTTCCTCCCCTTTTAGCCTTTTGCAGGTTTCGACTCCATCAATCCCGGGCATTTTGACGTCCATGAGAATAACCTGGGGGTGTTCCGCTTGTGCTAGACTTATTGCCTCTTCCCCGTTTGAAGCCGCAATTACTTCGTATCCGTCTTCATTTAGATAGATACTTAATAATTCAATAATTTCCCTTTCGTCATCAACTACCAAAATCTTTTCCGCCATGGTGCCCCTCCTAATGGTTTCAGGCTGCTCGAACGCTGCCCTATGTGAGTACTTCCCAAAGTCAGACTTGTAAAGATAGCAAGATCAATGCCGAGTTCATTAATGCTTGAAAATTATCTGATACTCGAAAACCAATGGTGCGACTGCAAGTTTAAGGTCACGAACCTATTTCTACTGTTCTGCATAGAATTATACCTACTGGTTTCCCTTGCATTTACCGTCAAAGTAAGATGGTTAATCGAGATAAGCTGATCTCTTGCATCCGCTTAAGACTAATAAATGGGATCGCCAAACACCAAATCCAACATGTACATTCTGTTTTTGCAGCAATAACGAGGCTAATAAGGTGCCTGGATGAAACCATGCCAGCGGCTGGCAAGACCAAAGATTCCACCAAATAGTTGAGTTATTCTTGACAATTATCCATTGATGATATATTTAGTACTAATTATATCATAATCAGGGGGTAGCTGATATGGAAAAGAAATGGCTCCTTAGATTGCCAAGAGATTTAGATAATTGGCTAACTCTGAAGGCAGCTGAAGAGACGGTAGTGCGAGGGAGAAGAGTCTCAAAGAACACTCTGGTTATTGAATTGGCCTCCACCGCTAAGGAAGAAAAGGTATCGGCTCTAGCGGTTGAACCCGCTGAAATGGGAGGTTGGCATGATGTAAAGTCAGCACTGGAGTTCATTTACGAGAAAATCGAGCACAAGACCGAGATGGATTCACCAGCGAATGAGCGCTTCAAAAAGAGAATGTCATTTAACCTTAAGATGTTGGAGTCTTATCTTGAGGATCTGGAGCAGTAAATGACTGCTCTGTGCTGTGTCCTTAGAAGTTAAATAGGAAAAACTCCAGCCAATAAATCTACTGAAGCTCCAGCTGAAGAAGTAATGAAAAAAAGGATTAGGAGAAATCCTAATCCTTTTTGTTTTTCTGGTGGGCGGGACAGGAGTTGAACCTGCGACCCCCGGCTTGTAAGGCCGGTGCTCTCCCCACTGAGCTACCCGCCCACTTGTATGTCTTGGCCTTAACAGGTCATCGTCCCTCTGTCAAGGGGATTCTCTTTATGGTCCGTGGTCCGTTGCATCACTCGAACAGAATCCAATGGCATATGTGCAACGGACGACGGACAACCTACGACTGACGCTTCTCAAATGACAACGCCCAACCGCATTTTGCGGTTGGGCGCTCGATTTGCTGATCTGGACGTTCACCAGCCGAAGGCCAAGGTTTTTATTAATGGGCCACTATCTCCTCCGAGGCTTCGGGAGTTTCAGGAGGAACCAAAACCTCTTCGGCTTCTTCTACAAGTCTGGCGAAAAGTTTGTCAGGATCGTCAACCACTAAAGCTTGTTTGAGCACTTCGTCCATGTGCTCCACCATTATAAGTTCAAGATCTTTTAGGATCTTTCCAGGAATTTCTTTAATATCTTTGGCATTTTCCTTGGGAATCAACACGTTCTTAATAAGTCCTCGATGTGCTGCCAGAACCTTCTCCTTCAACCCTCCTATTGGTAGTACTCGTCCTCGCAAAGTTATCTCACCGGTCATGGCAAGATCTCTGCGGACGGGTACTTTGAGCAGGGCAGAGGCAATGGCCGTGGCCATGGTGATGCCAGCGGAGGGACCATCTTTGGGAATGGCACCCTCGGGCACGTGAACGTGGATATCAAGTTTTTTGTAAAAGTTTGGGTCGAGCTCCAGGGCTGCAGCGCGGGAGCGCACGTAAGTAAGGGCAGCCTGGGCCGACTCTTGCATGACCTCGCCAAGCTTGCCTGTAATGGTAAGGCCGCCTTTACCGGGCATGATGGCTGTCTCGATACCTAGCAGTTCTCCACCAACCTCGGTCCAGGCCAGACCAACAGCAAGGCCAATTTCATCTTTCTCTTCGGCTCGGCCGTAGTGGTATTTGGGTACCCCAAGATGCTTGGCGATACTTCTCTCGGTTATCTTGACCTCGGTCTCAGGACCTCTTTTGACCACCTCTTTGGCTACTTTGCGACAGACCGAAGCGATCTCCCGCTCTAGGTTCCGTACACCGGCTTCCTTGGTATAGCGGCGGATGATCTCATAGATGGCGCCGTCCGAAAAGTAGATATTTTCAGGTTTCAGCCCATTGGCGTCGCTTTGTTTCGTGACCAAAAATTGTTTGGCAATGTGGAGTTTGTCAAACTCAGTGTAACCCGGCAACCGAATGATCTCCATGCGGTCCTGCAGTGCCGGAGGGATGGTGTACAGGGTGTTGGCGGTGGTAATGAACATGACCTCGGACAAATCATAATCAACGTCCAAGTAGTGGTCGTTGAAAGCAAAATTCTGTTCTGGGTCGAGAACTTCCAGCAATGCCGCTGACGGATCACCGCGGAAGTCCATGCTCATCTTATCAACCTCGTCCAAACAGAAAACTGGATTATTGGATTTGGCCTTGCGGAGACTCTGGATGATCTTTCCGGGCAGGGCTCCTATGTAAGTGCGTCGGTGACCACGAATCTCGGCCTCGTCTCGAACCCCACCCAGGGAAAGGCGGATGAAGTTACGATCCAAAGCACGGGCAATCGATTTGGAGAGCGAGGTCTTACCCACCCCAGGGGGGCCCACGAAACAGAGGATAGGGCCTTTGATCTTTTTCACCAGCGCTTGAACCGCCAGATATTCAAGGATTCTCTCTTTCGGTTTTTCAAGGCCATAGTGGTCCTCTTCCAGGATATTTGTGGCCTGATCGATGTCTAGCTTGTCTTTGGTGCGTTCGTACCACGGCAGAGAGAGAAGCCAGTCGATGTAGTTTCGCACCACTGTGGCCTCAGCGGACATGGGCGACATTAATTTGAGTTTTTTGAACTCGGCGCGCACTTTGCCAGCGGCTTCGCGCGACATGCGCTTACGTTTGATACGCTTCTGTAACTCAGCGAGTTCGTTGCGAAAATCATCCTTTTCGCCCATCTCTTTCTGAATGGCGCGCATCTGTTCGTTCAGGTAATATTCCCGCTGGGTCTTCTCCATTTGCTTTTTGACCCGGCCCTTAATGCGTTGCTCTGTCTGGATGATCTCATTTTCACCGCTGATGTAAGCATAAAGCAGTTCAAGCCGCTCGAATTGACGAATAGCTTCGAGCAGTTTCTGCTTATATTCGATCTTGAAAGGCATGTGGGAGGTAATGGTGTCGGCCAATTTACCCGGTTCCTCAAGGGAGGAAACCGAGAGAACCATTTCTTGGGATATCTTTTTGTTTAACTTGGCGTACTTTTCGAAGGCCCGACTGGTACTGCGCATCAAAGCTTCGATCTGAACAGTCTCTTCGGTCCTTTCGGCTATTTCCTGCACCTGAACCATAAAAAAGTCAGGGTTTGACAAGAATTCAACAATTTTGCCGCGGCTTTTTCCTTCCACCAGAGCTTTCACCGTGCCATCCGGCAAGCGCAGCAATTGCAGAATGGTTGCCACCGAACCCGTGCGAAAAATATCCTTTTCCGTGGGATTATCCGTTTTGGCTTTTTTCTGGGTAGCGAGGAAGATAGTTTTGCCCTCGCCCATGGCGTGCTCGAGAGCCTTGATCGATTTTTCCCTACCAACGAAAAGTGGTGCCACCATACTGGGAAAAATCACAATGTCTCTGAGCGGCAGTAGCGGATATTCATGGAGCCCGGCTGCTTCTAACGATGGGGTATTTTCACGATTTTTCTTAAACATGTTAACCTTTATTCTCTTCCATTAAAGAAAAGGCCACGCTGTATGTCGCGATTAGCCTTCACAGGTTTATAAGAGCTCGCAGTCTAAGGTCCCGCAAGCCATACGGATTGTCTGAGCGCAATCTTGAATGCTCTCAGGCTGATTCCAGGCTGCCTTCATACAGTAGCAGAGGCGTTTCCCTGTTTGTTACTACCTCCTCACTTATAACGCATTCGCGAATATCAGGCTGGGAAGGAATTTCATACATAATATCCAGCATGATGTGTTCTAGGATGCTCCTCAGTCCGCGGGCCCCCGAGTTCCGCTTCATGGCCTCAAGGGCCACCGCCTGCAGGGCCCCCTCAGTGAAGCGCAAAGCCACGTTCTCCATACCAAAAAGTTTCTGGTATTGTTTCACCAGCGCGTTTTTCGGCTCCAGCATGATCTTGACCAGTTCGTCCTCGGTGAGTTCGTACAGTGTTGCTACCACTGGAAGTCGTCCGACAAACTCGGGAATCATGCCAAATCTGATGAGATCTTCGGGTTGGACCTGAACCAGGATGTCTCCTAGTTTTCTTTCTTCCCGTTTTTTGATCTCAGCGGCGAATCCAAGGGCCTTGACGCCGATGCGTGACTTGATTATGCCTTCCAAGTTGTTGTAAGCGCCGCCGCAGATGAAAAGAATGTTGGTGGTATCAATTTTGATGAATTCCTGCTGTGGATGCTTGCGACCTCCCTTGGGAGGGACGTTAGCAATGGTGCCTTCCAGGATCTTCAGCAGCGCTTGCTGAACACCCTCACCGGAAACGTCCCTGGTAATGGAGGGGCTGTCCGCTTTACGAGCAATTTTGTCTATCTCATCTATGTAGACGATGCCGCGGGAGGTTTTCTCCACATCATAATCAGCGGCCTGGAGCAGATTGACAATGATATTTTCCACGTCCTCGCCAACGTAACCCGCCTCTGTGAGGGTGGTGGCGTCGGCAATGGTGAAAGGAACGTCAAGAATGCGGGCCAGAGTTTGAGCCAACAATGTCTTGCCGCATCCAGTAGGGCCGATCAGGAGTATGTTGCTCTTCTGGATTTCCACATCCTCCATTTCTGCCCGGGACTCAATACGCTTGTAGTGATTATAGACTGCCACCGAGAGAATTTTCTTAGCCCGTTCCTGGCCGATGACATAATCGTCAATGGCTTCCTTGATCTCGGTGGGTTTGGGCACACTGCTTAACTTTGCAGCTTCTTCCTTTTCAAACTCTTCCGCAATGATGTCATTACAGAGTTCGATGCACTCGTCACAGATGTATACAGTAGGACCAGCTATCAGCTTTTTGACCTCATCCTGGCTTTTACCGCAGAATGAACAGACCAGATCTCCGCCCCGGTCATCCTTCTTCCTCGTCATCTCATCCTCCTTGGGAGACCAATGTCACTCCAGATTCCTATTACGTCCTCTCTTCGTGCGCCATGACTATTATAGCAGAACAGAGGTTATATTCAATGGGTTCTCTACTCACCTTTGCTCTTCGGGGCTTCTTTGGGACCTTTCTTGTTGTCATCTTCTTTGGGAATCTCGCGTTCCACAATCACCTGGTCCACGATTCCATATTCCTTGGCCTCCTCACCGCTCATAAAGAAGTCCCGGTCGGTGTCCTTCTGAATCTTGTCAAAGGATTGGCCGGTGTGGAGCGCCAAAATGTCATTTAACTTCTCGCGCATTCGCAGGATCTCTTTAGCCTGGATTTCCACATCAGTGGCTTGGCCTTGGAAGGCACCCAGGGGTTGATGAATGAGAATGCGGGAATGAGGAAGCGAGAACCTCTTCTCTTTGGCCCCTGCCGCCAGCAGAAGAGCCCCCATGCTTGAAGCCTGGCCCAAACATAAGGTGGCCACATCAGGCTTGATGTATTGCATGGTATCGTAGATGGCCAAGCCGGAGGTAACTAGCCCTCCAGGCGAATTGATATAGAAGTTAATATCCTTGTCCGGATCCTCAGATTCTAGAAAAAGCATCTGGGCGATAATCAAATTGGCCACCTCATCACCCACCGCTGTTCCCAGAAAAATGATGCGATCCTTGAGCAGTCTCGAGTAGATGTCATAGGCACGCTCTCCCCGACTACTCTGTTCTACGACGATGGGTATCAAGGTCATGAACTTTCCTCTCTTTTGATTTTATCTTCCTCGGGATCAGTGGCCACTGCCTCCACCTCGGTAATATTAGCTTGCTCCCGAAGGAAATTAATGACCTTTTCCTCCAGCAAACTGCGTCGGAACATCTCCATAACGTTGCTTTTCTGGTAATAATCTTTCACTTGTTCAAAAGGTTGATTCATGTCCTCTGCGGACCTGCGCAGCCCCTGATCCAGCTCCTCATCACTGATCTCAAAACCTTCTTGAAGAGCTATTTTTTCCAGGAGGAAAGTGATTCGAACCTTTTTTTCAGCAGCGTCGCGGTTGCGTTCCTTGAAGGTGTTTTCGTCCATTCCAACCTGTTCTAAGGTAATATTCTGGGCTTCCAAACGGTAAAGAATGGTATCCAACATTCTTTGCAATTCCTGTTCCACCATGCTCTGAGGGGCTTCAAAGGGGTTGCGGTTGATCAGTTCATCCTGGATCTGGGCCCAGACCTCACCGTCTAGTTGATTCTTTTTGCTGCCTTCCAAATCCTGACGTACGGCGCCGCGTAGATCTTCCAGGCTCTCGAATTCACCGATATTCTTAGCAAAACTATCATCAAGCTCTGGGAGCACTTTCTCTTTAATGTCCTTGATCTCCACCTGAAAGGTGGCATCCTTACCGGCGAGATGTGGGTTGCCATAGTCGGGCGGAAAAGTAACTTCGATCTCTCGCTGTGCGCCCATGCTGGCACCGATAAGCTGGTTTTCAAACTCTGGGCTGAAACGATTACTACCCACCTCCAGGTGAAAACCCTTGGCTTGGCCATCAGGTACTGGCTTACCCTCAACAAAGGCCTCGAAATCAAGGACTGCGTGGTCTCCTTGCTTTATAGGTCGGGGTTCCTCGGGAGATTCGAGATGGGAGTTTGTTTGCCGACGAAGCTCCAACTCGGCGTCAACCTCCTCATCGGTGATGATTAATCGCTGTTGCTGCGCCGGAATTTTTTGATAATCTTTAACGACTATTTCCGGTTGCACCTCCACCTGAAATGAATAGCGAAAAGGTTCGCCTTCTTGTAACGGTTCTCTGTCTAAGTCAGACTGAGAAATGGCTTGCACCCCGGTCTGCTCCAAGGCTTCCATCAACGTTTCGTTGACTAGTTCTAATCCCACCTCGTGACTGACCTGATCTGCGTAGTGCCTCTTGAGAATGGCCAACGGCACCTTTCCCGGGCGAAACCCTTTAATCTTAGCAGTGCGGCTGAGTTGGTTATATGCTTTTTTAAGGTGATGAGCTACCTTATCTTCAGGTAGTTCGACGTGCAGCCTACGGGCGATCTCACTAATCTCTTCTATGGACACTTTCATTTGGCTCTGATCTACTTCTCCTTCCAGACGATTTTGGTCAACGATCCTATAATCAGACTATCATGCTGGTAACAAAATTTAAAGAACTACCCCGGAAGGACGCCCATATCCGCGGTCGCAGTCACGCCGGGGCGTGATGAAATATCCGGGCTGCTAGGGCTACCTTAATGACACTGCCTGAACCGCCCGACAATATAATCATAGTAAGTGGGGTCTGGCAACCCTTAAAGATATCTAGCCCGGATGTTTACACGGCCATATGTGCGCTCGCAGTAACCGTTCTGTGAATAATACGGTCTAAAAAGCCAAAAAAAGGTTAGCCAGGCCTGAGCCAACCCTTTGCAATTACCGCTGGTGCGAGAGGGGAGATTCGAACTCCCACACCCGAAGGCGCTGGATCCTAAATCCAGTGCGTCTGCCAGTTCCGCCACTCTCGCGCTTCATCTGACCTTGATTAGCGCCGTTTTTTATTGGCTGACTAACCTGGTTGAAGTCAGGGGAAAAGTTTACCCTGGAAGCCGACAAGTTTGCAAGAGCTTTTCCACGCCAGTAGTTGTTCCCTATCCCATTTGTTCCAAGTCATTCTTGGCCCTTGATGGGATTTCTGCTCCATGACCTGTTATAATCATCTGCAACTCAATTCGTTCGGCGGCTTGTTGTAAACTTTAGTCATTTACGCGTGATCATGTTTCGTTCAAAGAAAAAGAAGCAAAAACCTTCATCTCAGTCATTGAATATAGGGATGCTCTCCTGGGTGAAACATTTTGCCGCATTCTATGTGATTCTCCTGGCTCTGACCTGCATACCCTTTTTGATTTTATTTGTGGTGCTGTCCGTCCGCACTGTCCTCGAATATGCTCTCTGGATTTTGCCCGGAGTTGCAGTCCTGCTGGTAGCTGTGGTGACTCTGGTGTTGCGAAGAAAGAAAAAAATCCAGAAGCGTTTCGAGGCGGAAAAGAAAGATGTGATGGAAGTCATTCGTACTGCCGCCAAGGAGGGTCACAATGTGAAAATCTCGTTCATGCACGGTTTGATTCGGCTCGACTATCAGGGAACCGACAATAGTCCCCGTCTGCTGGAGGGGGCCCTGTATGGCCGCTTAAAAGAGCTGCCCGCTATCACTTCTGGAAACCAACCCAGCCAGTTGGTAATGGTGGAGACAGAAAACCATTCGGAAGTTATTCAGGTGAGCGTCGCCACGGAGCTAGAGAAGCTTTCCAGTCTTCTGAATCAGGGTGTGGTGAATGAGGATGAGTTCAGGGCATTAAAACAACAGCTTCTCAAAAGCAACCAAGATTAGCACGCTTTATTCATGAAAATGCTACAGCTCGCCCTGTTGAATAGGGTTCCCTTCGGGAAATTAAACAGGGCGAGCGCAATCCCCGTCCCGCTTGAAAAGCGGAACTGCGGGGTTAGCGAGCGAACTACAATAAAATGGAATCTCTTCCTTACATTTCGAATCCCGCTTCAGCGGGACTGCCCGCCTCAGGCGGACTGCAGGGAGCTTCAACAATGCGGGCTAGCCTTTTCTTCTTGCCTCAAAAAATCCAATTGTGTAAGCTGCCATCAGTAGAGAATTTTCCGCATCTAGCCCGCATATTTCATCACGCCCCGGCGTGACTGCGACCGCGGATATGGACGTCCTTCTCTCCGAGCTGTAGGCTCTACGAGCCGGAAGCCTGGCTTCCTCGGACCCCGAACCCTGCGACGTACTGTTCAAGTACGGAATTCGAATTCCTGCGGTTGCCCGGTGGCAAGCCCTTCTTCACGGTCTCGTGACGTCAATTCATGGAATATCCGGGCTTGCGATTCCGCACCAGACAGATGTGTCTAGTCATGCCGAACCTGGTCCTCAAAGCTAGGTCAAATTTCAATGGATTGCCGGCGAAGATGGATAGTGGTCTTGGAGTACTGGAGTATTGGAGTATCAGAAATTCCAAATCACAAATTACAATCGCTAAGGTTTCAGTGTTCAGTATTAAGTGCTTTCGCTTTTACTCCCTGAAACCTGACACCAGACACCTGAAACCCTGAAATCTGGTGCTTGGAGTTTGATATTTTGCGATGCTCCACCACTGCATCACTCCAGCAGAATACCGCGTTAACCTTGACTTGAAAGGAGGCATATCCATGATTACAAAAAAGAAGAGGATAGTTTGTCTTTTGGTTTTAATGCTTGTTTTTAGTTTGATGTTTGTTAATTATACGTTCAGCCAGCAGCTGGCTGTAAAAAGACAAACAGATGGAACTATTAAAATCGAGAGTACTTCAACAAAAATGAAGGCACGCATCTCAAACATGATTTATTGTAGGACCATCAACGAATTGTTAGAAGAAGAAAAAGTTACTTTGAATAAGTTAATATCGGAAAATAGGTATGGAGAACTAAAAGATTCTGTTGAAATTATTGAAGAACTACAGGCTTTAAAAATGAAGCAGTGTAGATAAAAGCGCCAATTATACTAATAAAAAATATTATCAACCATGTAAGACAGCCATATTATATTGATAATTCTTGCATTCGAGTAAAAAATGTATTGATATTTATGGCGAATTATAATGTGTAAATGCCAACTGTTTGCCAGATGAAAGTTGCAATTACAGTAGCTGACATTGCTTCGAGGAAGCAATGGTTGTGTGAGACATTACTGTTGAAATTCCTAGCTTGCATCCCCTATTATAGGCAAGCTATCTTATATCCTTTAATATATACAGCGGGTAAGTATGAAGAAGAAAAAATCTCCATTGCGGGTAATGATGGTCTTTTCGGAGGTGGCACCTTTTGCCAAGACCGGCGGACTTGCCGATGTGGGCGGTGCCCTGCCTCTAGCTTTGAGTGAACTGGGCTGTGAAGTGCGTATTGTTATGCCTTTTTACAACCGGTTCGTCAAAAAGGCGACCGAAGAAGATCCTCTGGTGGAAGGGTTGCCGGTGACCTTCGGATCTCAGGTGCTTGCTGCGGATATCTATCGAGGTCTTGTCAAAGATACCGTAGAAACCTATTTCGTCCGCCGAGATGAATTTTTCGACCGCACCTACCTCTATGGAACCCCAAAAGGGGATTATTTTGATAATTTTCAGCGGTTTACCTATTTTTGCCGAGCCGCTCTGGCCTTGTGTCCTGAGGTGAAATTTCAGCCAGACATAGTTCACTGCCACGACTGGCAGAGCGGCTTGATCCCCGCTTACTTGAAACATGACTTAAAATCCCATAGCTATTGGGCCGAAGCGGCGAGCATGTTTACCATCCACAACATTGCTTATCAGGGACAGTTCGCTGCAGAGCTTTTCCCGATGACCGGATTACCGCCCTCCTTTTTCAGCCCAGATGGCATGGAGTTTTGGGGCAAAATCAACTTCATGAAAGCCGCCATAGTTGCCGCCGACGTCATTACCACGGTTAGTCGTCGCTATAGCGAGGAGATTCAAACCGAGAGCTACGGACATAGGTTGGAAGGCGTTCTCAAAACCCACCAGCAAAAGCTTCACGGGATTACAAACGGTGCCAGCTACCACGAGTGGAACCCCGAGACCGATCCGTACATCGCAGCCAACTACTCCAAGGGAAATTTGGACGGCAAACGTATCTGTAAACTGGACCTGCTTCGCACCGTAAAACTGCCGGAGAGACTCATGAACAGACCCTTGCTGGGAGTTATTTCCAGGCTGGCCGACCAGAAGGGTTTCGATTTATTGGTGGCTGTTATGGAGAAGATTGTGGCTGAGGATCTGGGTCTCGTGATTCTCGGGGTTGGCGAGGAAAGATACCACACTCTGCTCACGGAGTTGGCGAAGCGTTACCCAGAAAGAATTGCAGTACGATTGGAATTCGATGAGCGGCTGGCCCACAAGATCGAAGCCGGTGCCGATATATTTCTAATGCCTTCGCGATACGAACCATGCGGATTAAATCAGATGTATAGTCTCCGCTATGGAACCGTGCCAGTTGTACGGGCCACTGGTGGCCTCTATGACACCATTAGTCAGTTTGATCCGAAGCGAGATAAAGGTGTTGGTTTTCGCTTCACTGACTACAAGCCCGAGTCGTTCTGGGATGCTACCAAAACAGCTATTGATCTTTTCTATGAGTCCAAGACGTGGCAGCAAATAATGAAAAACGGCATGGCCAAGGATTTCAGCTGGGAGTCCTCCGCCCAGCAATACTTAAAGCTCTATGAAAAGACAGTGGCCAAGAAAAAGCAGACAAAGCGGCGCAAAAACTGACTTTTTATCTAATTGGGACACAGATGAACACAGATACCCAGGATGGAAAGTATAAGGAACTCACTGAGAAGATCATCGGGGTTTTCTATAAGGTCTATAACCAACTCGGGTATGGCTTTCTGGAGAAGGTTTACGAAAATGCAATGATGATCGAGTTTGATAAGGAGGAAATTCCTGCAGAGTCACAATGTCCAATAAGAGTTCTTTATAATGACCAACCAATAGGTGAATACTTTGCCGACATACTGGTTGATGAGAAGGTTATTGTTGAAATAAAAGCGGCTAGAGGATTAGCGTTGGAGAGCGAGGCCCAATTGTTAAACTATCTGAAGGCGACAGAAATTGAGGTCGGGCTTCTCCTAAATTTCGGGCCAACACCGCAGATAAAACGTAAGGTTTTCAATAACGACAGAAAAAATTGATCTGTGAGCATCTGTGAAAATCAGTGTCCTATTCTAACTAGTTTGCGGAAGGAAGGTGACAATGACTCCCAAGCGTATCGCTTTTCTGGTTCTCGGATTGCTGTTTGCAACGTTTGTTGTTCAAAATTCTGATGTGGTGCAGGTACGTTTTCTTTTTTGGGGCACACAGGCATCACGGGCTCTCGTTTTGCTGGGGGCGTTCATTCTAGGCGCTATTCTCGGTTGGGTGTCTGGAAGGGTCACCAGGAAAGAAAGTGCACCTGTGGTAAGCACAGAGAAGTAACCTCAGATAAATAAAAGTTCAGTAGCAAGTAGTCAGAATGTAGAGGTGCAAGGCTCAAGGCATAAGGTTCAAGGAGTAAGAATCTTCTGTCTATTTCTGCCAGACGCTCTGCGCCCTAGGTCCGACCTTCTGGCTCCTAACTCCTCTATTCTTTTTGATCAACATCAAATCACAGATGAGATCGCATGGAACTTGGCGTTGAAGCGCAAGCATTATGGTTGCTGATTATTGCAGCAGCCGTAGCCATGTTCACCAAATACATTCGGCTGCCCTACACCATTGCCCTGGTGGTGGTGGGAATTGCCATGGGGGCGCTTGATCTTCTGCCACAGATGCTCCTCACTCCGGAACTGGTCTTCCACATTTTTCTTCCTATCCTCCTCTTCGAAGCGGCATTCAACATCGACCTTCTCGATCTGAAGGACAATGCGCGGCCTATTGCCATGTTAGCTCTGCCGGGTGTGATCCTGGCCACCACTGTCACCGCTGCTATCACCTACACCGGGTTTCGGCTGTGCAGTGGAGGCCCCGACTTCTCCTGGGGCCACGCTCTGCTCTTTGGCGCTATTGTCGCTGCCACCGATCCCATTTCGGTATTGGCCCTTTTCAAAGAACTTGGAGTAACAAGGAGGCTCTCACTCATTGTGGAGGGTGAGAGCATCTTCAACGACGGCGTGGCGGTGGTACTTTTTGGAGTGCTATTGGGAATGACTCAAGGAGGTGATTTTAGTCTCCTCTCTGCAACGCGACAATTCGTAGTGAGCGTGGTTGGCGGAGGTGGTATCGGAGTACTTTTGGGCCTGGCCATGGCCAAGGTGATGAGTTTGGTGGACGATCATCTGATTGAGATTACTTTGACTACAGTGCTGGCATTCAGTGCTTACCTGCTTGCCGAGCATTTGCATGTTTCAGGGGTGATGGCGGTCATAGGTGCCGGGTTGATGACCGGCAACTACTCCACTAAGTTAGCCATGTCAGCGACAACCCGGGTATCAGTAAGCGACTTTTGGGAGTATGCAGCCTTTGCAGTAAATTCCGTGCTTTTCCTCATGATCGGCATCGAAGTGAAAATTGTTGACTTTGGCCCCCTCTGGATCGCAGTGTTGCTGGCGGTGGGGGCTATGATCTGTGGTCGCGCGGCCGCAGTTTTTCTCACCTCGCCTTTGACTGCCAAGGTGGACAGACCTCTGCCAGGAAGCTGGCAGGGAGTGCTTGTTTGGGGGGGGATTCGGGGGGCCATATGCATGGTGCTCGCCTTGAGTTTGCCCAGAGACCTGCCTCTCCGTCAGCTCTTGATAACCATGATATTTGCGGTGGTTATCTTTACTCTGCTGGTCCAGGGCTTGAGCATCAAAATGCTGCTTGAGAAGCTAGGACTTATTAGAGCTCCCTCGCAAGAAGCTTATGAGGAGAGGAAGGGTGAAATCTACGGTTTGGGTCGGGCTCAGTCGGAGCTGGAGCGGCTGTATAATCGCGGGGTTATATCTCAACGCAACTACGAACTCTTGGCACCGCGTTTGCATGATCGTTTGCAGGAACTGCAGAGGGGTTTAGATGATGCTGCGGCCAATCAGCAAGAGGCTGTTGCCGAAGAGTTACACCGCGCCGAGGAACGGTTGCTT
>WOR8_10003093_pt1 | contig 16293 bp, 12 predicted proteins | sample DeeMarSeWOR38_10_FD_19890 | JGI IMG/M metagenome (IMG submission 19890) | reverse complement strand
AGCCGGAAGACGGTATGTTAAATTGGGAGGTTGTGAACATTCACGACGAGCAAGAATGCTCAGGGGGTTTTATAGAAAACCATGCCGGGGTGTCAAACCGAGTTATCAGAGATTTTCGATTCAAAGGGAAAAAGTTATCAACAAAATTTATCTTCCTGAGTTCATTTCGAAAATTACAAATATGGATCTAAAAGTTCTTAAATTAAGAGTTTGACCAACGTAGAAATATTCTTAAAGATTTTAAATGGATCAGAGGTTATTAACAAGTTATGAACAATCGGGTTTTCTTTAGAAATCTATTAAAACCTTCCTATTTTAAGGATTTTGAATAATGTCTTAAAAAAAATCAAAACGCCTGAGAGGGCGCATAAAAAAAGCGCCTGACATCCGTCAGGCGCCATTCACTCGTTTGACCTAACCGCCCCAATCGGCAATCCTGATGGGGAATGGTTCAGCGGTTAGACCTTATATTTCCCGAAATCATCCGGGGACAGATTTGCCAGGTAATCGGCCCACTTTTTGCCTTCCTCGCTGGTATCGGCCACTTCGGCATCCGCATCACTTAATTTCGATTTTTGCATGACCGAATCCTCGACATAGATCGGTGCTTTGAACCGCAGGGCCAGTGCGATGGCATCGCTTGGACGGGCATCGATGTCGAAACTCTGATCCTTGGAAACGAAATAGATGCGAGCGTAAAAGGTGTTATCTTTTAAGTCACAGACCTCGACCTTGACAATTGAAATTTCCAGGGTATCAGCGAAATTTTTTAAAAGATCATGGGTCATGGGACGATCATATTTTATGTTTTGAAGGGCTGACGCAATGGAGGTCGCTTCCAGCAATCCGATCCAGATGGGAACCGCTTGTTCATCATCATCTGATTTTAAGATGATGATGGGGGTATTGGATGCCGGATCCATCGTCAGACCCGCTATGCTAACTTTATGCAGCATAAATCTTTTCTCCTTTCAACCCGCCGGTTGCTCCCTTGCGTTCAACCGGTTTACCCCATAAGGAATGGGAGTAGGCCTTTTCAATTTTCACGTCTACCAATTGCCCCGGGGCTATCTCTTCACAATTATCGGAATCACCGTGCCGGTAGAAATTTACAATTTTGTTTGTAGATGTGCGCCCGGTCCACTGGACAGCCTGGTACGGTTGGTTCAGGTCGCCCGATATCTGTCTCTTGCTGAAACCCTCGACCAGAATCGACAAACAGGATCCCACCAGGGCCTGATTTTTCTTTTTCGTACAGGTCTCTTGCAGATCCAGGAGAATCTGCAGCCGTTTTTTCATTTGCCGATCCGATACCTTCGCGTCGAATTTCGCCGCCGGTGCGTTGGGGCGATCCGAGTACTTGAAGGCAAAAAGACCGTCAAATTCTATGGTCCGGATCAAATCCAGGGTTTCTTCAAAGTCAGCCTCTGACTCTCCCGGAAACCCGACAATAAAATCGGAAGTGATCGCAATCTCAGGACAAGTATCTCTGAGTTTGGCGACTTTGTCAAGATACAGCTCTTTTGTGTATTTACGATTCATGCGTTCCAGAACGCGATTGGATCCCGATTGAACCGGCAAATGTATATGTTTACATAGTTTTTCATTGGTTCTGAAGGCGTTTATCAATTCCCCATCAAAATCTTTGGGGTGGGAAGTCGTAAACCGCAGCCTCAAAAGCGGTTCGATTTGAGCGATCTGCCAGAGCAATTCCGTAAAGGAGCCCAGGCCCTCTTTTTTACCATAACTATTCACATTTTGTCCGAGCAGGGTGACTTCTTTGACGCCGGCTTCTGCAAGCTGATTGATTTCGTTGAGAATCACATCAGGATGTCGGCTGGTTTCCCTGCCCCTGACGTAAGGCACCACGCAATAGGCGCAGAAATTGTCGCATCCCCGCATGATGGTAACAAACCGTGACACCTGGCCGGTGGGAAAGATATGGTCTTGGGCTTCCTGGAAATCGGGTTTGTCCGTCTGCTGGATATCGACAATCCGGCAGCGCTTTTTCTCTATCGTTTGAATTAAATGCGGCAGCCGATCAATGGCCTGGGTTCCGAATACAAGGTCCAGATACGGAATCCGCTTGAATATTTTGTCGCCTTCCTGCTGGGCGACACAGCCGCCAACGGCGGCAATAAGCCCCGGCTTCTTTTTTTTCAGCCTGGCCAGGCGACCCAGGAAGCTGAAGGCTTTTTGCTCGGCTTTGGCACGAATGGTACAGGTGTTCACAATCACCAGATCCGCCTTCTCGAGAGACGCGGTCTGCTGGTACCCCAGGGCAGCCAGTCGTAAGGCAATCTGCTCGGAATCATACACATTCATTTGACAGCCGATGGTGTTTAAATACAGATATTTATTTACCATTAAAGCCTTTCCTGCAATGTACTGCTCAATTTACCGTACACCCGGTTATTTTTTGCAGGAATCGATTCCAGCATGAAATCATTTTTTAGATCCTGCAGGATTGCGTCCACATCCGGTTCACAGCCGGGCGCGATATGAAAAACGACGATACCGGACTTCGAATCCAGTGTCTCCAGGACTGCAATACCATCATAGGCCTCCAAAATGAACCTTAAAAAGGCGATTTCACGGCGGTCAACGCGATAATACCGCTTGATGGTTTCGACAGACCCAAGAGAGGATGACATGGTAAGAAATAAGCACAAATTCCTTCATGAGCTAGAGGCAAAAATTGCAAGCCGTTTAGATAGTATAATCATATCATGGCCTTTTTCAATAAAAAAGCAAGTAAGTTGATTCGGTTGATTGAGTTGATTAAGGGATCGCTAAGCTCTCTTATTTAATCCGCCACGGCAGACGCGGATTCAACAAACAACCCGTCATGCCGCTCGCCAAAAAGATTTGAATGAAAACTTCCCCACGTCTCGGTTTATGAAGATAGTTGAGCTAACCAGATAATTTCAGAGAGTTCCAACTCAATCAACCACTCAACCAATCAATCAACATTTTGATCCGATCCGCAGACGCCAAATAATCGTCGGGCCAGATTGGAAATCATATGTGCTTGTCTGCAACAACAAACTAGGGTATATGGCCCATTTATGAAAGCACACTGGCAAATGCACCAGCCGAACCCGGATATGGTCGAGACCCTGAGAGCGGCATCCGGCTATCACCCCATCACCGCCGCCGTGCTGATCAATCGCAATATTTCGACACGGCGGGATGCCGAAAAATTTTTAAGGACCTCCTTACATGATTTACGCTCGCCTTTTACCCTGCAGGATATGGAGCCGGCCGTCAACCGCATTTTGAAGGCCATCATCGGGGGCGAAAAAATACTGATTTTTGGCGACTACGATGTCGACGGGGTGACCTCTGTCGTCATTCTGCTGAATTTTTTGCGCGATGTCGGAGCAGACGTATCCTATTATATTCCTCACCGGATCACCGAGGGTTACAGCATCCAACCCGGGCATATCGTCCAGCATGCCCGTCCCCATCAATTCGACCTCATCATCACCGCTGACTGCGGTTCCGGAAGCCACCAGGCGGTGGAAGCGGCCAACAGATTCGGCATCGATGTGATTATTACGGATCACCATAACATCTCCGAAGATATCCCGTCGGCGCTGGCGGTAATAAATCCCAAACGGCATGACTGCCAAGCGGGTTTGCACGACCTGGCCGGTGTCGGGGTGGCATTTTTTCTGTTAATCTGCCTGCGGACCCGCCTGCGGGAGACGGGGTTATGGGATGAGCGTCCGGAACCCAATCTGAAAGAATATTGTGACCTGGTGGCGCTCGGTACAATTGCCGATATGGTGCCGCTCATCGACGAAAACCGGATCCTGAGCAGAGCCGGCCTCGAGTTGATCAAGGCCGGTCATCGCCCCGGCCTGACGGCGTTGCTGGATGCCAGCGCCATTCGCAACCAGGCCCTGAGTGCCGATGATGTGGCCTTCAGGCTGGCACCCCGGTTAAATGCCGCCGGCCGGATGGACCACGCGGCGCGAGCGGTTGAACTTCTGATCGCCCGGGATACCCGGGCAGCCGCAAAAACCGCTCACACGCTGAATTTGCTCAATCGTAAACGGCAGGACCTGGAAAAGGGAATCCTGGCAGATATTCAGCGCTTTATCGACAGCAACCCGTCGTTGCTCCGCCAACGATCGCTGGTTTTATATCGGCCGGGATGGCATGTCGGGGTTTTGGGGATTGTGGCATCCCGCATGATGCGCGACTATCATCGTCCGGTGGTTCTAATCTCCCTGCAGGATGGGGTTGGCAAAGGCTCGGCCAGGAGTGCGGAGGGGCTCAACCTGTATGATGCCCTGGCCGCCTGCGAGGCTTACCTGGAAGGTTTCGGAGGGCACGCCCTGGCAGCCGGGCTTCAAATCCGCGAAGAGAATATAGCCGACTTCCAACATGCTTTTGAACTGGAGATCCAGCGAACAACCGCCCCGGAGACCTTGGTGCCGGTTTTGCAAATTGACGGTGAATTGGATTTGGCTGCAATTTCAGATGATCTTGTCGATGAGTTGGAATCATTGATGCCTTTTGGCACCGGTAACCCCGAACCGCTCTTTCTGGCCCGTAAGGTGAAAGTTGTTAACGCTAAAATCGTCGGCCGCAACCATCGGCGCATGATGTTAAGCCAATCATCGGGATACCGAACCGCCACCATCCCCGCCATTCATTTCAATGTCCCAGACGCGGATGCCCAAAAATTTCATTTTGAGCAGATGGTGTTCAGATTGCAGTGGAATCTTTGGAACGGCAAAAAGACCGCTCAAATTGTGATAGAAGATTTGCAATAACAGGTTTAAAGGTTCTGGTTTCAGCGTTCAGGGTTCTGGTTGCTGTGTTCAGGGTTAGAGTTCCCGACCCGCTCCGGCTCTAATTGGGTAATGCTGGCATAGCCGGTAAGCATGAATATCCTCAAGTAAAGCTTCACATTCGTGAGGATGCGGAACTACAGACAACCCTGAACGTTGAACCTTGAACCTTTGAACCCTTTAATACATTTTTGCTTGCAATCCTGATTTCTAAACATTATTATGCTCGCAACAGTTTAACCTTATTGGAAGGTAGTCTGCCATGGCCAAGGTATTCAGACCCAGTTCTCGCGAATCAAGCATCTTATCGAAAATAGAATCAACCAAAGAGCACATGCGCCGTCTGGCTATCAGCAGGGTCCGCGATTGCTCGGAGCCCCTCGCCAATGCCATTTCCTCCAAGCTGATTGAAAAAAAACTGGTTGAGACAACCAATCAAAATTCCCTTGAGGAGCAGATAAAGGGGTGTTTGGACCGGATGACGCGCATGGACGATTTTGATATTGACTATCAGATCGCACCGATCCGTAATATCGTCCCCCAGCCGCAAATCGTGAGTCTGTATGTGACCGCCTATGTTATCGAAAAGCTGATCGACCACAAGGATGTGGTGGACATATACGGTTCCGATGAGGAATTATATTTTACCATCAACCAGCAAGTAAAAAAATTCCTGCCGCTATAATGCGCCCCAGCTTTAATCCCCGGTTAATCAACGGTCCCTTCGACGATCCCGGGCTCTTTATTCCATTTTATTTTCAAAACCGCGCGCTGATTTTTGACCTCGGCGACATCAGCTGCCTGGCTTCCAGAGATCTGCTCAAAATCAGTCATGCGTTTGTAACCCATACCCACATGGACCATTTCATCGGTTTTGATCGTCTCCTGCGAACGGCTCTGGGACGTGAAAAAACATTGGCGCTTTTCGGCCCCGCGGGTTTTATCCAAAACGTTGAAGGCAAGCTGGCCGGCTACACCTGGAATCTGGTTGAAAAATATAATTATCCACTGAACCTGCAGATAACAGAGGTCAATTCACAATCCCTCATTTGCCGGCGCTTCCGCTGCAGCGATAAATTCAGACCGGACGGCGCAGTCGTCGAGCAACCCTTTGGCGGAACCCTTTATCAGGAGGCTGGGTTTACGATTAGCACCGCCATTCTCGATCACGGCATCCCCTGTCTGGGCTTGGCCATTAAAGAACAATTTCACGTTAACATTTTAAAAGAGGGCTTAAAAAAACTGGGGCTTGAACCCGGCCCATGGCTGGCGGACTTCAAACAGGCGTTATATGACCGTTCTGACCCGGAGTCGATATTTGAACTGCAGCATGGATCCGGCCGGAAGGTCCAACAATTCCGTTTGGGGGAACTGGCCGCACAAATAGCCCTGATGACACCGGGTCAGAAAATCGCCTACATCAGCGATGTGGCCTATACCCCATCCAATGTCGAGCGGATTGTCGATCTGGTGCAAGCGTCCGATCATCTTTATATCGAAGCCGTGTTTCGCGATGCGCACCAGGAACTTGCCGTTGAAAAAAAACACCTCACCGCCGGACAGGCCGGTATGCTGGCCGCCAGGGCCCGGGTAAAGCAGTTTTCGGTCTTTCATTTCTCCCCCAGGTACACGGGTGAGGAAGAGGCTTTGAGGGAAGAGGCGCAGCTGGCATACCAAGAGCAGATGTCAGAGGACAGAGGACAGAAGTTTTTGAATGGGGAAGAAAAACCGGAATAAAATCAACCGACTGAAAACTAATTCTAGAGCTTATTTGAGATGAAAGTTAAAATAGATCAACTGGACACGTACTCAGACAAACGAGGCGTTGTTTTCGAACCGATTGGCGGTGAATCCGTGCCTGCTCAGCACAATTGCCATGTGGTCGTCAGCAAGCCCGGTGTTATTCGCGGCAACCACTACCATTTAAACGGCACCGAAACGATTGTCGTAATCGGGCCCGCCATTTTGAAATTTAAGGAAGGCGATGAAATCTACGACGTTGAAGTGCCGGTCAATCAGACGCACCGTTTCATCATCCCGCCGCAGGTTTCCCATGCCATTAAAAATACCGGCGGGGAAATCAACTTTCTGATCGCCTTCAACACCCTTTCCCACGATCCCCAAAATCCGGACGTTGTACGCGACATATTGATAGACAAGTGAAAAAGAAGGCCTTTTCAATCAGCCGGCGCTTTGTACCATTCGGATACCCATATCAAAGGCCCTGAGATTTAAGGATCGTTTTTCGGCCGGCAGGCTTTCGGAAATAACAGCTTCAAAATCTTCCCGGTCAAACGGCAGCACGCCGATTGCGGCGGCGGCACCGATCATCATGATGTTTCCAAAAATCGGGTTGCCCAGTTCAAGGGCCTTTGTGGTGGCCTCCAGAAACCAGCAGGCTTCGGATAATTCTGTAATCCAGGTCGATATCGCATCCAGATCGGGATATTGCTGGTCACCGGAAATCACGCCGATGGCGTGAATGGGTCGCATGTTGCAAAGAACGTTGACATGGGGGTTGCCATAGGTTGCCAACACCCGCATGGCTTCGGTTGGCTCCAGCGAGATAACCAGATGGCATTGCCCCCTGGGGATTTGCGGCGACCAGGTGGACCCCGTTGATATCCGCAAATGGCTCATGACCGACCCACCGCGCTGGGAAGCCCCGAATGTTTCCCCAATCGTCACACTCAAACCCTTGCGGGAGAGCATATTTCCTAAAATCCGGGAAGCCATGACATTGCCCTGGCCGCCGACACCGGTGATGATCACATTATAGGGATCGAGGGGTAACGTCTCTTGCTGCATGGTCTAAGCCACCTCCTTTTTGCGGATGGCGCCTGAAGGACAGATGGAGGCACACATCCCGCAGCCGACACAAATGACCTCATCGATACTGGAAACACCTTTTTCGTTATCCCAGTTCAGACCGGGACATTTAAAAATACGGGTGCACAACTGGTTGCAGCCGCACGTCTGTCCGAGGCAGACATTTTCATCCACGGACACCTCAAACATTTTCTTGGCCTTTTTTTCAGGGCTCAGGGCACAGATCTGTTTTAATACCAACACCTTCAGCCCCTGAAATTCGAAAAGTTCAAAAAGCGTCCGCTGGGTTTTTTCCGGGTCAAAGGGGTCACTGACCCTTACCGTGGCCCCCATAGCCTCGCACAGGTTGACCACATCGATGGCCGGCGCTGCATTGCCGGCCGCATCCACCGGGAGACCCGGATGAGATTGAAAACCGGTCATGGCGGTGCCGCTATTATCGAGCACGACGATGGTAATGTCGGCCTGGTGGTGAATGGCATTGATCACAGCCGGCAGCGCGGCATGAAAAAATGTCGAGTCTCCGACAACGGCCACTACCGGCTGCTCCATGCCGAACTGAGCCAGCTTACCGAATCCGCTGGCCAGGCCGATGCCGGATCCCATGGCGTGCAGGGTTTTCAGGGTGTTAAAGCCCGTGGGCAGAATTGCCATGGAATAACAGCCGATATCCCCGCATACAAATCCCTGACGGCCGTCCATCTGAAGGCTATTGTGAATGGTCCAGAATGAGGCCCGGTGGGGACAACCGGCGCAAAAGGTCAGATCGCGTCCCGGGACGCCGGCACCGGACAATTCCCGGGCCCTTGCTGAATACGCTTGCGGCACGGCCTCATAGGTCAGGTCTAGAATTTTGGACAGGGCTGCGATCACAAGGTCCGAATTCATCTCTCCGGCCTGGGGCAGGTATCCTTCCCGTTTGCCGAAAAAAGTATGGGGACCGATTTTCGGTCCAAGTTCGGCCGCGACAATCTTTATGTTTTCTTCCAGAAACGGTATGACCTCTTCGACCACCAAAATCCTGTCGCTGATGCCAAGATATTTTTCCATCAGTTTGGGCGGCAGCGGCCAGGTGGTTCCCAGCTTCAGCAACCCGACCCGATCTTCGACGCCCAGCAGGCTGATAGCCTCTTTGCTGTAAAGAAAACAGGCGCTGCCGGTAATCAACAGTAACTCAGGGACCGGGGGGCCGCTGTAGGCATTAAATCCGGATTCTTCAAATTCAGCAACCGCCTGCTTGAGTTTTTTCTGCTGCTGGCCGTGTTTATAGACAACCGGCAGGCTGGACATCGGCCCCTGGATCGGATCCAGTATCGGGCCTTCATGGGCGAAGAAAGCATTTTTCTCAATCTCCGGCAGTTTGCCAAAGACGACATTGCCGCTGGCATGGGACAGGCGCGTAACGCTGCGAACCATGACCACATTTTGGATTTGCTCCGAGAGCTCAAAGGCCCACTTGATCATGTCTTTGGCTTCCTGGAAATCGCCAGGTTCCAGCAGCGGTATTTCAAGCATCCGGGCAAAGTGCCGCGACTCGCCTTCATTGGCACTGGAGAGCGCGCCCGGATCATCGCAGGGCACCAGTACCATCCCACCGCGGGTTCCGGTAATCGCCAAATGCAGCAGGAAATCGGATCCTACATTGACGCCGTTTTGTTTCATGACGCACATGGAGCGCAGCCCGGCGAAAGAACCTGCCGCCGCGACTTCCATGGCCACCTTCTCATTGACCGACCACTCGACGTACAGATTCTGCTGCGAGGAAACACCGGCCAGGGTTTCGATAATCTCCGACGACGGTGTGCCCGGGTAACCGGCAGCCACCGCCACCCCGGCCTCCAGCGCCCCGCGGGCGATGGCTTCGTTGCCCATAAGAAGATGCCGGGTTCCTTCCTTGCCTTTTAGTATTGCTGACATATTTACTCCCTTAGGTTGACCTGCGCACCGCGGAACCACAAAATATAAACCGCAGAATATCGAATATCGAACCGCAGAATAACGAAGGCTTGAATCGCTGCGCTCTATCTTTTTTAATAAGACAGAATACGGTCCTTCGACATTCGATATTCATAATTCGATATTCGACATTCGCTTTTTTACGGCCTCACTCTCGTGAAGCACCAAGAATCCGATCCACCACTTCCGTCGGTATCCGGACCGCCGCTCGTTCATCGCCCTGGTTATTGACCAGTCCCCTGCGCAGTAATATTCGCAGCGAGCGCTCTTTCTTGTCCGCCGCTGCTTTTGACAGGTGCCTTAGATTTTCTGCGGGGAAGTCCTCGGTTTCAATGAAACCCTCGTTACGGGCCTGCTCGACAATCTCTTCCCCTGCCTCCGAACGCACGATCAGCGTATTCCAGCCTGTGCGGCCTTCGAACATGCCGGCCGCAAGATCGGCGAATTCTGCCGTCATGTCCAGGCAAACAAAACAGGTGCGGGGAATCAGGGGTTTGATATCAGACAGCGAAACCGTCACCGGTCCCTTGTCGGTTTCCAGCGTCATGACGTTGGCCGGCGGCGGCGGTATATCCATTCGCCGAATTTCGGACCCATCCAGCCGTTGGTCCAGCAAGCCCATTAACTGCCGGGTGTCAACCGACCAGTTGCAGAACAACCCCACCTTCAGGGCAATCGGAACGTCATACGCCTCCTTTTGCAGCGGGTTGCCCTGCATCTGGGCCACAGCCGTCATCTGGCAGGGCGTACCCACAACGCCCATACGGCGATATCCTTCCCGCACACCCATGTTTAACGCCGCCAGGGTTGGCGATGCCATAAACTTGGATGAGGCGCAGCCGGCAGCCTGCTCCCAATTCGTGGCCAGGCGGGCAACCGGTGTCAGGCCTTCCCGGTCGGTCAGCGCAGCGGCATCTATCAATCCTTTCTTGAACGCAAAGGTTATCAGGGAAGTAACCGTGCCGCCGGACTGAAAGTCCCCCCGGGGCATCCGTTTTCCAGCCCGGCACGCCAGTACTTTCCGGTAGGGGCCCAGCGGGCTGCCGTCATAGTCGGACCGCCACATCCTCCGGGCAAGTTCGTCCAGATCGACTTCAGCTTTGGGACAATAGGCATAACAGCGCCCCTGTTCAAGGGTGCACCCAAACAGCTGCGATGTTTTGCCCTTGTGATTTTTGAAATAGGGGCAAAGATCCACACAGGCACCACAACCGATACATAAATCCCGTTTGTGGACGTCTGCCAGAAGTTCGGCCGAGCCAAATATCTGCGGCATGAAAATCTCCCTTACGCAAGGTATACTGTTGGGGGTAGCAGGATAAACGTGCAAAGCGCGTTGCGCAAAAAGCATCGCGTTGAGATCTCGTAAAATTCCGTATAACCGCGCCTAACGCCGGACGCCATGCCCTATGCTCCGTGCGCATCCAGCATCACTTGAATCAGGCCAATGGGTTCTTCAGATTTGTTTGCGATGTCCACTGGCCCGGGTTTTGATACGGTCAGCGCCCTGCCCTGGCATAAATTTTGGGTTTGGCCGCCGAAACCCACCGAAGCCGAGCCTTTTACCACGATCAGATGCATGGACGCGGCGGTATCCATCTCGGCCTGCAGGGTTGATTGGGGGTAGACCAGCAGTCTGTAAACGGCGTAGCCCCCTTTTTGCTCGAGCAGGGTCCGGCTTCCCCAGGGAAAATGAATGGTACGATGCTGATGGTACTCCTGGCGGCCCTTTTCTTTCAGGCGCGCAACAATGGATTTAACATCCCGGCTGTGATCGATATCGGAAACGAATATGGAATCCGGCGTTTCGACGACGACCATGTTTTCGAGATGATTGGTGGCGATTAATCGGTCGCGCCCCATGATAAAACAGCCCTGGGTGTTATGGGTGATAACATCGCCGTCAATTACATTTGATTGGTCATCTTTGGGCAAAAAATCATATAGGGACTTCCATGAGCCGATGTCGCTCCATCCGAAATCAGAGGGCAAAACCACTCCCCGATCGGTTTTCTCCATAATGGCGTAGTCAATGGATATATTCGGCAGTTGATCATAATCCTTGCGGGCAATGGTCTTGGCACCATCCGTCATCGCCTTCATCTGATCTAGCAGATCAGCCTGGTGCTTATGGAATTCGTTTAGGATGACCGAGGCCTTAAAAGCAAACATTCCGCTGTTCCAGAAAAAATTACCGGCCTGGATGTATTTCCGGGCGGTTTTCATATCCGGCTTTTCGACAAACCGGTTGATGGTCAGGGCACCTTCGGACACCGCCTGCCCGCCTTCGACATAACCATAACCCGTTTCGGGATAGTGGGGCGTGATGCCGAAGGTAACAATGCGCCCTTGATCTGCCAGCCGGATGGCCGCTTTTAACCGCTTGTGAAACCGATTAATATCACCAATGACATGATCGGCCGGGAATACACATAAAACGGCGTCCTCTTCGGCCTGCAGGATGTGCAATACACCCAGCAAGATGGCTGGGGCGGTGTTACGGCCGCTGGGCTCACAGATAATTTTGCCGTCAGGCTGCAAACCGATGTCCTGCATGTGACGGGCGGTCTCGTGAAAATGCTGCTCACCGCAGACAATGCGCACCCTATCCGCATCCAATACGGGAGCCAGGCGCTTTATCGTGCTTTGCACCAGCGAATCATCGCCGATAAACTTTACCAGTTGCTTGGGATAAAGCTGCCGTGAAACGGGCCACAGGCGCGTTCCGGTTCCGCCGGCCAGTAAGATTGCATAAACTTTATCTGCCAAATCCCCCATTGGGTGGTCTCCTGTTTCTGCCGTTGTGGTTGAATCCGTTCTGGCCCGCCGGGGCCGTCACGGCACGACAGTGTGTTTCCACTGCATGATAGCCCAGGAAATTGTTCACTTCCCGGGTCAGAGAGCTGCCCGCTTTTAATTTCAGCGTATCCGGCAGGGCAATGATCGAGTCCGTTTTATCGGCGCCTCGCAAATGAAGAAATGCAGGGCAGGAACCGGGATGTCTTTCAAGAATAGCATGCAGGTCGGAAAGCGTATCGCGGTCCGTGCGACTTATTTCCAGATTGAAATGAATGCTGGCCGACCAGGTTTCTTCGGCCTTTTCGATGGGAATCAGTTCATCGACCAGGATTTTAACCGCCTGCTCGTCCTTTTGGAGCTGGCCCTGGATCAGCACGGGTCGGTCTTCTTCCAGCAGATCCCGTATGTGGGCAAACACCCGCGAAAAGACGATTGCCTCAACGGTCCCATGCATATCCTCGATGGTAACAAAAGCCATCAGGTCGCCTTTTTTGGTTTTGATGGTCTTGGTACCCCGGATGAGTCCGCCAATGCGCACCATGCCCCCATCTTTTTTCTCCTTGATGGAGATAGCATCGGTATTGGTGAACTTGTCCAGCAACTGTTCATAACGCGTCAGCGGATGACCGGCCAAATAAAAGCCGAGGGATTCTTTCTCGTAAGCCAGGAACTGTCTTTCGTCCCATTCACCGATTTCAGGCAAACTGGGGGCATTGATACTGGGCTGATTGTCGCCGCTGCCGAACAGACCCATCTGAGGGTCGTTGCGCTCTTTTTGAACCCGCTGGCCGTATTCGAGCGCGCTTTCGATGGCGGCCATCAGCTGGGATCGTTTGCCACCGGTAACGTCAAAGGCCCCGCATTTGATCAGACTTTCGATAACCCGTTTGTTTACTTTTTTCAGATCTACCCGTTCGCAAAAATCAAACAGCGATTCAAATGGCTGTTCCTGACGGCAGGCGATGATGGATTCGATGGCGCTTTCGCCGACATTTTTAACCGCCACCAACCCGAAGCGGATCCGGGAGCCGTCCACGGTGAACTCCACGTAACTCTGGTTTATATCCGGCGGCAAAATGGGGATATCGTGATGGCGGCATTCGGCGATGAATTTGACAACCCCATCGGTGGAGTGCATTTCACTGGTCAATAACGACGCCATAAATTCAACCGGATAATGGGCTTTCAGATAGGCCGTTTGATAGGCAATCAGGGCATAAGCGGCGCTGTGAGATTTGTTGAAACCGTACCCGCCGAATTTCTCAATCAGGTCAAACAGGTTCCGGGCGCTTTTTTCGGGAATTTTATTGTCCACGGCCCCATGGATGAAACGCTGCCGGTGTCCGGCCATAATTTCGGGGATTTTTTTGCCCATGGCCTTGCGCAGATCGTCGGCCTCGGCCATGGAATAGTTTGCCAGACTTCCGGCAATTTTCATGACCTGCTCCTGGTAAACGATGACCCCGTAAGTCTCCTTTAATATGGGCTCGAGCTCGTCAACCAGATATTGCACGGATTTTCTTCCGTGCTTGCGGGCCACATAATCGTCAATCATACCGCTTTCCATGGGCCCGGGACGATAAAGGGCCACCAGAGCGATAATATCCTCAAACGTTTCCGGTTTTAACCGCACCAGCAGATCTTTCATACCGGAGCTTTCCAGCTGGAAGACGCCGGTGGTGTCGCCGGCAGCCAGCAGCCGGTATGTGTCCGGGTCGGACAATTCGATTTGCTCCAGATCCGGCGGGGTTTTTCCCTGTCGCCCGATCAGCTCCAGGGTTTTGGCGATCACTGTCAAATTGCGCAGACCCAGAAAGTCAAACTTGACCAGACCGATTCTTTCGACGACCTTCATGTCGAACTGGGTCACCACTTCCCCTTTCTTGCCCTTGTAGAGGGGAAGATAGTCGACCAGGGGCCGGTCGGCAATGACCACGCCGGCAGCGTGAGTGGAGGCATGTCGCGGCAGGCCCTCGAGCACCCGACAGATCCGGATCAGTTCGCCAACATGGGGATCTTTTTCGGCCAGTTCCGCCAACCGCGGTTCCTGCTGCAGTGCGGCGTCGAGGCTGATATTCAATTTGTCCGGCACCATCTTGGCGATGGCGTCGACTTCGTGCAGGGGAATATCCAGGGCGCGCCCCACATCGCGGATCACCGCCCGGGTTTTGAGCTTTCCAAAGGTGATGATCTGGGCTACATATTCGCCGCCGCCGTATTTGTCGACCACGTATTTGTAAACATCTTCCCGGCCGTCGATACAGAAATCCACATCGATATCCGGCATGCTCTTGCGGGCCGGGTTGAGAAACCGCTCAAAAATCAGGCCATGACTGATGGGATCAAGATCGGTGATGCCCAGGCTGTAGGCCACAAGGCTGCCGGCAGCAGACCCCCGGCCAGGCCCCACCGGTATGCCCGACTCCTTGGCGTGGGATATGAAATCGGAGACAACCAGAAAGTATCCTGAAAATCCCATTTCTTTTATGACCTTGATTTCATACTCGAGACGCTGGCGATACAGGGGTTCATCAATCTGCGAATCGCGTTTTTTTAGGCGCTCAAAAATACGCTCAAATCCCTTCCATACCTTTTCTTCAAACAGATCATCGGTCGACTGTTCTGAGCCGGTATCAAATTTGGGAAAATGATAGGACTCAAAATCAAATTCCAGGTTGCAGCGACGGGCGATATCGACTGTATTGGCAATCGCATCCGGGTAAGAACTGAAAAATTCGTACATCTCTTGCTTGGGTTTGAAATAGAGCTGATCCGTTCTGAATTTCATGCGGTTGGAATCATGGATGGTTTTGCCGGTCTGAATGCATAACAAAACGTCGTGGGCGCGAACATCTTCCCGGTCCAAATAATGGCAATCATTGCTGGCAACCAGAGGAATCGACAACCGCTGGCTCATGTCCAACAGCGCCTGGTTGACGTGGTCCTGAATGTCGATACCGTTGTTTTGCACTTCCAGGAAAAAGTTGTTTTCCCCGAAAATCTCCAGATACTCTCGCGCGGCGGCATCAGCCAAATCCATTGTGCCGGCCTGAATCCGGCGCGGGATCTCGCCGTGCAGGCAGGCCGTCATGCCAATCAGCCCCCGGCTGTTTTCTCTGAGAAGCTGTTTGTCGATGCGCGGCCGGTAATAAAAACCTTCCAGTTGAGCGGCCGTTGCAAGCCTGCACAGATTGCGGTAACCTTCCTGATTTTCGGCCAGCAGAATCAAATGCGAGAGGTCCTTATTGTCCAGGGGCGTCTTATCAAAGCGGGTTCGCGGCGCCACATAGATTTCGATGCCGATAATGGGTTTGATGCCGGCAGCGGTCGCTTTTTCATAAAACTCGATGGCCCCGAACATCGTGCCGTGATCGGTGGTGGCCACCGAGTGCATGCCGAACTCTGAGGCTCGCTGCAGCAAATTGTCGATCCGGATGGCACCGTCGAGCAGGCTGTATTGGGTATGAACATGAAGATGAACAAAATCGGGGACGTTGGAAGATGTCATGGAGTGTTATTCTTTGTCGATTATATATACATGATTAAGATTGAGTTGATTGAATTGATCAAGTTGATTGAGTTGACCCTAATGGATAGGTCGGGTAGAGAGGCTGAGCCGCCAAACCGAATCAACTCGATCAACTACTCAATTTATCCAGTTAAATATCGTTAGATCAGCGAAGCGTATTTAACCGGGATCAACTATTCTAATCGATAATTGGGTGCCTCTTTTGTGATGATGACGTCGTGCACGTGGCTTTCACGCATACCGGCGGCACTGATCTTCAGGAAACGGGCTTTTTCTCTCAGTTCATCCAGGGTTCGACACCCGCAATATCCCATTCCGGCTTTCAAGCCGCCGACGAGTTGGAAAATATTGGCCGACAGCGTTCCCCGATAGGGC
>WOR8_10008787_pt1 | contig 16301 bp, 14 predicted proteins | sample DeeMarSeWOR38_10_FD_19890 | JGI IMG/M metagenome (IMG submission 19890) | reverse complement strand
CGCAGGTTGGCGCGTACCTGGGATTGACGCCTCGACGCTATCAGTCCGGTGAAGTGGATTATTCCGGTCGAATATCGAAATGCGGCGATTCGGGCACGCGGGCCTTGCTCGTAGAGGCTGCGGCATCCCTGATATCCACAGTGAAACGGTTCTCTGCGCTAAAGGCCTGGGCAGTTCGACTGGTGGCACGCAAAGGGTTCAAGAAAGCCAGCGTCGCCACCGCGCGCAAGCTAGCTGTCATCATGCACCGGATCTGGCGCGATGGTACGACTTTCATATGGCAGCGAGAAGGCGTTAGTGCATGAACAGGAAGAGACGTTAGAGGTTTTCGTAAAGAGTATGGGCTTCTGTCCCGCTGGAACGGAGGCCGGGTGATCTCGCGAATGACATTCAGAGACACCTGACCACCAACACCATCATGAGGCAAGCTGCCAGGCAGATTTGACCTCGGAAAGAACCATGAGTCCGGCGGCACAGAAACTACAGACCCTTGACAGAGAGGCCGCGATCAAAGAACCGTTTCCAGTACCTTCTCGCCGTAGATTTTCGGACATTCAACTTCCGGAATCCACCACCCGAAAGCAGTCATTCAGAATTTCCTGATATAGCGTCGATCACTCATCGCTACAGCTTCTGTATCGGCTCCTGTCTTACGGCGCGCGTAACCTCGCCCAGATTCCTCGCCCCCACAGCCATAGCTGTTAGGTGTCAGGGGGCATGTAGTGTAAGTAGATTTTTGTCCAGGTTGGGGAGGGTGGCTGTCCTGGTCAGGTGGCTATTTGGGAAGATGAACGGCTGAGGGGTGCCAGATTCTGAAGTTTCTCTGTAGGAAGGATTCTTTGGGGCGTCTGCCAATATGTTGCTAAGCTCCCAGCTTCTTTGGGATACATATTGGGATACTTAGATGTGTACAATTGATAAGATTTTGTAACTTATTGGAATTGGTCGGAGTGAGAGGATTCGAACCTCCGACCCCTGCCTCCCGAAGGCAGTGCTCTACCAGGCTGAGCTACACTCCGATACCCTGATTGGTGCTGAAAAATCCCTGAAAGGCATTTTCCAGTGCGCATTCCCCCGTTACTAGTATGCACGGTTCACGGAAAATTCCGCGAGACTGTATAGCGCTTCCTTGTACGGTGAGGCTGGCAACGGTTCGATGGCCGCGATTGCCTGATCCGCCTCCTGCTGCGCAGCCTGCGCAGTGTAAGTGATGCCCCCGGTTGATTCAATGGTTGCGAACACGGCCGACATGTTGTCGTGGCCGCCGTTCTCGATGGCCTTGCGTATCAGCTTTGCCTGTTCCGGGGTTCCCCTGGACAAGGCATGCAGCAGCGGCAGCGTCGGCTTGCCCTCGGCCAGGTCATCTCCCAGGTTCTTGCCGGTGTCCTCGGGTGAGGCGGTGTAGTCCAGGACATCGTCAATCAGCTGGAAGGCAACCCCGAGATGCATGCCATAGTCCGCAAGTGCCTGTTCCATGGCCTCCTTCTGCTTGCCGAGGATGGCGCCGAGCCGGGCGGCCGCCTCGAACAGCTTGGCGGTCTTGCGTCTGACCACCTCCATGTAACGCTGTTCCGTGGTGTCGGCGTCGTGGCAATTAAGCAGTTGCAGGACCTCGCCCTCGGCGATGGTGTTGGTGGCATGCGACATGATCTCCATGATGCGCATGTCATTAGCATCCACCATCATTTCAAAGGCGCGTGAGTACAGGAAATCACCGACCAGCACGGCGGCCTCATTGCCCCAGACTGCATTGGCGGTCATGTTGCCGCGGCGCAGGGAGGAGGCGTCGACCACGTCATCATGCAGCAGGGTGGCGGTATGAATGAATTCAATTACGGCGGCCAGGTTGATATGCTGCCCGCCCTGGTAATCGCAGGCCCGCGCCGCCAGAAGCACCATCAGCGGGCGCAGTCGTTTCCCGCCGCTGTTGATAATGTAGTGTGACAGCTGGTTGATCAGGGCCACATCGCTCTGCAGGCGATCCCGGATCAACTGGTCGACGGCATTGACGTCGTCAGCCAGGAGTTCACGAAGCGCCTCAATGCTGGTTTTAGCTGATTGATTTTTAACTAGTTTTAGCATATTCGCGAGTGCAGTGCCCGGGTGGCCGGGTCTTTTTTAAAGCCCAACAAGTCTAACGATGTTACCAGCCGTGTTCCAGCAAGTATTTGATTGACCTCAAAGAGTCCAGTCATTAGAATTAGCGCCCCTATTTAAGTGGGCCAGAGCCCTTTTCATGCCCCCGCGGCATTCTGCGGTGCCGGACATGAAAAGGGCTCTGACCCCATTCGGACCAAGTAATCGGAGTTTCTGACATGTATGCGGTGATCAAGACAGGCGGCAAGCAGTACCGGGTCGCCCAGGGTGATACCCTGAAAGTGGAAAAGCTGGATGCCGGCGAAGGTGATTCTGTCGAGTTTGATCAGGTGCTGATGGTAGGAGAAGGCGCGGATGTAAAAATCGGCACGCCCTACATCGATGGCAGCCGGGTCACCGCAACAGTCAAGGGGCATGGCCGGGGTGACAAGGTTGAAATCATCAAGTTCCGCCGCCGCAAGCACCACATGAAGCGTGCCGGGCACCGTCAGGACTACACTGAACTGGAAATCACCGGGATCTCCTGATTCCGGCGCTGCAAGAGGACTAGGTAATGGCACATAAAAAGGCAGGCGGCAGTACCCGTAACGGCCGCGATTCAGAATCCAAACGACTCGGCGTCAAGCGCTACGGCGGTGAGGCGGTGACGGCAGGCAATATTATTGTTCGCCAGCGTGGTACGCATTTTCACCCGGGGCGTAATGTTGGTTGCGGCAAGGACTACACCCTGTTCGCCACAGCTGATGGCACCGTGCGCTTCGTGCAGCGCGGTGCAAAGAATCGCAAGTACGTCGAGGTGGAAGCCAGCTGAAGCGCTTGCCGGGAAGACTCAGGGAACCCCGCCGCGTGCGGGGTTTTTTGTTTCGGGTACAGATATTCACCACAGAGCCGCAGAGAAAACATAAAGTAACACCGCAAAGGCGCAAAGGCGCAAAGGCGCAAAGGACGCAAAGATTAATATATTGCTATGTAACGAACGGGCTATACCCGTATCGTGAAGCAGTTCCACATAGTCTGTTTTCAGAAATCATCTTTCCTTGCATCCTTTGCACCTTTGCGGCAAAAGGTTTTATCTCTGCGCCCTCTGCGTTCTCTGCGTCTCTGCGGTTATGATTTCGTAATCTGTTATATAGAACTGCCATGAAATTCATCGACGAAGTGACAATTGAGGTCCGTGCCGGCGACGGTGGCAATGGCTGTGTCAGTTTCCGGCGCGAAAAGTACATCCCGTTCGGCGGGCCCGACGGGGGGGACGGTGGTGACGGCGGCAGTGTGCTGCTGGAAGCGGACAGTGGCATGAATACGCTTGTCGATTTTCGCCATGCCCGCAAGTTCCTGGCAGAGCGCGGCGCCAACGGTGCCGGTCGCAACCGTACCGGCAAGTCCGGCGATGACCTTGTGGTCAAGGTGCCGGTAGGGACCATTGTTCACGAGGACGAGACCGGCGAACTGATCGGCGATCTGGTGCGTGACGGCCAGCAGCTCGTGGTAGCGAAAGGCGGCTTTCACGGGCTTGGTAATACGCGCTTCAAGAGTTCGACCAACCGCACGCCGCGACAGTCGAAGCCGGGCACGCCAGGCGAGCACCGGCACCTGCACCTGGAGCTCAAGCTGCTCGCCGACGTCGGATTGCTGGGGATGCCCAACGCGGGCAAGTCCACGCTGATCCGCGCGGTGTCATCGGCACGACCGAAGGTCGCGGACTACCCGTTCACGACGCTGCACCCGAACCTGGGCGTGGTCAGCGTTTCCACTTACCGCAGTTTTGTCATGGCCGATGTGCCCGGGCTGATCGAGGGTGCGGCGGAGGGTGCGGGGCTGGGCATCCGCTTTCTGAAGCACCTGTCGCGTACACGCCTGTTGCTGCACCTTGTCGATATGGGGCCGCTGGGCAACCCGGTCGAGGATGTGAAAACGATCATGAATGAACTGGCCAGTTTCAGCCCGGAGCTGGCACAACGCGAGCGCTGGCTGGTACTCAACAAGGTTGACCTGCTGCCGGAGGATAAACGTGACCGGACCTGCGATGAGGTTACCGCTGCGCTGGACTGGCAGGGGCCGGCGTTCAGGATATCGGCCCTGTCCGGCGAAGGCACCGGGGCGCTGGTGAATGCCGTAATGGCGTTTCTCGAGTCGGCAGTAGAGTAGGTCTTGTCAAGGGTTCACCGCAGAGACGCAGAGGGCACAGAGAAAACCGGGAAGGAAACCGCAAAGGCGCAAAGGACGCAGGGGATGATTATTTCTGACAAAACACCATGCGGTGTTGCTACAGCTAAAGGTGCAGCTACTCCATCTCGCAATAGTTTTGTTTTATTCATATTTGCATCCTTTGCGCCTTTTGCGTCTCTGCGGTGAAAAGTCTGTTCCGGCTGCTTGCGCGAACAGCTTAAAAACACCATTATCATTTGACCTGGTAACGATTTCAGACAATCAGTAATCACCATGCCTGACAGGATCAAGACAAGCGATTGCAAGCGCTGGGTCATCAAGATCGGCAGTTCCCTGCTGACCAACGATGGCCGTGGTCTGGCGCTGGAGGCCATCGACAGCTGGGTCGACCAGATGGTCGAACTGCGCAAGCAGGGCAGGGAGGTATTACTGGTTTCCTCCGGTGCCGTGGCGGAAGGCATGACCCGGCTGGGCTGGACGCAAAGGCCGCATGCCCTGCATGAACTGCAGGCGGCCGCGGCTGTCGGGCAGATGGGCCTGGTGCAGGCCTATGAATCACGCTTCCAGCACTACGGGCTGCATACAGCACAGGTGCTGCTGACCCATGAGGATCTCGCGCACCGGCAGCGTTACCTGAATGCCCGCAGTACGCTGCGGACACTGCTGTCGCTGGGTGTGGTTCCGGTGGTCAACGAAAACGACACCGTGACCACTGAGGAAATCCGTTTTGGCGACAACGATACCCTGTCGGCACTGGTGGCCAACCTGATTGAGGCCGACCTGCTGGTCTTCCTGACAGACCAGGCGGGCATGTTCGACAGCGACCCCCGCGGCAATCCGGGCGCCAGCCTGATTGCCGAGGCCAGGGCCGGCGATTACTCGCTGGAGTCCATGGCATCCGGCAGCGGTGGTGCCCTCGGACGCGGCGGTATGCTGACCAAGGTAAAGGCGGCCGGGCGTGCGGCACGTTCAGGAACCATGACCCTGATTGCTCCGGGCAGGGAAGCCGGTATCCTGCAGCGCATCGCCAGTGATGAACCCGTTGGTACCCGCCTGTATCCCGCGTGCATCCCGCTGGCTGCCCGCAAGCAGTGGCTGGCCGGACAACTCCAGTCGCGCGGTACGGTCACTCTGGATGACGGCGCGGTCAAGGTCCTGCGCGAGTCCGGCAGGAGCCTGCTGCCGGTGGGTGTGACCGATGTCAGCGGGATTTTCGGGCGCGGTGATCTCGTGGTGTGCAGGGGGCCGGACGGGCAGGAGGTTGCGCGTGGCCTTGTGAATTACAGTTCTGCGGAATCCAGCCGGATTATCGGCCAGCCAAGCCGGCGTATCGAGGAAATCCTGGGTTATGTCGATGAGCCGGAGTTGATCCACCGTGACAACCTGGTGCTGACCGGCTGAGTGCGGCATAAAAAAAGCCGGTCATGGACCGGCTTTTCAGTGTCTGGCTGTTCCGCGTTAGAGTGCGCGGATGTTCTGGTTAAGACGGCTCTTGTGGCGTGCCGCCTTGTTGGCATGGATCAGGCCCTTGCCGGCCATGCGGTCGATCAGGGGCACGGCTGCCGTGTAGGCCGCCTTCGCAGCATCGGCATCGCCCGCATTAATTGCCGCGGCGACTTTCTTGATGGCGGTCCGTAACATGGAACGCTGACTTGCATTACGCTGGCGGTGTAGCTCCGCCTGTTTGGCGCGTTTCCTCGCCTGTGCTGAATTTGCCAAGGTACTGCTCCTGCCTGTGAATCGAAAGACGGCGTACTATGCGGATTTTGCAGGGAATTGTCAATGGCCGGGAGGCCATTTGCTATAGTGCGGGACCTGATCTCACCGCGAAGACGCTAAGGACGCGAAGTCACTGATTATCAGGAAACTGCATGCCTGAGTATCAGGCGCATGCTGTCGCGGGAAAATATCCGCATTTTTGCCCTTAAGCGATTGTTTTTCTTTGCGCTCTTTGCGTCTTTGCGGTTATCTTGGTGGGCTGTCAGGGGAATACCGGATCTGTCGTCGGGATGAGTCGCAAGCTACTGAAAAATACAGCAATAGTGGGCGGGATGACGCTGGTGTCCCGGTTGCTGGGGCTTGCGCGGGATATCGTGCTGGCGCGCTTTGGCGCCACGGCCGGGATGGATGCCTTCTTCGTGGCCTTCAAGATCCCCAATTTCCTGCGCCGCCTGTTTGCCGAGGGGGCGTTTGCCCAGGCCTTCGTGCCGGTGCTGGCGGAATACAAGGAGCGGCGCTCGCCGGAGGCGGTGCAGGAGCTGATCAGCCGGGTGGCCGGGACGCTGCTTGGCATCCTGTCACTGGTCGCGGTGCTGGGGGTGCTTGCCAGTCCGGTACTCATCATGGTGTTTGCCCCGGGATTCCTCTACCGGGAGGGTGCCCAGTTCGACCTTGCTGCAGGCATGCTGCGCATGACCTTTCCCTACATCCTGTTCGTCTCGCTGGTGGCCTTTGCCGCCGGTGTGCTGAACACCTTTGGCCGCTTTGCAGCGGCCTCCTTTACGCCCGTCTGGCTGAATATCGTCCTGATCAGTGCTGCATTGCTGGTTGCGCCACGGCTGGAGCAGGGCGAGATGGCACTGGCGGGAGGTGTGTTTATTGCCGGCATCGTGCAGTTGCTGTTCCTGTTGCCGTCGTTGCGCCGTATCCGCTGCCTGCCACGGCCGCGCTGGGGCATCAGGGACAGCGGCGTGCGTCGCATCATGAAGCTGATGGTGCCCGGTATCATCGGTTCGTCTGCCGCCCAGATCAACCTGCTGGTCGACACCATGCTGGCGTCGTTCCTGGTCACCGGCAGTGTCACCTGGCTGTTCTATTCCGACCGCCTGATGGAGTTCCCGCTGGGCGTGTTTGCCATTGCCCTGTCGACGGTCATCCTGCCCAGCCTGTCGCGCAGCCATGCCAACGGCGCCGATGATGAATTCTCCGCGACGCTAGACTGGGGACTGCGCGGTATCCTGCTGATCGGTATCCCGTCTACTGCCGGGCTCATCATGCTGGCCCGGCCGCTACTCGCGACCCTGTTCCAGCACGGCGATTTCACGGCCGCGGACGTCGACATGGCCGGCCTGAGCCTGATGGCCTATGCCATTGGTCTGCCGGGTTTCATGCTGATCAAGGTGCTGGCGCCGGCCTTTTACTCTCGCAAGGACCCCCGCACGCCGGTACGCATTGCGATCATCGCGCTGGTGGTGACGCTGGTGCTTAACCTGACCTTTGTCCTCGGCATGCTGCAGCTGGGGATTCCCGGGGCGCACGCCGGGCTGGCGCTGGCGACATCGCTGGGTGCCTGGGTGAATGCCGGACTGCTGTTCCGGCATCTCTACCGGGAAGGCATCTACCGGCCGCTACCCGGCTGGCCACGCTATGCCCTGCAGGTGCTGGTGGCTGTTGCCGTGCTGGCCGGGGTCCTGCAAGCCGGGGTGCCCGGCGTCGATGCCTGGCTTGCCCGGGATGCCATGGGCCGTGTCTCCTGGCTGTTGCTCTGGGTGGCGGCCGGCATAGCCGCCTATTTCCTGGTCCTGCGCCTCGTCGGTGTACGCTTTACCGCGGTCTGGAAAAAACGTCCGGAGTAGGCGGGGCGCGTGAAACCCGGCGCCAGTGCTTTATAATCAGCAACCTTTCTGGCCCGGCAAGACACGGGTTGCGCTGCAACCATCGGCAATTTCGACGGTGTGCACCTGGGACACCAGTCGGTGCTGGGGCAGCTGGCGGAGCGGGCGACCGAACTGCAGGTGCCGGTTACCGTTGTGACGTTCGAACCGCAGCCCAGGGAATATTTTTCCCCGCAGACCGCGCCGCCGCGCCTGACCCGCTTCCGCGAGAAGGTTGAGGCCCTGCGTCGCTTCGGCGTGGACAGGGTGGTGAGCGTGCGCTTCGACAGCCGGATTGCTGAAATGACGCCGGAGGCCTTCATACGGCAGATCCTGCTCGACGGGCTGGGCGTGAAGTACCTGGTGGTCGGTGACGACTTCCGCTTTGGTCGGGACCGGGCCGGCACGTTTGCCATGCTGCAGCAGGCCGGTGACGAGCACGATTTCCCGGTGGTGAACATGCACACGTTCGATATCAAGGGCGCCCGCGTCAGCAGCACGCGCATCCGCGATGCACTGGCCAGTGGTGACCTGGCCGCGGCTGAGGCGCTGCTGGGACGGCAGTTCCGGATGAGCGGTCGCGTTGCGCACGGCGACAAGCGCGGCCGGCAGATCGGTTTTCCGACCGCCAACATCCACCTGCACCGCGCGGCGACACCGGTCTCCGGTGTATTCGCCGTGGAAATGTTCGGCCTGCCGCATGAGCCGGTGCCGGGTATCGCGAATGTTGGTACGCGGCCCACGGTTGATGGCACGCGCACGCTGCTGGAGGTCAACCTGTTTAACTTCAGCGGCAACATCTATGGTTGCCACGTCCAGGTCGAGTTCCTGAAAAAAATACGCGAGGAGCGGCGCTTCGCGACCTTCGAGCTCCTTAAGGAGCAGATCGAGCAGGACGTCGTGAAGGCGCGGGTGTATTTCGGACTTTAATTCACCGCAGAGTCGCAGAGGAAAATATTTGAGAATCAGCATGTAGCAAATTGCCAGCGAGGGTAATGACATGCGGAAAGAATCATTGCTAACGTACCGGATCATATCGGCGTCAATTGAGGTGCATCGTTACCTTGGGCCGGGTTTGTCTGAGTCGACCTATGAAAACTGTTCTATGCAGGGAGTTCTCTGACAGGGGTATTGCCTTCGAAAGGCAGGTTCCTTTGCCTGTTATTTATAAAGGGCTGAAGCTGGACTGCGGATACCGCCTGGATTTTCAGGTCGAGAATGGTGTGGTAGTGGAACTGAAGGCGGTGGCTCAGCTGGAATAGATCCATGAGGCGCAGCTGCTGACATATCTTCGCCTGACGGGGAAGAAGCTTGGATTGTTGTTGAATTTTAATGTCTTACTTATGAAAAATGGTATAAAACGCATTGCAAATGGATTATAACTCGGCGCTCCCTGCGTCTCTGCGGTGAAAGAATTAATGACTGACTACAAAGACACCCTCAATCTGCCCAGGACGGCCTTCCCGATGAAGGGCAACCTGCCCAACCGTGAACCGGAGATGCTGAAGCGCTGGGACGAGATGGACCTTTACGGCAAGCTGCGTGAAGCCGGCCGCAACAGGCCTGCATTCATCCTGCACGACGGGCCGCCGTACGCGAACGGCGATATTCATATCGGTCATGCCGTCAACAAGGTGCTGAAGGACATCATCGTCAAGAGCAAGACGCTGAGCGGCTTCAACGCGCCGTACGTACCCGGCTGGGACTGTCACGGCCTGCCGATCGAGCTGAATGTCGAGAAGAAGGTCGGCAAGCCTGGCCGCAAGGTGGATGCGGCGGGATTCCGCAAGGCCTGCCAGGACTATGCCGGCAAGCAGGTGGACGGCCAGCGCAAGGACTTCATCCGGCTGGGTATCATCGGCGACTGGCAGAATCCCTACCTGACCATGCAGTATCCGGTCGAGGCTGACATCATCCGCTCGCTTGGCCGGATCATCGAGAATGGCCACGTCACCAAGGGCTCCAAGCCGGTGCACTGGTGTACCGACTGCGGTTCGGCGCTTGCCGAGGCCGAGGTGGAGTACGAGGACAAGCAGTCCCCCGCCATCGACGTGCGCTTTTCCGTCCCGAACCGGGAGGGCCTGCTGGCCTGCACCCACCATGTCGAGGGACGGGCGGGCGAGGGGCCGCTGTCGGTCGTTATCTGGACCACGACACCATGGACCCTGCCGGCCAACCGGGCGGTGGCGCTGAATGCAGAGCTGGATTATGCCGTGGTCCAGTGCGACGTCGGTCGGGGAGCCGAGCGCCTGGTGCTTGCCGATGCCATGCTGAAGGATGTCATGTCGCGTTATGGCGTGGAGAAATACCAGGTGCTGGCCTACTGCAAGGGCAGCGATCTCGAGGGCCTGAAGCTCTCGCACCCGTTCTACAATCGCGAGGTACCGGTCATCCTCGGCGACCACGTCACCACCGAGGCCGGTACCGGTGCCGTGCACACCGCGCCCGGGCACGGCCAGGATGACTACGTCGTCGGCAGCCGCTACGGTCTGCCGGTCGACAACCCGGTCGGCAACGACGGCCGCTTCCTGCCCGATACCGAGCTGTTTGCCGGCGAGCATGTATTTGCCGCCAACAGCAAGGTCATCGAGATACTCAAGGCCCGGGGCACGCTGGTGCATGAGGAGATGCTGCGGCACAGCTACCCGCACTGCTGGCGGCACAAGACACCGATTATCTTTCGGGCCACGCCGCAGTGGTTCATCAGCATGGAGCAGCAGGGCCTGCGCAAAGCCGCCATGGACGAGATCCAGCAGGTCAGATGGATGCCGGACTGGGGCCAGGCACGCATCGAGGGCATGGTCGGTAACCGTCCCGACTGGTGCATCTCACGGCAGCGCACCTGGGGTGTGCCGATCCCGCTGTTCGTGCACCGGGAGACCGGTGAACTGCATCCCGACACGGTCGGACTGATCGCGGCCGTCGCTGACAGGGTCGAGGCCGCAGGTATCGATGCCTGGTTCGATCTCGACCCGGCCGAACTGCTTGGCGAGGACGCGGACAACTACGAAAAGACCGGTGACACGCTGGATGTCTGGTTTGACTCCGGTGTCACGCACCATGCGGTACTGGAACAGCGCGATGAGCTGCAGTTCCCGGCCGACCTGTACCTGGAAGGCTCCGACCAGCACCGTGGCTGGTTCCAGTCCTCACTGCTGACCTCGGTCGCCATGCGCGGCAAGGCACCGTATCGCGAGGTGCTGACCCACGGTTTTACCGTGGATGCCAGGGGTCAGAAGATGTCGAAGTCCAGGGGCAACGTGGTCGCACCGCAAAAGGTGGTCAATACCCTGGGCGCCGATATCCTGCGACTCTGGGTTGCCGCCACCGACTATCGCGGCGAGATGACGGTTTCGGACGAGATCCTGAAGCGGACCGCCGAGGCCTACCGTCGCCTGCGCAACACGTCACGTTTCCTGCTGGCCAACCTGCACGGCTTCGACCCGAAGGCCCACCTGCTGGATGCCGGGCAGATGCTCTCCCTGGACCGCTGGGCCGTGACGCGCGCCATCCGGCTGCAGGAGCAGGTGCGCAAGGCCTACGACAACTACGAGTTTCACCGTATCTACCAGATGGTGCACAATTTCTGTGCCGTCGACATGGGCAGCCTGTACCTCGACATCATCAAGGACCGGCAATACACCACGCAGGCTGACAGCATCCCGCGCCGTTCCGCACAGACCGCCATGTATCACGTGATCGAGTCGCTGGCGCGCTGGCTGGCACCCATCCTGAGCTTTACCGCCGATGAAATCTGGCAGCACATTCCGGGTGAACGCGAGCCGACGGTGTTGCTGTCCGGCTGGTACGAGCATCCCGATTCGTTCACGGGCGGGGCCGCCGCTGGGCAGGAGATGGGGCCGGAGTTCTGGGGCCGGGTGATCGCGATCCGCGAGGCGGCCGGCAAGCAGCTGGAGAAGCTGCGCGTCGAGGGCGCGATCGGCTCGTCACTGGACGCGGAAGTGGATCTGTATGCCGACGAAGACACGGCGCGTTTGCTGGCCAGCCTCGAGGACGAACTCCGCTTCGTGCTGATCACCTCCTATGCGCGCGTGCACCCGGTGGACGAGCGGCCGGGCGATGCCGTCGAGGCCGGGTTGCCCGATGTCGGTCTCTGGATCCGCGTCACGCCATCGGCACATGGCAAGTGCATTCGCTGCTGGCATCACCGCGAGGATGTCGGCAGTCATCCGGAGCACCCGGAAATCTGTGGCCGCTGTGTCGATAACATCGCCGGCGATGGCGAGACGCGGCGTTACGCCTGATGCCTGGCTGTTACGGTAACCGGTCTTGAAGTGGTACGTGCTTTCCGCAGTGGTGTTGCTGCTTGACCAGGGCAGCAAGCTGCTGGCCGACGCCAGGCTGGTTTTCCATGAGCCGGTCGGTGTGCTGCCGTTTTTCAACCTGCGGCTGGCCTACAATACCGGTGCCGCGTTCAGCTTCCTCGGTAATGCCGGTGGCTGGCAGCGCTGGTTCTTTGCCGGGATCTCGGTGCTGGTGATCAGCGTGCTGGTTGTCTGGATGCGGCGGCTGAAACCGGAACAGTGGCAACTGTCCGCGGCCTTTGCGCTCATTATCGGCGGGGCGCTGGGCAACCTGATCGACCGGCTGGTGTATGGCCATGTCATCGACTTTATCGATGTCTACTACAAAACGTGGCACTGGCCGACCTTCAATATTGCCGACAGCGCCATCACCGTCGGTGCCGGCCTGCTGTTGCTGGATGCCTGGGTGACTCACCGCCGTGAAAAACAGGCGGCCGGGACAGGTGCATGAGGCACCAGATCGGCATCGCCAGCACCGTCACGCTGCACCTGTCGCTGACGCTGGAGGACGGCATGGTCGCCGAGTCGACCTTCGGCGAGGAACCGCTGACATTCACCATGGGGGACGGTTCGCTGGTGCATGGCATGGAGCTGGCTCTCTATGGCCTGCGCCCCGGTGACACACAACGCCTGGAACTTTACCCGGAACAGGCCTTCGGTCTTCGCGACCCGGAAAAGATACACCGGTTGCCGCGTTCGCAGTTCAGCCCTGACATGGAACTGGAACCGGGACTGATTATCGGCTTCAAGTCTGCGGATGGCGAGGAAATCCCCGGCGCCGTGCTGTCGTTTGATGACGACTCGGTTGAGGTGGATTTCAATCACCCCATGGCGGGGCACACGGTGGTGTTCGAGGTAGAGATACTCGACGTGGTGCCGGCGGAGAGTCCGGATGAATGATCTGGCTGTGACCGGGTAAGGCAAAATCCGCCGATCGACTATAATTCCCGCTGTATCCACACACTGACTGCCATGAAAATCCTGCTTGCCAATCCCCGCGGTTTCTGTGCCGGTGTCGATCGCGCCATCGAGATCGTCGAACGTGCGCTGGAACTGTTCGGTGCACCGATCTATGTTCGCCACGAGGTCGTGCACAACCGTCATGTGGTCGAGCGGCTGCGCAGCCTCGGCACGGTGTTCGTCGATGAACTCGACGAGGTGCCGGACGGGGCGACGGTGATCTTCAGTGCTCACGGTGTCGCGAAGACGGTGCATGACGAGGCCGCACAGCGCGAGCTGCGCGTGTTCGATGCGACCTGCCCGCTGGTGACCAAGGTACACCTGGAAGTCAGCCGGCATGCACAGGCCGGCAGGGAGTGCATCCTCATCGGCCACAGGGGTCACCCGGAAGTCGAGGGCACTATGGGCCAGTATGACCGGGGGCAGGGCGGTGCCATGTACCTGGTCGAGACACCGGCTGACGTGACAGCCTTGCCAGTCAGGCATCCGGACGATATTGCATTCGTCACCCAGACCACCTTGTCCGTCGATGACACGGCCCGGGTCATCGAGGCCCTGCGGGAACGTTTCCCGGCCATCCAGGGGCCGCGCAAGGATGACATCTGCTACGCCACCCAGAACCGGCAGGATGCGGTCAAGTCACTGGCCGGGCGCTGTGATGTGTTCCTGGTGGTCGGCTCACCTAACAGTTCGAATTCCAATCGCCTGCGGGAACTTGCCGAACAGCAGGGTGTGCCGGCCTACCTGGTTGATGATGCCGGCCAGATCAACCGGTCGTGGCTGGATGACAAACAGTGTATAGGCCTGACGGCCGGCGCCTCGGCACCGGAGGATCTGGTGAGGGCGGTGGTTGAGCAGTTGTGTGACTGGGGCGCGGAGGTTGCCGAGGAATCGCAGGGCCGGTCGGAGAAAGTGACGTTCTCGCTGCCACGGGCGTTGCAGGCATAGCCGCCATACCCCCATACCCGGGCGGGGCGGTCTGTGCAGGGGCAATTCATGCTCGATTGTTGCGCGGCAGATGACCCAACATCCGATCGCGGCTAAAGCCGCTCCTACGGGTGCAGCGGTTTGCCTGTTCGTAGGAGCGAATTCATTCGCGATTGTAGTCCTGTGAATGAACCTGTATTCGATCGCGGCTAAAGCCGCTCCTGCGAGTGGGCCGGTTTGCCGATCAGATCTTCCAGCAATCGTTGCCGCCGCTGGCGGACTTCGTGCCGCTCGAGGTCAGGGTGAACGTGCCGCACTTGTCGTTGGCCTGGGGGCCGTTTGGCGCAGCCGTGATGGTGAACAGGGTGGTTGTCGCGGAGGTGATTCCCAGGGTGTAGTTACCTTTCTCGGTAGTCGTCTCGTAGACATCGTCGGCGTCAGGCCCCAGGGTTGCGCCATTATAGGTACCGTTTCCGGAATAAAAGCGTTCCATGCGGTCGGCCAGTTCCAGCAGTTCACCCATGCCCTCGGCGCGCCGGGACTTCATGACCTGGTCCCGGTAGGCGGGATAGCCGATGGCGATTATGATGGCCAGGATGGCGACGACAATCATCAGTTCAATCAGGGTAAAGCCGCGAATCATTCTGTTCATAATGCTGTCCTGTCAGTAAACGGTTGGTACTGTACCACTGTCCCGATGGAGCCAGGGCGACAGGTCATGCCTGCCGCCCTGGCCCGGATCAGTCGCGCGGGTCGATCCAGATGCGCAGGCCCTCGAGGACATCGTTGCCGGCGAGGCCACCGCCGCTGGCGCCACCACCGCCCATGCCGAAGCCCTCCAGTTCATCGACATCGACCGGCGTGCCGTCATCGGCGCTGCCGCCGCCACCGCCGCCGCCGGGATCGTCCTGGTCCTTGTCGAGATCCAGCAGGTGCTGTTCCGGTATATGGCCGGGTGCATAGTCACGGTACTGCGCATAGTCCTGCAGATCGGGGCTGCTTTCCAGCAGTTCGCCGAGATCCAGCAGCGCCTGGTTGATCTGGTCCTGGTTACCGCTGGCGATAGCCGCGGCCAGCGCATCCAGCAGGGCTGCGTATTGCGATATCAGGCTGTTGGGGTCGTTTTCATCCCCGAGGTCGCCGATCAGGGCATTGTATTCGCCCAGTGTCAGGCCGCCGAGTTCCTGGGTAAGGGCACTGTTGTAATTGGAATCCCCGTAGCAGGGAATGGACGACGGGTCGGCGCGGCGCAGGTTCTCGGCAAGATCGCTGTAGTGCCAGTACAGGCTGGACTCGTACAGCAGACCGCTTTCGAAGTCACCTTCTCCCTCGTCCGAATCGCTGGCGTCGCCGGCTTCCGGGTAGCCGCTGCTGACCGAGGTAAACAGTTGCGCATAGGTGCCGCCAATGCGGGTGACTTTCTTGCCCTTGGATATCGACGGCAGCCAGTCCTTGTGCTGCAGGGTGTATGCGGCGGTATTGTCGCCGTTGACTTTGAGCAACTGCAGGGTCAGGGCGCCGTTGCGCATGCGCCACTTGCCGTTGTCGCCCTCCAGGCTTTCTGTGAGGTGCAGGTTCCGGGCAGGATCGCGAATATAATTAACCGGCGGGGCACCGGTCGGTGCGTTGCCAAAGGCGCCATCCTGGCAGCTGCTGTAACTGTAGGTGTCATCCCGGCCCGCCGCGGCAAGGGCGGTTTCCGCGTAGCCCAGTACCGAACTGTCGTGGTAGCACACCTTGTCGCGGTAGTCGTGCAGGCCGAGCACGCACTGCGAGCGGGTACCATGAAGGCCGCCTTCGAGGATATCGCGGGTCGTGAAGGCGAGTCTCAGGGTTGGATCCGTGCTCAGGCCCAGATCCTTATCCACGTTGGCGCAGTTGCCGCCGTCGCTCCTGCCGTCGTGTACCTCGCCGTTGGCGATACTGTCGAGGGTCACAAGCAGGGAAATGCCCCTTTCATCGACCAGGCTGCCCGGTGCCCTGGCGGGGGACATCTCCAGTTGCTCCGTGATCATGTCCTGGTAGTCCTCGATGTCCCAGACACGGCAGCCGATCTGGAGCTTGGCGGCCGGTGTCAGGTCGGCATTGGCGATGGTCACGATGAACTTCTGGTTGGAGGCCAGCGGTGTGCTGCTGTTCAGGCCAAAGATCTCGGCGACCTTGGGCGGCACCACCGCCGGGTCGGTTTCCGGGGAGCCGTAGGTGTCGTAGGCACGGTTCAACTCGGGTT
>WOR8_10008490_pt1 | contig 16301 bp, 15 predicted proteins | sample DeeMarSeWOR38_10_FD_19890 | JGI IMG/M metagenome (IMG submission 19890) | reverse complement strand
TTTTTTTCCACGCTTCAATCTTTTCATCTGGACTCCCTAATTTTTTTAAAGCATCTTCTGCAAGTTTCCTTACAAAGATATCACTGTCGGCTAAATGCCTGCTTATGTGAACAGAGACCTTCGGGTCGCCGATTTCACCCAATGTGTGCACGGCTTTGCCGCGCACTTTGGGATCCTTATCATAAAGCAGGGGAATTATGTTCTCGATAGCGGCGGGGTCCTTAATTTTGCCTAACGCATCCAGCGCCTGGGTACGCAAGGCGTAATCCATGTTTTCTAACTGGTCGGTTAGCAAAGAAACAGTTCTTTTGTCTTTTAACCTTCCGAAAATATTGAAAATAAATAATCGGTCCTTTTCCCTGTTTACTGTAGGGCCGATTCGCCAGCCGGCGATTTCAAAACAAAAAATGAGTTCATCGATTGCGCGTCGGCGTTCGAGCTCTTTTAATATCTCTTCACGGTCCCGGTACTGAATTCTTTCAAGCCAGAGATCGGTTAGGGCTTCAAGATCTTTATCATTATCGGCGGTCTCTTTTTTTTGAGGCAGTTCCGGTTTTGTTGATGCGCAATTCATTGTTAAAGCGCCGAGCGCAACAAGAAGGAAAATCAAGACCATGATGAATTTTATTTTAACTAAATTATTATCTTTATACATTTGTCGCTTTCCATAAAATACAAAACCCCGATTTCGTTAAGAAAGTCGGGGTTTCAGGTCTTATTCCATGTGACACTCCCTGCTCTTGAGGGTTTGCACATTTAAATAATTATGAAGATATCACAGTCACATTTTTAAGGTCAAGCGTCGGGCTCAATTTGCGGCGTCCGTATTTTTATTTCCGCCAGATACCAATTAAGCTTTCTCAAAGGCACGCTTGAAACCTTCCATAGATCCGGTAATCGTTGAATCCGGCACTGCATAGGATAAGCGGAAATAACCCGGTCCATCAAAGCCGATACCCGGTACGGCTAGAATGAGCTCCTCTTTTAACCGCTGGGTGAATTTGACGTCGTCGGGGATCGGGCTTTTGGGAAACAGGTAGAAAGCGCCTTCGGGCACATGAAATTCATACCCGATTTCAGAAAGACCCTGGCAGAGCATATCGCGCCGGCGCCGGTAAATGGAAACATCCACCGTAGTGCCTTGAAGCCGGGCAACCACCTGCTGCATCAGGCTGGGAGCGTTTACACACAGCATGGTGTTGATTACGGCAGCAGCGCTGGTTACCCGTTGGGCGTCTTCAGCATCCGGATTGACCGCCAGATAACCGATGCGTTCACCGGCCAACGACAGCTCCTTGGAATACGAGGAGACGATAATCGAATGCGGATAGGCCTTAAATATGGAGGGCACTTCCAAATCATACACGATTTTACGGTAGGGCTCATCGGACACCAGATAAATGCGCTTGCCGAATTTTTGGCTGGCGGCTTCCAGCACCCGACCCAGTTCGGCCAGTTCCGCCGCCGAATAGACCGCACCGGTGGGGTTATTGGGGGAATTGATCAGCATCACCCGGGTTTTGTCCGTTATCGCTGATTCGATGGCCGCCGTGTCCAGGTGAAAATTAGCCGCCGTGGGAGCCGTTTTAATTGCGGCCCTGGCAATGAAGGCATAATGGTCGTAGCCGATAAAATAGGGGGAGGGGACCAGAATTTCTTCTCCGGGATTGAGGACGGCGCCGAGAACGTCGTTTAAAGCGCCGGCAGCGCCCACTGTCATGATGATGAAATCCGGTGCGATTTTGACATCGTGTAAGGCGCTGAGATAATCGGCGACCGCCTGCCGGACGTGAGGGTATCCGGTATTCGGCGTATAGCCGTGCCCCAGAGATTCGTCGCTGACCAACTCTTTGAGCACGTTTTTAAATTCCGCTGGCGGTGGGACATCCGGGTTTCCAATAGAGAAATCAAAGACCTTATCAGAGCCGTGTTCGGCCTTAAGCCGTGCGCCCTCCTCGAACATCTTTTTAACCATTTCCATCCCTTCGACCATCTTGATCATTTGTTGAGCTATGGGCATAATTTTCTCCTTATTATGTTTAGCCACGGACACACACAGACAACCACGGACGATTGTTTCCACACCCCAATATCGGCCTTGCTAATATACCTGATTAATCTCAATCGAGGTCAAGGGAAATTTTACATTTGTTGCAGCGTTTGGCGCCCCTGAAAATTTTATTGTCGCAATCTGGACAAACATACCTCGCTTCTTCATCCGCGACAAACTTTTCAGTCCCCTCCTGTCGCCAATAGGGTATGGTTCGTAAAATTACTTTCTTTCCGACCGGCATAGGAAAATTTTCGATATGGTCACAAGGAAATTCATGACATTCGTGGCATCCGGCATATCCCTTTTTGCGGGTGCAATCTTTTATCGAGCAGGTTCGGCAAAAAATCGATGTTTGGTCCGAAAGACACCCTTCACACTTCAGATCATCGATGGAAACATTTTCGAGTCCCGGAATCTTATCTTGATAAAAATTCAGAAGCGTCTCCATAAATTTGTTGTTCTTATCCCGGGTGGCATAGTAAACACCGCAGACTCCACAATACAGGCCGCAGGGGGCTAATAAGTTTGAGTTTATATCCATCGCGGACCTCCTAAGTAGAGATAACTTCTACTCAAAAAGAGCGTTTCAAAGACAATCGCTCAATTTATGTTCTATATTCTTTGGGTGACTTTTTCAAGCAGCCGGCGATAGTAAACATAATTTTCAAACGGCACATCGGCGCGAACGCGACCGTCGGCCAGCGGTATAAAGCCGCCCTCTGCAATTAACGGGGGCACCTTTTCTTCGATCTCCTGCCGGATGGCCGCTTTATCTTTACGCAGCGCGTCTAAATCGATGCCGCCGATCAGGCGCAGATCGCGGCCGAATTCCTTGCGCAGGCTGCGGTAATCCATGGCATCGATGTTGACCTCACAGGCCCACAGGCAGTTAAATCCCCATTTGAGGATGCCGGGGATCAGAATTCTGGCATTGGCAAAGGTTTGAAAGCAAATGGTTTCCACTTTGTGGCGCTGGAGCACATCCAGAACGGGCTCATAGTTTTTGAGCACGAATTCTTCGTACATTTTTGGCGAAATCAAGGGTCGATCGTTTCCGCCGATGGGCTCGCTGAAAACGACCGCATCGATTTGCACCTCCTGCAGGATCCGATCGGTCAAACACGCTGCAAATTCTCCCTGGATTTTCATGCGGTTACGCACCACATCCGGCTGGTCCATGAGCAGTGTCATCACGTCTGTAAAAGATTCCCAATTGCGCACCCCCATGGTCAGAAAAAAGCCGCGGTGCACATGCAGCATCAGCACATGCTCTCTGGATTGCCAGCTGCGTACCCGACGGGCCCATCGATAGGGAAGCCGCTTTTTATCAGATGGATTCAGGCGGCGCGCAAATTTTTTTAAATCGGTAATGTTATCGCGTCTGGATATTAATTTGGGACGGGGCTCCAGGTCCACTTCAATTCGTTCCCGATGATCGGAAGGAAACAGGGTCGCAAGATCGGTATCTTTGGCAAGCCCCTGTGTCCGCCACGCCCGCAGCACATCCTTGCGGATGCCCTCTTCAAAATAAGGGACGCGGTCCGGTGTGCCGTAGGCCATGGTTTGTCTGAAGCGCTCGCGGCTGGACATCTTTTCCCTTATGGGCTGTGGATTCATTTTGTGCGGGAACCCATCGTATTTCCGGTTAAAAGTGCATGGTGGAAAAACAGAGAACGATCATTTAAATATAAAAGGTTCGTATCATCCTGTCAATTACCGAAACCTTGCATGAAAATTAATGAGAATATAAAAGCCTGCGTATCGTGCAAAATTCAGCCAACACACTGCCTTTTTGACAGACGGCCATTTCATGGTTTAAAAGTGATTTCCGTATTCTATCTGAAAGGAACAAAAGAATGCTTGCCCTTTCGACATCTTGGCAGTCAGGTGGATCCGTAACCGCCGAAGGAATGTTTGCGGCCTTGCAAAATCTTGAGATCACCGGAATTGAGCTTAGCTATCGTATTTCAGAAGATCTCTATCGAGAGATGCAAAAACCGCTCAGGAATTCGGGATTAACCGTCGTCAGCGTCCATAATTATTTTCCGATTCCTTCAGCCAGATCGGATTCAAAAGGAAGCGGAGATCTGTTTCTGCTCTCAAGCCCCCAAAAGGAGGAGCGCCAAAATGCAATTCGATTTACAACGAGAAGTATTGAACATGCGGCTGAGCTGGGAGCTGGGGCGGTCATACTGCATTGCGGTGTTGTGGAAATGAATCACGAAATTCAGATGCTTTATCAATACGTTAATTCGAATCGAATTGATTCAGAAGACGCTCAAATCTTTATTCGCAATAAATTAAAGGAGCGGGATACTCGTCAGCCCAAGCATATGGACAGTTTATTGGCCAGCCTGGATTGTCTGTTACCCGTTGCTGAAAAACAGGGCGTGATGCTGGGGCTGGAAAATCGGTATCATTATCATGAACTGCCGGGGCTCGATGATTTCAGGTTGATTTTTGACACCTTTAAAGGCGCACCCATTGGATACTGGCATGACACCGGTCATGCCCATGCAAATGAAATCCTGGGGTTCATTTCCCCAAATGCGCTTTTGCAAAATTATGCGGATCAACTCATCGGGGTCCATCTTCACGATGCCATCGGCCTTGATGATCATATCCCGCCGGGCAGCGGAGAAATTGATTTTACAGCGCTAAAACCATTTCTTATAGCCGATACGATTAAAGTCATCGAATTAAAACCGGGCATAAAGGCATCGGAAGTATCAGAAGGGATTCGGTTTGTTCAGGGGCAGCTGTTAAGGTGAAAAGAGAAAGGGTCGAAAAGGCGCCTGGTTAGATAGCTTATTTTGCGTTTTTCTCATACCACTCCAATCTGGCATAAACCTCAAACCCCACCGACTCATAAAGGGAGCATGCGGCCGGGTTTTGACTGTCCACCGTCAGTTCGACGACATTGACACCTTTGGCCTTAAGGTCTTCCAATCCATTGAGCAATATGGCCCTGCCGATTTCCTGCTGGCGATAGTGCGGATCGACCCCCAGCATATGGATTAAACCTTTGCTTTTTTCTCTCTTTTCATTTTCTTCAGCGTCGATAATCGTCCAGCAATAGCCGACCGGTAGATCTTCCAGGTAGGTTAAAATAACATCATCCGGAGAACGGCCGTGCATATTCAAGCGGTAGGCAATTTCTTCTTCGGTGTTGGGGTTGAACCCCCAGGCGTCGGCAAAGCAGCGGTTCTGGATTTCGGTTAGCAGATTTTCCTCACCTCGTTTTAACCTGCGGCTGTTCAGGGCACCCTGCCCGGCGGCTGGCAGCCGGACGCTGTTTATATCCAGCCGCATTTCAAAAAAGTGGCGGATGAAAGTAAATTTGAGGTGGTTCAGGAGACCTTTGGCGGAAGCGTTGGTTTCTAAAACACTGACCTGGGCTGACGTTATACCGGATTTGCCGACGCGTTGCAGGCCGCTGGACAAAAGTTCAGTTGCAATTCCTTTGTGGCGATGAAGCGGGTGGACCAGCCCGTCAAGCAAAGCACGCTGAATTCCGGGCTCGAGGGTAACGCTGAGGCAGCCAACAAGATTTCCACTGAATTCGGCGACGTATAAATCCGTCTCAGGTGCAAAGTTTGGTCTTCCGATATAATCTGACAAACCCTGTGCGGATATGAAACGCCCGGAAAGCTCAAGCCGTTCAGATGCAACATGCAGCTGCACGTATTTGTCAAAGTCGTTGGAGGCGTAGTTCCGGATGATGTAAGATCCGCCAGCCATATTTTTCAAATCCATTCGCTTGCTATTGGTGAAAGCGGTTTTATTTTAAAATCTAAATGCCGATTTATCACTAAAGGTAACGCTTAAAACCAATAAAGCAATTTGATCCTCAATCAAAATTTGCTATTAGTGAACTTCGTGGTAAGAATTTAAATGTGTTTAGAATTTATGTGGTTGTTATTTAAACGACCACAAAGAACACGAAGGTGCGCGAAGATGAATACAAAAAATTTTTGGTTCTTCGCGTTGTGTTCTTCGTGAGCTTCGTGGTGGAATTTAAGTGATCGTTAATAAAAGAATTTATTTACCGGGAAAATCGAACACGGAGGCTCAGTGTGACGGAACAAGCGGATATACTTGTGGTAACTCCCCATCCGGATGATGCTGAATTCGGAGTTGCCGGAACGGTAGCCCGATGGACAAGTCAAGGAAAACAGGTTGTTTATGTGGTTTGTACCAACGGAAATAAGGGAACCAGTGACCCGGATGTAAAGCCTGATGAGCTGGCCGAAACCCGGCAGAACGAGCAGCGGGCTGCGGCTGAAGTGCTGGGGGTGCGCGAGGTGTTATTTCTGGGGAATCCGGACCAGGGGCTTGAAGATACACCGGAATTTAGAAAACAGATTGTGCGGATGATCCGGCGCTTCCGGCCGGAAACGGTCGTCACCGCCGATCCCTACCGCCGCTATATCTGGCACCGGGATCATCGCATTGCCGGTCAGGTCACCATAGACGCGGTTTTTCCCTACGCCAGGGATCATCTGGCTTACCCGGATTTGCTCGAAGAGGATCTGCAGCCCCATAAAGTCAAGGAAATGCTGTTCTGGGCTTCGGAAGATATCAACTATCTTTCCGATATTACCGCTACATTCGATCTTAAGCTGGCAGCGCTGCGCTGTCATGAAAGCCAGGTAAAATCGATGAAGGTTTCGGATCTGGAAAACTGGTTAAGACAACGCTGCAGTGATTTAGCTGAGGGCGAGGATTTTGATCTGGCTGAAGCCTTCCACCGCGAGGAAATTGTGTGGTAGGTGGTAATTCGTCACAGCACTCAACAAGGCCAAAGGTTTCAAGTTTCAGTTCGCCGGTAAACGTTATATCTGTTTAATTGGTTTGATTGGTTTAATTCGTTCAATTGGTTTGGTTTAAGACAACCAATTCAACCAATGAAACAAATAAAACTAATCTAACAAGTTCTTGTCCTTCTAAGAACTTGACCAGAGGACATCGCCGCAGAGATTCGGCTGATGCGGCCGGGCGGAAAATGCCTCAAATGCCTGTTTTTCTTTCCCCAGAACGGTATCATCGCCGTGACCCGCAAACACCTGCGTATCGTCGGGCAGGACAAAGATTTTGTTTTTCAAAGATTCGACAATTTGCCTGAAATCGGCCGGTGATCCGGTTTTACCGGGCCCGTCCGGAAACAGCGTATCACCGGATATCAGATATCCCTCTGTATAGAAACACAGGCTGCCCGGGGTGTGCCCCGGGGTGTGCATTACCGTGAGGCGGATATTTCCGAATGTTATTTCTTCGCCATCGGCCAGCAGTTTATCTGCTGTAATCGGCAACCTGTCGGCATCTGCCGCATGGGCTGCCAGCGGTATATTCAGCGCCGATTTTAATTCCGCCAGGGCACCGGTATGATCCATGTGATTGTGGGTCATGAGAATATATTTTGGGTTGGTGTGTTCTAATTGCCCCTGAATTTTTGGTGCATCGCCGGGCGCATCGAAGACAACGCTGTCGCCTGTTTTTAAACAGGTCATGATATATGAATTGGTTCCAAAGGGACCCAATTCGTAACGTTCAATCTGGATGGTTTCATTTTTCACCACAATTGCCATGATAGGCCTCCTCAAAGCGGATTTTTGCTTCTGACTATCACTGTTTTTTTCATGGGTGTCAATTCCTGTTTTGCCCGGGAAATGATAATCAGGATTTAAAATTTGCGGTATTGATAAATTAATTAAATCCAACTATTAAGGAAAATAAGGCGCCTGTAAAGATATCGCAATTTACTTACGCTTTTTTATCCATTTTAAAAAGATTTGAATCGGAGATAGAGCCAATGAATCGAATTCTTTTTTTGGACAATTCACTTCCTGATGACCGTTACCATCCTTTTCTATATTGGGAGTCTTTATTATTATTTCCTTACGAAGTGTTTCGCGTTTCCATCGGGGAATTGCCGCATGCATTGGATTCCTATACGCATATTCTGATTTCAGGGTCTGCTGCAAGTGTTCTGGAGGATACCGATTGGATGCAAGCTGAAGTAGCGCTAATTCAGAACGCTGTGAATAAAGGCAAAGTGATATTGGGTAGTTGCTTCGGACACCAGATCATTGCTCGAGCGCTATTCGGTATGGATGCTGTCAGGAAAAGGGAAAATCCGGAAATCGGATGGCCGGATATTCAAATCGTTTCCAGTGATACATTATTTGGTGAATCCGGCCGCACGATCCATACCTTTATATTTCATTATGATGAAGTCTGTACAGTGCCGGAAGAAAAGGCCACCATTATCGCACGCTCAAAGGAATGCGACATTCTCGCATTTAAGATAAAGGATAAACCGGTGTGGGGTGTTCAACCCCACTTTGAAATGGGGATTGTACAGAGCCTAAGATATATCGACAAGGTTAAAGGCAGCCAGGTTCCCGACAAGCAAATCTTCTTCAGTGATGACCAATATATGCCGAAAGACTCGGGCTGGGTCATTCCGTTGATGAAGCGTTTTCATGAAACCCAACCGGTTTGACAGCCCAAATTGCTGTTGGACAATTGAAAAGGGAGACGGCCAATGAATTTGTTTCTGATCCGTCTCCCTTATTTTTCTGGTTGTTGCTTTAGTCTCTATTTAATTTCCATATTCGAATCTGATCCAATATCCAATAACGAAAACCTAATACCCAACATCCAATCCTTACCGAACCAACCGCTTTACGTTGGGAACCTCCAGATTTGATGCGTAAATCTGCCAATCTCCCGTGGCATTCTGCTGACCTTTCAGCAGCCCCTGTTGCAACCATTGCATGACACCATTTTCGGTTAGATAAGTCATGTCGGCAAATTCACCTACTGAGAAAGACTTTGTTGCTTTTGCTGCCTTCGGTGCAGCTTTCTTCTTTGGTGCAGCTTTTTTCTTCGGCGTTGCTGTTTTTTGGGCTGGAGCCTTTGCTTTTTTAGCTTTGGCAGTTACTTTTTTAGTCTTAGTGGTCCCTTTCGTCTTCGGTTTTTTTTTTTGCTCTTTTTTTGCCATCTTGGTTCGGTCCTCCATTTAATTGGTTGAAAAACAACAAAAGTCCATCTTAAATTCCATTTAAGAATGGACCCGCTCCTCAAAAATAGTCACATTCTTTTTTTTTGATGTCAAGCTGAAAAATTCAAATGAATTATTCTTAGTTTTTTCAGTATACTATAAAAAGGGGAAGGATGTCGACCCATCGATTTTGCAGTACGAATATGAAGAAAATTTAGAGGCTTCGTTGAATAAAAATTATTTGTAACCGCCGGACCCAGCTCAATACGTGATACGCTCTTTCATTTCATAGTGTTGTGATCGATTATCATGCCCTGAAAGCAGCTGCTTTGCTTTATCCGGTATGTACGATCTTTCGTAATCCTCACCAGCGAATTGCTTTACGGACTCCAAAGAATCAAACTGCATATCTGTTGAACCTATATTAGCTGGAATCTTTCTAGTTTTCACATAACGCTTTGACCGCTTCTTTTAATACCTTTCCCATCGTATTCCTTGGCAACTCCTTAACAAGGACAATCTCTTTGGGGCATTTCCAGTCGTGAAGCTTATTTTTACAGTGTGCGCGGATCGCTTGGGGTTTGATATTCGAATCGGTCTTTGTCACTACCGCGGCAACGACCTTTTCTCCCCAGCGCTCATCGGCAATACCGACCACGCTGGATTCAACGACATCCTCAAGCTGGTTGATGACCACTTCAACCTCTTTGGGTGAAATGTTTTCTCCCCCGGAGATGATGATGTGCTTGATGCGATCCGTCAGATAATAATAGCCATCTTTATCAATGTTTCCCAAATCACCGGTCCTGAACCAGCCCTGTTCGAAGGTTTTGGCGGTTTCTTCCGGTTTGCGCCAGTAACCGGGAGTGACGGCAGGACCCTTTAGCCAGATTTCACCGGTTTGACCGGACGCCACATCCGCGCCGGTGTCCGGATCGACAATTCTGACTTCAAGATCCGGCAAAGGGTATCCAATGGAACCCGCTTTTCGTTTACCCCTGAGTGGATTTGAAAAATTCATGCCCGTTTCTGTCATGCCTTCGCGCTCAAGCGGTTCTTTACCAAACGTTTCATATACGCGTTTAAAATCTTTCGGCAGTAATGGGGCGGACCCGGAAGTCCATAGACGCATGTGCTCAAAGTCAAGTTTGCGATCACCTAAATAATCCATCAACTTGGCATACATCGAAGGGACCGCCATAAATACCGTACAGGCGTATTCACCCTCTTTTTTCTCGAGGGTATTGATCACGCCTTCCGGTGAAAACTGATCCAGCATGATGATATGGGCGCCGGCCAGGAAAGCGGTATGCAAAGCAAAGCACAACCCATGCACATGAAAAAGGGGAAGGGCATGACAGAGAACATCTGTTTGACTGATTTCCCAAATATGAATGATGTTTTTGGCATCATGCACCAGATTTTTTTGGGTAAGCATAGCACCTTTTGGTTTGCCGGTGGTGCCGGAGGTATAGATAATAAGGCCCGGGTCATCCGGTTCAATTTCAACCCGGGCGTATTCTTCAGGGGCTGATCGAAAAAAATCAATATTCTGATATGGTTTACGGGTATCAACAATCAAGGTGGTTAAGCTGGAATCAATTTCTGTGATGAGACCTTCGTTGTCAGGTTCTGTCAAAATTAATTTTGGGTCGGCATCATGCAGCAGGTAATCCAATTCCGATTTTTTGAAGCCCGGGTTCAGGGGAACGGCAATGGCGCCGATTTTTTGCAAGGCCAGGTGGGCAAGTATAAATATCAAAGATTTTTGGATACAGAGGATCACTCTGTCTGTTTTTGCGACGCCCAATTCCTGGAATGCATGGGCCATCCGGTTTGAATCCTGGTGCAGTTGCAGATAAGAAATCTCGCTCTCAATTTCGCCATCGCGCAGGAAGGTGATGGCCTTCCTTTTTTCCTGTTTTAGAAAAGACGCTGTGAGACATTCCCGCAGGGATTGACTATCCATAGCTGTTGCCTATGGTCTAAGAAAGAAGCTTCCGCATTTAGACCGATGCCCGCTGCACCGCCAGCATGGTGACATCATCGCTGCGGGGCGCAATATCAATAAAAGCGAACAGATTGGTTTTGATGCGCTCCAGCGTTTCAGTGGCTGATTTTAATGGTTGGGTCAGCAATGATTGCAAACGATCCCGGGTATAAATTTCATCTTCCGGCGAGCGCGCTTCGGTAACCCCATCGGTGTAGCCGACCAGCAGATCACCCGGTTCGAGCTGAATCTTTTGGGATTTGAAGATGATATCGGGCATCAGGCCGACCGCCGGCCCGGTGGGTTTCAACCGGTCTTTGATATTGCCGGCGTTGATGACATAAAGCGGCTCATGACCACCGTTGATATATGACAGGATGCCGGTTGAGGGATTCAGTACCCCGAAAAACAAAGTGGCGTACATGCATTCCCGCCCGTGTAGATTCGCAATGTAGTTGTTGGTAGATGAAACGGCCCCCAGGCGGGCCATCTGGTCATTTGCGGATGACGAAATCGTTTCGATGCTGACGGGGGTCGCTGAAATTTTCGTCGGGCCCGGTCCGGTGCAGTAGATGGCCTGTTCGGCGAAGACCCTGATGAGGCTGCGGAACAGTGCCATATATAATGCCGATCCGACGCCCTTGTCACACACATCGGCAATCACCAGACCGACATTCCCGTCCGGCAACATAAAAACATCGTAGAAATCACCGGACACCTGACCGGCCGGATAAAAACAGGTGGCGATTTCCCAGTTGGGCAGGTCCGGGATTTTATTGGGTAAAAACTCGCGTTGAATTTCACGGCCTTTTTCCAGTTCAAATTCAATTTTTTTAACACTTTCCCACTCCCGCAGCCCTTCGACCATTTTATTGAAGTTCGTCGACAGCTCCCCGATTTCATCTCCGGAAGTGACGGGGGCGAAATGCGTCAAATCCCCTCTGGCAACATCGGTCGAAATCTCCGAAAGATTTTCAATCGGCCGGGAAATCTTGCGGGCAAAGTAATATCCCAGGAAACGGGACAGGATCAGGGTAATGATAAAAATGAGCGCAATCCACTTTGCCTCTCTTTTCATCATACCGGCGAAACTTTCACTGTCGATACCGATTTTAAAAAAATAGGTGTTCAGGTCATTTTCTCCGGTGATATTGACAAACAAAGCATGTTCATCATCCGAGCGCGCCAGCAGACCGGGCTTCACAAAATGCCGCTTGAGATTGCGATCCAGCTTTTCTGAAAAGGAACTTTGCGCCGGGTTAAGGTGCAGCACCTTATGATCGTCAAAAAACATTCGATACCATAATGTATCGTCTGTCTCCTTCGCGTAAATAGCGATATCGGAAACAGCGTAAAAACTGGACGAAAGATTGGTCAGTATATCGAACAGTTGGTCCAGTTGCGGGTTGGGTTTGCCGACGCCGGTATTTGCGACGCGTCCATCAACGAGAACTGATGGTTGATCAACTGACTGGTCGAATTGATAAAATGTTTGCGGGTGCCTCCCATGTAAAGCATGGAGGTGATAAAGAAAACGACCAGGCCGAACACCAGGAAATAAAAGGTAATCCTTCTGGCAACCGATGGCTTCCAGAAACGACAGTATGATTTAACGTGCTCTACAGGATTCATCTGGGTTCTCCTTGATACAGTACCCGGCAATAATTGATGGGTGCTAAATTTATGGTTGCTTGAAATTTATTATTCGGTAATGAAGGATATAGCACATCCGACGTTTTAAGGTAAATGCGTTTACTTAAAAATGATATGAAAAAATTGTAAAAAATTGTATCCCTCTCTAATCGGATATCGCACAGGAGGCTGGATTTAAAAGTGAAGAAGGCAAATATTGTTATAACGGACGGATACACACTGAATCCGGGAGACAACCCCTGGGATGCGGTGGCAAAACTCGGAAATCTAACCGTTTATGAGCGTTTGATGGATGATGAATTGGTGGCGCACTGCCGGGAGGCGGAAATTTTGGTTGTCAATAAAACCCGGATTCGCGAAACGGCCATGGCTGAAATGTCCGATCTCAGGTTTATCGCCGTTTCAGCCACCGGTTTTGATTGTGTGGATATTGAAGCAGCCGACAAGCGCGGGATTGCGGTATCCAACGTGCCGGTTTACGGCACCGATTCGGTGGCACAGTATGTTTTTTCGGCCATTTTGCACCTCTGGCACAACATTGCCGTTCACGATACGGCCGTAAAAGCCGGGGATTGGGCCCGGCAGCCGGATTGGTCTTTCTGGCAAACGCCGCTGGTGGAGCTGCGCGACAAAACCATCGGCATCATCGGCTTCGGCCGGATCGGCAGGCGGGTCGGTCAGCTGGCTGCTGCATTTGGTATGCGCGTGCTGGCCTATGATCCCTATCATGGCGACCCGCCGAATTATCGGGCCTTTGCCTGGAGTTCCCTGGAAGACCTGTTCGCTCAATGTGATGTGGTCACCCTGCACGCCCCCTTGACAGACGATAATCATCGGTTTGTCAACCGCATTTTGTTGGAGCGAATGAAAAAAAGCGCGATTCTCATCAACGCTTCCCGGGGGGGATTGATCGAAGAAAACGACCTTGCTGAAGCGCTGAACAGCGGTCAGCTGGCCGGGGCAGTTGTCGATGTGGTGTCGACCGAACCCATCGCCCCGGACAATCCGCTTTTAAACGCCAGAAACATTGCCATCACCCCCCATCTGGCCTGGGCCACCCGGGAGGCCCGCAGACGTTTGATGGCATCCACCGCTGAAAACATCAGGGCTTTTCTTGACGGTGCGCCTCAAAACATAGTCAACGCAAGGTATTTAGCGCCCAAATGATTGCAGTGGTGCTGGATCAATGGTTTTCTATCTTCTGCGACCCAGCAAACCGCCCAAGCGCGGATCGGCTTGTTGATCCTGCACCTGGGCGGAAAAAAAATCGCCAATGTTGTCCAGCACATCTGCACTGCCATATTTGTTTAAAATATGATCGACGCGCTCTTCCCCACCATAGTTGTCCTTCTGGCGCTTTAATCCGCCCAGAATCATGGGCGCTATCTGCGGCAGCATCTGTTGAACCGCATTTTCCTCAATACCCAGATTTGCCGAAAGCTGACTGGACACTTCCGGACCCAGGGATGACATAAATTCTTCCATTATACTGGCCATTTTAAGTTTTCCTTTCTCATGAATGGGTTGGGGGAATCTAGATTTGGCCATTCACACTCCCGTGAACCCATCCATACAAAATACTGCTTTGTGCCAAACATGGAAACAGGCAGTCGCTGGGGGATAGGGCGACCACCGAATCCGATCGTGCGAATCAGAAATCTGTGATCAGGTGATTTTTGGAATTCTCACAGTTTGACCCGGGTAAATCAAATCCGCATCTTTGATAACCTCTCGATTTGCTTCGAAAATTACCGGGTATTTCATGGCATCGCCGTAATATCGTTTGGCGATTTTCGAAAGGCTGTCTCCCTTTTGGATGACATAAAATTCGGTTTCCTCCTCGGCCGGTGGGGCTGAAAAGTTTTCATCGTTTACCTTCTCAACACCTTTAACATTGCCGGCAAGTAAAACCGCCTTTTCGCGGGTTGCACAGGAATCACAACTCCCAGCCAAAGTGACCGTGCCGTCATCGAAGTCTACGTTAAGATCAGAAATCCGGTCCCCAAACTCTTTTGTTAGCATTTCCTGGACCTCTTCGGCCTCGTCGCCGCCTTTAAAAAGATCCATACCGATATTTTTAATAAAAGAAAACAATCCCATTGTTGACCTCCTTTCACATTGGTATTCATGGTCCTGGCTTTTTTAAGCAGGACCCATTATCGTTACAGGTACTGTCCATTGATGATAAGACCGAAAAAAGGATTTTCAAACCTGAACATTACAAATAGGTTGACGGCATCCGGTTTAATGCATACAAAAAAATCACCACAAATAAACGCATCGATTCCATGAAAAAGCAGTAAACCCCTTACCGATGATCAGGAGAGGGCCGTGGCAGCTTCTACCCACAGCAATCGGTTTATTCCCTTCACCAAGCCAGATGTTATTGAAATGTGCCTTAAAGACGCTCAGCTGACAGAGGCTGAAGTCAAAGGTTTCAGGGATTTCTGCCAAATATTGGAAGCACTCTTCCATTTTGAATTTCATGCCCGCCTGGAAAAACTGAAAACCTGCTATGGGCCGTTTAACCCGGATGCCGATACCCGCAGGATTTTTAACTATTCAGCGTCAGAAAAAAAGAATCTGAAAAAACAGCTGGTTTCTGAAATGACGGCGGTTTTAGATGCGGCCAATTTCGAAAAAGTTACGGCCGAAGATCTGCAACAGGCCCTGGGTGAAGAATCATTGTTTCAGATCCGTCTGGAAGTGGACTTTGACGACTTTGAAGATGTGATTTTTTTTCGCCGTGGAGAAAGCATCAAAGAAGAAACACTGGTGAAATTATTCGGCCTTTCGAAGAAAACATTTCAATTTACCAATTACGAACGCGTCGCCATTTACATCAAATTTAAAGAAAAGTCCTATTTTGACAGCCGAGAACGCAAAAACCTTTATTTTGAGCCCGGCTCGACCATCATCAAGCTTTTTCATAATGTCCCCAAGGCTGATCTGGAAATGCTCTTTCCAAACAGCAAAGTGCGCATGAAAACCATCGATAAGATCATCATCGGTGTCCCGGCGGCGATTAGCGGGATGATTGTGCTGGTGACCAAACTCGGTGCATCCCTGCTGTTAGTCGGATCCGTCCTTTCTTTCTGGCTGGGCTTTCAGGATGAAGAAGTGCAGATCAAACAGCAGCATCTTATTGCCCTGGGTGCCGGCTTGGGTACCCTGGGCGGTTTTTTGTTCCGGCAGATCAACAAATACAAGAATCGTAAAATAAAGTTTATGAAAGCCCTTTCAGATAATCTGTATTTTAAGAACCTTGACAACAACGCAGGGGTATTTTACCACCTGATTGACGCCGCCGAAGAAGAGGAGTTTAAGGAAGCGGTCCTGGCTTATTATTTTCTGTTGACCGCAAAAGAGGCGCTGACCAAAAAAGAACTCGATGATCGCATCGAAAACTGGCTGGCCGAACGCTGGGACTGCCATATTGATTTTGAAATCGGAGATGCGGTTGATAAATTAGAGCGGCTGGAATTGGTTGAAGTTGATGCCGATCATCTCCGTTGCGTCCCGCTAAACGCTGCCAAACAGCAACTTGATGCGATCTGGGATAATTATTTTAAATATAATCAGGTACACCAAAAACAAAT
>WOR8_10003089_pt1 | contig 16302 bp, 11 predicted proteins | sample DeeMarSeWOR38_10_FD_19890 | JGI IMG/M metagenome (IMG submission 19890) | reverse complement strand
TGGTTTCCTATAAAAACGAGGACCCCGTAAAGCTGAAGCCGGTTCTCACCATGGGCAAAGAAGGCAACTCGGCAAAACCAGTCAGACTGCCCGGGCCGGCGGAGGCCTTCGTTTCTCTCGTTCAAATACAAGCAAGTACCGGAAGCATAGTCCTTGAATACCAGGGCCCTGCAGCCAGCCCAGGCAAAGGTGGGGAAAAGACTCCTCCTGCCTTCATTGCGGAAGTGAGCGTAAAACCCGGCATGACCGTTCTTTGGCTTGGCAGCTTCCTCATCCTGGTGGGTGCTTCCGTCGGCGTTGTTCGCCGCTGGAATTAAGTGAAGTTTATATCTTTGACTTTGATACTGTCCTACCATGGGACAGGGGGAGGTTCGAGGGAAAGTGCATCTGAGCAACCGGTGTTTTGCTTTCACCCCTGGAATGCCCTTCGTCTGCATCGGCGGTAGCCGTTTTAATGACCCCAAGCTGAGATCCCATAGATGCGAATATGCATCTTTGTCGAGAAACTCTCCCTGTCTCACCGACCTCTTACAGCATTGCACCCAACCAGATTCACGATTAAACTACAATAAAGTAACTATTCAACCGTAATCTCGGCGTCCTCCACGAGAACCTCGTAGCTGTAGCCATAGCCAAAATCACGATTCACCGAGACCATACCGTTCACCAGCACCAGATCACCTACCTGGGCCATATCTGTGGTGGTGACGGTCAAATCATTTGTCCCCTCACTGCCACTGCCGTCCTGCAGGTGAAGCCAGTTCTTACCCATAATCTGGGGAAGAAATTTCACCACCTTGCCACGCACCAGAACCTGCTTGCCCGCCAGTTCCTCTTTGCCGGCAAAAATCTCCGCCACGGTCTTGCCCTCTTTGGCCTTCTCCACCCTGCTGACGTCAACCTGAGGCATACTCATTTTATCTGACACCGGAGGGTGGCCGGCGGGCATCTGCGCTTGTTGAGTGAAATCCGAGCCCTTTTTTGCACCGCTGATGGCGTTCACAAAGTGGACCAGTTCAAAATCACGCTCAAGAGTATTGCTGTGAAAATTCTTCATCACCAGTCCCTCGGGGATAACCACCGTGTCTCCTACCTGGCCGTGGAATTCGGGAGTGGCGGCCCAAATTTTTTGTTTGCCCGTATCCACCTGCACATAGGTGTAGCGCTCAACCTTGATGGTTTCTACCACCGTGCCGCTAAAGCCGCCGCCAGCGGATTCGTCAACCACAGATCTTTCCTGGACGGATTGTTCCTCAGTCTTGGGGGTTTTATCCTGACAGCCGACAATCGAGGCCAAAACGGCCAGCATTACGATCAGATTTTTTTTCACGATTCTCCCTCTGAAAATAAAGTTATGGTTACAAAGATGGATTAAATAATTGCTAGGGATGCCGACTTATTCAACCATTCGAAAAATCTGAACTCTGCTATTATTCGTATCGGCAACAAAAATTTCTCCCTTTTTATTGATGCACATTTGAGCCGGATAATTCAGGCTGCCCTCTTTCCAGCCCATGCCCGACTGCCGACTTAGGAAGGAACCATCCTGCCCGAGGATTACAATGCTGCCGCCATTACGGTCTACCAGATAAATGCGACCTCTTTCGTCCGTGGTCAAGCTGGCCGGAAAGCGCACATATTCCTTTAAGCTGCTGGTGAGAGGAGAAAAGCTCGTAGAGTTTTTCGCAGCAGAAAATACCCTACCATCGACACCGTCAATTAGTAGCACAGTTCCTCTAAAGTCCACTGCTACGTCGGAGAAAAACCCGTACTCAGCAGGAAATTTTATCTGGCGCACATACCTTCCCTCGGTATCAAGTACCAGAACTCGTTCAGAAAGTATGTCCAGAATGTAGATATTGTCAATCCTATCAAAAGTAAAACTACGGGGAACATATGAAGTGGGAGAGGGTAATCCCACGGGTTGGAGAAAACCTCGAAACTCTCCAGTGGGAGATAGGCGAACAATACTCCGCTGCTTGCGATCAAAGACATAGATTTCACCTCTTGAATTGATTTCTGTCTTTATGGGATAAGACAGTTTTTCCAACCTTATCTCTGTCGTCCCTAGCTCTATTGCTCCCTCCTTAATGCTGTACCTCAGGAGTCTGCCGTTTCCACTGTCAGCCACAATGAACTGTGATTCACCACTACAGGCCACGCCTTCTGGTTGCTTGAGCCCTAGGCCCTTGTCATCAGTATAAACGGAGGTCATGTACCTGAACTTTTCCGCCCCTTCACTGAGAGGAAGCTGAAAAAACAATACCGCAACCAGTAAGCCGGCTGTTATGAGAATGCTTTTACCTGAACCGTCGATCATTTCTGTCATTTTAGGCGCTCAACGTGACATTGAATGCAAAGCTCATGCGTGGTACTGAAAGTCAACATGGATGGGTTGTTTGCCGTCCCGCAAGCATTGTGGCAGCTCAGACATGTGATAGATAGGTTTTTGGCTCTTATGTCTATCAATTTTTCCCCAATGGGATGGGTTGAGTGGGTCTCCCATTCATGGCAGCGACCGCAGAGACCGAAACTAATGTCTTGCTCCCTTATGAGCAAGACATTGTCAGCAGCATGAGGGGAGTGACAGGCTATGCAGTTTCCTTTTTTTACAGGTTCACATAACCTCTTGTTTTCTGGATTTTTTATTGACCACTCCTGCAGTTGCACCGTGTCCCCATGGCAGCTGCCGCAAACTTTCACTACCGATCCTTGCAGAAGCTTCTGCTCCTTGCTGGCATGGGGGTCATGACAATTAACACAGCCGACCTTATCGACCAAGGGCCAGTGCACCCTGTTCTTGTTGAATGTTTGATCCACCATATCTTGGTGACAATCTCGACATAACTGAGTGGTTCTTTTTTTAGTCTCTAGCGAAGTGGGTTTTTGGTGGCACTCGGTACACTTTCCCTCGGCAACTGCAGCATGGGCAACATCAAATACCATTCCTCTCGTGTTCGAGCCATGTGGATTGTGACAAGAATTACAGTTTGAGTCTGCCACAGGGTAGTTCATATGCTTCCGTTGAAAAACGAGTTGGTCGGTTTTATGACACCTTTCACACAAAGAAGGAACCTTTTTTTGCAGCAAATGATTTGATTCGGCTGAAGCATGCGGATTGTGGCAATTGAGGCATCCCTTATCCTGTACCACGGACTTGTGCGTGAACCTAACACTGCTGACACTTTTACTTACATCCTTGTGGCAATCAAAACAGAGTTGGCTGCCTGATTTCAGCAGAATAAACCTGTTATTTGAGCCGTGGGAATCATGACAGACTTTACAATTGCCTTCGACGACAACATCATGAGAGCTGAGGGCATTCTCAGGTAGTACCTCTTTGTGGCAGTTGTAACAAAGCTTTGTTTTATCAGCCTTTAACAGACCTTTGTGTGAAGAGGTATGGGGAACATGACAGCCAATGCATTCCCCTCTCTTCAACAACGGATGGACAAAACGGCTTTTTAGAGTTTCATTGAAAGTTTCATGACATTTCAAACATGTTTGCCCCTTAGCGCCGAGCTTGAGCTTGAACTCGTTTGCAGAGTGTACCAGTGGGGCATAAACAAGAAAGCCCATGAGGCAGAACGATAAGAAAGTAAGGTGTGCTACATTTATGCCTTTTATTTTCATGGTTTTTCGACTACGTGACAGTCCTTGCACGATCTATCCGCAAAGGGTTTGTGTACTTCGTCCTTGAAAAACTTAGGGGACTTTGAGGTGTGGGGCGCGTGACAGTTCATGCAATCCATCGAGTTCGCATCAATGTTGAGGTGAACTTTCCCGAAAGAGGCCTTTTTATAATCATGGCATTTACCGCACAAGGGCTGAATGGGCTCGACCAACAGGGCCGACTCCGCTGAGAAATGGGGTTTGTGACATGTCTGGCACTTTTCAAGATCGGCTAGTGAATGCACATATATCTCGGTGCCAGCCTCTTTTGTGTTTTTTTCAGCCGTACCGCCAGAACCTTCACCCTGTCTTGCTGGCGCACTCTCACCCTTCTTATACATCTTTCCTTTTAGGTCGGTGTGGCAAGCAAGGCACAAATCAGGATACCTCGCCAACAGAAGAGAGTCGAGACTTGCTTTGTGAGGGCTGTGGCACGCTGTGCATTCGCCGTCAACCGCGGGAGAGTGTTTGCTCCTGGCATTCTTCACTTCCTTGCCAGGGTCCGTGCCGTGGCACGAATAACAGAGAAACCCCTGTTTTGCCACGATCATACCCGGGATGTTGCTTCCGTGGGCGTCATGACATCTGAGGCACTTGCCCTTTTTGAAAAACTCGTGGTTCGACCCTTCCACGGCCTGCTTCATAAAGTCACCGTGGCATTTCGCGCACAGCTCAGGGTCGTCAGCAGGGGCTAGTAGGAGGTTTTCTTGATTAGCTCCATGGGGATTATGGCAACCGTTACAAAGACCGTCGATAAGAGGCTTGTGGGTATTTGTCCTGGTAAATTCTCTTTCAGCATCAACATGACATCTGTAACAGGTCACGTCCATCCTGTTTTTTAACATACCGGCGAAATTCGACCCGTGGGAATTATGGCATTTACTACAGTTCCCCTCGATAAAAGGTTTGTGCGGCTTGAGCGCTCCAAGAGCCTCTTTCGCTTTCTCGTGGCATGAGTAGCACAACCCTGGCTCTTTTGCCAAAAGAAGGTTCTTATTGCTGGCAGCGTGTCGTACGTGGCAGGAAAGACATTCCCTCCCGCTCGAGACCGACTTATGGGGGACTTCAACCGGCACGCCTTTGCCCTCATGACAAGCAAAACACAGTTCTCTCCCCTTCTTGGCCACCAGGAGCGGATTTTCAGATGTATGGGGATTGTGGCAGGAATTACACTTTCCCTGTTGAAACGGCGCGTGCTCCATGTCGCCGCCAGCCTTGAGGTCTGTTGCTTTGTGACACTGGTAACAGAGCTTGCTGCCTTTCTCGGTGGTCGCAAGAGGTTCCTGGGAGGTGGGTGGGTTGTGGCACTTTTGGCAGGCAACTTTGATCACCAAGGGATGCACACTCGTTTTCAGAAGTTTGGGCTGCGATGACGAGTGAGGATTATGGCAGCTATTACACGAGGAGGTCTCCACTGGATAACCCGCATGCGCTTTCTTGAAGGCTCCCTCATTGCTTTTGTGACAAGATAGGCAAAGGGCAATATCGTTCGTCTTAAGAAGATTCGGTTCATCCGAGCTATGGGGGAGATGACAGGTGTCGCAGGGCTTTTCTATTACTACCTTGTGGGTTACTTTCTTTTCATAGTTTTCCCTCTTGTGGCACTTGTAACAAAACTCACTGCCCTCCGCCCCTAGAAGATGGTTCGCCTGGGAGGCATGGGGATTGTGACAACTGATGCATTTTTCTCTCTTCAGGCCGGTGTGCACCACCGGTTTTTCCAACCCTATCTTCTCTTTGGGGTGGCAGTTATAGCAGATCTGATTCCCTTGGCCTTTCAATATTAGCCTTGGAACTATGCCGTGTCGGAGGTGGCATTTCTCGCATTGCTTCTCTCTGACAGCAGTATGAACACTTTTCATTGTGAGGTATTTTTCGGCGAATGGTTGGTGACAATCCAGACAATCTTTGCGCACGAAGCTGCGCCTCTTAGGCGTAGGGGCGCAGGCGGCGAGGTAAACAGCCGTGCACAGGAGAAGTATGATTCCTGCTGCCACGTATATGCGGTTTCTTATCGAGGGTATCACGCTGGTGTTCACTGAATTTTAAGGCCTATGGATAGGCTAAGCTGATTATTGTGGGTTCGGGTACCTATCGCATCCCCACGGTGCACAGACTCAGAATGCGCCGCCCTTTCTCAAAATGTCCCTACTGGAGATCCTTCGCATAGATCTTAACCGGATAGTAATCTCTGAGCTGATCGGCATAAGCCTCAACAGCTTTCTTGACTTTGTCTTTAAAAACTTCCTCGGCGATATCCTTGTTCACACTCTCGAAGGGCTTTGGCTCGGCAGGGATCAGATGATATATGTATAAAACATAGAAATAACCCGTAGGACTTTCATACAACCTGAAGTCACCAGGATGGGCTCCTGACAAAACCTTCTGCACATCCTCTGGTAAACTTCCCACGGTCAGGAGTTTGCCTTCAAATCTCAAGAACCTTTTATTGTTCCTCTCCACCTGCCCTTCTGCATTCGAACTCAACCAGGTAAAGTCAGTGCCTTTCCTCAGTTTTTCTATGGCAATTAGAGCGTCACTCTTTTTTCCAAAGACGATCTCTTTAATTCTCATCATCTCCGGAAAAGTGTACTTTTCAGGGTTTTTTTGGTAGTGGTCTTTGAGCTCCTTTTGATTTAATTTAATATCAGGGCTTACAACCTTTTCTATGAATGCTCCGAAAATGACAGATATTTCATATTCTTTGACCCTGTATTTGTATTCGTCTGATCTGTCGATACCTTGTTTGAATGCCTCTTTCAGTAATATCCGTTTCTCCACTAAGCTCTCGAGTACTTCTTCTTTCCGCTTATTGACCTCTTTGCCTTTAATCGCCCTTTCCACCCCATGGAAAAATTTTTGTTTTAAAGCTTCTGTCAGGTCGCCAACCCTTATCGGCTGATCACCGCTGATTTCTACTATAACTCTTTTGTCTTTCAGCAGTTTTTCGAAACCTGGCTTTTCAGATTCAAAATCCAGTCCTCCTATGAGCTCGTCGTTCGTTTTTACGTACTTTTTCCTCAAGTCCTCGTAGTAATCCCTGGCAGCTTTGAGTTTCTGCTGACTGAGGACCTGCTGTCTTGCCCTCTCCATGGCCTCTTTATCTTCATCCTCGGGAAAACCTTTGCCCTCGAGTCTGAGAATTATGAAACCTTTCTCCCCAGTTGCTACGATAGGGCTTGTAGAGCCGATCTCCATCTTGGAAACCACCTGAGCAGCCTGCGGCGCTAGGTCTTTATCTCTATAGCGCTGTCCCACTTCACCTTCTTCTGCTGTTCCTTCGTCCAGAGCATTTTTCACTGCCTCTTCAAAGTTATTGCCGCGCCTTATCTTTTCTTCGAACTTCTGAGCCGCCTCTTTTTTGGCGAACCTGACTGATGATAACTGCCATTCTTGCACCATTTCTTGGTAGATTTTCTCCACCTCATCCTCATCTGCTTTTACGTCCCTTACCTGGCTTGCCAGGAGAAGTCCCATGAGCGTCTCGTCGGAGTAATCAGCCAGCAACTTTTTTACTTCAGGCAACTCGTCAAGGCCGATATTTCTTGCCTCCAGCACGATAAGTCTGGCGTTTATCAAACGGGTAATAATTTTAGAATAATCGATGCGGCCGGCTTTCTCCTCTGTCAGCCTTGACTCGTGAGAAGCTGCAATTGCCCGGTTGAACTCCTCCAAGGTGATGGGCTCCTCATTGACGGTCGCCACTGCTTTCTCTCCCCCAATTACCGGCAGCTTCCCCTCTGCTGCATATCCTGGCAGCACCGCACATAAAGAAAAAATTAGCGCAACCAAGACAGCTTGTTTACTGTGCGTCATTACTTTTCCTGCTTTCTGGGCTCACAGAGGTCCTGGCTTGAAATGTAAGAGACAAACTGTGGTTCCTTAAAAATTGGTTTGGCGGTGTGACTGTTTTCACGATGGGTATTTTAACATAAAGAGACCCGCAAGAAAACGTCCATAGAAGGAAAACTCATGATCAAATATTGCCAGGGATTACACTCGGTGAAATCACCGGATAAACCTGGGGATATCACCGTATGTGAGCCGCAAGCGAACAATCATTAAAATCTATAAGTAACCATAATTATTGGTATTTATTTCTAACCAACCCCCTGGCATACTTGTTGCGATGTAGACTCTACGCGTGGTCGGTGTTCGATGAGTTTTACCATGGGGCTCATGAGCCCATCGATCTAATAGTTCTGCTACTCCAGAATAAATGGCAAGCAAATACTCGAAAGAGGACAGTAACATTTATCTGTACGAGCATGAAAAACACACATAACAATTACAAATCATTTTTTTTACCAAGATACAACATAGTAATAATTATATCGACTATTTTTATTGCCTCTCTAGGGCTTTCATCAGACAACGTCATGGCAGGAATCGAAACATCTTTTCTCTATAGGCTCTCCAACTTTTCCGGTCCTATACCCTACAACTGGGCAAATGTCGCTGTCGATAAGGAGAGAAATGAGATTTACGTTCTTGACCGTCAGGAGAGAGATATAACCCTGTTTAATGACAGTGGCATGGAATTTTATCGTTTTGGTGATGATGGCAGCCTAGGGACTGCCGTTGATGCTGCCGTCGATAAAGATGGAAACATCCTGGTCCTTTCCACCTCCTGGCCAAAGGTTTTGGTTGCCAAGTACAACTTCAGGGGAGAGCCCATAGGGCAACTGGCGCTAAAAGATTTTCCTTCTGATTTTTCCGTTTTTTCGCCTGACCGCATGGTCTACCGGGAAGGATTACTCTACCTCCTCGATTCAAGTAGGCTTAGGCTGGCAGTAACCGACGCAAACGGTCTTTTCCAGAATGGTTATGACCTGGGCTCTCTTGCAGGCATAAAAGAGAAAGAGAGGGACGGAACGGACATTGGCGGCTTCAGCGTTGATTCTGCAGGGAACATCCTTTTTACCATCCCTATCAAGTTCGCAGCCTTTATACTTTTCCCCGATGGAGAGATTATGAGCTTTGGCAAACCTGGTGGCGCTCCGGGAAAGTTCAATAATGTAGGAGGAATCGTAGCCGATGACCAAGGCTACTACTATGTGGCCGATAAATTGAAAAGTGCCATCCTTGTTTTTGACAAAGACCTCCAGTTTCAGTTGGAGTTCGGCTATCGCGGTTTCAGTCCTGAGAGTCTTAATGGTCCCAAGGATCTGGCTCTGGATTCTGAAGGCAGACTTTATGTGTCTCAGCTGGGAAACCGTGGGATTAGTGTTTTTCAAATAACCTACAAATAACCTAAACCCATTAGGCCATAGTAAATATTTCAATGAAAAGGAGGTGGTCCGGAGTAAGATCGCAAAGTTATGAGGACAAAAAAACGAAAGGAGGAAATCAAGGAGATGAAATTGATGAAACTACTATTGGTTATTATGGCAGCAGCTGTAGTAACCCTTGCCTTGGGAGGCAATGCACTCGCCTTCCACGGAGGTGGCGTCGCCTACTGTGCTGGCTGCCATACTATGCATAACTCTCAAGACGGAGAGAAGCGGACTGATACGCCTGGAGGTGCTCTCTTACTTCAAGCTGACGCCAGCTCCGCCTGTCTGAGATGCCACGCAGATTACGGACAGCTTACTAATGATGGCACAGGTTACGGCGCGGGTGGAGATTATTACTGGATAAAAAGAACCTGGACCTGGACGATTACGAGAGGTACGAGGACTATAACGAACAACAGCTATGGCTATGAACACGGCCACAACATCATAGCTGCTGACTTTGGTCTACCCACTGGAGACCCGAAGCTGGACGTGGCACCTGGTGGATCGTTTGATTCCTCCAACCTCTCATGCGCAAGCTGCCATGACCCTCACGGCAAGGGAGATGCTCCCCTCATTCTGCGGAACAACGCATCCTACGCTGATGGGACGGCCATATTCCCCAAGGGTCCGGTCATGGCAACGCTGAGCCGCACGACAACACCTGGCAATGGCGGTTACGAAACAGATGATAACCACGTTGCCTACGGTTCTGGCATGTCGGCATGGTGTGCTGCCTGTCACTGGACTTTTGATGATGAGCTGTCATACATGCACCCCACTGATGAGACCTTGGGCACTACAATCGCTAACAACTATAACAAGTACATCTCAACCGGTAATACCGGCGGTGGCATCGATAAAACGGGTAAATACCTTGCATTGGTTCCCTTCGAGACCGGTGCCACTGATGTAGCGAATCTCGATACCAGTAGCACGGATGGGCCGGATAGTGTTAGCAAAGTCGCGTGTATTAGCTGTCACCGGGCTCATGCAACCGCCTTCCAGGATGCAGGCAGATGGGATTTCGCCGCGGAATTTCTTGATGAGTCACATCCCGACGGAGGAGCTACTGACAATTCAACTGCGGCCGAAAAGACACACAGCTACTACGGAAGAGACATAGCGACCGATTTTACCACTGAGCAGAGGTCCCTGTGCAACAAATGTCACATCCAGGACTCTTGATCTAGTCACTATGACTATCTAACCTGAAGGCTGAGGGCTTACCGCCCTCGGCCTTTTTTGCTTTGAGGAACCTCTTTGCTGATTCTAAGGGAACTATTGCCTCTCGCGGGATGCAGTCCAATTGTTGATAGGTGAAATATATGTTAGTATGCGTAAACTTCAACATAGATCATGCCAATGTGCTGGGTTGAGCATCACCCGGCATACTATAATTCGTTATCCACTTTAGCCCTACAAAATTAAACTTTCCCGAAACAGGTATTAGAGATGATACAAGTAAGGCTTTACTCTCTTTTTCTCCTGCTTTTGTTTGTCAGCGGCTGTTTTCCCCAAGAATACTCCCATAATTATGATAGAGTACCCTTGGATAATGAGGGCGAGGTTTTTATCTACCTTCAACCTCTGCCTCAGGAGGCCTCCAAGCTCAGCTTCAGAATAGACGGAATTTTCGCACTTCGGGATGACGGCAGCACAATACCCCTTTCCTTGTCTTTCAATCAACTGAATGGTTCAGAGTTTTCAGGGCGTCAGAGGTTATTGGCCACTGGGATCCTGCCGCCGGGCTCATACACCGGTTTATCCATCAAAACTGACAAGGCATCAGTGCAGAGCGAAGAGGGTGAGGTTGCCCTGTTGGTTCCAGAGGAACCGGTAATCGCCGCAAAGTTGTTCCAGGTGAATAGGCGACAGGCTATTACCCTGTTTCTTTCCTTGAATGCTTCGGGGATTATTACCGGGGGAATTAGCTTTACCCCTGACTTTTCCCTGGCAACTTCCAAGGGGATTCTCATAAATCTTACCGGCTATGTGAGCAGCTCTTTTTCAGACATCCTCTCTGTCTACAACAAGAAAACCATGGAAGTTGTGAATGTTATAGCTACTGGCCGGGGACCCAAGGGCATAGTTCTCGACCAGCGAAGGACACAGGCTTATGTGGCTGTCCCTGGTGATGATGCAGTTGAGATATATGATCTATTCAACGGAAAGACTGTTGGCAGGATAAGACTAAATTTTGGAGATAACCCCATGGAGCTTGCCCTGACCCCGGATGGAAGGACTCTGGTGTCAGTCAACCACAGCTCTAATACCGTGAGCATAATTGACACTTTTTCTAAGTCAGAGTTCAGGCGGGTCAAGGTTGGTGACGGGCCAACTTCAGCGGTGGTGGATCCATCGGGTTTTAAAGCCTACATTATGAACTCCCGTTCCAACACAGTTTCAGTTGTTGACTTGACCCAGAAAACCCTTACCGGAACTATAGCGGTTGAGGGATCTCCCCTGAGAGGCGCTTTTAATCAGGCTGGCGACAAACTCTACGTCATTAGCAGGGATTCGCCCAATCTTTCTGTAATCGACCCCTTGAGTTTGAGGGTGATGGATAGAATTTTTGTTGGAACTGGATCAGTATCAATAAAAATTAGTTTTCTCACCGATCTCATATTTGTGGGTAAGAGATTCGGCGGGGAGATTGCGGTGGTAGACCCTTCAACTTCCATGTCAATAGATTTCATAAGGGTGGGAGGCAATGCCGCCTACATAACTATTGATCGCCAGGAGAATGTCCTTTTTGTGGTGCTTCCGGAAAAAAAATTAGTGCAAAAGGTTAATCTAATCAGCAAAAAAATTATGGCTGAAATAGAGGTGGGTGAGGGGGCTTACGCAGTCGTAGTAATGGGTGAGTGATCGTTTATGTGCCGTGCCGTTTCCCTTTTTATATGGCTATTAGCGGTTATGCTCTTTTTCCACGTTCTTTTTACCCGGAACGCCGGTGCCGACGGGATAGACCTCAACGGCGAAATTACTTACCAAGATATTGACAGCAAATATACCAACAAGATCACCGGGGAGAAGTTCGACAGCCAAACGTATATACTGTTGCAGAGTTACAACCTAGATCTATCAAAAACCATCTACCCCTTTCTGACCTTCAAAACCGGAACTGTCTTTGACGCAAACGACACTACTACCAAGAGTGAAGGCGAAAAATTTGAAATAGAGCAGAGGCTACTAAAACCATTTGTGGAACTCAGGCTCAACAATCCCATGTACCAAGCGTCCTTAAAATATACCCGGACGGAAATCCACGAAGAAGCAACAAACGTACCCAACACCGACGACTTCAGGGACGAATATGATGCCATCCTGGGGTGGAATCCTGTGGATCTTCCTGAGGTTGTTTTGCGCTATAACTACACCCATTCCTACGACGACCCGGAAACCGTGGACCTTGTAGACAAGCTGCTTACGGTCAATACCAATTACACGGCCTGGAGAGAACTTCGGCTCAACTATGTTTATACGCGCTCAGACACAGAAAACCGCTTGACCAATTTTGATACCCTGGAGCAGATCCATTTCGGTAGAGCAGAGTATTCACACAGTTTCTGGGACGGACGGTTTTTTCTCGATAGTAGTTACAGGATAAACTACAGCACTTTCGAATTCTCCGGGGGTCCGAGCGCCCAAGCTCCGCTGTTACGCTTTCAGGGTATTTTTTCTCTGGACAACACCCCTGAAGACGGGCCTGCCCTCTCTGTCAATAATGCTCTTATTGATGGTGATCTCATTGTCTCAACGGGAATAGATATCGGCTTGAGCGGCGATGAACTGACCTTGACAAACATCGGGGTAGACCTGGGCTCCTCAGTTCGGGTAAATGAAATACAACTCTGGGTAGACAGGCGTCTCACACAGCCGGTGGCAGATTCTTTTTCCTGGTCTGTCTACACTAGCCCTGATAACCTGGACACCAGCACCTGGACCCTGGTCACCACCGTATCTCCAGCACCCTTTGGTACGTTTGAAAATGTATTCAGAATATCTTTCCCTGAAGTAAATACGCGCTTTATCAAGGTTGTAACCAGACCGCTTTTGGATACAGTGCCTGGTGCTCCTAGTTTCCAAAACATTTTTGTCACAGAGATGGAAACATTCGGCACGGTCTCCAGCGCATCGGCCCAACAAACACAGGAGAACATTGACTGGACGTACGAACTCAACCTGAGAACCAGGGTCACCGACAGGACCACCTTAGGTTATAATTTTTTCTACAATTTCCGGGATCAGGACCCAATTTCCAATAAGAGGACCGAGCTCTCCAACACTTTCTCTGTCAATCATATTCTTAATGAGGTGTTCAGCACTGCTGGCAGTTTCAACCGCTCTGACAGAAGTGAAGGCGACATTGACACAGTTGAATACAATTACAGTCTCTTCCTGAAAGGTGCCTATCTGCCCACCTTCGACCAGACCCTTACCTTCAGCGGCAGGAGCCAAAAAACAGAAGATGACTCGAGCGATGACCTTTCGGTAATTCTCCGCAGCAACGCCAGACTCTATAGGGGCTGGAGTGCCCTTGTCGATGCTGGTTACAACTGGAGCAGGCCCGAGGCCAGTGATACGACGGAAGAAAGTCTTCTTTTGAGAGCATCGACAAATTTTGTCCCGAATCAAATGCTTACCATCAACTTGGATTATCGGCAGAGAGAGGTCATAGAACCTGAAAAAAATTCCAGGTATGATTTTACTGTACAAGCTTTTTTTGTACCCACTGGATCCTTGTCCTTTAGTGCCAGATATAATATCGTTAACAGAGCAGGTACTGATACGAAAACTCTTCAAAATTATACGGTTACCTGGTCGCCTTTTCCCGAAGGAGCACTTCAGTTCTTATTCACTTACAACGAAACCCTGGCATCTGCTGAAAACCGAAGAGATACAACAATCGGGCCGGGATTAAATTGGACCATATCTAACCATTTTTTCTTGGAAATTTTTTACAATTATCAGAAATCGAATACCGACTCGCAGAAAATAGAGTCCAACAACTTATTTGCCAAGTTTAGGTTCAATTTCTGAGTTTGGACGGAAATCGTGGGGTAAAGCTTACAAAAGTTTTTTGCCGCCACCGCCTCAACTTTTTTCTCCCTGCTGGCTATGGGGCAAACAAGTTGACCGCCATGGCAAAGTGTTATATTAAACAGCAGGTTCTATATTTACCTTGCCTGAAACGGTTTAACCATAGCCAAGTCATGGGGTAATTCTTATGATGAAAGTGGCTCATCTCGAACTTTTCAAGAAGCTTGTCCTCTCTTCACTTATCATCTTTTTATGTGCTTGTGGCCCAGGCTCTCGTCTCACGTATTTCCATGATCCGAACATGGATTTTGCGGCCGTGCGGTCAGTTGCTGTCATGCCTTTCGAGAATCTCAGCCGAGATCAAATGGCGGGAGAACGGGTGAGGGACGTTTTTGCTAACAGCCTCCTAGCTACTGGGGCTGTGTACGTGATTCCGCCAGGTGAGGTATCTCGTGGCATTGCCAGGGCAGGAATACTCACTCCGGCTAATCCCTCTACCGAGGAAATTGAAAAATTCGCCGGGATTATTAAGGTGGATGCCATAATTACCGGGTCGGTAACAGAGTATGGAGAGGTCAGGTCAGGAAATGTCACCGCCAATGTTGTATCAATGAATGTGCAAATGATTGAAATACAGAGCCGAAAGATAGTCTGGACGGCATCTGCCACTAGGGGCGGCATAAGTATATGGGATAGGCTTTTCGGCGGAGGCGGTGAGCCGATGAACGATGTTATCATGGCGGCAGTGAATGATGTTCTCGACAAACTTTTCATGTAAACCATCTCGCCTACTTTTTGCCCTTCTTGTCTGCCTCTTTTCAGGTTGTTCAGCGGCAAACAACCAAACGCGAAGTGCGACTGGCGACCATCCTATCCCGGCCAACAAACCGATTGTCGCGGTCTTGCCCCTCAATAACCTTAGCTCCACTCCAGTACCCCTTGAACAGATAAGACAACTATTATCAAAAAGTTTCGAAACGCAGGGACTAACCATTCTTCCCGATGAGACCGTGGAGAAGTTTATTATAAAACACCGTGTCCGTTACGTAGGCGGTTTGGACGAGATGTTAGCAGAAAATCTCAGGTACGAGACTGGTGCTGATGCAGTTTTGATCTCTTCTGTGAATCTCTACAAAGAAAATCCTCCTCCCAAGATCGCTTTAACCTGTAGATTGGTTTCCACTGGAAAGAATCCGAAAATTTTGTGGATGGACGGTGTAGGTCTGGCAGGCGATGATTCTATAGGACTTCTCCAACTTTCCCTCATTGAAGACCCCAAAGAACTTCTGCATAAAGCCGTGCAGTACCTGTCCACCTCCCTGGCTTCTTATCTCTCAGGCAAAAAATACTTGCCAGTGAGCAGGCGAAAAATAATAAAGTTCTGGCCACAGCTTTTTTACCGTTCTCCCGTTTTCGAGCTGGATTGGAAACACACTGTGGCGGTGGTACCATTTTTCAACCTGAGCGAGAATAGATTCGCCGGTGAAATCATGCCTATCCACTTTGTCAATCAGCTGTTAAGATCAGAAAATTTCGCAGTAATTGAGCCTGGAATAATCAGGGATCTGCTCCTGCAAATGAGGATTGTACTGCATAACGGCATATCTCTCGCCGGCTCACATGATCTTTTTAGCAAACTGGATGCCGACCTTATTCTTTCAGGTAAGGTCTTTGACTATCAAGAATCTGAGGGAACCTCCGGTAGAGCTAAGGTGGACTTTTCCGCCCTCATGATAGAGAGACGGACCCGGGAGGTAGTCTGGGCCTGTGAGAGTCACAATGAAGGGGATTACGGAGTTTTCTTTTTTGACTGGGGAAAAATAAATACAGCCCACAAAATGGCTTCCGAGATGGTGGCATCTGCCGTGGAGACGCTAGTTGAGTGAAGGTGGAGGGTCAGAAAGGTCTGGCAACTGTCAATAACCACTCTATCTAACATGACTTTTAGCCTATAAAAACAAATCGCGGCTAAAAGTCGCTCCCACTGAACATATAGGTCGGGTACAAGCTGATAACTACTGTATGCCGAACTTCTTTAGTTGATATCTTAGACTGTCGTAGCTGATATTGAGCAGCTTGGCTGCCTGGGTCTTGTTATGATCCGCCTTTTCCAGTGCCTGCAGGATCAGGTCTTTTTCTAGTTCATCTAGAGATATACCTGAGTCGGGCAGCAGAAATCTGCCGTTTGAAGATTGCTCTGCCCTCATGGTCGACCGGGATATCCAGGATGGAATATGTTCGGGAAGTATCTCTTCAACATTTTCGAGTACAACAATCCTCTCCACCAAATTCTTTAACTCTCTTACGT
>WOR8_10003213_pt1 | contig 16306 bp, 14 predicted proteins | sample DeeMarSeWOR38_10_FD_19890 | JGI IMG/M metagenome (IMG submission 19890) | reverse complement strand
TCTAGTATTGATTTTCTATGGCCTCTACCGTCAACGCCTTCATCTATGAATAGTGCATCATGCATAAGTTCTGCTGCTGTATTTGCTGGAGAAGCACTTCCTGTTGTATACCCTCCTAAGTTTTCAGCATATTGAGAGTAATTATATCCTTCAGCTAGTATTCTTTCACCAGGAGTGCTACCGCCACTTCCTGTATGACTCATAGTATCATTAGCAAGCTCCCAAGCTGCGTGTGCTGCGGCAGCATCTTGAAGATCTTGATTATGAACAACAGGAGGTTTAGGCGTATCAGATATAGTACCAGGGTTAAGACCTTCATTGAGGTCTATACTATCAAGGTGTACTTGTTCTGCGATTGATGTTGCCATTTATAATCCTGTTGATATACAAGAATTCATCTCAATTGGAAGAATTCTAAATGGTGTAAATTTAGGCTCAGGGTCTACTGGAGGATCTGCCAGAGGATTACCAAGCCATAAACTAGAATCGGCCATTATAGCTCCTGTCATTCCTGTTGAAGCTATATATTTACTTGTAAGCATAGCTTCAGGGTCTTCGTATGTATTACCCGCAATACTGCGTCTGTTAACTTCAGGAGACCAAGAACCTTGCTTTTCATTATAAGTCATGCCATAAGGAAAACAATCAGCTTGCGAAGGTCTATAGTCTACTAAAGGCATAAGTAAGACAAGGACAAGTTCTCCTTCTTCATGCCTATACCTGTCAGTATAAGGTATATTAACTAACTCCTCAGATATAAAGAAACTTTTCTCATAAACATTATCAAGAGTTTCAGATGTATCACCACCTACTTCCCTGATTGTGCGTGTTTCTATTCTCTTAGGACTACCTACACCAGTTTGCTGACATATAACCACATTAGCAACATAATCAGTATCTTCATCATAATTGATGTCGGTTATAGAAAGTATTCTTGCTGCTACTAAACCAAAAGTAGAACAAAAGCAAGTATGCTCTAGCATAGAAGTTTCACCTGAGAAACCTATTATAATAATTGCCGTTGCTACACCAAATACCATTTCACAAGTTACTTTAACATTAGTATCTATTATGCGTTCACGTCTATATTGTTTAAGATCAGAGAATTCCATGTCATAAGCCATCTCATGTAACTCACGCAAGGCAGCACGTCTATACTGTGCTGCAAAGGCACTAGAAACGCCAAAGTAGTCAATCGTAAGTATTCTTGCTGGTATCTTAAATTGAAACATTAAACTCATTCCTGATTATAGGTAATACATCGATAGAATCAAGAGCAAACCGCTGACCAGAAGGATTACTAATCCTAAAGCTCCAATAACGACCGTATATATCACGACCAATCGGAACGCGCGTACGTTGTTGCGCAGTTTTGTTAGCTTTGATTGTATATGTTCGTACTGTGCTTTCATTAACAGTCACCGTAAGCAACAGGTCTTGATCAGTTTCAAACCCTACATAAACATACCGCAATCTCTTAGGGTTTTTTATTCCCATATCGGTCATGACCAGTTCTAACTCAGCGAGTATTTTTGCAGTATCATCAAGGTCACCAGTAAGCTCAAATATACCAAAGTTATTAGCACCAAGGTATGAGCCGTTGAACTTCACCATAGAGTTAAATGTGAAGTTTTTAAACTGGCTGAGTTGTCGTCCTTTTATGTTTATTGCGAAGGCTATACAATTCATACTTCTTCCTCGTATTTCAGAGTTTCATAAGGCTCACAAGTTTCTCCGCCTGGAGGTATAACAGTGAATGAGTAAGCCGTCATAAGTAGCTCTTCAAGTTCTGCTGTAAGGTCATTATAACCAAGGTAAGAACCAGTAAGAGTTCCTGTTATATCCATAAGTTGTGCAGTTAAGTGGTCATACTTACTTGTTAACTCAGCAGTCAGAGGTTTAATTGAAGCTTCCATGGAAACCTCATTAACCTCAAACTGCGCAGTTATAAACTCAAGTTGAGCCTCAAGACTATAACCTTCAGGAGGTGTGGTCATTTCAGCAAGTAATCTAGGTAGTGTACCTTCAAGGTCACATACTTGACCGTTAATACCTGTTATGACCGCTCCCATATTTCTCATAGTAGCGACAAGATTTGCGCCTATACCTTCAGTTGTATAGGAGGTTGCTGCACCAACCATTCGCAGAGCTTGTAGTGAAGTTATAAGGGTATCTATTGATTCTGTAGTAGCTTGCATGGTACAAGTTAAAGAGCGAGTCTGGATATTCAAGTGGCCTAGGATGGGGACTATGCCAATACCTGTAAACCCAATAGACTCAAACTCTGCTACCACGTAAGCACCAGAACTTGCTTGGAAAGTAATGTATTGTAATGCTCCCTGCAGTTCACCTTCAATATTCTGGAAGCCTTGACCAGACATTGTAGGTTTCTGGAAGGTAATTACCATCTCGACACCAGAGTGCATTTCGACATCTAGTCTTTGCAGCAGTGGTATTAGATCAGCTTTGCAGTATGTAGCAACTCCTAGCAAATCAAGTTCATCGAGACTGCCCTCTATGGAAGCACCAAACATGCTATCCATCGTACATGACATGTACTCAAATGTGCATTCTAATCCCATGTTACCCCATCCTTCACATTGTAGGTTTTCAAGCTGACAATCAATCCAGTTCTCGACAAACTTACCTTGCATGTCGCAGGTAATATACTCGAGGGTGCAGTCAACATTTCCTGATATAACTTCTTCATTAGTGCCTGTCCAGTTTGCAGTAAGTTGTTCGAGAGAAGCACTAACATCGCCATTAGTGTCAATGCCAGACACTGCTTCCATTGTAAGATACTCGAGAGTACCTTCAATGATCTTCGGAGTAACACCATAGGTATCAAAGCGCCATTTTGTTGCCGGAGTAAGAAGGTCCGCCCAAATTGCGCCCGAAGTGTTTTTGTATCTTGGCGTTGACATTTAGTCTTCATAAGCTTCATTATACGGGGGCGCGAGTATGTTTACCTGTGCTGATATAATCACGTTTTGCCCCATTAATGATGTAAACTTAGTTTCAGTATCAGATATATGTTCAATTTTAACTTTGCTGTCGTCACAAAGATAAGCATTATTTGAGGTTGATATAGTTGTCAAACCCATATAACATTCACCATTGTCCCACCCAGGAGAGTTATCCTCATTTGTTGAATAAAATGCTATTTTAAGGTATAAAGTGTATGTTCCTGCAGGAGGAGCATATCCTGATTGACAACCGCTTTTAAAAGTTGTATAATCATTACCATTCGTAGGATCTGCTTCAGTTACCCACGAAGAACCGCCCCACTTATACCAGTTTGTATTATCTGGAGATATGATGAACTTCATTGAACACCCAGCATCTTGAGAGGGTATTGTAAAGTCTGTTGTGGTTGTTATCTCAGTAGGAGAAGTTATTGTAAATGTAGCAGTAACAGGAGAAAGAGTATCGAAAAATCCAGCTTTAAGTTCAAGAAGTTTTAAAGTTCCGTCACCATTATTTACCAATGAATAATTAGGAGTTCTTACTGGATAAAAGTTATTGCTGTAGATTTTATGAGTAGCAAACACGTAGTCATAAAGTCTATGTACTTCTTGAGTAGTATGACAATAGAATACTCCAGAAGTATCACCTACATATCTCCATCCTACAAGATATTTACCTGTTATATAGCCTCCAGTTGTATTAGAGGTTGGTGCATCAAGACTAAGGTCACTATAATATAGATAATGGTAATTCCATTGCTGATATATGTATGTCGACCATGTAAATGTGAATGGATCCATACCACTATATCCACCAGGATAAATATACATAAACAAAGGTCTATTTGAAAAGTAGCAGTAGTTATCTTCATCTCTTATAGCATACATAAAATCGCCATACCAACTACTATGGCTTCCACAGACATAGTCAGTTACGCTTTGGCCAGCTTTACCAAAAGTAAGAGCCCAAAAAGGTGTACCACCTAAAACTGACCAAGCTTGATTAAGCCAACCATATCCTGTTTCAGCTTCACCTATATAATGCCATTTAGTTGCTGGCCAACAAGACCAGTCACCTGAAGGTTCTGCACCAGATACAAAGTTTCCATCGTGGTCATATAAATCCCAAATTGCACTTGTACTGAAGGTATAGAAACCTGTACCGCCAGCATGAGCTGTAGCAAATTGACCTGACCAAGGGGTAATAGATTCATCGATTGACCATGTACCACTTTTGACAAGCCAATTAATTGTATTTGACTGAAGTACTAGAGCTGAATTCCCTTTTACATAACCTGTGACTGTTGAGCCAAAGTTATTAGCATATGCCTCTGTATACCCTGAACCATTCCACTCATAAATAATTGCCCAAGGTCCTGATGTTAACATAAGTTGGTCACCTTGACCATCTACTTTTAATCCTGTGTAAAGAGTACTACTAGCAAAACCACCCCAATAAGCTGAAGCTGCAGCAGGTAAATTAATTGATTGAATCAGCTTAGGTGCTACTAATGGTTTCATATAAGTACCTGTAGAAGTAACAAGTAGGTCATCACCAGTAAGTAGCTGTGGTTGATAATTAGCTGTAGGATAATAAGTAATCCAAGCTTCACAGTATCTTTTACCATCAGGGTCAGGGACATGAGTTATTATAAAAGATTCATTAAATTGAAATTGGTCATCTTCATGGATATAGTATTTAAAACCAGCTCTACGGATAAAGCCATATGCATTCGACCCAAAGCTAGGAATTGTATTAACGTTATATACATTCTTTAAAAAGCCGGTGGTATTTATAGGGCCCGCAAGTTGTATAAGGTCATAAGCTCTTAAAGAACAGTAGTCTAAGCCTGGATTGCACAGCAATACATCACCGTCCTCAAAAGTTACTTGAGCCTCAATATAGGATTTCCTATTATCTCCACAAATTTGAAAACTCATGTGAAAGGCTCCCTATTAAATGATCCTGATGCAACCATGTGTAAATATTCTGACAACGGCGGATTAGGAGTTTTTACTGTTAATATATCGCCTGTGGTTTTATAGACTTCTTTAATCCGTTCATTTGAATTAAAGTGCAAGCAAATAACAGGCTCAGGAATTCCAGGATTCCATAGACCCATTCTTATATAGCCTGCTCCTGGAGTGGTTAATGGTGCCGTTGGATAAAGAGTCTTCTCCAAGAAGAAATACATTATAAGTGATGTAGCACCATTATAACTAAAGTTAGGCATTCCAGAAGCAAATAAACTTGCACTCGCTGCATTAGTTCTTAATAACTCTAATGTACCATACTGGTTAAAACCACCAGACCCATTAGGAGTATAATAGTTAGAGCTATTGTTAGGTTTGAAACCAAAAGTAACGATACACGAGACGTCAGGCTGGAAATAATTAAAATAGCAATCAACAATGTAAGAAGTACCTGTAAGATCAACATCTGCATAAATATACCATTTTCCTATGTCTACATGGTCTTGTGTACTTGTACCAATTTCTGATAAATGATATCTGGTATCAAGTTTATTGGTCGCTACATAAGCATGAACTAAACGCTCTTCACCAGAACCATTATCCATAACTACATTATTACAGTTATAGCTAAACGGGGTATCAGTCCATGTATCTGATGTTTGACCAATTAAATTTCCAAAACCAATATAACTCTGGGTATCTGAGTATCTTAACCAGGAATTATACCAACCATATAGTCTATTAGTGGTTTCTCTTGATTCATCTACTTTTGATACTGCATAAATATAGGAGGTTGTATAAGATATTGTTGTTGTACCACCCCAATAAAATGTATAATAGCTAGTACCATTCCAAGCCTTAAGTACTGGGTAATAACTACTACCGTAATGAGAAGGTTGAACATTTATGGGGATAGGTACACTAGTGCCGCCAGAAAGATTAGATCGCCTAGTCCAAGAAACATTATTAGTCTGCCACATTTCAGGACCACTGTTTGCAATATCAAAAGCAATAAGGTAATTACTTCCCATACTAAAGCAGCGACCTATATAAGTATCTTTATCACCAGTTAAATCTAAGCCATTACTATATGAACCACCGCTATAGTCGTATGCAACTATATCGTCTTCCATACCAACTTGTATAGTGTCATAATAAGCTCCATGGCCTATGCATGAGCCTTCATAACCTGCTTTAACAGCTCTTGTCAAGTTTTGATTAAAAGTTAGTGTAGAAGTAGATTCTACAAAATCGTAAACAGCTACGCGACCTTGATCTGTTTTAGAGTCATCCCATTCAGGATCTCCGACATATAATCTACCGTCGTAAGATCCATGTGATGCTACGAAAAGTAAAGCATTTCCATGATTAGCAAAAGTACAAGGTCTAGTACAATCTGAGAAAGCAATAGTTTGTACTACGGATATTGTATCTGTGGTGAAATCATATTTATATAATTTAAGGTCCCTATTATATACAGAACCATTTTCAGTAAGTTGCAAATGTACGAAATGATACTCACCTACTCTTACTATAGCAGGAAAACAAGCTTTGCTGTCTACAACAGTTTTTGCAGGTCCTAGTGCATTAGTGCCACTACGACTTGTAATAGCAAACATATCAAAGCCTTCAAATCCATCACCTAGGTCAATATTTACTTGGTTAGATATAGCTACATATGTATCCCACCCTGGTTCCGGGTCCCATACATTTCCAGGACCTGTAGTATTATTATAGTAATAATATGAATCTATTTTCCCAGAGGCTCCTAAATCTATAAAAGCTTTGGGGCCGACTAATTTATAATAATCGTCACCAGTCGTAAGATTATATTCTGCTCTGTCAGTATTAAATGTAAGATTCATATCTATGGCTTCAAGCATACCTTCTGCAAAAATTGAATCGTCACTAGCTTTGAGAGCATAAGTACTATAGTTACCGCCTAAGTCTGGAAAATATGACTGGATAAAATAATCGCCATCTGGATTACAACCTACATATGGCTCAGTTTCACTATCATCAGTTATCATGTAGTAGGCTCTGACTGAGGCATCACCGATAAAAAAGCCATGGCGCCCATAGTCACCGCTGGTAGACCATCTTAGCCCATTATGTTGATCGCAGCCATTGCTTGACCATCCCATTTCTACTGGAGACCGTACTGGTCCTGAAGCACTTCCTAGACAAGGACCGGAGATAAAACCGGTCATAGAAAGGGGATTAAAGTTATTAACAGAGTCGTATAAGTAATCAGGGCTTGTACAACCAGGGAAAAGTTCATTAAATTCGTTAGTTGAGAAAGGTTTGCCAGTTATCTCTAAATGTCTAAAAGCAAACTCACCATTATCTGTATATGCTGTTATAGTGACTTGTATCTCATTGCCTGGAGTAAAAATAGCATAGCTTGTTGTATGCCCATAGTTACCACGTACTTCAGCTACACCGTTTACATCTACAGTGGCATATAGTATTTTAGGAGGATCAATACCGGCTACATTAGGGCTTGTATAATTTTCACCAGAATCACTACAAGTAAATACAAAACGATTCCAGGTATCTGTACCTTCTCCTGTTGCACCCCAATCATAGTGTTCAATACCCTCTACCCATTTTCCAGTAGCAGGTTCATAAAGTCTTATTTTGCAATTAGCGTTTCTGTCGCCATATAAAGATTGTATAGAGTATTGACTTCCTTGAACCTGAAATGGGCCAGAGGGTGTAGCAGTTATACCAACATATATTTCATCTGAGCCGCCGAAAGTAAATCGCGCTACTTTAGGAGTTATAGTTAATGTTCCAGATGCTGAATATGTTGTAAAATAAGTTTTGCTAAAGTATCTAGGCTCTGGGAGACCATCTGAACAAAAAGTGAAATTTGATCTAGAAGGCTCAGTAAGAGTTATAGATCCTGATACGTTAAAGTTTTGTATAAATCTTTTGAAGTTAGAGTAAGCGTAGCCATTATAGTCATCAATAATAGTTGGTGGATCACCGCCAGCTAGATATTCAGCGTCTATACTACTACAATTGTGTGAATGAGTACTCATGGATTCACATAAACATTAATTTTAAGGTTTTCAAAAGCTGTTACTTGTGCTGTACTTAGTCGTATTTGTGTGTCAGATATTCTTGAAGCTATAATCCCTTCTGTTTTAACTCTATTATTATGAAGCAACTGAATAGCTGGCACATAACTACGGCCTGTGTCGTGTTTAGTATGAGTTATTATAACATCATTACCATCTGCAAGACCTATGACATTATATTGTTCACACACTATATTTTGGGAATCAGGTGTTGCATCTACAAGTTCCCAATATAATGTACTTGTCATTCTGATTATAAATGGAAGATTCGTAGTCATATCTCCCGCTCTAAGGATGTAGTAATAAACCCTGTTATATTTTTCAAAGACTATACAAGTATCACCTTCTTTAAGTGGTACTTCTGCATCGCTTGGATGTCCTGGGTCCATAGCAAATAAAGAAGTGGGGTCATTATAGTCTTGGGAATTTCTGATTTTTGTTTTAAAATAACACATATACTCTTGCGTTATTAAATCTGTCATATCTAAAGGATCTGGAGTGACCATATTAAACTTTATCATGTTTTGACCTTCAGGTGGAAGATCTGGTGAAGTTATAGCTTGTCGTCGAGTAAAATGGTCATAAGAGTAATAATTTGCCTGGAATGCTATATACACTAAATCATTAGAGTTAAAAATATCTGTGAAAGGAATAGCTCCTGAGTATATTGCATTGTCATAGCCAACTTGCTCAAATGATACATATATGTTGCCACCAGTTATTAGGAAACGAACAAAGCGATCAGTTCCATAAGACATAGCATCAGGACTTGAATCAAAAGAATATACACCACTTGAAGTAATAAGCATTGGGTATGGAGATGAAGTACCCCTAGCTACTTTTATCCATCTATTGTTGTCTTCACTAACAAGTAATATTGCTGGTGTTAAATACCCAAATTCAAACCAAAAATCTAAGTATTCATTAGATAAGCCAAATACAGCTTTGGCATTCCAAAGAGAGCCTGCTGTAAATACTCTCATGTATGTAGCGTACCATATTCTTGTACTTGCAGGAGCTAATTCAAAATGTGCATCCCATTTATCCCAGTCTGCTTGTAAACCAGTATAATAGTCGTGGAATAAAGTTCCATAAGGAGATGCTGAATTATCTTGAGTAGCACCCATAGTACATGTTGGAAAATCTAACTCAGAAGATATCCACGCTAGCTGTCCTGATGTGGGTGTTAATGTTAAATCAAAACCAAACTGATATATGTAAAATGTACCAGTTGTATAGGAAAAGTATTTAAAGATAAGTTCTTCATCAACATTAAATACGGGATTTGTAGTTGTACCACTTAAAACTGTTGTCCAACTAGAGCTACATGATGTATCATACTGAGTGTCAAAACCCGCATAGTAAGCTACCCTACCATCTGTGTTAACTGTTAGTCTACATAAAGGGTATCTACCAGTGTAGTTTGGATAACCTGCATCAACAGTATGTGCTTGACCTTCGCTGTCATTATAATAACCGTCTCTTGTACCGCTATTATCTATGTATAAGTCAGCCCAACGTGTGCCATCAAGACTCTCAATTCGAATCTTATTAGTACTGTTAATACAGCAACCATATAATATACAAGGAGCTTGATAATTAAGATTAGAGTTAGGCTGTAGCCAAATGGGTAATGTAGCTCCTTGGCCAACAAAAGATCTTAATAATGCACCATAGCAGGCAGTAACAGTATATGCTGATGTAGTATAAGTGCCACTACCTGAGTCATGCCACTCTACTAAAGGGAGTTCTGAATCAGTCCAGTCAGACCCTGAAACACTATAAACACCACTCCATAATCTGTAAACGTCGTATGCCATGATACTACAATGGCGTGGAAGCTAAGGAGCCCCCACGCCATTGAGAGCTCCTTTTACTGAGTTGGTAAGGTGATTGCCACAGAGTCAATTGTGGTCGTACCACCAGAGGTTATTGTCGTATTTGACATGTTAAGCTGTGCACCAGCAGTTGAGATGGCACCATCAAACCTGACTGCTGTTGAAGAAGCACCAGTAGTCCTGTTCTTGTCATAGAACCTGAACCAGCCAGCTGTATTTGATGCAGATGCCTGGCCAGACCATACTTCACCAGCATCCTTGCCAAGTACACCTGCCGAAGCATCACCGAAGTTGATACCGTTCTGATTTGAGTTAAAAGGTGTGCCGCTTGCGAGAGTGATCTCAACAAGTTCAGTTACACCCTCAGTAAGGTCTGCATTCGCAGGCTGTGTACCCGGGAAAATCTTCATAACGCCATTCCTGAACAGATCAGCGAAAGAAGCACCTGTAGCAGATACAAGGGTTACACTCTGACCTGCAGATTCAGCTGTCAGATCACCGGATTCAACTTCAACATAGGAACCGTCAGAAGCAACTGACAAGACCTTAAAGGTGCCATTGTTGGAGGTAGAACCATAAACTGTGATCATACCTTTTTTGATTGCAGCTGCAAGGCCATCACCTGAATCAGTGATTTGATCACCACCGTTGGGACCAGAACCTGTATCATCAAACGCAATTGTAGTCTGCGCTACGAGAACTACAACCGCCTCTGCTTCCTGATCCATCAATTTGTTACGTAAACCTGTGCTAAGCCGTAAAGCCATAGTATTGTCCTCCTAATAGAATAGACTGTGAATAAAATTATCTCCCTTCAAAAGTCCTGCGCCTCTGCTTCCTATTGAAGGATAGATTGCCTTTTCTTCTGTTAAGTTAATAATTTGTCCACTAGGCATGCCAAGTAAGGCACCTTTTGTAGACCCAAAGAGAACACCCAAACCTGTTACATCAAAACCCATATTGGCGATCTCTACTCTTTCTATTGACGCTGACCATTCAAGAGCAGGAAAATTAGTTTTCTGAGTTATAGTAAATTCTTTAGGGTTAGTACCTTCCAGAAACCATATAGCTTTTTTATCAGAAACAAATAATCCATTCTCAACTGGTTCAACCATTATTATTCGTGACGTAAATGGCACAAAACCACGAGCTTTATCATATAGCCCATAAGCATATGGTTCTGAATACCATAATGTGCCACCCTCTGCGATATACATCCTACCACTGAAATGGGCAAGATGTTGACCAACAGGCGCTGGAAAGAATTGACGAGTAGTCTCGGGGCCGACGTACGTATTTTCTGGCCAGGAGTAGGAAAGTCTATTCTCAATGATACCATTTTCGATGCCATTGCAGTAGTATATGCGAGGACCAACCTGAGCGTAATCGATCCAATTGCCAGACATTCCACTTCTTATCCCGGTTAGAGTATAATCGCTGTTGACAAGGTAGAGAAGGTTACCTTGCCCAACGCAGCACTCACCGTCATCGCAAAACAAACTGTGGAAGGCGCCAGTTTGTAGTGCAGTATATCCCGGCCGACGGCTAGGACGACCGGTCTTATCGTGGACCACATTGACCGCGATCGCTAGATCTGTCACCCCTGTTTCCGCATTAAATCCTATGCGGACAGGATCTACCGTGGTATTAAGACCGGATGAGCCTCTAAATATGGGTACAGTTTCCATCTGTTACTCCCATTGATTTTCACGTACAGGGTCTGTTGTTGATTGCCCTTCATCGACATAATCGTCAATTCTTTCCAAAGCCTCTTGATACTCCTTTTTATAATAACTAGTATTTACTTTATAACCCTCAATACCATCTTCTATAATAGCAAAAAACTTCCAAAGTGCATAACTTTCAAGAAGATCACTATGTAAAGGAATAGGAAGGCATGTAGGTATATCAGTATCCTTAACCAGAGGGGTAGGATTGATGTAGAAATTGCATTTGACTACAGTTGCTGCAGCAGGAGATGGCGAGTAAACAATTTTATTATTCCTAGTCGTAAGGTATTGGATATCGCCAGCCTCAACTTCAGTGTCGATATTAGGTACCCTCTTTTTCAAGAGGCCGATTTGAGTGAATACCTTAATGTCAGGTTTATCAGCAGCATCTGCATGATACAGATTACGCTGAAAATCCCACGCTACTGGAATGTCAACTTCATTTGAGGCAGGATCTGTAGTAAACTCACCAGAAGATTCGAGCTCAGAAAGTAAAGCATACCAAGTTGCATCTACTAAGCCTGCATTTATCTTGGCGTCTATTTGCTCATCAGAGAAGCTGGCATCTTGTAATGCAAGTCTTATGTTGGCCCTGAGTTCTTCTAACTTAGCCATCTTTTACTCCTTAAGAAAAACCCCCACCCACCGGGGTGGGTGGGGGTTTTGGTTATGCAGTCAAAGTGCGTTTAATTAAGGAGTATTCAGGTAAGAGTCAAGTGCAATTACGCCGAAGTCCTTGCTGTTGAACCGGGTCTTTTTGATACCGAAGATACAACCGGCGGTGATTGCCAATGCGTTACCACGATCATCTGCTTCCTCATGCCAGTTATAACGATTCGGGCTTGAGTTCTGGCCGTAGGCAATGATACCGGCCTGGGCGCCAAGGAACAGAGAGCGAGAGGCGGGCTGATCAGAGCCTGCACCTGCATCGTCAAATGTAATACAGTTACGATGCTTGTGCATGATGACGTCAGCATACTCACCGAGGGCATTCTTGTACATCATAGATTTTGCACCGCGGTCAGTTGCTTTGTGGATTTCCAACCAGTCATTTGCTGAGGTCTGCGTACGCAGCCAGAAAGCTTGGAAGGTGTGCATGAGCAGGACGAACTTCTTTTCGCCGCCAATCATGAAGGGCTGGATCATAGGATCAACTGTCTCGGCATAAGCTACAAGTTTTTCAATATCAATCAATGCGATGTTGTCATCGCTTGCGATTTCATCAAAAGCAGCAGCGTCACCAGAGTAGATATTATGAGCCGCATCCGGAGGGAGCAGGTCGTTGTTTGCCCGGGCATTACCAGCACCTACATCAAATGCATTGTGCATGGTGCCTATACCGCGTGCGCCTGAAAGATAGCAGAAAAATTCTTCGTCCATCTCTTCAGCCCACCAGGTAGACAGGGCGTCGCGACCTTCTTTACGCATGTTATAAGGAACACGCTGCTCAGACATCTTACCTTTGGACTTGGTTGATTTTCTGAGCTGGTCAATGAATACGGCATCGTTGAAGAATACCAACGCTTCCTCACCAGTCGCGTGGCCTTCAATGGTGTTATCACCTTCAATACCATATTCAGTAAGTTTCATACGCAGGCCGAAGGTAACCTTCTCACCGGCGCCTTTATGAAGTTCATTTTTAAGAACAATCAGGGAATCCTGGCCAGTTCCAATGAACTTCGAGAAATAAGATTTCTTGGCAGCTTCAACCGCCAAGGAGGTAGACCAACGTTGTACTGCTAACGGGTCACCTAATGCAAATTCAGTCATTGCCATAGCTGTTCACCATATTGTTACGTACCAGCTAAATACAACTCCTGCTCGGCCTCAGGTAGCCTTGCAAATTCTGCCTCAGTCAGAACCTTACCAGTAAATTCTGGGGTCTCACTTGAAGGCACTGAGGTTAATGAACGAAAAGCTGCTTCATCTGGTCCAGTTTTAAATTTAGCCAGAAACTCGGCCTCGATGTCTTTCCGAAGCTTTGCTTCTACTTCCTTCGTGATCTCCTCACGGAGTTTAGTTTCATCAACCGTTTTCTCCTTGAGGTCTGTGATCTGACTCCGCGCGGAGGCTAATGTCTGGATAATAGACGCAGCTTGCTCACCTAGAAGAAGGGGTTCAGTCTCACCGGGTAAAATAATTTGAGTTTGCGGATTTGTTAAATAATACATATCATCCGTAAAACCCAAGGTATTTGCAAACTCTGCTAGCTCTTTGCCGGCAGTAGATTCTTCATCAAAAAGACCAGGAACAAATTCTTCCATTTTTCGTGAAGTCTCATCAAAAATTGTTTGCATCTTAGCTTGGTTTTCGCGATCATCTCGCTCTTTCCATTGCTTTTGTTGTTCCTCTAATTGTGCCTGGCGTTGTTCTTCTTGATGGACACCCAAATTCTTCATATAAAGAAGAGCTTCCTTGGGGTCTTCATCAGCAAGTTCTGTGAACTCTTTGTCGGACAAGACTCTGAAGTCTTCAGGTAGAACAGACTTCTTAGGCGCAGGCTCAGACTTAGTGTCTTTTGGAGCGGGCCGGGTATCCTGTTTACTTTCAAGCTCCTTAATCCTGTCTTTCAAATATTTATTGGTTTCACGGACCTCATGTAACGCCTCAAGGGGAACATACCCTTTCGGTGGTTTCTGTGAATCATCTGTATCAGACTTCTTTGCATCATCTCCAGCTTTCGACTCGGAGGAAGCCGGTTTACTCTCCGTTGCTGATTTGAGTGCTGCTTTTGAGTCTTTTGATTGAGCGTCCTTTGAATCAGCCTTGGCCTTGGCTTCATCTGCGGGTTTACTTGAGGTTTTATCGTCGGCCTTCGAGTCAGTCTTTTTGGTATCCGTATCCGCTGCTTTAGCAGCTTCAGCGTCAACTTCCGGATCATGACCCATAAGAAGGTCTTCGTTAATGCCCTCTAAACCCTGAGATGCTTCAATTGATACATCAAAATCACTCTTACTTTCACTTGCCTTTGCCTCTGTTGAGGTTGACTCACCTGACTCAGAGCCAGAAGAGCCACCAGCTGCGCCGTCGGGCGCAAAACAAATCGCTCCTAATCCATAAGTTTTAAACATTGTAGCCTCCTTTTACGTCTCTACGGACGAAAGAAAAGTTTTACGTCTCCAGGACGAAATTACTTCAAACCTTGATGCTTGAAATATTCAACTTGCCTTAAACGCTTTAAGGCAGCCTTCCTAGATTTATATTTACCGAGATTCTTACCTTTCTTACTTACAACCTGGTAAGGTTTCGCGGCGCCTCTAACTGTTCTGATCATTTCTTCAGCACGCTCGAGCGAAGTTTAGACCACGCTGTAATAGCCGCACCAATGGTAAGAATAACCTGAGCATACAAGTCATGCCCTGAGGCAATCAAAGTTTCTCCAGATGATTGAATACCAATAAATGCTGCCGTACCTAGCTGGCCAACAGAAGCCATAATTCGTGACCAGCCACCAAGCGATGATTCTTTATCCCACATTTTGAATTCCATCATTGTCTCCTTAGAATCCTGCACCAGGAGCGTTAGGGAAAATGGCGTCGAAGTTCTCGCGATAACGGCGATCTGCTTCGACGTCTTTATCCCTATTCCAACAAGTAAAATTGCGACCGTTAGGTAGCTCCCGATGACTTTGGAAATGTTTTTCGGCTTTCTTTTCAAAAGCCGCTTCCTGTGCTGCTGTTAAAGAGGGGATTTGTTTCTTCTTCCCCTTTTTTCCGTCAGGTTTGATTAACATATTACTGCTCCACGTAGGTAATCAACAGACCCCAACCATTAGCGTCTGTATTGTCAAAGGTTATTTTGATGCCATCACCTTTGATGTAATAATCAGCATCAGCTGACCGGTCAAAAGTGTGTTCACTTCTCGTATTCATTGCTTGAGAATCAATGGTGTGATCAAACTTAGCACCATGAACAGAGTCATGTGCAATAGTGAAATCTTCTACAGCAATAACTGTAGCATCAATCCGCAATGAAATGGTAAGGATCCGAAAAGCCCTATTAGGATTAAAGGTATAATCCAGAGCTTCTGTATCAGCATCCTGAATAGCAAGCTGTTGTACTTTCAGCTCATTTGTTTTCCAAGGTTGCATGGTTATCTCCTTCTGAAGTAGTATTTAATTGTTTCTTGAATAATTCTTTGGATATCCTCTAGTTCCTTATATACCCAACACTCTTTACATTTATTTGGCAGCTGCAGCTTTAGAGGGAGCTTTAGCTGTTTCTTCTTTTCCACCCTTTAGAAGTTCCAAACCAATCTTAGAACCGGTTTCAAAACTTTTTGTATCAGCCATTTGTTTTTCAGTACCAATCTTTGCACGAATTTCCTCCGTCTCAGCCCTTGTTTTTTCAATATCAGCTTGCTTTGCATCAAGGTCGAGAGTTTGGTCACGTACCTGTAGCTGGTAAGCTTCTTCTTGCTTAGCCTTTTGAGCCTCCGCCTCCTCTTGCTCGAGCTTCTCTCTTTCCGCAATAGTGAGATCATCACGTAGGGGATTAACGCCTGTTACGGCACGTATCTGCTTCAACAGTAGATCCTTATTGGGGATGTCTGAGATTTCAAGAGCCAGATTCAGCAGAGGCCCAACCGCTTCAGCAGGTGACTTATTAATTGCAGAGAAGATAAGTTCCATATTCTTCTCACGCATTGTATCAGTCATTGGCCTGCTAGCTATCTGGATGTCGAATCTTGCCTGGGTAATATTATTGCGTAC
>WOR8_10003084_pt1 | contig 16315 bp, 10 predicted proteins | sample DeeMarSeWOR38_10_FD_19890 | JGI IMG/M metagenome (IMG submission 19890) | reverse complement strand
TAATCCGGGCACTCCTTTGGTGAGCAGTCTTTTTTATACCAGAACCAACTTAGCTGCCAATTTAAAACGGCAAGCGGGTACGGCGCTGGAGGCTATTCGCGTGGTTCCTAATCCTTATAACATTAGAGGAGCCCGCACCACAGACCTGGGTTATGGATTGGAACGTATTGCCTTTCTTGATATACCGGCATTCTGCAAAATAAAAATTTTTACTGAGCGAGGCGACCTTATTCAAGAGATTGAACACACCGATGGCAGCGGGGACGAGTATTGGGACCTGGTCACCTCATCTCGCCAGACGGTGGTTTCTGGTATTTACATCGTTTATTTTGAAGTAACGGAAGATTACCCTAATCCCGAGAATCCAGAGGAGTTGCTGTATAGAAAGGGCGAAAACGCTTTTCGAAAATTTGTCGTCATCCGATAAGCAAAGTTATCGATCTTAATAAAGGGGATTAAATAAAATCTCAATGGCATTGGAAAAAAATATCTCTAAGGAGTACAAATCAACATGAGAAAATATATTTTAATCTCTCTGGCAATTTTAACAATTTTCGGAACACTGAATACAAAAACATATGCTGCCGATCCTAAATTGGCACAAACCGGTTTTCAATATTTAACGGTACATTCCGATGCACGGGTGCTAGCGATGGGTGAAGCATTTACGGCGGTTTCCGGGAACTCCATATCCATTTTTTACAATCCCGCCAATATCGCATTTATGGAGCCGTTTATAGATTTTTCGCTTAGCCAGAATAAATGGATTGCTGACATTAATCACTATTCAGGCAGTATTGCTTTCCGTCCCTGGGATGGGAGATACGGTGTTTTTGCAGTTAGTATATTATCCGTAGACTACGGGGAATTCATAGGCACTATTCCGGTGGCCGACCCAACAACTGGCAAAGATTACACTGAGACCGGTGATTTTTCGCCGAATGCATTTTCGGTTGGTGCGGCCTACTCTCATGCATTGACCGACCGTTTTTCCTTCGGTATCCATGTAAAATATGCCTACCAGGATTTAGGCAGTAGTCTAATTCCATCCCCGGATCGGGATCCGACGAATCCAGATGATTTAAGTACCATTGATAAAAGTTATTCCGAAGGTGTTTTTGCGTTTGATTTTGGAACTGCCTATCGAACCGGATTCAAATCCTTGACTTTTGGTATGTCTGTACAGAATTTTGCAAGGGAAGTTCGCTACGAGAGCGAAGGATTTCAGCTTCCTTTGGTTTTTAACATCGGGATTTCAATGGATATGATGGACTTGATTGCACCGGATAGCAAAGTTCACTCTTTCATACTGGCGGTTGATGCAAATCACCCGCGTGCTGCCCCGGAGCAATTGAAAATCGGTGGTGAATATCTGTTTGTAAACCTAATTGCATTACGTGTGGGATATAATTCCAGTGTAGATGAAAGAGATGTCTCGTTTGGTGTCGGATTGAAAAAAGATTTTGGCCGCAGGGGAGGAAGAGTTGCCCTGGATTATGCCTATACCCCCTTTGGTGTCTTTGATAATGTGCAGCGATTTTCTTTTAGTCTTGCTTTATGAAAGGATTTGAATCTTAAAAAATTAAAAGAGCCTAAGGTTAGTAAGTGGAGATAACTATGAATGATTTTTTTCCAAAACGTTATACTAGACTTTTAATAAGTTTTGCTTTCATACTTTCTCTTAGTTGTGAAAGGGAGGCTACAAAAAGCGTATTTGTTGAAGAACAAGGAGGTAACCCGGATCCGGTAATAAACAGTATTGAACCACCAAATACCGGATTAGCCGGAATTGGAGTGATAACCATAAAAGGTAGTAATTTTTCCTCCACATTAGGGGATAATGCGGTTTTCTTTGGCAGCATCCAGGCGATTGTCGTTTCTGCGAGTGAATCGGAACTGGTCGTTCAATCCCCTAGTGTCATAGCTGATTCTTTAGAAGTTAAAGTAAGTGTCATCGGAGCTTTTTCGTTCAGCAATATTATTTATTATACACTTGAAAACGCGGTCGATGAGTTGGGTGGATATGGCGTCGCCGGCGAAGATCTATACGCCATTGCAGTCGATGCGGACGAAAATATATATGTGTACCGATCAATACGGTTTATTGATTTAATCACTCCAGACACTCTCGACAAAAATCAGCCTTATGGGACGGCGAGTATTGTTACGACCGGTATGAAGATGGGTCCCGGCGGATATTTGTATTTAGTAAAGGGGAGTAATAAAAATCTTTACCGAATTCCCCCGGGAGGTGGCAACCAGTCAGCATTCGTTCGTTCTCTCCCCGATAACTTATATGATCTGGATTTTGATCCGGTTGGCAACATCTACACTGCCGGAGACGGGGATAGTATAACCATTGTTTATCCTGACGGCAGCTTTGAAAGTGTTGCAGGGTATACAGATACTTTTATAAAAGCGGTTCGGGTATTTAATGGTTATGTTTATGTAGCAGGTAATATGTTAGGTTCACTGGAGGCGGTGTGGCGAAATCAAATAAATTCACCGAACAGCCTAGGCCCTAACGAATTAGTTTTCGATCTCACTGCCGAATTGGGAGAAGATCTCGAGATCCAGTCTTTGACCTTTGCCGAAGATGGTGATATGTATATCGGTACTACAGCAGATCCGGACCCAATTTTTATCGTTCATCCCGATGGCAGCTCTGAACCTCTATACCCAGGGGTGTTGGCGCCGGAAATGTATGATATGGACTGGGGGAACGATATTTACCTTTATGTGAGTCGCCGGGCGTCGGTTATCGCAAACACTGAAACACGCATTATGAGAATTAATATGCAAAAAAAAGGCGCCCCTTATTATGGGCGTTCACTTTAGCAGTGGAACTTGTTTGGGCTTTTGATTTTTTCAGTTTTTAAATAGAGAGAGTTAAATAAAAATTTGAAAGGAGGTGCTCAGAATAAGTTTCAGGAGTGTTAACATAATTAGAGAGGGAATTTTATATTAATTATAATTTACTCATTAAATAAAGAGAAAGGCAGGTAAGTATGAAGGGGTGTTTACTAATAACACTAGTTTTATTATTGTTTGCATCATTTGCATATGCCCAACCATTCCAGTGGCAATATGTAGAAGACTTTGTGGAAATTACCCAGCCACATGGTGTGCTAGTGGATAATGATGGAAATATCTGGGTCCAACCCTATGCACAACGCGACACGGTCGTAATTACATCAACCGATACGGTTATTGTTTCCGCACTCCATGTTTATGATTCCAATGGTACCGAGATCGCTCTTTATTGGACCGGGAATCTACCCGGTATTGGTCTTGATACATTGAATTATACCGGACGCGGAATAGCTAAAGACAATAATGGTAACATTCTGGTGTCAAATGGCTACCTGTATCGGGTAAATTATCAAACTGGTGAATTTATGAATCGATATGATTATCTGGATAATGATTTTTGGTCACTAACTGAGGCAGCATGCGATGAAAATGGATTTATTTACTATGCAAAAGTTGTTCCCGGTGGCGATCCAATCCTCATTCTAGATACTGATTTCAATTTATATAATTTTGCCGTCGATTCTACCTCGGTTATTTCCAGATCACTTGTAGTCAGCCCTGATGGCAAGGATCTATACCATGGAGGAATTTATCCGGCTGCTGGAGCTATCCATTATCACAGTGATGACGGTCCGGATGGGCTATATACTGTGGTTGATACCCTCTTAGGGCCTGATCCTACATTGGAATTATGGGGACAAATTTTAGATTGGGGTCCACTGGGTAATATTTGGATAGGTTCCTACTGGGATACTGCTCCCGGGGCCGATCGAGGATGGTATGCAATCGACCCGGCAGTAAATAATGCTTTTCAGGATAGTCTTGGGAAAAATATTATTGAAGTTGATCCCAATGCCACTCCCGGTGCTCCTCCACCCGGAGGTACTTATTTTTCGCCCCGTGGAGTAGGTTTTTGGGAAGAAAATGATGGTAGCTGGAGTGCATACGCTGCCGACTTCGATGGTTCTGTGATTAAGAAGTACACAAACGCTGGTCTCACCGGAATTATTGTCGTCGATGATGGCAATGCGCTGATAAGTGAATTTGACTTGCGCCAAAATTATCCCAATCCATTTAATCCGGCGACGTCCATTCCATTTAGCATCAGGCATGCTGCCGATGTGAAGTTGGTTATTTATAACGTAAATGGTCAGGTAGTTAAAACGCTTGTAAATGAAAGATTACAGGCGGGCAGCTATGAATACGAGTTTAATGCCAGTGATATGGCATCCGGCACATATTTCTATCGATTGACCTTCGATGGAAAGACTCAGACCAAACGGATGATGCTGATTAAATAGTATGATTTTATTTTTATGACGATATAAGGCCGGCGAGTTATATTCTGCTCATCGGCCTTTTTGTTGAATTGAAACAGCTCTAACAATATTTGAAGCAGAGAATCATTGACCGGCAAGCGGGACATTGCAATTTCATATCCGAGATTGCTTCACTGAGCTCGCAATGACTCTCGTGGAAGATAGTGTCATTGCGAACCCTCAGTGAATCGGATAATAAACCGATTCATGAGGGTGTGGCAATCTACAGATCTACGAATGAGATGGCTTCTCCATCTGCGATACCTCTATGATGTCGTAGACTGCAGGCACGAAGCCATAGGTCACTGTAAAATCATGGCCATAGCGCTGTAACTTTGCAGATATCGAACAACATTTTCCATTTTTTTCACAAATTTCCAAATCATAAAGGGTAAAAAATGAAACGACTTTTGTTCATCGGGTTTTTTCTGGGAATGAATTGTCTTCTGGTTTCCCAAAACAATGAAGAATTCCGTGCCACCTGGATTGTGGACTATCACTGGTTATCTCCGGGTAATACCATCGAGCAAAACAAGGCGCTCACAAGGGAAATCCTGGATAACCATAAAAAAGCAAACATGAGTTCAGTCCTTTGGCAGGTCCGGCGTTTCGGAACGGTTTATTATTTGTCCACCATTGAACCATGGGGACCGGGAGTGGACTTTCAAGATCCTGGCTATGATCCTTTGGCATATGCAGTAGAACAGGCGCATGAGAGGGGATTGGAATTTCATGCCTGGTTTAACACATTTGAAAGCCGGTATATGTATCCCGGCAGTCCTTCGGAGCAGCACTCGGACTGGATTTGTCGCGATCAGAGTAATATTGTAATGCCAGCCGACATTACGTGGCTTTCTCCCGGACTTCAGGATGTAAGGGATTATTTAAAAAACGTGGCCATGGAAATAGTGAATAATTATGATATTGATGGTCTACATCTGGATTTCGTGCGTTGGAACGAACATACTAATTCTCTAAGTTCATGGGAATTGGCACAAAAAAATATTCAAAATCAACTGCCGGATGGAATTGTTACTGAAGAACAACTCCGGGAGCTCGCCGACAATGCCTCAGGACGTTACCTTTATGATTTAGATCATCCCTTCAGCGGTGGTGTACCATCCGGATTTTCCACCTGGGAAGAGTGGTGGCGGTGGACTGTCACTGAATTTGTTTCATCTCTTCATGATTCAATTCAGGCTGTAAAACCCTGGGTACGGCTCTCTCCTGCCGCCCTGGGACGCTACAATTGGGGCGGGTGGCAAGGATATGGCAGTGTATATCAGGATGCTGCTCTATGGCTAAATCAGGGATATATCGATCAGATAGTTGGAATGCATTATCACTGGAATACCGCTTCTGCCATTTACGATGTTCTGGAAGGAGGCTGTCCACAATGCTGGTCTGATTTTATTCAACCCGCCATTCAGGCCGGACGACTTTATTCGGTGGGCTTGTTTTCTGACGATTTTGCTATTGACAACGTGTTCCACAGGCATAAATCCATTATTGATACTATTCGCAGTGTCAGCTGGGCTGATGGGGTTCAATTCTTTAGTTACGGATCATGGAATGATCAACAGTATTGGGATGATGCGAAATCATTATTTTTTACCAGCAAATCCAAAATTCGTGCTACTGAATTAATTGATAATATTCCACCAGGAGAGCCAACCATCAATCTGGTTAAACTTGACTCTTTAAATTACCAGATCGATGTGACACCTCCGGTTACTCAGGAAAATCTTTGGTTTGCCATTTATCGTTCAGAAGACGATGTCCAAGATTTAGATGAGGACGAGATTATTGAAATCTATTTCGGCGATACTCAATTTTCCTACGTTGATTCATTTACCGGATTACAGGATTTTAATGGTATTTACAGCTATTTTGCGACAGCACTGGACCGATATTGGAATGAATCAGTTGTTTCAAATATACAGATATCTGATTCAATACCATCATTTGCCCCCACAGTCCTTTCAACTTTTCCCGTTGATGGCGATACCATTCCTGTAAATAGCAATATCGAAATATCCTTTTCAAAAACGATGGATATAAATTCGTTTCAAAATGCAATCTCCTTCAATCCACCTGTGAGTATCAGTCAGCTGAATTGGTCCTCTGATAATAAGACAGTTACTGTAGTTATTTCCGGCGACTTTGAGTTTGCGACTGAATATACGTTATCCGTTGAAGCAACCGTTACAGACGTCAATGGTAAAAACCTTGATGGTAATGGGGATGGTGTCAGTGGTGATCCTTTTATGATTTCATTTTCGACACTTGGGGAGGATTTGTCTGGTCCTCAGATAATCTATAGTTATCCCAATCTTCAAGGAACCGAACAAAGTTTTACGATTGATGAGGTGATAACATTTCAATTTGATGAAATAGTTGATGAAAACTCAATTACCGATACAAGTATGGTGTTGACAAAAGACGGAATCGAGGTTTCAATTGACTATATCCTCAACAATTTGAATAATCAATCCGTGCTTAGTGTGCAATCCATGGATCCTTTGGAGAATGAACAAAATTATGTTTTAACCATATCGCAGGAAATAACTGACACTCTCGGCAATCAAATGCCTGGAGATGTGACTCTTTCTTTTCGAACATCAGCGGTACACTATACCGATATAACAATGATAGAAAACTTTACTTTTCCCGGAAGCTGGTGGCAGCCTGATGGTAGCGGCTCCACGGTAGGAATTATTGTTCCTAATACAATATTCGGTTTTACATCGAGTCCGGTACCCCCTGCTCCTCGCCCCAAAAAAGCTGCCTTATTGGGTTATGAATGGGACCCAACCGCCAGTGATTGGTTAATCAGAGAATACCTTGCCGGAGGTTCGCCTAGAAATGTTCTGTTTGATACCAGTTATGTCCTCCAGTGTTATGTTTTTGGGGATGGCAGCAATAACGAATTCAGGTTTGCTTTGGATGATAATGTACCTCAATCCGGTGCAATAAATCATGAAGTGAGTCTCTGGACAACCATAGACTGGGTCGGCTGGCGAATCGTTGAATGGCAGTTAAATGATCCAAATAGCGTGGGAACCTGGATTGGGAATGGTCTTTTGGAAGAGGCGCTGCGTTTTGACAGTTTTCAACTGACCCATGAACCGGGTGATGATATTTCAGGCAGAGTTTATTTTGATGAGTTAAGGCTTGTGAAAAAGAGTACCGAACCACTGCAAATTACATTCAAGGACAATCGGATCCCCGATCAGTATCAGCTTTATCAAAACTATCCCAATCCGTTTAATCCTACCACCACCATCTCCTTTGATATCCCTGAAAGTGGTTTGGTTAACCTAAAAGTTTACGACATGTTGGGACGAGAGGTGGAAACTCTGATTAGCGAGCAACTAACACCGGGGCGATATGAATATCAGTATGATGCCATAAGTATGGCCAGTGGTGTCTATATATATCGATTATCGATAAATAACCGGCACTTGACGAGACGTATGCTATTGCTAAAATAAAGTTAATAAACATGGAAAGGAAAGAGTAGAATTATGCGTATCGTGATAAAAAAGGATTATGAGGAGGTTAGCGACTGGGTTGCGAACTACGTAACCGATAAAATTAATAAAGCCAGGCCGAATTCCCAAAAACCGTTTGTGCTCGGTTTGCCTACCGGTTCGACGCCAGTGGGTACCTATAATAACCTGATTGGGCTTCATAAAGCGGGTAAGATATCATTCAAAAATGTGATCACATTTAATATGGATGAATATGTTGGCCTGGCTGAAGATCATCCACAAAGTTATCATTATTTCATGAAAACCAAATTGTTTGATCACATTGATATTCCTAAGCAGAACATTAAAATTCTTGATGGAAACGCAGAGGATCTCGAGAAGGAATGTGATAATTTTGAAGCAAAGATTAAAAACGCAGGCGGCATTGATTTATTTCTCGGCGGCATTGGACCGGACGGCCATGTTGCGTTTAATGAACCGGGTTCGTCTTTGTCGTCGCGCACACGAATTAAGACCTTGAGTTATGACACAATCCTGGCCAATTCACGTTTTTTTGACAATAACATAAAGATAGTCCCAACACAAGCTCTTACTGTAGGAGTCGGAACCATAATGGATGCCCGGGAGGTGCTCATTATTATAACCGGATTTAGTAAGGCCCGTGCATTAAGACAGGTTGTTGAAGGGAGTATCAGCCACATGTGGACTGTTTCGATGCTGCAGCTTCATCAACGGGCTATACTGGTTTGCGACGATGCAGCCACCATGGAGCTACAGGTAGAGACGGTAAAGTATTTCAAAGACATAGAACAAGTTGTCGATCATACACTGCCTGATCTTTTATAGACCTATACTCTGAAACGCCCTTGGTACAATAATAGTCCGGGCAGACGAATGTTTTAAACAAAATAATAGAGTGCCAAAGAACCGGCTACGCTGATTGCTTTAAATTTGAGATTTCAATGTCCACTTAAGCATTTTCCATTCCAATGTGGGGTAAAGGAACGAGATAGGGGATAGTGCTATTTTCATCGACAATCAACGCATCAAGAGTATAGACCCTTCCCGAGCATCAATTGGTTCCCGATTTAGCATTCACTTTTGACCTCGAGCGAACTCACATCATCGAAGCAGGATCATTGTTCGGGATTGTTTAAACCCGTCTGTTGTTAAGCTGTAAAGGTAAATCCCGCTGGAAACCTCTACTCCAAAATCATTATTCCCATCCCACTGAACTTTGTGCGAACCGGCATTCTGAATTTGATCAACCAAAGTCCGAATCCGCTGTCCGATACTATTATATATTTCCAATTTAACCTTCGTGGTCTTAGGAATATGATAAATAATTTGAGTATTAGGATTGAATGGATTGGGATAATTTCGCCCTAATCCGAATGCATCAGGAAGTTCATTTTCTCCGGCATCGACGAGACCGGTTGTTAATAAATATGCTGGTTTATTGGTCATTGTGTAAAACTTGCTGCTTACTAACGGAAAGCCACGATGAATATTATTTGTTGAACCATCATCAAAAGACTGCACAAAATAATAGTAATTCTTCCCTGCTTCCACCGTACTGTCTTTGAAAGAATTTGCCAGGTTTAAAAAATTACACTCGAAGATGGGCACATAGGTAGTATCAAAGCGGCCAATGGCACGAAAGAGGCCGTAACCGGCAAATCCTGGCCAGGATTCTGCATTACTGGACCAGCTTAGGTTGATATGATCTGTTCCGGATAAAACTTCAAATACATCAGGGGGAGGTGGTGGCTGGGGAATACTAAAACCGGATGAGAAATTATCAATCGCCCGGATGAAAGTCTGAAATAATGAATCTTTTCCAGTATACACCCAGGTGTTTTTATACTCATCTTTATCGGTGGTGGTTGAACCATCCGGTAATATATAGGGCTGTGTCTCATTAAACCATCTATCACCGATCTCAATATTTTTATCACGGCTGAGACCCGCTACACCTTCTGCCAAAAAAATGCGTATGCTGTCACCAATTTCCAATGTATAGGGGCCAAAACCGTGTGCTTGAGAATATCCCCCCGGCGTCCCTCCAAATTGGTCCGCGTAACAAGTTGAGCAATAGCCGACTGCATCAGCATGACGAACTGCTGGATGCCCGGATGACATAGCAATATATTCCTGGCTCATTTTGGCAGGATTGTATTGATCATTTGCATAATTAATCGCCTCATCTGAGCCTATATATTGCGTTGTGGTGGGTTGAAAGGGATCATCTGTTTTATCAATACCCGATTTGTCGGCATGAAGTGTTACCACACCAACGATTTGCGAGGAAGTCAACCTTCCATTATCTTGAATATTTGGGGCACCGATATTATCAAATGCGGCAAAGGAATGAAGTCCATGCCAGGAAAATAATGCCCGGAATGGATCCCCGGAACCGGGATCTTCTCCTCTTGCATCGTTCATAGTGTTGTGTCCCCATGTGGCGGACTGGGGCATGATAAACAAACCATAGGCTCCCATTTCCCTGCAAACAGCATAACGATACTGCCAGTGAAAATATAGCCCATCTAGAGTTTGGGGATTCATGGTTCCGTTTTCGTGGACCTGACCGGTGTTCTTGAAGATATACTCATTAATAAAGTAGTTGTCATGATACTGCTGACTGAAAGCATATATTTTCCGGGTCATTTCAATTCCAATTGATGTGATGATTTTATTAAGAATCATTCGGTCGGCTTCGAGTGTCGGGATTATGCCATCGAGACTTTCATAAGACATCAGATTTGATGCCAGTTCGCCATTCACGAGAACCAATGGATGATCAAACCGACCAATCATATTAAATTCCTGAGGCATAAACTCATTCGCATCGTCCCAAACACGCGGGCCCACATGAACAACCTTATGCGGAAAAACTTGGTGAGCCACAGTGTCATAATAATTGACCGTACCAATCCAGAGTGATTTGGCAGCCTGGACATCTTTCCATTGGTATTCTGCCGGCCACCTCAACCCGTCTATTTGATCAGAAACCAAGCCCCTGCGCGCTACTTCCGGTTCACACCCGCTTTTTAGATACCAGCTTTGCAGAGAGCCTACTGCCATCCATTTGATTCGGTCTATTTGGGCATATGCGATAGTACTACTATTTATGCCAATGATTAGTAGTATTAGAAGTCCCAAAAAGAGCCGGCTGAAGAATAGAATGCGAAACATGTTGTGGTCCCCCTATTTTTATATTTTAGAGAATTAGAAATCCACAAGAATTTTTCCAAATTTACTGGTATTAGTTATTGAAATGGTTTATTTAAAAAAATAAATAATAGCTATAAACAAAGCAATGTTCATCATAAAATCAGTCAATCCGGGAAATGTATTCTACAAAACCAGTCTATCAGATAAAACCAATGGTGAAATTAAAAATTTCCTTCATAATTATGCTGTTTAGACAATATATTTTTAGAGTCTTGGATTTATGCGGAGGCTCAAAATACTTGATTTTGAACAATCAAAAAGGGGTTATTTATGAAATTAGAGAGGATGCTCGTATCATTAAGTCTGGTAGCTTTTATGTTGTATTCAGTAGCGTTTAGCCAGCAAGAAAAAAGTTCGTTATCGCTCATTCCCGTACCAGTGCGAGTAGCTCTAACTAGTGATACATTTAAATTGGCCGAGGACTTTACAATTGCTGTTACAGGGAAAAGCTACTCCAGAATGTACAGAGGCGCAACCCGTGCGCTACGACGTCTTTCAGAGAGAACTGGCTTATTTTTCCCACAGGATTTTATTACTGTTGAGAGCCCCGGAAATACTGATACGGCAGATTTTGTCATTACTGTAGAACGTCCGGGAAACGTAAAATTAAATGAAGATGAATCTTACCGGCTGGATATTCGTGAAGCAAAAATTTCTCTCGCCGCAGAGACAGATATTGGTGCATTGAGAGGGTTGGAGACACTTCTGCAATTATTGAAGGCAGATGAAAACGGCTATTATTTTCCCGGAGTTGAGATAAATGATACACCTCGTTTCCCTTGGCGCGGACTGCTGATGGATGTGAGTCGTCATTATATGCCCCTGGAAGTAATTAAGCGTAACCTGGATGGGATGGCAGCGGTTAAATTGAATGTTTTTCACTGGCACTTGACAGATGATCAAGGTTTCCGGGTGGAGTGTAAAACTTTTCCGAAGCTTCATGAATTGGGCTCAGATGGTTCTTACTACACACATGAACAAATCCGGGAAATCATTAGTTATGCAGATAATCTGGGAATCAGGGTTGTTCCAGAGTTTGACGTTCCGAGCCATACCACCAGTTGGTTTGTGGGCTATCCTGAATTGGCAAGCGCGCCGGGACCGTATGCCATTGAACGGTATTGGGGAATAAAAGATCCCACGATGGATCCCACCAAAAAGAACACCTATAAATTTCTCGAAAAATTTTTTAAAGAAATGGCTCGACTATTTCCCGATGAATATATGCATATTGGCGGCGATGAAAACAATGGTAAACAGTGGAATGCAAATGAAGATATTCAAAAATACATGAGAAAGCACAACATCCCTGACAACCATGCGCTGCAAAGCCATTTTAATCTCAGAATATCAAAAATACTTACCAAACAGGGTAAAAAAATGGTTGGCTGGGATGAAATATTGCAACCCGACCTTCCAACGACCATAGTCATTCAATCCTGGCGCGGAATAAAATCATTGATGGAGGCGGCAAAACAGGGGTACCAGGGCATATTATCAAATGGATACTATATCGATCTAATTCAACCGGCATCCTTTCATTATTTAAACGATCCGATTCCGAAAGATTCGATATTAACAGATGAACAAAAAAAGAATATTCTCGGCGGCGAGGCAACCAGCTGGGGAGAATTGGTTTCGCCGGAAACGGTCGATTCCCGAATTTGGCCTAGAACCGCGGCAATTGCCGAGCGGTTATGGTCTCCGCAAAGCATAGACGATTTAGAAGATATGTACGATCGATTGGAATTCATTAGCTTCAGATTGGAAGAATTAGGATTAACGCATCGCAGAAATTACCCTATGATGCTTCGGAGACTTACGAACGATACTGATATTAGTGCTCTCAAAACGCTGGTGGATCTTCTGGAGCCGGTTAAAATTTACAGCCGACATTTTCAAGGAGTAACGTACACTTCCTATTCACCTTTGACTCGCGTGGTTGATGCCGCCCGTCCGGAATCGATGACTGCCCGCCGCTTTGGAAAACTGATTGATTCTCTCATGGCAGACCCTGAAGACGCGCTTCAAGTGGAAATAGCCGATATGTTAAAAGGTTGGAAAAACAATCATAGGGAATTGCAGAAAACAGTCGGAATTTCGCCCATTCTTAAGGAGATTGAATCGCTTTCGCAGGATCTGATGACCGTATCTGAGATTGGTCTTCAAGCAGGGAAATATTATACCTCAAGAACGAAACCCTCAGAAATGTGGATAGAGCAATCCTTAAGACTGCTGGAGAATGCTAAGAAACCGCGGGGGCAAACAGAGTTGATGATTGTGGATGCCGTTGAAAAATTGGTTAGGGCAGTTGCAGCATTGGAGAATTAAATGTATTTCTGTTCCGGTCCGGGTGATCGGAACGAGAGTAACATTAAGAATTGATATTAACCCTTACGCTGACCATAGTCGAGGTATGGGAGACCCGGCAACTAAACGTGTAAAATCCTTCAATTAGATGAATTTGAGATATTGTAACGGGGTAAAAAAATATCTCTGAATATGACTAATTCAAATTAAAAAGGCCCATTGGTTTTGGGCCTTTTTTTATGCAATTGATTGAGGCGAACCATCGGCTATATTATCATTTCTAATGCAAACGCTTTTTACATTTTGAATACTTAGAGAGATGATATTCGCTTCGATCTCAACAGTTGATTTAGAGAACGGGATTATTTCTTGTATCAGAGTAATTTTCCCATCCTCCTCAACGGATTGTAATACCCCGTCATTGTCGTCATTGGGCATAATATAGAGCGTCATATAAACACCTTTAAGGCGTTGCATGATTTTTTCAAAAGATGTTTCTTCTTCTGAGAATCTGATAGACCTTTCTTTTTGATGAGCTTATTCATTTATAGTCTACCATGTTATTCATTAAAGTCAATTCATGCTTATAACCCGCCATTATTAAACTAAAAGCGTAGGTTACTGTTCAAATGTGCCTGCTGCACCAGAATGATCAATGCTGTAATGACAGTGCCACTGAATAAAAGTAAAAATTTTCCGAATTCATCCATAAATATTTCCCTAAATTCTATCATTCCAGGAAAAATACAAGACGTGAAACAACCCCATGGTTCGAACCTTTTTCTCCAGAACGGTCAAGGGTTGAATATCGGTAGTTGACATTCGCCTGTACAGCCGCTACCGGCCACCAATTCAGCCCCAGGGAAAGGGTATTCATTACGCCGCCATTAACGGCGCCAGCGGTTAAGTCGATGGATGACCACCGCCCGTAAATATCCCATGCACCCCAGCCTCCGGAGGTGACTTCATTGGCAACATCGATTCTGTTAAAAATACCACTCCGTTTATTATAGGGACGCATTTCGCCGCTGAGCACATAAGAAGCAACTACATAATACCCTTTAAAGGTTGGATCTTTGTAAAAAGTGGAGCTGACGGCGGATTGGAGATACTCGCCGGACAAAATGAAAGATCTTCTTCTCCATGCTGCTTCCAATCCTAAATGAAAAGATGATTCCGTATCCTCCAGCAAGCCGGTATCTACAGAAGTCGGGCCTCTGAAAATTTCTGTTTTTGCTTTGTAGCGGATACCGCCTGCGGCGTTTGAATAGCGGCCCGCTATGGCGAGATGCAGCAGATTACTTCCATCGCTGGAAATAAACGGTAGTCCTGAAATGCGCGCAGTAAACACCGTGGGCGATTCAGAAAATGAGCGTCCATCGTTAAACCAGTTATTGAATATCCCGGCAGCCCAGGTCACGCGATCTTTGATGGAGGAGTTATTGTATACAATCCCAAAATTTCTGGAAGGTAAAAGACCATCCGCTACAGATGCCCGTTCTTGTTGGCTAGGCAGATATGCCAATGCTGTTAATCTTTGACTAGAAATCGTTTCCCGTTGTTTACCGAGGCTGAGCCTGGCATTTCCAATCGGGATATCCACCCTGTATTCAAAAAGCAGAAGTTCATCAAGTTCGCCTTGTTCAAATCCTCTTTCAAAAGCTTGCGTCGCAAACGTAATAATATACGTCCAGGGTGTCGCGAAGTTGAATGTACCTGCCACACCGGCCCGAAACCCGCGAATAGAACCTCCTTCAAATTCACTAAGATCGCCCACCTGTGCTTTGTTAGTTGAATCACTGGACAGCCAGCGGGTGTTTTCCATTACGATGGCTCCGAACAGGACGGCAGTAGCAGGTTTTGTCCGGAACACATTCCATTTTCGCCGGTTTTGATAAGAGATGGGCAAAGCAATGGGCGGCGGAGCATAAGACCGCCAGCCGCTTCCCTTCTCGCTCGGATCAGCATCAATTCGTATGAGTTTATTCAAGACAACCTCGCCTTTGGAAACAGCAAAAATGGCGTGGGATTTTGTATCAAGCATGATGTCAACATGGGTACGCGGATTCTGATTGAGTATAATAAAACCAGCCAAGCTTCCCACTTCAAGCCTACCAAGAATGAATCCTCCACTGGCATCGAAGGCAATATCCGCCTCCGACAGTGCGATCTTATCCCGACTCACCAGTTCAAGTTTCTTTTGCTTAATGAGAATACTGACGACCACATCCGCTGATTTTTTGGTCTGATCAATCACCGTTACATTCAGGATCAGGATCTTATCCAAATCTTTAGGAATATCCTGTGCAAACCCTGAAGGAGGAAGCAAAATCAGAATTGCAGTGCAGAGAAATTTTGTCTTTAACATAACAACCTTTTTTCGTGCATTTGAACTTCATTCCACAGGTTCCGGATCCGGAAATGTCCAGTTTCCGTTCAATATCTCCTTCCTCGGTTTATAGAGCCGCACAATGTAATTCCATCCTGGTACGATAGGCAAGAAGTTGGGCTGCTCAGGATCACCACCGAAGTGAATGGTGATACTTCCATCTTGGTTCTTCTTTGCAGTGACATTATTAAAGGAGTAGGCATTGTATTCGTTGACCGGCATATAGCCCTCGTCATCGTAGAGGGTCACCGACCAGAAGGCATCCACCGGCACATCCTTGACGGTGAGCGTGTACGGGGTCTTCCCGTCGTTTTTTTCCGGAAATATGTTAGCGTAAGTAGCGTGCTTTGCGGGCAAACCGCCCCAGCCGAGTGCAGCACCCAGCATCCAGTAGACCGGATCAAGCTCCTCTTTCAATCCGAACAGCTTTGAAGAATTGGTGACGGTAGATGAGACCACGTTGATCGCCGCTCGCATCTTCTCCACTTCTTCCCTATTCCAGTCGGGCACTTCGAACTTCCCTATATCAGCCT
>WOR8_10003082_pt1 | contig 16319 bp, 25 predicted proteins | sample DeeMarSeWOR38_10_FD_19890 | JGI IMG/M metagenome (IMG submission 19890) | reverse complement strand
AAAATTAAAGATGCTCGTTTTTGGACTGATGGATGCGGTGCGACACTTGCTGCTGGAAATATGCTTATAAAGATGGTTAAAGGAAAAACTTTACAAGAGGCAAACAATGTGAATCCCAAGCAGTTAATTGATACTTTGGAAGGACTTCCAAAAGAACATAGCCATTGCGCCCTTCTTGCTGTTAACACTTTACATAAATCCATTGAAAATTACTATAAAAGAAGATAAGTGATATTAAGATGAAAATTACCATAGTTTACGACAACGAAGTATATAAAAAAGGTACCGGTTTAAAATCTGATTGGGGTTTTTCTTGTTTAATTAAAACAAAATATGATACTATACTTTTTGATACGGGTACAAATGGTGAAATCTTACTTCATAATATGAACAAGCTTAAAATAAATCCTGGAGATATTTCGAAAATCGTAATTTCCCACGAGCATAGCGATCATAAGGGCGGGTTAAAATCTTTAATTCATTTTTTAGAATATGTTGAATTATTTCATCTTGGTCACAATGTTTCTACCAATAAGATAATGTCAGTTATTCCTGAGAAACCTAAAAAAATAAGTGAAAATGTTTGGACTACGGGAAGAATTAAAGGAGTAGTTGATGAACAATCCTTAGTTTTAAAAGTAGAGGAGGGTTGGTATGTTATTACCGGTTGTTCTCATCCTGGACTAGAGAAAATATTACTCACTGCAAAAAAAATTGGGAAGATCATTGGTATTATTGGTGGTTTTCATAGTTTTAATAATTTTAAATTAATAGAGAATCTAAATTTCATTTGTCCTTGTCATTGTACTGAACATAAAAGAGAAATAAAAGATCTCTATCCACAGTTGTATACAGAATGTGGTGCAGGTAAGATTTTTGAAATATAGGTAAACATATGAATAAAAATGATATTAAAAAATGGTTTGATCAAATCGGTGAGATTTTTTTAATGGATGTTGGTGTTAAACAGAATCATTCTGTTATTGATTTTGGTTGTGGGAAAGGTAATTATACCATTCCAGCAGCAAGAATAGTTGGAAAGAGGGGAAAAGTCTATGCTATTGATAAAAACAAGGAATCTTTGGATGAATTAATACAGAAATCTGAAAAGATGGGGTTGAAAAATATTGTGAGGATAGATGTATTAGAAGGAACAAAAGTACCTTTAAAAGAAAAATCCGCTGATGTAGTTTTACTTTATGATGTAATACATTTAGTAGATGATAGAAAAAAGTTGTTTATTGAGATTTATCAAATTTTAAAACAAAATGCTATTATTTCAGTATTCCCGAAACATCATCAAGAGGATATGAAAATGGATCTTGATGATGTTAAAAAGGAGATAGAATCTGCAGGTTTTATTTTTGAAAGAATGCTTAATAGAACACTAATGCATAATAATTATCTTGAAAAAGGCCATATTTTAAATTTCAGAAAAAGTTGATTTCTTACGCTGTTTTCATGGATTTGCAGAATGTGTTTTTGCAGTTTTTTTCTACAGGACTTAGTAGTTTTGTAACTGATCTCAGAACAGAAAATTAGATAATGTTGATTTATTAATTTTTTTCACTTTTAAAAAAATTATTATGTATAGATTTTAAATAGAATTAATATATTTCATTACTTAATTTGAGGGAGATAAAAATGGGAAATTGTAGTGAATGTGGAAAGAAACTACTATTTTGGGAAGGTTTTATTCATCCAGTAAAAGGAAAAAAATATTTGTTATGCAGGGATTGCTTTGGTATCATTTATAAAAGTATGAAATTTTATAATAAATGTCTCTTTGAAGGAAGGCAAAATCACAAAAAAGAATGTTATTTTTGGGATTCAAAAAACAAGAAATGCAAAAATGAAAAATATTTTAAAAATTTGAATAAAAAGAAGAAAAATATTGAAAATTTGTCATAAATTAAAAGTAAATAAAAATGTTATCAAAGATAACAATAAAACTTGAGAAATAAAATCAGATGATATTAATATAGTTTCAAAAGTTCATCTTTAAAAATAAATAAAACATATCCCTAAGGAAATTATGTTAAAAGAAACATATGTCGCAAAGCTAAAAACTTTACCAAAAGACGTTATTAAAATAGCGGTTGGATATCCAAGTATTTTTTCTCCATCGGAAACGTTATTAAAAGAATTTAATCAAATTAAAAGTAAGTTGATGAAAAAGGGAATGGCTGAACAAGATGCGAGAAAGCAGGCATGGCAACAAACAGATTTTGAGGAGCGATATAGAAAAGAGATTGAATCTAAACCTGATGTGATTAACAAATTAAAAGAGATTAAAGAACTCGCTGAAAAAAAAGATGTATTTCTCTATTGTTACTGTGGAAAATATCCTTGTCACCGTTTTATTCTTATGGATATGATTAAACATTTAGGAAAATAATTGGTTAAAACAAAATATCATGAAAGAATTAAACGAAGAAAAAAATATGACAGGAAACGTAAAAAGAATAGCATTTGGTCCCGTTCCATCAAGAAGATTAGGACAAAGCATTGGAATAAACAATATTCCACAGAAAATGTGTACATATTCTTGTATTTATTGTCAACTTGGAAGAACATTTAATATGCAGATTGAGCGAAAAGAATTTTATAAACCAGAAGAAATTTTAGATTCAGTTAAAAGCAAAGTCATAGAAGCAAAAAAAAGAGAAGAACCTATTGATTATCTTACTTTCGTTTCAGATGGAGAACCCACTTTAGATATTAACCTAGGTAAAGAAATAGAACTGCTTAAACCTCTGAGAATAAAGACAGCTATTATTACAAATTCATCCTTAATATGGAAAAAAGATGTGATAGATGATATATCAAAGGCAGATTGGATTTGTGTAAAAATTGATGCAATAAGTCAGAATATCTGGAAAAAAATTAATCGACCCTATAAATTTTTAAAACTTAAGAAAATATTAGATGGAATAATAGAATTTTCACATTTCTTTAAGGGTGATTTGGTATCTGAAACTATGCTAATTCAAAATATAAATGATAAAGATTTTGAAATGGAAAAAATAGCTGATTTTATATCAAGTTTAAATATTAAAAAAAGCTATATCTCTATCCCAATAAGACCTCCTGCAGAAAAATGGGTAAAATCTGCAGATGAACATAGTGTAACTAAAGCCTACCAAATTTTTAAGGAAAAAAACATTGATGTAGAGTATTTAATAGTTTATGAGGGAAATGCCTTTGCTTATACAGGGGATGTTGAGGATGACTTACTTAGTATAATCTCTGTGCATCCGATGAAAGAAGAAGCTTTAATAGAGTTTTTAAAAAAGGCTGGTAAAGATTGGAGTTCCATTAAGAAATTATTAAATGATGGAAAATTAAAGGAAGTTGAATATAACAACAAGAAATTTTATGTAAGGAAATTTAGCTGAAATAATAGAATAATATAACGCCATGTTTTAACAAATTGTAAGAATAAATCAAATTGATTGGTTGTAGTAATAATAAAATCCATTAACACTCTGAGATTGTTTAGTTGAATCTCCCATCGTCTTTCGCTGTAGAAAGCTTATTTATATTTTTTGTAAGCCATCCTATTTTCACGATCTCTTTTTTATCAAACTCAGGAACATAGGGTTTAATATCTAACAGTGGTGTTCCATCAATAATATCGAGATTTTCAACAAATAGGACATGATTTTCAATAGAAAGGAGTTTTACCGTCGAAATACCGATAGGATTGGGCCGACTAGGAGATCGGGTTGCAAAGACACCATGTAATGCTTTTTCCAAAAAAGGTTGAACCATTAAAGACGAGGTTTTTGATAAATGAAAATGATATATCAAAATAATGTGAGAAAAACCCTTGAGATCTTTTAATCCTTCAGCATATTCAGGAAATATCTCTATTGTTCCCCTGATTCCTTTTGCACTTGCTGGTTGTATAGGTGTTCCTTTTGGTTCTTTAAATGGAGAATGAATAATTCCTATGGGTTTGAATTTTATTTCTTTCATATTTTCAATCTGCAAATAAAAGACAATGATAGTGAGTAATAAATAATATTTGTAAAGTTTATGAAGTTTTTATTTTAGGACTGAATATTTGTTATTACGTCGAATAAAAAAATCTAACCGATTAATTCTTCTACTTCTTTTTTACCTTCTTCAAACTCTTCAACTTGTTGTTTATCAAACATCAACAATAGTGTTTGAAACTCACCAACATGCTCTTTTTCTTCTTTTGCAACATCAAGTAAAACTGTTTTTATGTGTTGGTTTTTTGCTAGTGCTGCCATCTCTTCATAAAGATTTATTGCATCAAGTTCTGCGATTATCGCCACTCTTAAAATTTCTTTATCTACATCTTCTGGTCTTATTTTTTCAATATCAATTGGTATTTTTGATAACATATATTTTGCCTCACAAATTTTTTTAGTAATAATAAATCATATATTTAAAAAATGTTTTTATTATGCTATATTAAACAAACAATGAAATTATTGGCAAATGGTCTTAAAAATTAGCATGATTTAAAATATAACTTCAATATTTAAAAAGTTATAATTAGGAGGAAAAATATGATTAATAAAGATTCTGCTTTTAGAAATAGTTTGCCTGTTACGATTACAACTATACTTATTTTCTCTCAAATTATTCTTGGCTTTTATTTTCTTTCAAGTATTTCGCAAAATAAAATATTAGCTTATATTGGTGTAGGAATTTATGTTTTTTCAGGGATTGTCTTTGGTATGTTACCAGTATTTGAGTTCCGAAAAAAAGGAAAAGTCAAACACGGAAAAAGTTATATTCATACTACAAAACTTGTTGATACAGGTATTTATTCAATTGTACGTCATCCTCAATATATTACTTGGATGTGGTGGGCAGTTGCAGGCATGTTTCTTTTTCAACATTGGATTGTTGTTTGTTTAGGTATTCCAATTTTTCCGCTTACATATATAGATTTAATTAATGCAGACGAACAAGGAATTAAAAAATTTGGCGATGAGTATAAAATATATATGAAAAAGGTACCAAGAGCAAACTTTTTGCTTGGAATTATACGTTTTCTTAAATAAAACTAAACAGTTGGAGATTGAAATCAATTGTCAAATTTAAATTTATTTAGAATTGAAAAAGATCATATACGAGAAAATCTAAATAAATACACAAGAAAGGCATTCACATTGCTTCCTAAATATAATAATCCTCATATTTTAGATATTGGATGTGGAACTGGAGTTCCTACAATTGAATTAGCAAAAATATCTAATGGACAGATTATTGGTATAGATATTAATGAAACTTCATTAAATTTACTTAAAAGAAAAATAAAAGAATTGAAATTAAGTAATCAAGTGAAGGTTATTAAGGGTTCAATACTAAATATGGATTTTCCCAAAGAAAGTTTTGATATTATTTGGGCTGAAGGTTCAGTATTTGTAATTGGTTTTGAAAATAGTATTAAAAGATGGTACCGATTTTTAAAACCTGATGGTTTTTTAGTAATTCATGATGAAAATAATGATAAAAACAAAAAGCTTGGTTTAATAAAAAAGCATGGTTATTCACTAGTTGGGCAATTTGAAATAACGGATAAACTCTGGTTGCTTGAATATTATAAACCTCTAGAACTACTTATTCAAAAATTTCGCCATAAATATCCCAATGACTCAGAGCTTAATAATGAGCTTAATAAAGACCAGATTGAAATTGATAAATGTAAGACAAATTCTATAGTATTTAGTTCATTTTTTGTGATAATGCAAAAGGTGTAAATTTATTATATAAAAGTTAACAATTTGACGATCTGACCTGCTTTTAAAACTTATTGAATTTTATTTATTTTAAATGTATTCTTGGAAACCACTTAGGTACTTTTTCTTGATAGGATATATAATCTTTTCCCAATATTTTAATTAAATCTTTTTCCTCATAAGCTGTCATCTTTTCATAAATGATAAAAAATGATATCCAAACTACAAGTGAAAGAATTGAGAGGCTGAAAAAAAAGAAACCTATACAAAATAGTAAAATTCCAAGATACATGGGATGCCTCACCAAACTATAAACACCTGAAGTAATAAGTTTTGGTTTTTTGTTTATACCACCGAAAACTACTTTATGAGATTTTGTTACAAGATAAAAACCCAATATTAAGAAAATAAATCCAGGGATTATAAGAATTGGCAAAGAAACTAATCCAACTAAAACTGTAGAGTAACCAAAGAAATAGAAACTCAGAGTATCTACTCCTAATACAATAAAAAATAAAATCATCATAATTAATTGAACATTGTCACAAAGTGGATGTTCAGAACCTAAACCATGCCTAGTTTCTGAAATTTTTATCACCCCTATTATTTAAAAAAAATTAAGTTAAAATTTGAATATAATTTTTAATTTTACTACTATTCATGTAAATTTCTGTTAATTCTGATGCAGTTTGTCTATCTAATCCTTGTTCAACCAGTTCTTTTCTAAAAACCTTTTCAGCTGTTTTTGCTCTTCGTTTAAATTTTAAAAAAGTTATACTGAGTTTGAAAAGCAACTTAGGAAGAAAGGGAAGAAGAATACCAAAGAATTTTATTGTACTCTCTCTTTCCTGATTCACATTTACCATTTCTTTCATGTTCTTCCTACACTTTTTATTCGTGGTGATTACCAAATTTACTCATCATCTTCCCAAGATTCAAGGTTGATAAATACTGGCTTGTAAGTTCGTATGCTTGTTCATCAGTCATTCCTGCGTTTTTCAATTCTTTGTAAAAAATCGCAGCTGCTTGTGCATATTTTTTTGCACTTTCAGGACCATATAGTAAACCACTTAACTCCCTTAATAAACCTGGTATTTTTTCACTTACAATATCCAATATTTCTTTAATTTTTTCTGGGTCTGGCATTTTATCATGTTCTGACATTTTTTTATTCCTCCATTTTTTTTTTATTAAATATGTATATTGTGGTCATTTTATATTTGAAAACCGAGCAGTTGTGACCACTTTTTAATCACTGTATCATTTAAACTATAAACATGCAATGATTTAATAAGCTGTTTTTTAACGATATTTTTTTCTTCTAAATAATGCAATTTTTCTCGAATGATTCTTCTTGAAGCAGTTCCTCGTTTGCTTCGTACCAACTCTTCTATTTGTGAAATATTCTGATTTGGTTTTTCTAATAAAACTCTAACAATATCTTTTGATATTGGGTCTTTTAGTTCTGGTAGTGTCATTTCAGGATTCAGACCACCTCGCTCAATTAAAATACTAATTAATCTCATATAATTTTGAGTTACTTTACCAACATCTTGTAATGGAGTAATTACAGCTGAAAGCATTTTTTCAAGTTCACTGATTCTTTTATTAAGTTCTTTTACTTCTTTTGCTAAATCCTTTTTTTCCACGAAAAATGAATAAAACATATACTAAAAAGAATTTTTGATAAAAAAAATCCTAAAATAAGATATGAAATTATAATATTAATTGTAGTTTAAATCAATTTTTTTATTTTTCTTCAGATTCTATTGTCTCTGGCTTACCTAAATACCCACAATCTTTACATTTATATGGAATAGAAACTTCAATAAAAACAGGTTCTTGAGCTGTAACTTTTATTATATTTTTACTTCCGCATTTTCGGCAAATCAATGTTTTATTATCTTTGTTTTTGTCTTTCAATTTATTTTTAAATATTCCCCAGAAAAACAGACCTTCATCTGTCATAAATATCACTTTAATTTGAGTTTTTATCTTTATTTGAAATATTCTTCATATATTTATATTTTTAAAAATAAAGGTATAATATTAAAAAGTATAGAGAAAATTTGAATTTTGAATTTTACAAGTAAAAATAAACTTTCTCAAGGGTTAATTGAAGTTATTTATAAATTGAGTGGATATACTTCCATATTTTTCCCATACTTTTATTCCAAGTTGGCAAATTTTTGTATCGCTCCGAGGCTTTTCTGCTTAGGCGGATGAGTATTTGAGGATTTTTAATTATATTGTTTATATATTTTCTCAGTGTAGAAAAATCCCCTGGTGAAACGAGATATCCTTCTTCTCCATGAGTAATGATTTCTTTTGCTCCTCCGTTTTGAGATGCTATAACTGGAAGTGCAAATCCTAAGGCTTCAATGTAGACAATTCCAAGGCTTTCATAATACGAAGGAACCGCAAGTAAATGATTATTTTCAAAATACCGCGATAATCTACTACGGGATACAAAACCTTTAAAAAATACATTATTTTCTAACTTAAGATTATGTATTAATTTTTGAATTTTAAGAGAGTATTTTTTATCAAAATTAGGATTGCCTATTACCGTAAGAATCCATTTGTCTGTATCGATTGTTGAAAGAGATCGAAGTAAAACATGTAGTCCTTTATTTGGAAAGAGATTACCTACAAAAACAAGTTTTAATCTTTGATTTTGACAATAACTTTTAGTAACTTTTTTTCTTTTTTTTGGACCAAGATGATTTTTTCCTGGTAGGGCAACCAGGCCTGATACTGATCTTTGCAATAAAGCTTCGACTGATTTTCTTGCAGTATTACTAATAAAAATAAAATCATCAATGGTTTCTAGATATTGTTTTTCAAAAAACCTAACTGCAAAATTATCTTGATTATTTTGTGTTTCATATTGTTTGAGGTTGTGAACAATAGAAATTAAACGTATATCAGTATCTTGTTTTAATCGCCTATTGATAAAAAACAAAGTGGGATAACACATTACATCCTGAAGAAATATATCGACATCTAATTTTTTTAAACGATTAAATAGATGAGAGGAAAAACTATATTGTATATTATCAAAGTATTGTTTATTTGGTAAGGATATAATCTTGACATGATCATCTTTTTTTGTTAAATATTCAACAAGTTTTGTATCATATAGATATCCACCTGTACGTCTGCTAAGTTTTCCATAGATAAGAAATCCAATGTTCACTGTTTTATGTCCCCTTTGTATGATGCCCAGTTAATATCATTTTCCCATATCCTGACCTCTATTGTTTTAAGGATATTGGTTTTTAATTCAGATATAAGCATGTCCCAGATAATTTTTGAAAAATTTTCAATTGATGCACTTTTCCCACGAAATTCACTCATGGTATTAAGCGTTTTATTTTTAAAATGCTTAAGAATTCTGTCAAGTATTTTGTGAATTTGTATGATGTCAAATAAAAAACCATGCTCATCCAGTTTTTTCCCAGATAGCAGTATTTGAATAGTATAATTATGAGAATGTTTTTTTTCTTCTTTTCCTGATTCAAATGGAAGATAATGTTTAGCAATTAATTTTTTACTTATTGAGATTGTATACATTTTTTCCCCCTAATACTTAAGGATGATCTGCAATGTTTTTTCTGGATGTTTGCCAAGTGTTTCATAGGCTTTTGATGCTTTTTCAAACGGGATTATGTGAGATATAAGAAGTTTTGGTTTTATTTGTCTAATTAATTTCCAGCATAAGTCAATTCTTCTTACTTTATCCCATCTACCTAGAAAGAGTGGGCTAATCGTACTTACTTGACTACTTTTTATTTGAATTCGTGATCTATGAAATCCTTCATCTAAGGAAAGCGTTGTTTTTTTTCTTCCATAACAGGAACCGATAATGATTCTGCCGTTGTATTTCGTACTTTTTATTGCTGAATCTAATGCTTTTGGATTCCCTGATAGTTCATAAACAAGATCAGCTCCTTCTTTAAAATATTTAAAAATATTTTCATTTGGTTGTATGCTTTTATGAGCTCCTAATTCACATGATTTTTTTCTCCTTAAAGGATGCTTTTCAACAGTAATAAGGCTGTTGAAAGGATAAAGTGAAAGGAGATTGGTGGTCAGTAAACCAATAATACCTTGCCCATAGATTAAGAGGTTTTCGCCAATAATTGGTGCACCGTCCATGACTAGACTAACTGCGGTTTCAACGCTTGCTAAAAATGTTGCTTCAATGGGTTTGATGTCATCTGGGATTATGATAAGTTCATCAATTGTTGACAAAAAATAATCTTCATGTGGATGAAATACAAAGACGATGGTATCAAGAAGTTCTTTTGGAACATTTTCTCCAAGAGAAACAATTTTTCCTACGACAGAATACCCATATTTTAAAGGATATTTAAAAGGAGTCTTGAGAATGGGGATTTTTTCATCGACTGTTATTCCCTTGTGAATTTGGTTTGTATAAAAAAGCATTTCTGTTCCCGCACTTATAGATGAAAACATTGTTCTGATGAGTACTTGCTGCTTATTAGGATGGGAAATTTTTTCTTTTTTTATTTCTATTTTTTTTGATTTGGTAAAAAATAGAGAATTGCGTTTCATTATTTTTTTCATATTATGATTCATATTTTAAACTATTGTCTTTTTTGTCTTTTTTAGAAAGTGAGAAACCGACAGAGGAGCATATTGGTCATTTTAAGTTTATTTTTTTCTATAAAGCAATCTCTAGTTATACTCTGCACCCAGAACATCTGCTTACTTCTTGAGTATTATAGATATGACAAAGTCTGCAAGAAAGTCCATAGATTCCAATTTCAGGATATTTTATTTGCATGAATATCTTTTTTCTTATTCGTCTTCAAAAATAAATAATTCATTAATAGTTGTCTGTAATGCTTTTGCAATGTTGTAGGCTAATTGAAGAGATGGATTGTAATTTCCTTTTTCTATAAAAAGAATCGTTTCTCGTCTTACACCAACTTTTTTTGCTAAATCTTCTTGGGTTAGGTTATACCGTGCTCTAAGTTCTTTTATGCGTGTTTTCATATTTACTTCCCTTTCCAATAAAGATACAGATATGATAGGACGAATACAAATCCTGAGACAAGTACTACAATTGCTGATATATCCCCTCCGTCAAATTCATATCCGAAAATAATATTAATTGCCGTTGGAATTAACACTGCACTCCAGATTGCTGCAATAAATCCATAGTATCCTGCTTTATAGTTAATAGCTATTACCCGTTCATCTTTTCCGGGCAATCCTTTTTGTACATTCCTTATATTGTCCCATATGATATACATTGCTAAACCAACAAGTACTATAACGATACTAACGAGTAAGATTTGATTAAATTCAATTTCATTTGTTTCTGTTAAATAAAAAAACATGGTCAATAGTACCAGCGCCACAATTACTGTAGATAAAATTATTTCTTTTTTCCCTTTCATATTTTTTTTCACCTCAAATGTTTATGTGTTATTGATAACTTTTTATTTTTTATCTCTAACATTTTGTTATATATATGTAACATTTACTATTTATATTTTACTTTAAGAAAAGTTGAACAAATCCTTCACGATTAACTAATTTATTATATTTTTGTGCAATTAAAATTAAAAAATCTAGAATATAGAATCCTAAGAAAAGAGATAAAAAAACAAGATTACACTGATTGACATTTATAAGGTCTTTGACTGTTTATAGCTATTTTTTATAAATGGAATTATTTTCTTCAGATCAGAAGACTCATCTAGAGGTATTTGTGGCCAACTTTTCATTATTCTTGTTGCTGCTTGAAAGGGTTTAATTTTAAACTCTTTTGATAATTTCATCTTGTCTTGTTCACTTGCTTTTGTAAGAACAATGCCATCTGTTACTAGAAATGCAAATAATTTTTCTTTATATTTATAACATGGACAACCATACATTTTTTTTGTAGTTACATTTGGCCATTCAAGAAGCTCTTTTTCTATTTTCAATCTAATGTTTTTCATTTTTTCTTCATTGTAGTATTGCATATTAATACCTTATTAGAATTGCAGCTTTGTATAATAATTTTTCACCTAGAATAAATTATCAGTATTAGATAATTATTTTATAAAATACTTATCCATAACTTCAATACATTAAGGATTTACTACTCTTTTTTCATCTTTAACAATATTAAGCACCAATTGAGTATTGGTGCGTTCGACAAAATCCATTGAAAGAATCCTTTTAATAAATTTATTTAAATCTTGCCGATCTTTAAAATAAGCAACAATTAATGAGTCCCAATCTCCAGTTATGTCATATACAGCACTAACATGATTATCCTTTGATATTTTTTCTTGTACTTCTATTAGCTTCCCATGAGTTAATTTAAGATTTATTACAGCAGTTAAATCATAACCGATCCTCTGTCTATTTATTACAGGAATATATCTCTCAATTATTCCTTCCTCTTCCAGTCTTTTTATTCTATTTGATATAGTGGATAATGATACTTTTAATTCTTTTGCTATGTGTCTAAAACTTTTTCGGCCATTTGCGTTTAAAGATAGAATAATATTATAATCCAACTTGTCCATGTTTTTTATTAAGTTGTACATATTAATAAATATTTGCATTTTATTTGCATAATAACTATTCATTGTTTAATTATTTTTATTTAAACTGTACAATTGAATGATTTTTTTGACAAATAGTATATATTATATAATTTCTATAGATAAGTGATATGGATAAATGGGCATGGTTTAACATCTGGACAGATTATTGGTTTTCAGAATTAGAGAAAAGTAAACTTAAAAAATAAATCTAGGAAAATTATTGATAATAATTACCAGATTGGTATCGAGCTTGGAAAATAGAATTCACTAATCTTTGCATCTATTAGAAAAAGAGATTTGAATACTAAAATACATGTAAAATTTAGCCTTTTCTCCTGATGGCCAAAAAACTATTTGTATTTTTAATGGAATGCTTTAAACTTTTCTTTCTCTTTTTATTTTTTCGATAAAAAGAACACAATTATAAAATGAGCAATAATTCCAATGCCCCATCCAACGGTTGTAGTTATAACCCAAGGGAAACCTTCACCTCCTGTAATATACCACCATTGAATAAAAATCCCTATGTTCACTACGAGATAAATGATAAAATGTATGTAAAAACCTCTTTTTTCTTTTGCAATTGCCGTATCCTTTATTTCTTTATCTTCTGCTATTTTTAATTCCTCCTCAAAGCTCTTTTTTTAAAACAACAGTTTGTTTATTAACTTCGCCTTAATAATTGTTTATATAAAAATAAAAAATTATGTAGAAGATGGGATTTGAACATGAAATTAGTCATAATAAATAAATTATTACTTTTTGTTGAAAAAAAATTTATGTATTATAAATTCGTACAAATTTTGCTGTTCCATTTATTTCAAATATTCTCCATGGACCATCAAAATAATTGTAAAAATAACCAGTAAATGAAAAAACATAAGCTTTTGTCCAATTTGTATAATAATAATCATTGTTAAAATAAATTCCATATAATGGGCAAGGTTCATTATCACGAATTAAAATTCCAAAGGCTCTCTTGACATCCACACCAGCAGAGTCAGACCCAGGCCATGAAGAAAAAAATCCTGGAAATAAAAAAGCTTTACCTTCAATACCCTCCTTAGCTTTTATCGTGCAATTCCAATAATCCTTATAATTATTTTCTTGTAATTTGCTCTTATCATCATTAATGAATATAGCATTTGCTGAAAGAACAGACTGGAAAATAATAACAAATATCAAACTTATAATTATGATATACAATATTGCTTTTTTCATTTTCTTATTTCCCCCTCATGTTATGCTAATACATATCACGTATAATCTATTTTATATATAAAATTTTGTTTGGATTAAAAAGTGCAGGGGAAGTAAGTTATACTTCAAGTTCAGGTCTTATTTTTTTAAAGGATTTTAAAAATAATATTGGGTCAGTCTAATTAGTTTTTGCTCGTTAGTCTGAATTCTTTGACTTATTAGCTTGATCTCGTATAAATATGGAATAGCCAGCCAATCCAATGCCCACAATGTATAAAACGCTCAGTAAAAAATTCACTTGCCTTCTCCATTACTTTTCCTTCGCTTTTGTAGACGTGGCAATAATTTCAGATGAATCGAAACCTTTTGCTATAAGCCATACTGCAAAAACCATTTCTTGTATTGCTATTGGAGCAGCTAATAAATTTAATGCAACTGAATCAGCAGTAAGTCCAAATAAACCTAATAGGCCAAATAATAATACGCATGCCGCCCCTATAAGACCCCAAATTGATAATACTCGTGGAACAAGTTTTAGTTCATATAGTGGGTAATAAATGAAAAAACCGCCTAAACCTAAAAAGATTAAAGTTCCTATTTCAAAGGACCAATCTTGTATTGCTAGTAATAAAAAACCCATTGGTTGGAAATTTGATGCTTCTATAGTTCCTGCAATAGTTTCCTGGCTTATTGTTAATATCGATAATAAAGTAATTGAGGAAATTATAATACAAATTGATTCAGTAAGTCTAAAGCTAGTATAACCTAGGGCCAAACCTTTATTATATTTTTTAAGTATTGGATACATGAAAAAACCAATACCTGTAACTGATATAGCAAGTATTATCCAAAAAAGTGCAGACAGACCTATTTGATATTCATTTTCAGAAATAACGTTTTGATCTAATGGTGTTTCTAGAGTTGAGCCTAAAATTGCTATAGTTAGAATTGATGTGACTGTCGCAATTATAAATAATGCTCCTACAATTATCGCAGTCTTTCTATATGAATCCATTTTATTCCTCGTACAAATTCATTTGTTTGTTATTCCAGATTGGGTATATTCGTCTCGTACAGGCGTACATAAATAAGTCTTATATTCAGCATATTTGGATGCTTGTAGCTCTTCTTCATGGAATTTCTCAATCTCCTTGACAGCCTCCATGCTAGGCCATTCCTCAATTCCAATAAATTGCCACTCATCATTTGACATACTGCAGTCAAGCATGAAATGCAGTTTGTAACCTAGTTCTTCCATTTTTTCACGATCTCTACGCATGAATTCTTGCTGTTCTTTTTCAGATAGTTCAAAATATGCTGGTTTAATTTTAGCGAACATTATTCTGATAATACGCTCGTTCTCAACCATTAAAATAACCTCCCTTTTTACAATATTTTGATATTCCGAATTAACCTAATCTTATATAACAATTATTAAATATTTTTAATAATAAATTATTATATAGAATCTAGTACTATTTAGGGTTTAAATCTCTTTATTTACCCACAAAAACAAGAGTACATAAAAAATGATGGTTTTTTCTCCTTTTGTAAACATATGAGTGCAGGGGAAAGGGATTTGAACTCTCGGACTCCTTTAAGACAGGATGTTCCATCGAAACCTTTCATCTATGATTAGATCTTAAGTCCTGCGCCGTTGTCCTAGAAGTGTTATAAAAAAAAAGAAGTACACGGCTCAAACTATAGCAAATATTATCAAAAAAGATAGGACAACTGTCCATAGAAGTCGGGAAATACTTTTATATTGTGGTTTGTGTGTAAAAGAACGTAAGGGGGCAACCATGAGGTTTTTCAAATGTTTATCAGGGATTTTCAGAAAGAAAAATCTATAATTTAGCTGAGCATAAATTTGAAGCATGTTATTTAAAGACTAAAGAGTTATTACAATCCAAACGATCAAAATAATTATATATTTATCTTATGGTTTTTCGGGGAGATTTACAGCGATAGATCCTTATCGTTTTGAATTTAATCAATTTTAATTACAATCGCATGTCCATTTAGATTATGTATAACAATCCTATCAGATTTTTCCCTTTCTTCATCTACAAACTTTGTAATTCCAATGCATCCTTCAAAACCATAATCGTCATATACTATAATTCCACCTTTAGGCATTTTATCCCATATCCAATTAACAATATCTTTTGCTGACTGGTAAATATCAACATCTATATGGCAAAATCTAAACATATTATCAGTAATTAACTCCTTTGTCTCTTCGGGAAAAATGCCTTTCAAAATTTCTACATTTTCCAATTTCAATTTTTTATATATTAAATCTTCCACAATCTCTACTGATGTATCATTAAACATTCCGTCCTTAAGATCAGGATCTTTTTCTGAATCGGTCTTAACAATTCCTTCAAATGTATCACATAAATAAATTTTATCTTTAATACCACATAAATCTGCCTTTCTTCTTATAAGAGCACCACTTCCTCCCCTCCATACTCCAATTTCTATGAAAGCACCTGGAATTTTGGTCGTTTCACCAATTATTTGCCAAAGTTCATATAAGCGGTATTTATCAACAAAAGTATAATTTTTAATCTTATTGTATATATCATTGAAATCGTCATCAATATTCCAAGGAGCATAATTTGCTACTGGTGTTATTACCTCATAATTTGAATTTTTTGAATATTGATGAAAAGTTGCATTGTAACCAAGAGAATTTAAAAGGTTATTAATAAAATCTGAAAAATGTTTTAAAAAAGTTATTTTACTCATCTATAAACCTCTAATTATAATTTATATTAATTGTTATCGTAAATCTAGATATAAAGTATTCAGGGGA
>WOR8_10003080_pt1 | contig 16325 bp, 13 predicted proteins | sample DeeMarSeWOR38_10_FD_19890 | JGI IMG/M metagenome (IMG submission 19890) | reverse complement strand
CCATATCCGACAATGTCACCTAAACAAAGCACGTGGTCAATATTAGAGCCATATTTTTCTGTAACTTTATCTCGAATAGCATTATAAGCTGGAAGCTTACTATGTAAATCTGCAAGTAATAAAATTCGTATTGGACGATGAGCCATCTACTTCCAGCTCCTTGATGTTTGAGCTATTGTAAATAAGTTAATATAAATCTTCTCTTATGTTTAATCTTAGAAAGATTTATTTCATGAATGAAAAAAAAGAGAAAAGAAGTGGATTATTCTACTGTTAGGATTCGAATTTCTAAATCTTTTTCAGTGAGAGTCTCCTTTTTCCCAAGGGCAGAAGAGACAATCTGAAGAATTAATTTTTTGGCATTTTCTATTGGCTGGCCTACTTTATATTCTTTCCTTAGCGATTCAATAACACGTTCATTTCCACTTCCAGCAGCATATGCATTTACTGCAAAATAGGATCCTCCATTGTCAACAAAGAATAGTTCAGCATCATTAGTAACGGGATTAAATCCAGCTAAGAGTAAAGCTGTTCCAAAAGGGCGAAGACCTCCTTGAATTGTGTGTCGTGCCATTAAATCTCCTAAGCGTTGAGCTAATGCTCGAACTGATATTTTTTCGCCATAAATTAATCTATGTTGTTGAGCTAAAATTCTCGATTGCCCTATTAAGAGATTAGAGTCAGTTGAAAGACCTGAAGCTACTAAGAATAACTTTTCATCAATTTCTTGGATTTTATCTGGTCGAACAACTAATGGATCAAATAGGGTCTCTCCAGCCAATAAAATAGTCTTCTTATCAATAATCATGCCAACTGCAGCTGCACCTCTTTCAGATGCTTTTCGAGCATATGATAATTGGACTAATTCCCCATCAGGGGACCACATAGCTGCACTTTTGTCATAGGGAGCTCTAGAATCATACATTTATTTCTACCTCATAAATCGATGTTAATTTCTTCAACTTCAGGAGTTTTAATACTGTAAATTAATCCATCAATACCATTCCCAGTCGCACTATCTCGGCCGATAGCGACCTTCAAAGCAGATATAGCTAATTCCTTAGCTTTGTCCTGGGGGAGATTTTCTTTCCAGCTATTTTCTAATAGACCCATAGCTAATAATGTACCTGATCCAATCGCAAAATAATCCTCAGTTGAAACAGATCCATCCGGTCCTAACGTGTAGACATGAGCTCCTCGGCGATCAACTCCAACAACTAACAATTGAACCCACCAAGGTTGATATCGACGATAACCACCATGCATAATCGTAGATAGTAGAGATGATGCAACTTTAATGGTTGGGGGAAAGTTGTTTTCTAAATGATAAAGACGTAATTCGCTACGCATCAGATCGACTAAGGCTTGAGCATCACTGACTAACCCAGCTATTCCCATGCCAGTATATTCATTTAATTTGTGAACTTTTTTTGCTTGCTTACTTGCAACAAAGGTTCCCATTGAGGCACGACGATCTGCGACGAGAATAACTCCATCAGCAAACTTTAATGCAAGACCTGTCGTTCCTTTAAGACCTTGTATTTGATTTTGGTTAATATTGTCATATAACGGGTTTGTAGGAAAATTCATAACATCCTTCTCCTTTAACAATGTTTTCTATTATGTTAAGTCAAATTTTACATCTGTATAAATATTTTTAATGTTATATTATATTGACCAGCTTTCAAAAATATTATTTTAAAAACCAAATATTATTAATTAGACGACTCAGGGGGTTTAAACCTATTATTCTATTCTGATTTTGATCATAAAATTTCCTAGGATTAAACTGTCAAAACTCGATATAGATTGCAGGTTTTAAGGGTTGAGCTCTGATAACCTTATTATGGGATTTATCAACCTTCTCATCGTCAGCGAGATAAACATTTATCGGGGACTCAAATAATGACTCAAGATATTTGGAATACCCTCTAATAGCTTCCATTTCCTTTTCAGACCCAATTACCTGTTGCCTGAATACTTTTACATCGCCTTTAGTCATTTTCAAATCCTTTGCTATTTCCGCCATTCGTGAAGTATATCGCCCATCTGTTTTTAATTTACTCATTATTTTGCCTATATCTAATGCTCCATCATCTACCATAGAACTTATTAGTTCATATAAATCATGTTTCCATTGAGGAGCGATATAGATAAAGATTTTACTCGGAGAACCTCTCTTAAGTTCTATAATAGATTTTATGTCTTCGATTAGATTACTAATGAATGAGATTTGATAACTTAAAATAGGTGCTTCATCTGAAATTTCAATCGGTTCTATTACTCTAAGAGAACAAAATTCCTTATTTCCTAGTTTTTCATTTAGTTCCTCACTTATATGGGGTATTACAGGAGTCAACAATAGCACCCAATTATCAATGATTGATCTTAATGCAGAATTTCTTTCCATCTCATGTAATCCTACCGAAGCTTTTAGATAAAATTCTACTTCCTTCAACATTAAATGAAATGTGTGAGAGACGTATCCACGTCCATCAAATAACTCTAATTGTTTTATACCCTCTTTTAAATGATGATTACAGGTTGAAATAAATGAACGTGTCATAAATGAAGCTTTAGACATGTCAAAGGTAATATTTGATTTATTATCCAGTATTTCATTTGCTAAAATCCAAAACTTTCTGATCCGAGATGCTAATGTACTTATTCCTTCTTCTGTCCAATTTAAAACAGTATCCGAAGCTCCAGCAGAAACCAAGAATAAACGAGTTACATCAACAGAATATTTTTTTGGTAGAAGCGCAATTGGAATTACATTCCCAGATGATTTAGACATTTTTTCTCCTTCTCTAATTAGTAGCTCATTTAAGGAGAAGATTTTGGGCCAATATTTCTCTGGGAAAATTGCTACGTGATGAAAAATAGTAAATGATAAATGATTACCAATATGAGCAATCGCAGTATGGCGCAAATCATTGGGATACCAATATTTGAAATCGTCTTGCATTTCTTTTAAGATTTTACCCTCAATTCCACTTTTCTCAGATATTGTAGCTAAGGTACCTTTATTTAAGAAAATATAGTCAAATACCGCAGGAATTAATTGCTCAGAAGTAATATTATTCTTTTTTATGTGAAGGATTACCAGATAAAAGGCCATATATATAACACTGTCGCTTAATGACTCAATAATCCAACCTTGGCCTTTGGTTAACGGAAATTCTGTACCAATTCCTCTCTTCCGGACACATGGACGCCTATCTAACCAATCAAAGGTGCTTTCGAAAGATCTTCTATACTTTTCAGGAACTATTTTCATCTTATCTAATGCAATTTTAGCCTTTGATTTCCATTTTTTATCTCCATAATTCAAAAAATATTGATCTGGTAAAACTGCGACGATTATTTTTCCTCCTGATCTAGATTCTGCTTTCCTTGATACTTCAAAAAAGGAAGTAGCACATCCTTCTTCCTTAAAGACTTCTATTACCTTATCTTTCGCTACCTCTACTCTTAAACCAGCAAATTCATTGGTAAAATCCATCATAACGCCATTGTAAAATTCTGTTGAATAAATCTCTTGAGTGGCAGCCTCTAATTTTTGACTATCAGCTTGATTTTTTATTCCCATCTTTTCTACAATTTCTACGGCCGGAAATTCTCCGTAAGATTCAATTGTAATTAAAGCAATTGGTTTAAGTGATTTTACTACTTCGTTTAATCCATTATAAGATTTTAGAGTACTAGAGTCTTGTTGTAAATCTCGTAAAGCAATATAGTCATAAGGAGCATGAGCAGGAACTGAATAAACAACTCCTGTAGCATGGTCAGGATCAACAAAAGTAGCAGGTAGAATAGGTAAAGGTCTACTAGGAACACGAGGGGCAAAAGCATTTTTTCCAATTAATGTAGAGCCTAAAAATTCTTCTAATACTTTCGTTTTATGATTTTGGTGGGTCAATTTTTCGACAGCTTCTTTTGATATGATCCAAGTTTCCTTATTATCGACCTTAACCCTACAGTATATTGTAGTAGGATTTAACCAAATATTCGTCGCTCCATATATTGTTTCGGGACGAAATGTACCTGCCACTAGAAATTCATCTTCAAATTTGAATTTTAAAGCAACAAACTCTTGAATTTCAACTTTATTAACGTCCGCATCACGTATATCATCCTCTCCAACGGCGTTTTGCTCTCTTAAGCACCATAAAATAGGATGTTCTCCTTGGACAATATATTTTTTCTTGATTAAATGGTTATATTGCCATTCAATGAATTTATTATACTCAGGATCCCCTGTAGTGAATTGTCTATGTACATCTAAAGAATAACCCATTGCCTTAAAATCATTAATTAATTTATCAGCAAAATACATCGCAACGTTGAGGGGGTTTATAAAAGAAAGTATAATTTTGTTAACTATCGCTTCATCAGTTTCATATATTCTTATGTAATCTTTATATAATTCTATAGTCTCCTTATCGTTAGCTTCTATTTTTGCTGATACAGAAAGCACTGGGGTTCCAGTTATATGAAAAGCCATTGGCCACAAGGTGTTGAAACCTTGGATTCGTTTAAATCGAGTAAATACATCTCCGATTGTATAAGTACGAGCATGACCGACATGCAGAGGACCCGAAGCATATGGATAAGGTACTGTCACAAAGTATTTCTCTTTCCTTAGCTTTTTTATACCTTTAAAAATATCTTTTTTGGCCCAACGGAATTGCCATTTGCTTTCAATTGTCCGTAATAAGGCAAAAAATTCTTCAATAGATTGTTGTGACTCACTCACTAAAGTTCACCGTATTTAACTTGGATAATTTACTTTTTCCTATCTGACTTCTAAAATTTAGCTTATACTCAATACGAAATAATGAAAGGAAAAAATAATTCTTAGAGGATGGCACACTGCATTCATATTTTACGAAAAAAGGGGTTTTATTCCTAAAGAACGCAAGGCCTCATTTTTTTACCTCAGGAACCCATCCCAAAACAATTGGTTATAAGTCTTTAGATCAAGTTTTTGAGGGTGGATGTATATAAAAAGTGGTTAGGCAAAATATTTCCAAGAGAAAATGGATTTAGTTTGCATGAGAATGGTGCACTTCTGAGAATTGGGCAATTATCTGTAATTCATATAAAATTTGTTGAATTATTCTTAGGAACCGTTCGATAGCTAATTTGGACACGTTTAATGCTGATATTTCTATCTTACGAGGCGAGATCTGGGTTAAAAGAATTTTTGACTGATTTTCAGCATGAATCCATTCCAATCGTCCTTTCCCATTTGAAAAATAATGCCCAATGAATCTATATTGTCCAAAATATTTTCCTGTAAGCTTGTTAATTATTATTTGAACTGGAAAATCCTTTCCTGTTGATATAGTAGTATAATTTTGGTGAGTATTCAGATCAAATCCAAAATTTCCGTTATTTAGAGACTGTTTCCCAAATTTTTCTTTAACACGATCATAATATTTACTGTCTAATCCATAACCCCCATCTGGATAACGCTCAATAAGATTATCTTCTTGTAATCTTTCCAACGCTCGTGCTAATTTTTGCTGGTGGACATCATTTAACAATCTTCTTAAACCATTAAACCGGAAAGAATAATTCCGTTCTCTTAGTGATAGTTCTTCCAAAACAGTTTCTTCTAATTGAGATAGGTATTCCGGTATGGATGGATCTTCTTGGTCTGTGAATGAGTTCAATTCTTCAGCATCTCTTTAATCATTTTATTTCATATTTTATTAAAAAGTTGAAGAATGAGGTAAGCCCTCATTAGATTTTCTGCTTAATCAATCTTCAACTTAAAATGTTTTGATGAATTCTTCCTTTTTTTGCCGTGAATCTCAAGTATCCCATTTGTAATTGAGCTTTTTGTTCCCTTCGCTTCTATTTTCGAAGGCAATTGGATCGATGTATTTATTTCGCGGTCTTCTACATTTCCTTTAAGTATGATTTCAGATCCTTCTTCATCAATTTCAATAAGCAATGTTTCTTTTGTGAATCCAGGTACCTCAACAATAACCTTTAGGTAATCATCTTCATCAATGATATCATAATAGGGGTTATTAGAATTAGAATTCTTTGGAAGTTGAGGTGTTTGATATAAACCGAAAGGATTTTCTAGTTCAGGAAGATTGTTTTTCTTTCGGAAGTCATTCAAGTTTCCCCATTGGCGAATCTCTGGTTGGTAATTTGTTTCAGGGCCAATGTTAATTGAATAACCGTAAGTTATTGGACCTCCTTCTTGATATTCGGTTAAATTATTATTTATTAAAGAATTTATTTCTTCTTCAAACTCTTCAAATAGGTTAAAAAAACCAAAATTCCAAAAATTGGTTAAATTTTTATCTTTCTTGTTCATTTCAATCACCTTAATAATTTATTTTCTATTAGGAATATATTCATATGTCATATATAAATTTAACGCTATGTGAATAAAATCTCTATACCAATTCTATGCCCTTAAAATATTAAAAATTACATTGTTTCTTTAGATGATCTAAGAAAAATACTTTCACAAATTATAAAAAAATCCTCCCCTGAAATCTTTCGAATCAAAAAATCATTATGTTCTTGAAGAAATTACCTTATAGAGGATCCAAGAGTATGATAGACCTTGTTCAAGCGATTCTGATGTCAATTCTTCAGGGACTAATCGAATGGTTACCAATATCGTCTGAAGGGCAGCTTACATTAATTTTTATTAATATTTACAAAATACCAGAGTTAGAAGCGGTAACGTTAGCATTATTTCTCCACGTAGGTACAATGATCGCAGTTTTATGGAAGTTTAGAGGAGATTTTTATCAAATAACAGACAGAGAGGCACCCATAGCCCGTATAATTTTACTCGTGACATTTGGGACTACGTTTACAGCTCTTCCAATAATATTATTTCTTAAAAATGTTTGGACTGATGTAAGCAATTATTTCCCAATTCCAGCTGATATAGTTTTTACATTTCTAATTGGATTATTATTAATTTTTACAGGTTTCATATTATCCAAACAACCAGAACAAGGAATTCGGAAAATTTCTTCACTCACTTATAAAGAAATAATTCTTCTTGGTATGATCCAAGGGATTGCTGCTCTTCCAGGTATTAGCAGAAGTGGTATGACACTTACATTCCTTCTTATCTTAGGATTAACTCAACAGGACGCTCTACGAACGAGTTTTATTATATCTGTTCCAGCAGTTTTAGGGGCTACTACTCTTGAGTACCTATTAAGTGGATTTTATTTCAGTTCATCAAACTTGGTTATTGGAACTATTACTTTTCCTTTCATTCTTGTTATATTAACGATCTTCATTAGTGCGCTGATTGGTTTAGTAACAATGAACACTCTTTTAAGCCTTAAGAACATTCCATATAATAAATTCTGTATAGGCTTTGGCCTCTTGACTATTTTTATTGCAATCCTCACACTTCTCGTTAGTAACTTAGCATAGTGATCGAAAATGACTCTATTCCCAACTCATCTTAGTTTGGCAGGTATTTTCCTTTGGTTATTTATCCCCGACTCCGAAAAAATCCTATTAAAAAAAAGGAAATTGGTTTTTTGGATTATTTTATTCTTTTCGGTGGCACCTGATCTTGATATATTATTAGGTATCCATCGTGGGCTGTCGCATAGCCTTTTCCCACCCCTCGTATTAGCTACATTAGGATTCTATATTTACTATCAAATTATATCTTCAGAAAACACTATTCCTTCAAAAATCCCCATTTCTGCTCAAACAATAAAAATTAAAGGGTATGTAATAGAAAAAACTCTAATCGGAAAATCTCTATTTTATATCGGAATTCTTTGGCTAATACACATTGTATTAGACTTAGATTATCCTATTGCCATTTTCTATCCTTTATCAGATCAATTATATCAGTTTAATTTTACATTTTTAATAGATATGATGCCTTGGTTATTCCTTCCTGTTTCTCTTGCTGGGATTGGGTTCAATATTAGCAATATTTCTTACTTGAGAGGTTTAAGCATTTATTTCGTGAATTTAACTCCTTCAGAGCGTGAAGCAATTTATGGTACAGCTCCAGTCCCTTTTATAATTGAAGATTTCTTTATCCATTTTCTTATATTTGTGATTTTTATTAAAATGGTAGCAATTCCAATGTTTCCTACAATCAAAAATCTAAGCTCAATGAGGTTTTATAAGTATTATAGATCCAGAATAGCCTCAATCTCCTATAATGGTACCGCATTATCATTAGCATTGATATTAATTATCTCAGGGGTAGTAATAGGCCCTTTAACTGGAGATTCAACAACAGAAAAAAATTCAGTAACTGGAACATTTCTGATTTCAAATGATAAATTTGCTCCAAGTATTGCAATTTCATTCGAAACTACTAAATATATTTTACAGCCCAATACGCGATTTTTTGTCAATGGACGCTTAGTAACAAGCTCTTCAAATCATTCTCTTGAACAGGTGTTATTAATTACTCGAACTTCTGACTATAATATTTTTTCAACTGCTGTTTCGAGTTTATTTGAAAAATATCCCTTGAACACTTCAGATAACTTATTAAAGTTTAAAGAAGGTTATATTAATCTATTAGACACTCTTTATTCGAATGTACTTGGAATAAATCTAACAAATCAGAATGAAACATATCTGAATGAAGTCTTATCCTCAGGATCTTATGTATTAGCTGGAATTATTGAAAATTGGAACAATTCAGAGGTATTAGAAGGTAAATTACAAGTGGAGCAAGCATTTTTAGAGATAAAAATAGGATCTAGCAGGCTTTCGTTGTTCATACTCGGACTATTTATGTTTCTTACTGGAATAGGGCTTGTTTTTGTATCAATCCGAATTAAATGGAAAGAATAAAAAATAGATCTGTTCTACTTTTCGTGAAATCCTTCAGATCAAATATTTCTTAAAAAAATAATAATTCTACCAGAAGAGTGTAAACATGCCGTCCTATCGTTGTGGTTCATGTGGAAATGTAATAAAACCAATTCCACAATGTCATAACAAAGATATGGTTCCAGGAGAGGTGAATGGGATACCTTCACTTATTTGTGTAATAAATGGTGAAAATTGTCCAAGTAAACCACTTCCTACATGCTGTACAATGCCTGCATATAGTCGATGGATATAATTATGAGAGAATAATAGCTAAACTCTCATTTTTCTGATTTATTTCTATGCAAAAAATTATCCAAGGATTCTTTAGATTTATTTTATAATTTGATTTAATGGTCTTACAAATGTAGAAGCTAATGATAACTTCCAAGGGATACGACAATGAACAACATTATCAATATCTTTCGAAGTCAAACGATTCATATACCATTGAACTCTGCTATCTCTTCCCTCTGAGATTTGATCAAAAAAATTCCTAATAAAAAACGATTTTTTAAACATTGAAAGCATTTGATTTGTCCAATTTTGATGATAACTAATTAAGGGTTCATCATTATTGATATAATTAGAAATTGATCTTGCTGCTATTTTTCCGGCGACGATTGAAGGTGGTATTCCTCCACCAACACTAGAAACCACTTGACAACAAGCATCGCCTATTAATAAACTATTTACAACTGGATTAACAGTCTTCTTGAAAGGCAATCCAACAGGAACAGCTCCTCCTATTGTTTCAGAAATTTCTGCCCCCGTAAGCATTTTTTTGACAATAGGATGAAAATTAATAAGATGATCCAAAGCTTTTGAGATATTCATATCTTTTCTAAGCATAGGAACCCTAACGCCAGTTCCTACATTTGCTGTATTCTTACTCTTTGGAATTACCCATCCGTAAGCCCCAGGAGCATATTTTTCACCAAATATCATCAAAATATTTTCTGGATTGTACGATTCATCAAGAATATTTGTCATAAGATGTTGTTTTACTATCGCAAAATTATATGATGTTCTGGTTTCATTCAACCCGCTCCATTGTGCAATTCGAGAATTTACTCCATCACCTCCAACAATTATTTTCGCTTTTACATCCACTTTTTGATTTCCTTTAAGGAGAAGGGTCACGTTATTACCTTCCATTTTGATTGCTGATGTAGAATTCCACACCTCAACATTTCCCTTGATAGAACTCTTAATTAAATCATTATTCCACAATCCTCGTTTAAGTGAATAACCTTTAAAGGGTGTAGAAATCAATTTTCCATTTGGAGTTATGAAAGTTATTTGATTTGTATTTTGACTTATATACTGGTCTTCAAAATGGAAAAGAGTCCTACTTTCAATTACATCAGGCATTAGAATACTCATTTCGTCAGGAGATGGCATAAATTCTGCACATTGAACAGGAAATCCAGGAGTTTTTCTTTGATCTATAGCTAATATAGAAAAACCATTATAGAATCCTTTAGACAGATTATAAAGTACTGAAGCGCCTGCAGGACCTAAACCAACAATTAAAACATCGACATCCATGGAATTACCTTCATTCTATATGAAATTCATAAAAAAGAGTGAGAATAAAGTAGAACATGGTCAGATTAAACTTTGAGCAGCTGATAGTGCATAATCAATAAAGAATCCAGGAAGAATACCTATTAAGATAATAAGTATAATACCACTCATAAGAGCCACTTGGTAAGAAATTGGTACTGAATAGGGAGTAAATCGGTCAACAGAGACTATAGTAGCTTCCTCATCCTCTTCAAGCGGTTTATCAATTAACATCAGTTTAATTACTCGTAAATAATAAAATATGGAAATTGCACTATTAATTATTCCAATTACAGCTAACCATGCCATATTAGCATAAATAGCGGCAAAAAAAAGCAGTAATTTAGAAATAAAGCCCGCTAAAGGTGGAACTCCCATTAAACTGAGTAATGAAATTGTTAAGCCAAAAGCAATCCATGGATGCTTCTTTCTTAAACCTGCATATTCAGAAATATTTTCACTTTTTAGTGAAAAAGCTACAATGATAACAGCTGTGAAAGCTAATAATTTCATAACTGCGTGAGTCAAAATATGTAATTCTGTTGCTGCAATTGCAAAATCAGAGGCAACACGATCAAGAGGATTAATAGATGCAAGACCAATAAGCATATATCCTGCATGGGCAATACTTGAATAAGCTAACATCCTCTTTATATTCTCTTGAACCAAAGCAGCTAAATTACCTAAGGTCATCGTTACAACAGCTAGAATAGCAAAAACTACACCCCAACCGCCTTCTATTTCTCCAAAAGCAAATATTATTATCCTCAGAACTGCTGCAAATCCCATTGCTTTAGATCCAGCGGCCAGAAATGAAGTAATTGTTGTTGGTGTTCCTTGATAAACATCAACAGCCCAAGCATGAAAAGGCACAGCTGCCATCTTATATCCGAATCCTACAAATAAAAACATTAAGGCTACAATATGTAATGGTGTATAAGATGAAAGATCAGAAAACGCTAAGATGATGGATTGTAGATTTGTTTCCGCAGAAATGCCATAAACAAGTGAAATGCCAAATAAAATAAAAGCTGAAGACATGGCACCGATTAGGAAAAATTTTAGCGCACTTTCACTTGTTTCAGCACGAGATTTTTGAAATGCAGCTAATGAATACGCTGGTAAGCTACCTAGCTCCCATGCAACAAAAATAATGAGTAGATCATTAGCTGCTGCAATAGTCATCATTCCAATAGTTGAGAATATCAAGAGGGAATAATAAACCCCAATATTTCTTTCAGAGCTAATAAAATCAATACTTGAAAGAGTAACAAGCATCAACACAATTAAAAACACTATAGCAAAAAATCGATAAAAATCGTCAATTACCAATAATCCTGGACTAGTAGATACATCAAATATGTCATTAGGATTAGCAAAAACATAAATAACTCCAGAAGAAGTGTCAAGGATAATGGTTAATAAAGCAATAAAAGTTCCTATTAATGTAATAGGACCATGTAACCTTTTACCGATATTGAAAGCTTCTAATAACAAACAAAGTATTATTGTACCCAATAATACAAAGAAGGGTAATAATATTGTAATGAAGTCATTCATGTTTATTCCACCTGTTAATTCTTCCAAATCAAGCTCCAAAAAATATTGTTGCGGTTTTCATTACATCTAATAATAATGCTGGAAAAATTCCTAGAACCAATATGAAGAAACATAGTAGAACTAAAACGGTATACTGTGAAAAATAAGATACATCATGTGAATGGGCCAGTTTAGGATTTGCTTCTCCGAAAACTGTTCGTTGAAGCATCCAAAGGTAATATGCTGCAGTAAAGATAATCCCTAAAACTCCAATCACAGCAAAAATTGGTTCCCACATGAATAAAGCAACGAATACCAATAATTCAGACCAGAATCCAGCTAATCCAGGTAGACCAGCGCTAGCGAAAGAGCCAAATACCAAGACCCCTGCCACTAGAGGCATATTTTTAGCAAAACCCTTTAGCTCAGGTATATTACGTGTATGTGTAGAATGGCCTATTGTCCCTGCTAAAAAGAACATTAATGGGGAGATAATACCATGGGCAACTTGCATAAACATAGCCCCAGCAAATCCCTCAGAGGTCTGAGTTGCAACACCTAAAAGAACGATACCCATATGACCAACAGAAGAATAAGCGACCAAACTCTTCATATCTACCTGCCTTAATGCAACCCAAGAACCATATAATAGTGAGATCAATCCAATTAATGCTATTAAAAAGGCAAATTGAGAGAGTATCTCAGGAAGCAACCACCCACTTGTTCTTAATAAACCATAACCACCCATTTTCAGCAATAAACCAGCTAAAATCATTGAACCAGGTGTTGGGGCTTCAACATGAGCTAAAGGAAGCCATGTATGGAAAGGAACTGAAGGCACCTTTACAATAAATCCAAATAGCAGAGCTAAGAATGCTAATAATATTAAAGGTTGTGTGCTATCAAAACTGTGTTTACTTAATTCAATAAAAGAGAAAGTACCACTTATAGTACCTGGATCCCATGCATACTGAAGCCACATTCCTATAATACCTAACAATAATACGAGTGATGCGACATGAGTATAAATGAAGAAATAAATTGCAGCATATTCTCTTTTAGGTCCACCCCATATCCCTATCAAGAAGAACATAGGAACTAAAACTAATTCCCATGCAACGTAGAAGATCACCCAATCTAGGGCAATAAATGTTCCTAAAACGCCAGTTTCAAGGATCATTAACATAGCATAGTAAGCAGGCTCTCGTTCATGTATTTCTCTAAATGAAGCTAGAACAGATACAAAGAAAATGAATCCACTCAATAGGATTAATGGCATACTTAATCCATCGACTCCTAATGCATAAGACATACCAATAGACTCAATCCAAGGAATGATTTCCTTGAGAACCCAGCCTCCTAATGCAAGTTCGGATCTTTCCGCTGCACTTATTTGTAAACTTGCAGGTAACCAAGAATGCTGCTCGAACATCATCCAAGCTAGAACTGTAAGCCCGAGAACGACCCCGCTTATTATAAGTGCGAAGTATTTTGAGAAATTATTATGTACTCGTCCCACAAGCCACGTTGGAAATGAAGCAATGATTGGGAGAAGAAATATCAAAGATAGAACTCCAATCTCAATTTCACCAAATGTTAATAGTGCCACCATTTGTCTTCAACCTTCTTTAAATATATTTATTTTAGAGGGGCAACACCCCTACCATGATGATCATAATTAATAATATGATTATTGCTCCAGCCAGTGAATAGAGAGCATAGTTTTCAATAACGCCTGTTTGAATTTTTCTTAGATGCACACCAGCTCGCATTACATATTTAGCAGTGTTTCTCACGATTCCGTGATCAATAACTTTCTCATCAGTAGTTTTTGCTAATTCACACAATGCAATTGAGGCACGAGCAGTAAATCGGACACTCCCATCAATAATAGCCTCATCCCACCATTTTGAAAAACCACATATTGTAAATCCAATAAAACCAACAAACCGTACAGCTCGATCAAGAATATTCTTTTCAATCCAATTCATTGCCTCACAGTAGTAGGTATAAATTATATGAACAATTTTTAGATACAAATCATCAAGAAAATATCCTTTTTCAAGAATTTTCTGAACCACAACACCAAAGAAAGAATTCTTTGTGACATATGTTATTTTTCGAACCGATTGTTGAACTTTAGCAATTGAGTCGGGATTTTCAACTTCTATTTTAAAAACTGGTTCATCTCTCGCAAAGCTGATCAAGGTCTCACCCCGTGGGTAGTAAATCAGATAAGCTAAACCTATACCAAGAATTGCGAGGATAATTGATGCCAATCCAACGATCCAATCAAAATTTAATGCCTGAATACTGGGTTCGAGCCAATGAACAAGTTTATGCTCAAAAGACAGATCAGGAATAAATAGTCCAATAAGGAAATAAAGCGCAAGAATTATTGATATAGTTGATAATGTCCATAAAGGACCAGTCATCCATCTATCAGATTCATGTACGTGATGTTCGGATTTTCGGCTTTTACCTGGAAATACAAGGAACCACATTCTGAAAATATAAAATGCTGTAAGAAAGGCAGTAATAATAGAAATTAACCAAACTATTAATATTAGTTGATCATGAAGTGACCCAAATCCTGAATGTTGAGCTCGATGTAAAGCATGTAAAATTATTGCATCTTTACTAAAGAACCCATTTCCTATCCCCGCTAAAGAAAGGGATCCTATTAGCATTACTTTCCATGTATGAGGCATTTTTCCCTTTAATCCTCCCATTTCCCGAATATCTTGAGTTCCAGCTCCGTGGATCACAGATCCTGCTGATAAAAATAATAATGCTTTAAAGATGCCATGATTAAGCACATGAAAAATAGCTGCAGGCATCCCTGCAACCCCTAATCCAATTGTCATATACCCCAATTGACTAATTGTTGAATAAGCTAAAATAGCTTTAATGTCAGTCTGGACTAAAGCAATTGTACCAGCGAGAATAGCAGTTATTCCCCCAATAACTGCTAAAACAAGAAGAGTAGTCCCATCTCCCAAGATATTAGCATGTTCAAAGATGAAATATGATCTTGCGACAAGAAAAATGCCTGCTTTTACCATTGTGGCCGAATGAATTAAACAACTAACCGTAGTTGGACCAGCCATAGCATCTGGTAACCAAACATGAAGAGGAAATTGAGCAGACTTCCCAACTGCGCCCCCAAAAATCAAAAAAGCTATTACAACAAAGATCATTGGGTCTATATGTAATAAATCACTTTCAATTAATACTCTTAGTTCTAGGAAATTCAAGGTTGGACCATGAATACCGAGTAACGTGGTTGCTTCAGATGGAAGATGAAGGGTTTCAGTTAATAAAAATATTATTCCAAGGAATAAGAAAATGTCTCCGACTTTAGTAGTTAAAAAAGCTTTTTTAGCAGCCGAAGCAGGATGAGGTTGCCCTTCTGGTACTGACTCCTTAGTATAAAAATACCCAATTAATAAATATGAACATAAACCCATAATTTCCCAGAATAAGAATAATTGTATCATATTTGGCGATAAACAGAGTCCCAACATGGCTGCTGCAAACATGTTTATTTCAGCATAGTATCGGGGAGACCCTTCATGGGACATATAACTACGACTGTACACAACTACAAGAAATGAAATTAAAGAAACCATAAGACTTACAATAGTAGAAAGGGGATCAAGTAAGATCCCAAGATTTATACTAAAATCACCTACGGAAAACCAAGGTATGAGTTTTTCATATGGATCTAGATGGTTACCAAGTAATAGATTTAGGACATATTGACCAGAAACAAAAATGGTTAGAATGAAACTTGAACCTAAAGAAAAGAAAGCGATTAGGTTTCCATGAGCTGCACGATCTACGTATTTTCCAAGGAAAAGAATTATAAAGGAAGCACAAATAGGAATTAAAGGTATTAGAAAAGCTAATTCAGGTAATATTAAATTTACCGCCATTTTTATGTCACCTTAACCTTTTAACTCAACAAAATCAGTAGCATCAACGGTTCCGTGGTTTCTATATACTGAAAGAATAATACCTAGTCCAACAGCAGCTTCAGCAGCTGCCAATGCAATACTGATTATTACTGCAACATGTCCTAGAACGAAGGATGAATCATTATATAACGCAAAAATCGCAAAATTTAAATTTGCAGAATTAATCATTAGTTCAATGGCAATTAACATTCTTACGGCCGATTGAGACTTTATGAATCCTGCAAATCCTATTAAAAATAAAATTAAGGCTAATCCAACAAAAACTGAAGCATCTAGGTTCATAAATTCTCTACCTCCTTTTTGACTAAGTAAACACTTCCTAACATTGCAGCTACCAGGAGAAAACCTAGAAGAATGATAGTTCCTCCATGGGTAGTGAAAAGCTCT
>WOR8_10003078_pt1 | contig 16327 bp, 12 predicted proteins | sample DeeMarSeWOR38_10_FD_19890 | JGI IMG/M metagenome (IMG submission 19890) | reverse complement strand
GAATTTGTTCACAATAGGATCCTCCTTTCCCTGGTATCCTGTTTTATTTGCTCTGTTCGCTCCCCTAGCTTTACTGGCCCAAAATCTCGGACAGGTGGAAATCTCAAATGGCATCCGTGCGATAATTATCACAGTATTCCTGGCCTTTTTTCTTCTTTTCATCTCACGACTGGTTCTAAACGATTGGGTACGGGCAGGCGCAGTATCCGCAGTGTTGATTGTTCTTATGGTCACTTATGGACATGTATATGCTGCCATTAAGAACTACGAAATTTCGGGAATAATTATCGGGAGACATCGTTATCTGGTATTGATCTGGTTAGTGCTAGCAGTCCTGGGCTTGTGGTGGAGCGTCAAAAAGTCGTTCCTCGTTCCTACGCTCAGTTCGTCAATGAACTTGGCCGGAGTTGTGTTATTGATTTATCCATTTTTCCAGGTCATTTCGTACGCATTTTCGTCGCAAGGTCAGCAGAATCAATTGATAGAGACACATGCGGTGCAAACATCGCAATATGATATTACATTACCTGATGGTCAAATGCCTCCCGATGTGTATTACATTATCTTGGATGCGTATGGGCGTTCCGATACTTTGTTGCAAACCCTCGATTATGATAATTCTGCATTCCTGGACGGATTAAGGCAATTAGGTTTCTACGTTGCTGATTGCGCGCAAAGCAATTACGCCAAGACAGATCTTTCTTTGTCTTCTTCGTTGAATCTGGATTACGTAACAGCCTTAGGAAGTAGTTTCTCTCCGGAAAGCACAGACCGCTTGCCTCTGTGGACGCTGATCAAAAATAATGAGGTCAAGGTGATTTTCGAGAACCTGAGCTACACAACAATTGCGTTCGATACGGGTTACGATTTCACGGAAGTCGAAAGCAGTGATGTATATTACTCTGCCCCGGCCAAAGGCTTAAATGGGTTCGAGAACCTGTACTTACAGACCACCCTCGCTGCGGTCATGGATGACTTTGGCCTGCTGCGGAACTTGCAATTAACCCCTGAAGACCGTAAGCGGGAGTTGATTCTTTTCAAGCTGGCGGAGCTTCAGAAAATACCAGCCACGCTGCCAAGCCCTAAGTTTGTATTTGCACACTTGGTTATTCCTCATCAACCCTTTGTGTTTGGCCCCGATGGGGAGCCATTTGTAATTTATGAAAGGACTTTCAAAGGCCAGACATACTACCCAACCAGGGATTATGCACTAGGATATCACAACCAGGCGATCTATATCAGCCAGCAGATCCTTGATGTTATCAAAGTGATTTTAGAAGAATCGCCTCAACCACCGGTCATTATGTTACAGGGTGACCACGGGATCAGTCACTTTGGAAAAACAGATCGGGTGACAATCTTGAATGCCTATTATTTTCCGAACCGGAAGCCAAATCTCTATCCAAACATTACCCCAGTTAACTCATTTCGTCTGCTGTTCAATCTATATTTCAACGCAGATTTTGACTTGTTGGAGGATGTCAGTTACTATTCTGACTATCCGTATGCCTATCAGTTCGAGATTATCCCCAATACTTGTCAGCCAGCATTAGATAATAAAATCGAGTGAATTTATCTTGAATACGAGGAATTAATCGTAGAAAGTTCGGAGAGTTTGTTGTATGAAAAATAAAATGAAACTTATCGTTATTGGCATTATTTTGGTATCTGGTTTTATAGGTTTGGCACTTTGGCAAAATGCCCGGTCAGAAACTTCGGTTTCAATAATGTCTGTTTCTACCGTAACTGGGACGGTCGAAGAAAAAATTGGAGTAAATTATCAGGTGAATAGTGGAGCAGATTCCTTCACTCTCATAGTTCTTCCTGATACCCAATATTATTCCCAACTTTATCCAGAGATATATACTGCCCAGACACAATGGATCGTTGAAAACAAGGATGACTTGAATATTGTGTTTGTCTCCCATGTGGGCGATATTGTTCAGAATAACGATGTGGATGAAGGTGAGTGGCAAGTTGCCGATGCTGCTATGAGTCTGCTTGATGATGTGGTGCCTTACGGTATTCTACCTGGCAATCATGATATGCAGGTAGGAGGGGCGGCGAACTTCTACGAGCGTTATTTTCCCGCCTCGCGTTTTGAACACCAATATTGGTGGGGTGGTAGTTTTGACAATAATCGCTACAATTACCAGTTGTTCTCTGCCGGCGAAAATGAATTTGTAATCTTACATATGCAATACTGCCCGACAAATGAGGCGATACAATGGGCGAACGATGTATTAGCAGAATGGTCAATGAGAAAAGCAATTGTTTCAACACATGCTTACTTGTATACTGATGCTTCACTGCTGAAGAATTGCCAAAATAAGAGCAATGGTGCCATCAATGGCGGGCAAATGTGGAACCGATTGGTAAAAAACAATCAAAATGTGTTCATGGTCCTTGCAGGACATATTCCCGGCATTGCACGCCGAGAAGACTTTGAGGGGCGCATTGTGTATCAGTTGCTTTCCGACTATCAGAATTTCCCGATGGGTGGAAGCGGATACCTGCGCATCATGACTTTCGAGCCTCAGAACGACATTGTCCGTGTAACATCATATTCCCCATATCTTGATAAATATCTTACAGATAATGAAAACCAGTTTGACCTGTCCTTTGACATGACCGGTGGCACGCCACCTGATGGAAATGTTCTAGTGTTTAGTGGCTTTAGTTATTGTATCGGGACGGTTGCAGATGGAAACTGCGAATTAGATGCTATTGATGATGATACGCTGAAGGCTGTTTATCTGGGTGACATAAACCATAAAGGTAGCATATCATCTTCGTTACCATAAAGACTGAGCCAAATAACAAATCGTTGTCATGTTACACTGCCTGCATCCAGATGGAAGGCCAGCGCATCTTTCTGGCAAATTCGATTTCAACCATTGATGTGTAAATACGGGCGGGATATGAGGCCAATTCGGTATAATCGATAACATATGAAAGAAGCTATTATCCTCATCTTGATCATTGTCGGCGCTTTTGCCCTGATTGGTTGGTTATCGCACCTATTCCAGCGCCGTTTCAACTTACAACGTAACGCTTTTCTGCCGCGCGTGACCAAAAAATCGCGGGCGATTGCGATCATCACCGCTTTCATCTTTGGGCTTATCTATTTCATTGAAATTACTTTTCTGGAAAAATTCCACAGCATTGTCCTGCTGATCGCGATCATCGCGCTGGTGTATAGTTTCCGCAAAACGCAGGATGAAGAGAAATAATCCCCCGATGTCATTTGATTTCAAGAAATTTGCTCTCGTTATTGGAATTATCCTGGCACTGGCTGGTGTGGGTCTGTTTGCTTACCTGGGATATTTCAATCGTGATTGGGCGGATGACTGGTGCTATAACGCCGATTTCAAAAACCTGGGTTTCCTTGAAACAGTTGCTGGCTACGCCTACAACGTGACATATACCCCAAGCCGTTACTCGGTCACTATATTTGCAGGCTTGATTTATGCCTTTGGAACTCTGGGAATCCAGTTGATGACACCGATGACGGTCATCTGTTGGGTGGCAGGGCTGGCCTATCTTTTCTACAATCTGGCATACATGGCCGGACATCGGCTTTCGAAGTGGCTGGTCGTTTTGGTTGCCTCGACCATTGTCTATTTCTCGATCTATCTTTCCCCGCACATTTATCAGTCCCTGTACTGGCGCACCGGCATGTTGACTTATGTCACACCGCTGGTCTTCCTACCCTGGATATTTGTATTCATCACGGAACAAAGTAAGCGCGAGAAACCTTCACCAGTTATGACTGCGTTTATCTTCGTCCTGGCGCTGATCGGGGGTGGCTTTTCCGAAGCCAGTTGTACGTTGCTGGTTTCAACGCTGGGATTGTATACGCTCATTGCTGGGATTGGCTATCGCCAGAAAAAAGCCTGGGCTGTGAAAACCTTTGTCCCGGCACTGGTGGGGTTGATCGGCGCGGTGACGGCAATGGCCCTGTTGGTGTTCGCACCAACCACGCAGGTCCGGAAAGAACGCTACGGAGAACCCGCAGGGTTGGTTCAACTGATCGTGCTGCTGTACCAATTCACCTACGCTTTCTTTGTCCTGTCGGTCAAAGATATTCAGAACATCCTGCTGATTCTGATGTCGGTATTTTCCGGGTTCCTATTCTATCCATCCATCAAAACTGATAAACTCGTGAAGATTTTGTTGTTGGCTGCGCTGGTGGGAATTGTGTCCGTCTTCCTGGTGGCGGCTTCGCTGGCCCCCAGCGCTTACGTGGAACGAGGGCTACCAGCCGATAGGACCATCATCATCCCGCGCTTCATAGCTGTGTTTGGCTTTGTCGTGGTGGGCTGGTTGAGCGGATTGGCCTTGCGCGAAATGTTCACCGCCAAATGGCTGGAAACGCTTGTGATCGTGCTATTACTGGCCTCCTACACTTTTCCGCTGTACTCGCTCAAGGTGACCGCTGAAAAAATCCCGGTATATTCGCAACGGGCACAGGCCTGGGATGCCAGGGAAGAAACCATCCAAACGGCGATTACCAATGGCGAGGGACGCGCTGAAGTGTTCGCCATCGATGGCTTCCCTGTTGGCGGCATTCGTGATTTTGACCCGCAGGGGAAAAAAGGATTCTGGATCACGAAATGCGCCCAAAACTATTATGATATAAATCTGCGCGTGTTCTTTCCCTGACCCGCTTTGATAGGATTTTAGATGCCATCTATTGTTGCCCTCGTTCCCATGCGTCACCACAGCCAGCGTGTGCCCGGTAAGAATTACCGTCTGCTGGCTGGGAAGCCGCTTTATCACCATATTCTCGAAACCTTGCTGGACGTTCCCAGGATCGACCAGGTGGTTGTGGATACAGACTCTGAGCCAGTTATGGGCGGTTTGCACCAACACTTTCCGCAAGTGGTCGTTGTCAATCGACCTGAAAATCTGCGCGCCGACGACATCCCCATGAATGACATCCTGTTGCATGACACCGAACAGGTACAGGCCGATTTCTACTTGCAGACGCACAGCACTAATCCATTGTTGCAACCGGGAACGGTTTCGCGCGCAATAGAGAAATTCCTGGCTGCCTATCCCGAAAAGGACTCACTTTTCTCGGTAACGCGCTGGCAAACCCGACTGTATGACCAGCACGGAGCGGCCATCAACCACGACCCCTCGGTTCTGCTCCAGACCCAGGACCTGCCACCGGTATATGAAGAGAATTCGTGCCTTTACCTTTTTACCCGTCAAAACCTGCTCGAACGACATCATCGCATCGGTGCTAATCCGATCCTGTTCGAAATTGACGCTGCCGAAGCCTGGGATATTGACGAAGAGCTTGATTTTGAAATATGTGATTTTCTAAGAAGAAGCCAAAAAGCAAGATTATGAAAAAAACACAATTTCATCCACTTTTGATAGCAATTTATCCTGGACTAATACTCTTGTCGAACAATATCTCGCAGGTAGTCATAAATGACACTTTACGGGTCTTTCTCGCTTCAATTCTATTGGCAACAATGTCTTGGGTATTAGCATGGGTAGTTATAAGGGATTTTAAAAAAGCTGCATTGATTACATCATTATTTTTATTGTTGTTTTTTTCTTACGGGCACCTCTTTTCACTTGTGCGGGGGATTTCAATTGGACCGATTCTTATTGGCAGAACCCTGTTTGTATTTCCCCTCTTTATGCTTGTTTTTTGTTTAGCTAGCTGGCTAATATTAAAGAGATCTTCTGCTAATGAAATACTAAATAACATGAGCAATGTAATAAGCCTGTTCTTGCTTGTCGTTCCTCTTTATTTAATATTCTCTTACCATATCGAAGCTGAAATTATCAAAAATAGACAACAATCAAATGCTATGGTTGAATCGGCTCGAAGTGTGCCTGGCGAATATCCAAATATCTACTATATTATTCTTGATATGCATGCACGATCAGATGTACTTCAAGCGATATATGATTACGATAATACATGGTTTATAGAATCCCTTCGAGAATTAGGGTTTTATGTTGCAGATCAGAGCACAAGCAACTATAGTTCCACGTTACAATCACTTTCATCGTCTTTAAATATGGAATATATAAATTATCTTCAGGATATTTATGGTTATGATTCCATTAACCGCGAACCATTTGGTCTTTTACTTGCACAAAACAAAATAACTGCTGTGCTAAAGTCAAAGGGATATAACACCGGTGCTTTCCAATCGGGTGATTTTTATACAGAGTTTCGTGATGCAGACATTTATATTAAACCCTCTCCTGAAGAGATCAGACGATATCAAAATTTCTGGGCGTTGAATTCATTTGAAGGCATCTTCCTGCAATCCACAATGATACGAATTTTTTATGATTTAGATGTTGTTCGCTCAGAGGCAATTATCGAAAATACCATAGAAACACCATATCAATTGCACCGCCTAAAAATACTAAAAACAGTTGAGTCACTTCCCGATTTTGCGCTCGAAACTGAACCATACTTTGTTTTCGCCCATATTGTTTCTCCTCACCCACCATATGTATTTGGTCCAAAGGGACAAGATATCAAACATGATCAACCGTTTTCTTTGTCAGGGCCTGGTCGGCAGAATGGTGGTCAAAAAAACATTAAATTGTATGTGGATCAACTGCATTTTGTAGATATGATTATCTTAGATACAATCGAAGAGATATTGGCTAACTCAAAGACGCCACCTATCATAATTATTCAAGGCGATCATGGTCCAGTTAGTTATAACGGTGAGGACGAAATCAATAAAGTAAATATGAAGGAACAACATGCTATTCTTAATGCCTTTTATTTCCCGGGACAGAGTTATGATCTCCTATATCCATCAGTAACTCCGGTGAATTCGTTCCGTATTATTCTTAACACATTTTTTGATGAAGATTATGAATTACTCTTGGATAAAAATTATTTTATTCCACATGCTCGACCTTATGAATTTATTGATGTAACCAATCGAGCCGTTTCCGATCCACTGCTTCCCTAATGTGTTGTTCTTTGGCAATTGTTTTTCACCGTGATAGCATTTCAAATAAATCACGAGATGACAAAAAATTTGGTGAATTCTGTATTGATTGTTTATTAGATGCAATTCGAAATCGACCTCGCCGAAGCATGGGAGATTGACGAAGAGCTTGATTTTCCGATCACCGATTTATTGATGCAGCGCAAGGGATAATGGCAAACTTGAAGGAAAAGCGAACGGCTAAACGTAGAAAACAGGGCATAGCAACCGCGTTGATTGCCATTGCTATGCTGCTTTTGTTTGCCACCTATGCTAATCTGCGTTGGGCCAATGAAGCCCCCGCGTTTGAGAAGGCCAAACAGACCGCTGATACGCCTGCTTATGTGCGTATTTCCGGCGAAACGTTTCTTTCGAGAGAATTCTGGGCTGGTAAACGCCCACCCATTTTTCCCCTCCTACTGAAAATTTATGCTGCTAATAAAATAAAGGTTGCAGCTTTTCAAGCGGCTTTCTCTATCTTTGCCTGGGGAATGCTGGCACTATCACTGGCGTATTCGCTAAAAGGGTTTTTGCGTCCCATTGCGTTTGGATTTATTCTGCTATTCAGTCTGGAAAGTCACATCGCCGGATGGGATGTGGTGATGCTGACGGAGTCACTTTCCATTTCCTTGTTGGCCTTATTTCTTGCGGCCTGGCTCTGGCTGCTAAGGGGCTGGTCGTGGGAAAAGATGGCTGTGTTGAGCCTGGTTGCGTTTGCCTGGGCTTTCACGCGTGACACGAACGGCTGGATTCTGTTGATGATCGCTGGCTTAATTCTACTGAGTGTGTTGTTTTTTGGTGCGCGAAAACGTTATCTTTCGGTTGCAATTGTCTTTACATTGATTTTTGCGCTCAGCAATCTCAGTGCAGAAAGAGGTTATCGCTGGGTGTATCCCTTCCAGAATGTGCTTACGCGCCGCATATTGACGGATGCGCAAGCACTGACTTTTTTTGAGAATTGCGGTATGCCGATTACGCCGACACTATTGAAAACGGCAGGTGGGAACGCTGAAAGCGAAAACCGTGCCTTATATATTGATCCGGAGCTTGATCCATATCGCCAATGGTTAAAACAAGATGGAAAATCCTGCTATATGCAGTGGCTTTTATCGGCGCCTTTGCGAAGTATCCGTGAGCCTTTTACGGATCTTGCCTGGCTGCTAGCCTTTGAAAAGGTAAGCTTTTTTTACCCGCAGCGCTATGAGCCCATGTTACCCTGGTATGTCGAGCGCCTATTGTATCCACAGGATATGCTTTTGTGGTTATGGGGATTGATAACCATTGCAGCGTTGGTAGCCATATGGAAGAAAGCCTGGAAAGCAAATAAGGTCTGGGTTGTATTTATCGGCCTGTGCTTGCTTATTTATCCGCACGTATTTATTGTCTGGCATGGGGATGTGTCGGGCACGCACCGCCATGCGTTGACGGTCAGCCTGCAATTTGTATTAGGTTTCTGGTTGTTCGGACTTCTATTGCTCGAATCAATTCTCACGCGTTTTCGTGTGCCAGGTTTTGTATAATTGGTTGTTATAGCTGGATTGTACGTAAAGCATGGTTTTAGAGCATTTGCATGCGATTGGTGCTATTATTACCAGCAGGCCGCCCTGGCGTTTTAGCATGGTAATAAGGAGCCAGGCGTTCGTGCAAAATGCCTTTGGTGAGTGACCGTGAAAACTATTCTCTTTTCTGCTCCCTACATGATCCCCTTTCTCGACCGCTTCCGCCCGGTCTTTGAGCGCTGCGGTCTTGAGCTCATCGTGCCCGATGTGCGCGAGCGTTTGAATGAAGAAGATTTACTCAAATACGCCGGCCAGTTCGATGGCGCAATCTGTGGGGATGACCATTACACGTTACGCGTGATCGAAGCTTGCCAACCGCGCCTGAAAGTTATCTCCAAGTGGGGGACGGGCATCGATTCAATCGACGCCGAGGCCTGCTCCCGTTATGGGATCAAAATTGGCCGCACCCTGAACGCCTTCACCACCCCCGTTTCGGACACAGTGCTGGGCTATATGCTGGCCTTTGTCCGCCGCCACCCGTGGATGGACAGGGCCATGAAATCTGGGGAGTGGGAGAAAATCCCGGGTAGAACACTCAGCGAATGCACGCTTGGCGTTGTTGGCGTAGGCAATATTGGCAAAGCCGTAACGCGCCGCGCACGAGCCTTTGGAATGAAGGTGCTTGGCACAGACATTATCGAAATCGATCATGTTTTTGTTTCTGAAACCGGCATCCAGATGACTGACCTACACTCTCTCCTTTCCCAGTCTGATTTCGTCTCTATTAACTGTGACTTGAATCCCACCAGCCAACACCTGATGAACGCCGAAACCTTTGCACAAATGAAACCATCTGCGGCGCTGATCAACACCGCCCGGGGTCCCATTGTCGATGAGAAAGCGTTGATCGAAGCGTTGCAGGCCGGTCGTCTGGCCGGAGCCGCGTTAGACGTCTTCGAGGTGGAACCATTGCCATTGGACAGTCCGCTTATGAAATTGGATAACGTCCTACTTGCTCCACATAACTCCAACTCCAGCCCGGCTGCCTGGGAGCGTGTGCATTGGAATACGATCAGGAATTTGTTGGATGGGTTGGAAATCCCATCTGATGAATTGATTTAGGGGCGACTTTTTGTTGCCCTCTCCGTGTTTTGTTAGCAGTTGCACTGCTGACTGACTCGCAGTATCTGTCTCCTAATGGGGGCAACTGCTCGCAAACTTTGAGAAATGGACGGGGAAACCCCGTCCCTACAGGAATAAAAAATGACAAGAACTGTTCTTATCACAGGCGCGGGCGGCGGCATTGGACGTGCTTGCGTCCATCACTTTGCTGATAAAGGTTGGGGTGTCATCGGCGTAGATCGCTCAGATTTCGACGGGGATTTTCCCCAGACCGGGCGCTTCATCAAAGCCGATATTTCTCTCCCCGATTCGGTCGAGCAGATCTTTTCGCAGGCCCGGGATTTCAGCCCCACCCTTGATGCGCTTGTCAATAATGCTGCTGTGCAGGTAGCCAAGCCATTGATCGAAACAACCGTCGAAGAGTGGGACGCTGTAATGGCTTCGAATTTACGTTCCGTATTTCTATTTGTAAAGCTGGCGCATCCGCTGCTCAAGGCAGGTGGTGGTGCGGTGGTGAATGTTTCATCCGTCCATGCCATCCAGACTTCGGTTAACATTGCTGCTTATGCTGCCAGCAAAGGCGGGATGCTGGCCCTGACGCGCGCCATGGCCATCGAGTTCGCGCCTGATAATATCCGTGTCAACGCCATCCTACCTGGCGCAGTCGATACGCCCATGCTGCGTGCCGGTTTGGGCCGTGGGCATGTCGGCCATGGCGACATGCAGGAACGTCTTGATAATTTGGCTCGTAAAACTGTCAGCGGCAAAGTCGGTACACCGGAAGAAATCGCCCAGGCGATTTACTTCCTGGCAGATAACGAGCAATCATCCTTCATGACCGGACAGCCCATGGTGGTGGACGGTGGTGCGACGGCCAGGTTGAGTACAGAGTAAAAAGCGAAAAGTAATAAAAACCACTCACTTTTCACATATCACTATGAAGCAAACCCTCAAACACCTTACCCCCACTCCCATCCTCACCGCGGCCAAAAACACTTACGATGCCATCCGCCGTTTACCGCAGGTGCCGGATGCCTACCTGCATCCCTGGCGGCGTAAGAGCCGCGAGCGTATGTATGAGATGAAAGATATACATCACGGTGAGCGCTGCTTTATCATCGGCAACGGTCCTAGCCTGAAGAACACTGACCTGACCAAACTCAAGGATCAGTACACCTTTGGTATGAATCGCATCTACTTGATGTTCCCCGAATTGGGATTCAACACTACCTACTTTGCCTCCATCAACGATCTGGTCATCGAGCAGTGTGCCGAGGAGATCGCCGCCCTGCCTATCCCCAAGTTTATCGCCTGGCATTCCAATCGTCACTTCCAGCGTTTGCCCGACGACTTGACCTTTCTCTATACTACCTACACGGGTCCGCAGTTTGCCTATAATATGACCCGCCGCATCTGGGAAGGCGCGACTGTCACTAACATCGCGCTCCAACTTGCCTTTTACATGGGCTTCGAGCAGGTTATCCTGATCGGTGTGGACCACAACTTTACCAGTAAAGGCGACGCCAACAAGACGGTTGTCTCGGATGGCGATGACCCTAACCACTTCGATCCACGCTACTTCGGCAAAGGCTTCCGCTGGCAGTTGCCCGACCTGGACACGTCTGAGATTGGATATGCCATGGCGCGCAAAGCCTACGAAAAAGCGGGGCGTAAGGTGCTGGATGCCACGGTTGGCGGCAAACTAACCATTTTCCCCAAAGTAGATTACACTTCTCTTTTCTAAATACTTTCTGGCAAGTATGATGATATTGCTACCTTATATTTTCACGCCCTTTATTATTGAGGGCTTTACCACGTAATGAAAATCAAGTTCACTTTTTTGCTTATTCAAATAATGCTTGTAAGTTTATTGCTTACAGGTTTGTTCTTGGTTTGGGGTTCTCTCCAGTCCTTTGAAGTCTTAGCTTCATTACTCAATCGACTTGCTTCTGATGGGGAGCTTGAATCGTTCACTTTATCCATCTACCAGGCTTTAAGAATACCCATTACTCTGGTTGGCACAGGCTTTGTAGTCCTTACTGGTTTTTTGCTTCTTCAATGGAGAAAGACGGAATCGTGGATTCGCGGGATTCCAACTCAATCCACTCGCTTCTTTTCCCTGCTTCGAAAGGATGCACAAATCTTTGTGAAGGATGCGAAGACTGCAATCGCTAACCAAGGGTGGCTGACCAATTCGGTTATAACTGGGGTTACCATCGTTGCCATTATCCTGCGTTTGGAAACCCTGGATATTCCTTTAACTCACGACGAAGCTTACATGTACAATGCTTTTGCTTCCAGGTCACTGTGGCATATGGTGTCTGATTACCATTTACCGAACAATCATGTATTGTTGAGTATCATAATAAAAATAGTGACGGGTTTGCTGGGGAATCATGTTTGGACCCTCAGACTCCCAACCATTATTGTTGGGGCTCTTATGGTTCCTGCTTCTTATTTCTTTGCAAAGAGATTTTACAGTAGAGAAACTGCAATACTAAGTTCAATTCTTATAGCTGTGTTTCCCATTCTCGTAAAATATTCAGTGTGGGCTCGGGGTTATGTAATTATTGGGCTGATCACTCTAATACTTATCACACTGGCAGATTATGTCAGGATAAAAAAGAACCGTTTTGCCTGGTTGTTGATAGGACTGTTCTCCGCATTGGGTTTTTTCACCATACCTATTATGCTATTCCCATTTGGAGCGTTATACATCTGGTTGATTGTTTCGAGTGTGTTGGAAGATACGCGTTCCTATGAAAGCAGATTGGTTTTCTTTAAACATTGGGTAAGCAGTGGAATCGTTGCAGCATTGATAACGATCTTTTTGTATACACCAATTATCATACACAGCTATGATCGATTCTTTGGCAATGGATTTATTGCTCCCCTGATTTGGGATATCTTTCTAATCACCACCTGGACCCGATTGCGAAATACCTGGGCAGATTGGACTGAGTTTGTTCCATTATGGATTTCACTTTTAGGCGTTTTCGGGTTTCTGGTCTCACTTATCTTTCATAAGAAATTCTCAAGACAAAAATTCCCCCTACAGCTTGCATTTCTTATTTGGATTATCACCATGCTGATCGCAAGGCGTCCAGACATGCAGCCTAGATTCTGGTTATTCCTTGTTGCTCCAATTTTGGTTTGGTCTGCAGCAGGAATTATCGAACCATTAAAAAGAATTCCGCTGAAAGTCGGAAAAGTTTGGAATCCGGCGCAAGTATTTGTAACGATTATTTTTGCTGTTTTTTTTGTACATGGTTTAATCACGGTTCCATCGCTCCCAGCCCGGTGGAATCAAAAAGATGATTTGGAAAAGGCTGCTGTCTATCTTAAAGATTACATCGAACCAGGGGATCTGGTTACAGCCAGCACAAATCACTTACCTGCTATGCGCTATTATTTCAACTATTATGAGGTGCCACGAGGCTATATCCGACCATCAGGAACCTTTCAACGTGCTTTTATAATTGTAGATAAACAAAGCGGTGAAACACTTTATTCTATTGCACCGAAATTGGGCTTTGACATCCCTGCAATTGACATGGATACGGCGAAAGTTCTGATTGAATTTGAGTTTTTGACAGTTTACGAGAGCTACCCCGTGCAATGACTTCCAATCTCCCCATAGTTTCAATAATAACCCCCTCCTTCAATCAGGCCCGGTATCTGGAAGATACCATCCAGTCGGTGCTTGAGCAGGATTACCCCAGGTTGGAGTACACAATCATAGATGGGGCTTCCAGCGATGGAAGTGTTGACATAATTCGCAAATATGCCGATAAATTGACTTGGTGGGTCAGCGAAAAGGACAGCGGCCAGGCGGAAGCTATTAACAAAGGTTTCGCCCGTGCGCGGGGCGCGATTGTGGCCTGGCTCAACTCGGATGATATGTATTTCCCCGGTGCGATTTCAGCGGCAGTCAAAGTTTTTGACGAGAACCCTGATGCTGTATTGGTTTATGGAAACATGCTGGCTATAAACGAGAATGGCGAAACAACAAACATTTTCAAGTATGACCAATTGAGCGTTGAAGATTTGATGTGTTTTCAGATCGTAGGCCAACCATCTGTTTTCCTCCGTAGGGAGGCGCTTGAAAAAGCTGGGAATTTAGATGCAACCTACCACTTTTTGCTCGATCATCATCTCTGGCTGCGCATAGCCTTGCAGGGACAGATTGTCCACGTGGACGAAACCTGGGCTGCGGCGCGCTATCATGCCGAAGCCAAAAACCGCGCTAAAGCTGCCGAGTTCGGACGTGAAGCCTTCCGCATCCTGGATTGGGCGCAACAGACTCAGTCGGAGCTTGCTTCCATTATGACGAAAGTTGGAAGTCGTGCCCGGGCCTCTGCCCATCGCGTGGACGCGCGTTACCTGCTTGATGGTGGCCAACCCTGGGCTGCGCTCAAGGCCTGGATGCGTGCCTTGCTTATTCATCCACTAACAGCATTGGCGCGCTTGAATATCCTTATCTCCGCACTTCTGCATCTCATTGGGCTGGGAAGATTGCGCGAGATTTATGTGAAGCGCCGGCAGACCAGGCTTAAGCAGCGCTAATCCCCAAATTAGCGGACTTACGATACAATACTTTTCCGATGGAACAAAAGTCGTTCTTTGCCTCCTCGCGTTTCTCCCTTGTGCTGACATTTTTACTATTGTTCGGTGTTGCCCTGGCCATCCGTGTCTACGATATTACAGATCTGCCTCTGGATTTCCATCCCACGCGGCAATTGTTCTCAGCGGTCAAGGCGCGCGGCATGTACTACGAAACCCTGCCGGATGTAACTGAAGGGCAGCGGGAGTTTGCCGTCCAGCAATGGAAGACCAAGTCGCCTATTGAGCCGGAAATAATGGAGCGGCTGGCAACCTTTATTTATCGATACACAGGGGAACAATTGTGGATTCCCCGTCTGATTTCGGCATTTTTCTGGTTGATAGGCGGGATATTCATCTACTTGCTGGCGCGTGATATGGTTTCTGTCGATGGTGGTGTGTTGGCCCTGGCGTTCTATCTGCTTGTTCCGTATGGTATTTTTGCCAGCCGCAGTTTCCAACCCGACCCGTTGATGGTGGTGTTGGTCATCGTCTTTTGGTGGCTGGTGTATCGCTGGGCTAACACCCATCTCCCTAAGGGAGATGGTCCAGGGGTGAGGATGAGCTGGCTCTATGCAATTCTGGCTGGCTTGGTTGGCGGATTGGCGATCTTCGTCAAATTCGTTGCCGCGTTCTTCGTGATCGGTGGCGCATTGGGCGCGCTGCTAGGACGTTTCAAACTGCGCGAGTTGATCCGCAACCCGCAGGTGTGGGCCATGGGCGTACTGGGCGTGCTTCCGGGGGCAGGTTGGATAATGTATGGCAAGCTCGTATTGGGTATATTGGGCAACAATATGAGCGGCCGTTTTATCCCGGCGTTGTTGGGTGACCTGGCTTTTTACGCCCAGTGGCAGGTTAAAGGGGCTGCGGTTGCAGGTGGTATCGGGATCATGCTAGGGTTGTTGGGGGTGTTCATTTGTCAAAAGCGTAGCGCGCGTGTGTTTTTGCTGGGAATCTGGGGGGCGTATTTGGCATTTGGCCTTTATTTCAATTATCATATTTCCACACATGATTATTATAGCTTGCCGCTTATCGCTATTGTAGCGGTGTCGCTGGCTCCGCTGGGGGACTGGTTCTTTGGCCGTTTGACGGATGCAGGTGGGGGCTGGGTGCGAGGCGCGCTGTTCGTCGTCTTGCTATACGGCGTCCTTTCGACAGCCTGGGACGTTCGTAACGAAATGAAGTCTGTAGACTACCGTCCGCAGGCGGCCTATTGGGCTGAGATTCGCGAGACTCTTGGGCCAGATGCATCAGTCGTCGCGCTGACAGAGGATTACGGCAACCGGCTGGCTTACTGGGGTTGGCTGAAAGCGGCAAACTGGCCTTCGTCCGGTGATCTGTACCAAGCTGATGTGCGCGGCAACCAACGCGATATTAAAGCGTTATTTGCGGAGCTTGCGGCCTCAAAAAACTTTTTCCTGGTGACCGATCTGGAAGATTTCGCGAAGCAGACGGATTTGCAGGCGCAGTTGGCAGGTTACCCTGTGTTGGTGCGGGGTAATGGTTATCTGATCTATGATTTGCAACACCCACTGGAGGCACAGCCGTGAACGGGCCAATCCCTATCCTCGTAACGGGTGCGCATCGCACAGGCACCACCTGGGTTGGAAAAATGCTGGCCGCCAGTGCGCAGGTGGCTTATATCAGTGAGCCGCTCAACGTCTGGCATCGCCCTGGCGTTTTGCGCGCTCCGGTGTCAAAATGGTATACACTCATCTGCGAAGAGAATGAAGCGGATTATTTACCTGATTTCCGCGCGATGCTGGCCTTCCGTTATGGACTGTGGCGTGAGTTTGGCTCGCTACGATCCTGCAAAGATGCCCTGCGCATGGGAAGAGACTTTTCTGTATTCCTGCGTGGTCGCTTTTTACGCCGACGCCCGCTTATCAAGGATCCGTTTGCAGTCTTTTCCGCACCCTGGTTTGCCGAACGGTTGGGTTGCCGTGTGGTTATTACTGTGCGGCATCCTGCGGGATTTGCCAGCAGTCTTAAACGCTTGAATTGGGCATTTGACTTCCACGATTTGCTCAGCCAGCCGCTGCTGATGCGGGATTGGCTGGAAGTGGACCGCGCGGCAATGGAATCGATGCAGGCAGATGACGTTATTGGGCAGGCCGG
>WOR8_10009512_pt1 | contig 16333 bp, 14 predicted proteins | sample DeeMarSeWOR38_10_FD_19890 | JGI IMG/M metagenome (IMG submission 19890) | reverse complement strand
CATCTGTACTATCAACGCGATCAATAAATTCAGGTGGAACAATAACATCTTTGAATGTGGAAATTTATTCCAATATCGAATGCACTCAACGATGTTCAAATATAAACTGGGGTACATTAACACCTGGAGACTCAACAAGCCAAACCATATATGTTAAAAACAGCAGCAATAAGCCTATAATCCTTTACATGACAATTCAAAACTGGATTCCGGCATCCGCAAACACATATTTGGATATAACCTGGGATAAAGAAGAGACAATATTAAATCCAGATCAAATTACACAAGCTTCCTTAACGCTTAATACTGCATTAGATACAGGATCTCTTATTGATTTCAATTTTGACATTATAATAACAGGAATAGAACAATAACCAAATTTTAAAAAAATAATTCAAAGAAATGAGAAAAAGATAATTTTAAAATACAAATTCTTAAATGCCTAAGCTTTAAACAAAAAAATTAACAAACTTGCCAGTAGACCAAAAAAATAACCAAAAAAGAAAAAAAGAATTAATTTTCTAAAAAAATCAAAAAGAGCATGACTAATAAAAAAAATGAATTTAAGATTTAAAGCGCAAAAAAAATTAATCTTTTTTAGCTAATATATCTCTGTCAATCATAGTTAAGATTTCTTCATCCACTTTGGAATTGAACTTTCGGGCAAATAACTTTTGACTCTGTTTAAGAATTGGATAATCCTCTTTAGTTAAAATTCTAGGATGAGCCTCTTTAAAAACTTGGTATCTTTTGTTATCATTTACTACTCTATCTTTAAGAGGGGAATTCAGTATTATCGTCTGAAAGACTAGTTCACTAGGATTAGAGGTACGTTTGAAAAAGGATTTAAACTTTGGATTTTTCTCATTAAAGTTCACAATATAGCTAACAAAATCCTTGGGTAAGCAGCACAAACTCCATCCACCATATGCCTCTAGATTGTAAGGTAATTTTTTCCTTAATCTTGGAAGCTTAATTTTCCTGACAAAAGGATAAGTCCTCTTTGGTAGAAAAAAATAATTATAATTAATTCTATACCATCCTCCCTCAATCCAGCCTTCATATGGCAATTTCCAAAAGGTCATAAATCCAACATTTTTATTTTTTAACAATTCCTTTATCTGTTGTGTTGATTTTATTGGATAACATTCTCCAGTTAGATTTATGAAATAATTATAATTAAAATCCTCAAAATATTTCATTGCACCAAATGTTGCATCTACAATGTCAAATGATCCCCATCTGATTTTAAATTCTGAAAAAATCTTGACATTCTTAGTTGTGGATTTTTGCTCTATCTGTTCTTTCCAAAGTCTAAATTTTTGTTCCCCAATATTTTTATCAAAATGAATACAGAATTTATCATCATCATTTGCTAAAACATTGATTAGTCTGATAATGGCTTGGGGGTTTTTGTAGGCTGAAATAAAATAAGCTAAATTAGTCAATATTTAAATCACAACCGTTGCCTAAATTTGAGTCCATATTTATGCATTATGTCTAAATTGGACAATCCCAAAAGTAATTTTTTGGAGCAAACGCAAACTTACAAGATAATCATTAACACTTTAATATTTGTTTTATGGCAGTAAAAACAAAGGTTAATTTGATCTTCGTTTATTAATCTGGTGCTTCAGATCAAGAATTGGAATTAATGAACGTTCAATTGCTGAATAATAACAAGCATCAAATAATTTAGCTAAATAATAAGGCAGTATATTAAAGACATCCTTTTGCAGGGTATTCTTTTTTTGAATTGAATCAATATTAAGACTTTTTAACCAAACAAAAAAATCTCTTGAACCACAGAGGTTTTCTTCGAAATTGTTGGGAATCAAATATTGAAGATTTTTCCAAAATGAATCAATAACCAGAGGCGAGAATTTCTTACTCTCCAAAAGGCATTTCATTAATTCAAAAGTTGATTTATCAACCTCAAAGCCGTATTTGTTAGGATCTATCCCTTTTAGAACCATTGGTGCAATAGTTCTAAAGCACTTTTCACAAGCACTACAATTCAAACGATCAGGTGTTGGATCGTTGCAAACCTGAATTTGATATTCATGATTTTCTAAGTATTTTTTGATCAAATCCAATTTGGCAAACCTATGAATGTATCCATCATGTAACACACTTAAGTTAGCCCATGCGAATTTTTCATCTATCAACGGTTGGGATGCCTCAGGATGTTTATAGTAGTCATGTGTTGAGTCCGCACTTGCTGCAATAAGTAGTCGATTGAAACGACCAATTGATATAGGAGCTGGTAGACCGAGTAAAACTAATGGAAATTGCAAAGCTAGCCACAAGGTGGTTCCTCTAATGATTCTGTAGAAATCATGTGCTATTCGTGTGTTATTTAGAACAAATGAAGTATTTGCATCTATGAAATTGATATCAAATCCTTCTCTTTTGGCAAATTCAAAATATATCTTTTTTAACAATTCATTATATTTTTTATAAGCCCTATCGAGGTGGAAATTTAAGAATCCGTTCAACATTATGAGTCTTGGTTTCAAATTTAGGTTCTTTATGAGAGTATATGTGGAATCTACTCCTCCACTGAACAGCATTGCTGTTTCTTGTGAGCTAGTTTTATTTTCTACTAAATCATCAACTTTTATTTTGGCAGTAAATCTTCCTCTGGGAAACATTCGGTTGAATTCATGTTTGATTAAATTCATAGATTCAAAATACTTTTTGTCAAGTTCCTCCACATGAATATCTGTTCTAGTCAGCCATGACAAAGGTAAAATAGTTGAGATTAAAGGTATATTAAGTATGCTTTTATCAGCAGTCAATTTAGTATTATAATAAACAGATAATTCAGATGAATAGAAGTATTTTCTCAAATTTTTTGGAGCATCAACAGTACTAATAAGTTTATTTCCATTTAGTGTTGAATTAACAATTATTTGATCCATTTTGTTAATCAACCTTCTTCCTAATTAAATCGCTTGTTTAGAAAAATTATTCATATTTTTCTTGTTCTTTCCACAAAACTAATCTCATATCATTATCTGGAAATTCCACATCATCCCATTCAATCGGATCATCCTTCTTTTTGGATCTTTTTAATACAGTACCTTCAGATAATCCAACAGGTAAATTTCCTGGTTTTTCCAAGATACCATATAAATGGTAACCTCCAATTCCGTCAAGCACTGTTCCTTTTTCTAAATTTGTTTTTGCCCGAGAACCTACTTCCATGAATTTCTTTGTCTGAACCAAAATGGGTTCCTTATAATTAATAATCCTATTAATGGCATATGGTGTTTCAAAGTGACAAAGATGATAAGGCCTAAGAAAAAGATAATATGGCCCTTTCCCCATTTTGTAATAGTCCATATAAAATTGATCTTCAGGATCTTCCGAATATCCAATTAAGAAAACACTAGCTCCTGGTTTTGCGCCCAATACATAATCTACCACTCCCCCAAGTTCTCTACATTTATCTAAATTAAAAGTCTCCAACGCCTCATTAACATATTGAACTCGAGGTCCAACCATACCTGGTTCTAAAATATCCAATCCATAGGCATTTGCTACCAATGCCATTTCAATTGAGAGTTTAGTGCCATCAGTATAAGCTGTACATTGTATTGGTGAAAGACGGCGTTTTGTTGCCTCCTTAATTAAACTTTTAGGATTTGCATATCTATTCAAAAAGCCCTTGTTGTTACTAGCCATCACTAGCTCAATGTTCATAGATTTGATTTCCTCTATTTGTCTGGCTAATACACCATGTTGATCTCCGGCATCTGATGTTAAAAGTACTCCATTATCTTTTGCTTCTTTAGCTAGAAGCCTTCCAAAGACTTGATCAACCTCTGCATTCATTAAAACAACATTAATATTTTCTGAAAGAGCTCTCCTAACTAACAGAGCCGCTTCAAGAATGGTTGGCGTTGCTTCAACTAAAATGTCTGGTTTTTTATCAAGAACTTCAATAGCATTAGTTGTAACTAAAGCTCCTTTAGGTAATAGTGATTTGGTATGTTCTAAAGCGACTGGATTTATGTCGGAAACTGCTATAATCTCCATATTCTGGGATTTTTGTACAACCTGAACTATGCCTCTTCCCATAGCACCAGTACCTACAACAGCTACTTTCGTTTTTATCAAAAAGATTCGCTCCCATTATTTCACATAAAAGATCATGTATAAATCTAGCGCAATATTCAACTTAAAATAAATATAATGCTTATGATTTTTAAATTCATTACATTTCTTCAGATTCATTCTTTTTTATTAAATCTTCCAAGGAGTTGGAGCTAAAATTTTATCTGTAGCTAAAGGCCTCCACCACCACTCATTACTTAGATACCAATTCACTGTTGATTCCAATGCACCCATAAAAGAAAATTTTGGCTTCCAATTAAGTTTAGACCTAATCTTTTTCGAGTCCATGCTATATCTAGCGTCATGTCCCGGGCGATCCTCTACATATACAACCATATCATCAGTCTTTCCTAAAAGGGCAAGTATTTTTTTAACAATCTCGATCGTAGACATTTCGTTCCCGGATGATATATTGTAGATTTCATTTGATTTTCCTTTAATTAAAACACGCTCTATCGCTTCACAGTGATCTTGGACATAGATCCAATCTCTAATGTTTTTTCCTGTTCCGTAAACTGGAACTTTTAAATTTCTTAAAACGCGAACAATCGTTTTAGGTATCAGCTTATCAGGGAATTGATAAGGACCATAATTGTTTGTGCAGCGCGTTATTGATATATTAAGATCATAAGTTTTACAATAAGCCAAGACAAAAAAATCCGCAGCTGCTTTACTTGCTGAATAAGGATTAGAAGGTCTAATTCATTATATTTTTTTATAGCCTCAAGTAGGGTAAATGTTCCTACTGTGTTATTTTGAAGAAATGATGTTGGATCAACAATACTAGTATCTACATGCGTTTCAGCAGCCATATTAACAACTGCGTCTACGTGGGTAATAAGATATTTCAGCAACTTAGAATCACGTATGTCTCCTCGTATGAATGTGTATCTTTTTTCATTTTCAAGATCTTTTAGACTATTGCCATTAGTTGCTGTTCCTATTTTGTCGATATTAATGATTTCGAATTCTGGATATTTTCTGATTATATGTCTGCAAAAATTACTTCCAATAAATCCTAAGCCTCCAGTTACAAGAATTCTCATATTTTTCACCTATAAGGCAAATAATTCCAATCCCAAGGTTTGTTTATTCTTGTGTCATCTTTATCATTATTTATTGACTTAGGGATTATTAATAATTTCCAGGAACTCTTATTATTTGAAGATCTTGACCTGTAGATATTATCTCATTTATTTCTTTTGTTTTTTCATCAAATATACCTATTTTCAGAGCTCCTCTTAAGACTATGAAGTAATCATTTTGACCTCTTTTATGTCGATGCCAAGCACGTATAGTGTTTGGGTAACTAACTGAAAAATTTGCTTGTGTTGGCAAGTCTGTATTAAAAAGATTTTTCCAATCCATTCTAAAAATTTCGGTAAAAGAGCCTCTTTCATCATTAATTCTTTTTAACTTTTTAATTTTTATTCCTTCTAACATTTTTTATTACAACCCTAGAGTTTTATCGATGATCTTTCTGCAAGAATAAATTTTTTTCCTAATAAATGATAGCTGCTTGAACTGATATTAGAAAAAGGGCCGATCAAACTATTAGTTATTTTGATATTAGCATCTATTATACAGTTATCCATTATAATGGAATTTTCTATTTCTCCTTTATTTATTTTGCAATTATTCCCTATACTTGAATATGATCCTACACAAACATCTTTTTCTATTACAGTATTTTCACCAATTATTGCTGGACCTTTTATTGATGCTTTTTTCTTTATAACAGAGTTCTTGCCTATGGAAACATTTCCACGAACTGAATCTATATCTTCAACTAATCCTTCATTATTTGGTATTAAGTCCTCTAATATTAATCCATTAGCTTCCAGAAAATCATTCGGGGTTCCAGTATCCTTCCACCAGCCTTTAACTTTTTCATATTTAACATTATAACCGCTCTCTAGCATTGAATGAATTGCATCTGTAATCTCCAATTCTCCTCTCCATGATGGCTTTAATTTATTTATAAAATCAAAGATCACTGGTTTAAAGAAATATATACCTGTAACTGCAAAGTTGCTCGGAGGATCTTTTGGTTTTTCCACAAGCTGAACAAGTTTACCACTATGATTGAATTTAGCTATACCAAATTGTGAAGGATTGTTTACTTCACATAATAGCAGTAACGCATCGCTATTGGAATTTTTAAACTTTTTATATAGCTGATTAATGTCACCTTGCAACAGATTATCGCCAAGATATAAAACAAATGGATCATTATCTACGAATTTTTTGCACAAACTTACAGCTTGGGCAATACCTCTTGGTTGTTCCTGTTGGATATAATGTATTTTTACTCCAAATTTCTCTCCAGTTCCATAGTGATCTTTAACTTTTTCTGGATAGATGTTGCCTAGAATAAGGGCTATATCCAGTATACCAGCTTTCTTAAGATTCTCTAAAACATATTGTGATATTGGCTTATTGGCAATTGGAAGCAACTGTTTTGGGTAACTGTAAGTCAATGGTCTTAATTTTGTACCATACCCACCATGCAGTATGACGCCCCTCATAATATCACCTTATACAATCGAATTCAAATGGATTTAGGGTTTTTACCTCTAATGGTTTTTAAATTATGTTTGAAAATACTAGTTATAAAGAAAGAAAGCGATTCGCAAAAATTTCCATAGCTTTAATTTTAGTTTTCATAACTTTTTTTAGTAATTCTTAATATTTTTTCAATTATCAATAATGGGATATTAACTAAATAAGATATTATTCCTAATCCTGAGAACATTTTTCTTAGATTTTTAATATCCTTCTGATTAATTGCTCCAACTAAAGGGCTAAAAATAAGATATATGCAGGCAAAAAATATTGTACCCACTAATAGCAATATCCAATCAGATGCTAAAAACATATTTATAACAATAAAAGTTGCTACAGCAGCTATTAGAGAAGCAAGAAAGATTCTTCCAGAGGTTTTCATATCTGCTTTAGTTTCATAATGTTTCCATGTCCAATACACACCAATAATTGCAGCAGGTACTGCAATAATATAACCATTAAGGATTAATCCAATTATTCCAAAAAAGGGTATTAAAAGAAAACCAAATATAATTCCTAAAACTAGTCTTAACGCATTTAACTTCATTAGCATTTTTGTTTCTCCTACAGCAAATAGAAGTCTATTAACACTTAGTTGTCCGATAAGAACTATTAAGCTTGTTAAAACATATAAACTCAAGAATAGGGGTGACATAGGCCATTTATCCCCAAATATTGTTCCTATTAGCTGAGCTGATAGAATCGCAATACCGATTATTACAGGCACCAGTATTAATGATGAATATTTAACCGAAGATTCGAAAACGGTTTTTAAAAGTTTCTTATCTGTCAACGGATTAAGTTTTGAAAAAGCAGGAAACAACACAGTAAATATTGGCCATACAAAAAATTGTGTAAGAATATGGAAATTTAGTGCTATTCTATAATTACCAATTGAAGTTGTATCCACATATGAAGCCATTATAAAATAATTAATTTGAGTTGGAATTGATCCAAGAATTGTAGCTACGGATACTGGGATTCCATATTGGAGCAAAGGTTTAAGGGTATCAAAAAATTTTACTTTTTCCGGATTTTTAGCTGGTAATTTTCTGAAAATCCCAAAAAAAAGCAATATTATTGCAGTAATCATTGAAGCAATTGAACCAAGAGTATAACCTAAAACAGCTCCAAAGGCTCCGAACCCTAAAAAGACCAACAAAGAAGATATAACTCCTTGAGTTGTTGCAGAAACAATTAAAGCAATAGTACTAAATTTCATACGCTCAAAACCAATAAAAACAGAATCACAACCAACGTAGATAGCTGAGGATAAAATTGTAATAGATGCAATAGCAATCAGAAAGGCTGACTGAGGATTACTATATATTGTTGAAGCTATAAAACCAGCTGCGAGTATTGAAAGTAAAGTTAAAGCAAGACCCGTGGCAACCTCAAAAGATAATCCAGTAACAATAATATTCTTTAGGTCTCCTTCCTTTTTTGCAACTCTATATTTTGCACAATTCCTTGTTAGAGCTGTACCTACACCCCAATCCTGAAAAAGGAGCATAGTAGTGGCAGGCACTAATGCTATTGTATAAAGACCGTATTCACTTTGCAGTATATAAATTCCAATAATTATTGAACTGATAGCCAATATAACTGAAGAAATACTCTTTCCAATAAATAATTGGAAACCACCAGTTACAGAGGTTTTGCCCATCTTTACAGCTTTATCCATAAACTTTCACTTGGATTTTTAGATTGAATAAATGTTGGTCTCCTTTTTTAAAAAAACAAAAAGCTATTGATCCCGATATAACTTTTTTTATGTTAATGATTTTTTTTATATAATCACAAAAATAGAAAATACTAAGTAGTCGGAAAAATTCATATAAATTCAAATAGTTAGCCCTACTTAAAACTTAAGATAATGTAAATTTGTGTAGATGTATATCAATTCAGTAACTTGCGGCATGGCGTCCGGGAAAAATTATTCTAATGATTTTTTCAATAAGAGTTGGCGAATTATATTGCAGGTGTCTAGGACCCATATCGATGAAAGTATCAAATTCAGTTTTGCTCATTTTTATATTTTTCAGAAAGAGGCTTAAAATGTATGGCGGACAATCCTCTGGTAAATTTTCTAATTTCTTTAAAGCTTCTTTTCTTGTCATTTGACCTGCCATTATGAGTCTTGCATATCGTAGTCTGTCCAAATCTAGGTATGGAAACCTTCTATTATGAATATATTTTTGGACAGGTGAAATTATACAGTCAATATGTTCGGTTTGTTGCGGACCAGTCCAATTAAGTTCGTTTTTAATAATTTTAAGAATATGATCATAATTCCAATCAACATACTCAGCAAGATTGAACCAAGCATAAGTAATAGGATTTTTTCTTCCTGAGATACGGAAAAGAATATGCCCAATTTTTCTTCTAAGGCTTAAATCGGATAAGAATCTTTTACTTTCATCCAAGATTCTTTCATTTTTGAGGACAGCTCGTACATGTGGCAAACGACCATGTTCAGCCATCTCCCTTGAAAGAGGTAATTCCGTCTTAAGTGAAGTGCCCTGAATTACCAATGGAATATCATACATTTCGGCAATATTGTAAATTCCTACCTGTATTGCTCGCATACATACTGAACAATGGTAACCTGTTTTTCGGATGAAAAAAGCATAAAGACGATTCATGAGTTCAGGATTGAAACGATAATAGATATGTTCAACTCCAAGCTTTCTGCAAGTCTTGTTTATATTGTTACGGGCAAACTCCGAAAGATATCCATTATCGAGAGTGAAGGCTAAACAATTAAGGTCTAATTCTTTCTTAGCTACATACATAACAAAACTACTATCTTTGCCGCCTGAATAAGGAATAAGAGCATCAAATTCCTTGTTTTTATTTTTTATTTTTTTGCAGATTTTATCCAAAATTTTCCTCTGTTCAAAAAGCTTATCTTTCCATCCACTTGTCCATATATCATATTCTCTGCAGATTGAACAAACTCCTTGTTTATCAAAAGTTAATCTTGGAAATGAATTATTTAGTACGCAACGTGAACACATCTGCAAGTCATTATTCAATAAAGTCTTTTGCAACAAATTGCTACCCTCAAGACTCTTTTATCTTGATAATTCAGAAATAAATTATAAGTGAAATTTCAATTAAGAAATATATCAAAATCAGAGTATAGAATTTGAAATATGTTATTAAAGACATTTTTCTAAGAAAACCATTCATTGCTATAAATGTTAATCTTAATTTCTTTGAATTACTCATAGATTAGCTGTTTTTTTGTTTTAACATTTTTTGTAGGAAAACAACTTACAAACACATATGACCATTATGGAGAATATAAAATTTAAGCTGTTTTACTTTTGATTGCCTGATATTCTCTGATTATTGCTATCGTGGCAAATAATAATGTAAATACAAGCAAGCTTAAGACTATTATGTTTAAATTTAAACCTACTGGGGAATAATACAAAATTAAACCAATTATTGAAGAAAATGCAATACTTAATCCAACACTAATAGCAACACGCTGTATTGAATCAATCCTACCTAATAGAGATCTAGCATTTACATCATTTTTAACAAATACTCTTTGGAATGCATAACCTGGTAAGAACAAAACTAATAGTATACCCAAAAAATTTCTTGCAAAGATCCATGGATATAGATCTTCAGGTATTATAAAAACCGAGATTGTTGATAGTAAACTTGCAGAAATGATTGTCCAATACCAAATAGATCCACTACTTGTCAAATAATTGAAAAAGCTCCACGATTTAATATCATTATCGAATTTTATTATGCCTTTGGTTTTAAGTCTTAAAACAGAATTAACGATTTCTTCCTCTTTATAATCATGATTATAATTCACTATTTCAATAAGCTGTTTTATGGATTGGGGATTTTTTTCATTTATCACTCTAAGTATTATCTTGGTTAAATCATCAGCTTTAAAATATGAACTCAAGGAAAGCCACTTAAATTAGCAAATGTTATATTACTATATATAAAAATAATGGAAGACAGATAAAGAGGTTATATACTAAAAAAGGTTTAATCTCGTGGAATTTTTAATTTTCTAAAATATTTTATTTGATAATATTTGAATTTCTGAAGAATAAATTTTTTTGCACAACTACTAAAAGCATCAACTATCATAAGCTTAAAATCGTTATGAGTCTGATTTGGGTTTGATGAATATATAATTACCTAGATATTTCTCATGATTTTGGCATACATTAATCCCCTCAAGCTAATAGTACCTTTTGATTTTAAATATTAGCTTCCTAATTTCTCTATATGCCTTAAATCATTTTGGTTTCTCATTTAATCTCTCTATTCTATTTTCTTTTTTCTCTATTTCTTAATAATGTCATCCAGATTAAAATTATTAAAAGAGCAACTATAACCATAGCAATTATAAATAATTGTATTTCTGGCAAAATAGAATTTTTTGGTGTGGAAGTAGGAGTGGGCGTAGGCGTAGGCGTAGGCGTAGGAGTAGGCGTGGGCGTAGGAGTAGCTGTAGGCGTAGGAGTAGGCGTGGGCGTAGGAGTAGGCGTGGGCGTAGGAGTAGGCGTCGCCTCAACAAATGTAGCAGTAATATTTTTATCAGCATCCATAGTGACCGTGATTTGACCAGCAGTATCATTAACTGCACCGCTCCAAGCACTAAACGTCCAACCAGAAAGTTGCCGAAACCACAACTTCACTTCCGCTAGCACAATAGTAAGAACCAGCAACAGGATTAGTAGTACCACTACCCACAACTTCAATAGTCAACCAATATGCATCGACATAACCTTTTCCTTCTAGACCATTTTCGTAATGATTTTGAATCTCAGTTGTGTTTAAAGCTTTATTATGTAATGCAACCTCATCCAGCAAGCCATCATAAAAATAGCTTGGAGTTCCATGAAATACCATGTAACCTATACCCAAAGAGGTGTCGGCTTCGAATCCTTGTTGATAGTCATATATCTTAGAAGCAACCATCACACCATCCACATAGATCATGCTCATATTATTTGTTGCATCTCTTACAGCAGCTATGTGATGCCATTCATCATCATTTAATGCGATCACTCCCGTTAAAGAAACATTACCCCCACCTGTATCTTGCATGAACCAATTCACATATCCATTTGTTCTGGAACCTAACCACCAGTGAGAACCATCGATTTCATCCCTTCCGATCATCACTCTATTGTAATCACTAACGTTGCTGAACTTTGCCCAAAGCTCTATTGTAAAACTATCAGTACTATTCCAATCCAAAGATGGATCATCCGCAACATCAATAAAATCATCCACACCATCAAAATCTTGGGCTCCGTTAACTATACCAGTCGCTGGAGTTGGTACACCAGGCGCAGTTGAAGTTCCATTATTATTGCCTATTACATCTAGGTAAGTCATTCCACTTGTTTCATCCATTCTCCAGTAGGAAAACATATTCTCTGGAAAAGGACTTGGAGGCGGTTGAGCAGTAACTTGGAATACAAAGAATAAACTACTAAAGATAGCTAAAATAAAGATTATACTTAGCAATTTTCTAGCATTTAAATTAGACATAGTTTTCAATACCTTTTTGTCATTATTTGATGCAAGTACAACTTTTAATAAATTAAGCTTTATGTATTTAAAATAACAAAAATGAGAAAACCCTAACATTTATTCATTCAAGAACCATAAATTTTCTTTTATATCAACTAAACTTCAACAATTATCCATTATTTTTATACTTTTTCAAGTTGGATCTTAGAGTTTTTCCAATTGATTGACGAGTCGATCTATCAAGCATATAATAGTAGATCCTATCAAATAATATAGCCAAAGGATAAGGAAGCAGATAATATAAATCTCTTTGTAAGCTTTCTTTCTTTTGAATAGTTTCAATATTTAAATTTCTTAGCCAAATAAAAAAATTTTTTGAGTCAAACATATTTGTTTCGATTTCGCGGGGGATTAATGTTTGCAATACCTTCCAGAATAACTCTATGCGTAGAGCATTTTGTTTCTTTTTTTCTATAAGGTATCTCATTGATTCAAATGTTGATCTTTTTACATCGAAGCCATATTTATTGGGATCAATTGCTTCCAGGACTAGTGAAGCAATAGTCCTAAAACACTTTTCACAAGCACTACAATTTAACTTATCCAATGGTGGATCATTACATACCCTAAGACTATATTCATGTTCTTTCAAGTATCTGTTAATCAAATTCGTTTTGCTGAACCTCTTAATATACCCATCATGTGTTACTTTTAGATCAGCCCAAGCAAATTTTTCGTCGATTTTTGGTTGGGATGAATAAGGATAATTGGTTAATTCATGTGTGGGGTCAACACTAGCTGCAATCAGCAATTCATTGAATCTGCCAATCGAAAGAGGAGCAGCGAGACCAAGTAAGACTAGGGGAATTTCTAGAGCTCGCCATAGATCAATTTTTCTAAGGATTCTGTGAAAGTCATGAGTTACTCTGGTACGTTTGAGTATGCTGATAATGTTTGTATCAATAAAATTGATTTTAAGTCCTTCTCTTCTAGCGAAATCAGAATAAGTTTTTCTCACAAATTCGTTATGGTTCCCATATGATGGATTCAATTGGTATCGGACAACTCCAAAGTACATTATGAGTCTAGGTTTTAGATCGATATGCCTTATCAAAGAATATGTGGAGTCAACGCCTCCACTAAAGAGAAGAGCTTTCTTCTGTGATTTGGTCTTATTTTCAATCAAATCATCAACAAAAATTTTTGTTGTAAATCTGCCTCTAGGAAACATGCGGTTGAACTCATGCTTAACTGATTTCACAGAGTCATAATACTTCTTGTCAAGCCTTTTCACTTTAACGTCTGTCCTAGTTAAGAAGGCCAAAGGCAATATGGCAGAGACTAAAGGTATGTTTAGGATGCTAGTATCAACCTTTATAGGTTCATCGTAAGATGCAAAAAATTTTAAGGAGTTAAAGTACTTCTTCAAACTCTTCGGTACAATAATTGTACTAGTTAGTATATTATCTTTTAATGCTGTATTAACAAAAATTTTATCAAACTTCAATATTTCACAAAATCCTTTTTTATAAGCAGATTTTTCTATTTATCCGTTAATTTGATTGTAATTTCCTAATCCGTGTTGCTTAATTTCATTAATTTGCTATATTCATAAAGAAATTAACTACCGATCAATTCTTCTAACAGAATCTCTTTGGGTTCATTATTAATCCAAATTCGTTTCCAGATTGAGTAGTTCAAAATATTCCATAAAGTCCAGAATTCAGGGCCCCAATCTGTTGGTTGAACCTTGCGGATTTGTTTTTCATCAATAATTTTTGATGCTACAGAAATTAATGGGTCAAAGACTTTTTTTCTTATTAAAGCAAGATTTGTTAATGGATTAAGACCGAGTTTTTTCCGATGAATAATGAAACTTGGGATTCCAGAGTAACTTGCTACTTCCTTCAAAACATGTTTATAACTTTCATATTTGATGTTTTCTGGTAATGAAAAGAAGTAATTAACTAAATTAGAATCATTAAAAGGATAATAGATAATTTTTTTTTGGCTTTCACCAAGTTTTGACCAAACAGACATTGTTACGGTTCTACCACCTAAAAAATCGTAGATTGCTAGAATGTCGTATAAAGATCTTTCTCCAAATTGGTTAATTAAACCCAGAGGATTATTGATTATTTTGCTTTGCGATATACCAAAGTAATCCATTGTCCATTCAAAACTTCCAACCGGATCTTCTGACCAAATAACATTGTTTGGTTCTTCAATTGGATAATTAATTTTTTGATAAAAATTAGCAGCCCATTTTGCAGTGCGCCACTTTGACAAAATCGGAATTTTTCCCATTAACTTAGGAACCTCGAATTTTAATGGTTTTTTTATGAAATTGTATATTAAGAAATTCGTTCGATTGCAGCTCAATTCAGCGCCTACACCATTTAATACAATATTCTTGTTGTTTGGAATTCCATCTTTAAATAGTAAATACAGTAGAATAGATTGCAGATTCGGTAGTGGTTGTTCAGCGATTAATATTGCCTCAACTATCTTTTGCGGATATTCTGATATCATTACCTCTTGATAGTTATGATTTGTGCCAAAATAATCCGCTGCAGATTGCGCGTAATCTTTTTCAAAGTTCTCAAATGAGTAGCCTGTTGAGTATGTTGATTTAATATTAAAACTTAGATTCTGACATATTCTAAGTAACAAAGACGAATCTATACCTCCGCTAAGCAGCAAAGCAAGATGATTCTTGCATTTTTTTAATGGTTGAATAGAGTTAGAAAGTAACCTTAAAATTTCCTCGCTATAATTATCAACTTGACTAGGAAGTAGTCTTGGGCTTGGGGGATTGAAATCATTTATTATTTTAATAATAATTTTATCTTTTTTCAAGTTTATACGTAAGTGGCTTCCAGCATTTATTTGGTATATGTTTTTGTAATATGTTTGCGGAGGCATAATGAAGCGGAAAACGAAAAATTCCGGAATAAGAGCATTGTTCTCATCTATTTTTATTCCGGCTTCTCTAAGCATTGAGATATGGGTAGAACAATAAAAATCTCCTTTTGAATCAAGATGATAATAGATAGATCTACCTGAAATTAAAGGTTTATAGATTTCTAATATACTATTTTTATTGTCATATTTAGCTCCAGTCAAGACCAGTTCTTTACTGTTGCAACAAGAGATAAGAGGCGATTCAATAACTGATGTACTATCTTCTTCTGAAAAAATCTTGGATAAGAAATTATCAGTAACTATTGTTAACTTTCGTTTGTAAGATCTAAAGCTAGATAGACTAGATTTAGTAATACTTAATAGAAACATATTTTGATCGCCTAAATAAATCCAGATTTCTTTCAAAAAAAGTAAAGACAAATTAATTAAAGGTTCGATTTCTCTTTGCATACTAAGTACTATAACATGTGTTATTCTACTATAAGGGAAAAATTTTGTTTATACAGATGGAAATAATGATATCTTGTTTATTATAAATTTCAAGAATTGAAAACCCTTAAGAAATGATACTTAAGAACAAATTATCTGTGGAAAATTCTCAATAAGCTTTGTTCAACCATTTTTCTTGTGTTGAGTTATATTGTTTAATAATCGCCACTGTAAAGGGAGGAACATCGTGAGTAACCACTGAGTTAGCCCCTACAACAGAATTTTTACCTACCATTACCCCAGACATAATGATTGAGCCTTGACCAATCCAACTTCCATCACAGATGAATATATTTCCTCTGGATGCATCACCTTGATCTTTGATTGGTATCATCACATTCTTATATTCATGTTCAACTGTGGATATCAAAACATTATCAGCTATCATCACTTTTTTGCCAATATTAATAATTCCTTTGGTTCCTGAAATGTGCGTATTTGGACCTATATAAGTATCTTCGCCTATCAAAAGCCTACAATCTTCTAAAACTCGCAAAACTAAACCAGCATGTATCATGACGTTTTTAGATAGATGAATGTTATTTATGTTGGAAATGGACACTACAAGAGGTCTTAATATGGTAGAATCTTTAAATCTGAGTTTCAATCTAATAGCATTAGTCTTACCATAAGTAAGCAATAGTATCTTAATAATTTCAAACATAAAAGCGGTATTAGAAAAGAGTTTCAAACTTTTTTCTTCCAT
>WOR8_10003073_pt1 | contig 16339 bp, 10 predicted proteins | sample DeeMarSeWOR38_10_FD_19890 | JGI IMG/M metagenome (IMG submission 19890) | reverse complement strand
CGACCACATGCTACGACAGGGATTCTCCGAAAACACTATCAAAGCATTTCTGGCCGATTTGCGACTGCTCGGCAAACACAGCGGTCTCAACGTTCCCATTAACGAGTTTGGCACTCGCGAGCTGAACGACTTTCTAACCTGGATGCTCCACTACCGCGGCGTCGCATGTAGTCCCAAAACATATGCACGGCGTGTGACGACACTCAAAGTCTTTTTTGGCTGGCTACACGAGGCGCGCATGCTGCCCCAAGACCCAGCAGCTGCCATTCTCCACAACCGGGTCGTCACCCCTATGCCACACATCCTTCACGACGACCAAGTGGATCAACTCCTGTCCTCGGCCCGGGACTTGATGCTGGGTGAACAGTCCGACCCGCGCCCCTACCTGCTGGTCAGCCTACTGTTGAAAACTGGCATCAAAAAAGGTGAGTGTGTGGGCATCGCCCTCAACGACATAGATCGTTCAAATCCAACAGCGCCTGTGCTCTATATTCGGTACAAGAACCCCCGTATGCATCACAAGGAGCGCAAGTTGGCTCTGTCGCCTGAGCTAATGCCTACCCTGGATCGTTACCTGGAAACCTATCAGCCCCACCGGAATCTGTTCGAATGCACCGCCCGCAACCTTGAATACGTTCTACGCGATACAGCCCAGTTCGCTGGTTTGAAGGACGGCGTTTCCTTTGAGATGCTACGTTGGACCTGCGCAGTGCGAGATTTTCGAGGCGGAATGGACGCAGAGCGTCTGCGCAAGAAACTGGGACTGTCCAAGATCAGTTGGTACGAGACAGAAGAGAAGCTCAGGAAGCTGGCTGAGCCGGCGCTTTAGGCCACGTGGAAGCCACCAATCTGCCAGCACCCATCGAATCACTGGGCTACCGGCAGGACGATACGGAATATTGCCTGATAGGCCTCATGTATGCCCAAGTAGCCTCCATTCCAGCCGCCGACAGCGTAGATTTGAGTATCTGATGCTGCCACACCTAGGTTTCGCCACTCGCCCAGTACTGGGGACTCAAAAGCAGTCCAGGCATTACTCGCGGTGTCATAACGCTCGTTCGTGACCAGATAGCTTTCCCAGCCACCGCCGATGGCGTACAGCTGGTTATTGATCACCGCCAAGCCCAGCCCGCCACGGCCCATACTCATCGATGCCCGCTCGGACCAGGTGTCGTCCGCAACATCATATGCATAAGTCTCGGCATACTCACGAACACCATCGTAGCCACCTACTACATAAATCACACCCTCGATCGTACCAGCAGCCGCGAAGCCTCTGGCTGAGGGCATCGGCCCCAATTCTGTCCAGGCATCGGTGCTCGTATCGTAGGCAAACACGTAGTCAACGAAGGCTTGGCCGTCCCAGCCACCGAAGAGATAGATAACCTCGTCAGCGGTCGCCAGAGTATAGGCGCACAAAGGAACGGGCAGCGAGGCAACGTGGGTCCACGTATCGTCGGATGGGTCATAGACCTCCACCCGGTCAGTTACATCAGCCGCACCGATGCAGCCACCCGGCACGTAGATGCGGCCATCCACCACAGCCGCTGCGATGTTAGAAACCGGCGTAGGTTTGGGCGAACCAGAGGACCAGGTGCCCGATTCGATCGAGTAGATCTCTACCAAATCAGTGACACCGGTTTCTTGGTCACCGCCAATCGCGAACAACCGGCCATCGTGGGCCGTCAGTGCCAGGCGAGTCCGAGGTGTGGGTAAGTCAGCCAATTGCGACCAGCGTGACGTCGCGGAACGAGGCGATGCTGAACTGGCTACCGGGCGGTCGGAGATAGGACTGGCAGCTGCATCGACACGCCCTTCTCGCTGAAGTAGGGGCAAGGAGAGGAGAGCCAATCCCAAGGATAAGACAACCACCACATACAGCCGCTGCCACCAGGCCAGGGGTTCAAGATCAGGTGCTGTCCCAGCCTCGTTGGACGGTTCAGCTAAGACGGTTTCCAAATCGCTGACCACCACCCATCCCTCTCGGATGGCGTAGAGCGTGGCCTCGGTACGGGATTGAACGGCTAACTTTTCGAAGATATTACGCAGGTGAACCTTGACGGTATTGACGCTGATAACCAGGTCGCGCGCGATCTCTTGGTTACTCGCCCCCGTAGCCACTAGGCGCAAGACCTCGATCTCACGGTCGCTGATTGGCACTTCGGCGTGCGACATTTAAAGAAATCTCCACCTATGATATGCCATCGCTGCGGCACTACCATTATGGCATGTAACCGCCCCGTTGGCAATAGGAATCACATCTCATGTCCAACATAGCCAATGCCCCATCAAAGTGGTTTTGACAAACTGTGTAGAGCCCCCTTGTGCAGCAACTCTGGTATATACCAGAGGGGACCTGCCCCTCACAGGGACATGCGGGCAAAATCATCGTGAAGGGGTACTAGCAAGTTCGTATCGTTATCACTTGGAGGTGCCTTATGATCTTGTGGCGAGAAGAACTTGAGCAGCAAGAAGCAGAACGACTGGCTCCCTACGCAATGAAAAGCTGCGACTCGCGTGGACGAGAATTTCCAGAAGACGAGCATGGCTATCGAACAAGCTACCAGCGCGACCGCGACCGCATCATTCATACTACGGCCTTCAGGCGCCTGGAGTACAAGACCCAGGTGTTTATCATCACCGAAGGCGACTACTACCGCACCCGCCTCACACATACCATTGAGGTCGCCCAGATTGGTCGGACTATCGCTCGCGCCCTACGAGCCAATGAAGACCTGACCGAAGCCATCTGCCTGGCCCACGACCTGGGCCACGGGCCCTTTGGTCACAGCGGTGAAGAGACTCTTAATCAATTAATGGCAGATCATGGTGGTTTTGATCATAACCATCAGAGTTTGCGCATCGTAGAGCTGTTGGAGCGCCGCTTTCCTGATTTCTATGGATTGAACCTGTCTTGGGAAGTACGTGAGGGGATTATGAAGCACGAATCCGAATACGACCGCGGACTGGCTCTTGCCTTTGATCCCGATAGGCAAGGTACACTCGAATGTCAGATCGTGAACGCTGCCGATGAAATTGCCTACAGTACAGCGGACCTGGATGACGGGCTGCGATCAGGCATGATCATCCCTGACCAGTTGAGCGACCTAACTCTCTGGCGAAACGTAATCGAGGAACTCAACATTGATCTCAGCCGCGGTTTCACCGAGATGGACCGCCACCGAGTCATCCGGCGCCTGGTCGGCAAAGAGGTAACCGATCTGGTGCATGCAACCAACGACGTGCTTCAATCCGGCAAGATCCAATCAGTAGATGAAGTCCGGAGTTTGTCATCCAATATAGTGACACACTCCGAAGCAATGCAGGCCAAGAACCGCGAACTTAAGGACTTCCTCTACAACAATCTCTACCGGCACTGGCGTGTGTTGCGCATGGCCAGCAAAGCCAACCGTTTTCTCACCCAGCTGTTTCAGCTTTATCTGGAAGAACCGAGGCTTCTCCCCGGGCAGACCCAAGCTCGCCTGGGAGACGAAACCCTACATCGAATTGTCTGCGACTACATCGCGGGCATGACTGACCGCTACGCCCTACAAGAATACCAGAAGTTGTTCGATCCTATGGAAAGCGTGTAACCCCGTTGCCCTCACGCCAGATCGCTGTCTTCGTCCATCGCGGGCCTCGGTTGGGCGGTCAACGCTACCTTCAGGCTCTTGAAGTAGCCAAAAGAAGGTGTACCCTCGCCGTACTCCATCTCGACAATCTGGGCCTTCACAGTCAGGGCAGGAGTTTCCAAGATGAAAGTCCCGCCTGGCGCAGCCAAAATAGGCTCTCCCCGCGATGAGAGCTTATTTCGCAAGGCCTCATTGCTGTTGGCGAAATCACTCATCAAGACCTTCGTGACGGTCCGTGTGTTCGGCTTGTCAAAGAGCCATACCTCAAATGCTGCCACTCGTCGAGGCGTACCCTCATCCAGTGCCTCTGAAATGCCCATACCACACTCGCCCAACCACTCATTATCCTCAGTCTCAATTGCAAACGACTCGTCAAAGTTGTCCATGCCCAGCACGTAGCTGCTCGTCTTTTGGAGCAAAGGTGGCGGCCCTGTGCCTGTCCACGCAGGCTCAGCTTCTACCGCGGCCACCTGCTCACGACTTCGGCGCTGTCTTAGCAAAACCAAGCCAAGCACCAACAATCCACCAAGCAATAGCAAGAATCCACATAGTCCCAGTATCCGCAAATTCAAAACACCCGGAATTTGAGCCTGAGCCCCGGGCGCCGATGCAGTGGGAACATCGGTCGGAGTTGGGGCGGCAACCCCGCTCGTTATCTGGTTGACAACCTGTGGATCCCAACCTTCCACACGCTGCAGCTCAGTGGCCAGGGCGACAACCTGGTCCGCCTCTTGAGTCTTACCCTGGGCCTGGTAATCGGTATAGAGTTTAGACAGTTCACTCACCTTTTCTTCGACGGTCCAGCTACTGAGCCTCTGCTGGGCTACATCCAGTTGCTTGGTCAGGGTATACGAATCGACCACGGCAGCGACGTACTGTTGCTTCTCGTCATCAACCAGTTGGTAAGTGTAGGCCTGCTCGTACTCGACCGGCCACAGCACCCAACCGATCAGCAAGCCGATGAGGACTCCCACAATGAGTCCAATCACGATGCCCACCAAAAACCGCCCCACTAACTGAGTGTTACTTGATTCGCTCATAGGTCAGGCTCCTCACTTAAAGACTGCATGGACGCCAACACTACTTGACATATTTTACCATAAAATGGACTTTTGCACAAGTCTTTTGTCCACAAATTTACCATAAATAATCATCCAAACGTGTTCAAGAGCAGAGGGCAGATAGAATCAGGTCGCTATGAACCTGATTCTATCTGCCCTCTCCTTGATTGCAGGCACCCTTTTCACGCAACCAACTTGGATCTATTTAGGCCCACCTGCAGCTGAAACAAGCCAAGATCACCGCTGTGAAACGCCACTAGCGATCAAGTACTGGCACCTTCGCAGCGCCGGTTAGCACCTCGACCGTGTCTTCGCGCACCACGACCATATCCTCGATGCGAACGCCCCCCCAATCGGGTAAATAAATGCCAGGCTCTATAGTAAGCACCGCACCTGGCGGAATTTTGTCAGAATACGCCAAGCTGAACCTGGGATCTTCGTGAATGGCCAGCCCTACTCCATGCCCTAAACCGTGACCGAAGTAATCCCCATAGCCGGCCTCGGCAATAACTTCACGCGCTAACTTGTCGCCATCCACCCCGGTGATCCCAGCCTGCACCCCAGCTTCCACCCGCTCCTGAGCCCGGAGAACTAGCTCCCAGACCTCCAGATATTGATCGTCTTCCGGTTCACCCAGGCACACACTACGTGTCACGTCAGAGCAATATCCATCTACCACGCAGCCCAGGTCCATTACCACCGGCTCGCCAGCCTGGATTACCCGATCAGTAGGGCGGAGATGCGGCAAGGCGCCGTTCGGACCAGAAGCCACGATTATCTCAAAGGCCACCCCTGCGGCGTCGCGTGTTCGCATGAAGCTCTCTAACTCCCACGCTACGTGCCGCTCGGTCATTCCAGGCTGCATCCAATCGTAAATGTGAGCCAGTGCCTCATCAGCCAGTGCTACAGCACGCCGGATGGCATTAAGCTCACTCTCATCCTTGGCCATACGCATATCTTCGACCAAACGTGTCGTGTTGACCAGCTGCAAATGCCCTTTTAGCGCCCGCTCCCACCTGTGCAACTGATCCACTGACACGTTGCCAGCCTCAAAGCCCACCGACCGCCCCCCCAATCCCAGGCTGCGCAACACATCGAGCATCCTGCCCTCAAAGTCATAGCCAACCTGGAGCAACTCCCAGCCAGGACATTGGCCCTGCACCTGCCTATAGTAACGAAAGTCGGTAGCGATTGCTTGCCGCTCGGGAGTGATGATCAGCACCCCGGCCGAGCCAGTGAAACCCGATAGATAGCGCCGATTCTCTGGTTGAGTAATCAGCACGCCATCCAGATTATTCTCGGCCATGGCTTTGCGCAAGCGTGCCAGCCTCATCTTGACACGACCTCCGCCCTTTCCGAAGTTTCGGATTTCCCCGTGTCTCGCGAGGACATCTCCCTACGCTGGGACTCCGCATCCTGGTACGAAGGTTCATCACCTTCGTGCGACAGCTTGTCCACTGCCACTTGCTCCTCGCACTTGGTACATTGTGCCCACTTCTTATTCTTCAAAACCAACAAGCCACCACAGACCGGACAGGGCTGCGACACCGGCCTCTTCCAACTAACAAAATTACACGCAGGATAGTTGGAGCAGCCATAGAAGGCACGGTTTTTACGAGTCCGCTTCTCAACTAGGTCACCGCCACACTCGGGACACAGCACGCCAATCTTCTCTAAGTAAGGTTTGGTATTGCGACACTCCGGAAAGTTGGAGCAGCCAATGAACTTGCCGTAGCGCCCCCATTTGATAACCATGTCATGACCACACTTGTCACACTTTTCACCTGTTGCCTGGTCGGCCACGACCACCTTTTCCATCGTCTTTTCGGCCAGCTCGACCGCGCGCTCAAAGGGCTCATAGAACTCGTACAGCACTGGGACCCATTCCCGCTCGCCGCGGGCGATCAGGTCCAGGTCCTCCTCCATACTGGCAGTAAAACCCACATCCACAATATCGGCGAAATATTCAATGAGCAAATCATTCACTACAAAACCCAGTTCGGTGGGATGCAATCGTCGATCTTGTCGCTCTACATAGCCCCGATCCTGAATGGTCGAGATAATCGGTGCGTAGGTACTCGGTCTGCCAATACCGTTCTCTTCCAGAGCCCGCACCAACGTCGCCTCCGTGTAACGAGGCGGTGGCTGGGTAAAGTGTTGCTCCGGCATCAGTCTCACCAAGTCTACAATCTCGCCCGCTTCCAGATCGGGCAAAATCTCAGCCGATTCCTCTTCAGTCGTGGCGTCTTCATCGCGAGTCTCCTCGTAGACAGCCAAGAAACCTGGGAATTTCACCCGAGATCCACTGGCACGGAAGAGGTATTTCGGCTGACGGCTGATGGTTGAAATAAGCTCGGCACCTAGTAACTGCGTATCGGAGAACTGCCACTCGCTATCAGCGATCACATCCACCGCTACCGTATCGTAGATCGCAGACGCCATCTGGCTGGCGACGAAGCGTCGCCAAATCAGAGCATATAGCCGAAATTGATCACGAGTAAGAAATGGCTTAACCCTACTCGGCTCGCGCAAAACGCTGGTTGGCCTGATGGCCTCGTGCGCCTCCTGGGCGCCTTTGGCCTTGGTTCTGTATCGCGGAGGCTTAGGAGGCAGATAGCCCTGGCCATAGCGTCGGGCAATATAGTCACGGGCCTCCGTCTGCGCAACCTCGGCCACGTAAGTGCTGTCAGTGCGCATATAGGTAATGAGACCCACAGTCCCCTGCCCATCCAGCTCTATGCCTTCATAAAGCTGCTGTGCGACACGCATAGTCCGCCTGGCCGTGAAACCAAGCCGCCGTGAGGCCTCTTGCTGCATAGTGCTAGTAATAAAAGGCGCCGCGGGCTTTCGCTTCCGTTCGCCCCGACGAACGTCGGTCACCACATAGGTAGATCGTTCCAGTTCTTCGACGATAAGGTGAGTATCTTGCTCGTTCTTCAGATCCACCTTTTCGCCTCGCATCTTGATGAGCTTGGCAACGAATGACGGGCGAGCAGGAGCACGCTTGGCCAGCTCAGCTTCAATAGACCAATATTCCTCCGGCACAAAAGCCATAATCTCCCGTTCTCGTTCCACAATCAGACGCAACGCAACACTCTGTACCCGACCAGCAGAGGTGCGGCCGCGCACGTTTTCCCAGAGGAGTGGGCTGATCTTATAACCTACCAACCGATCCAGGATCCGGCGAGCCTGCTGAGCATTCACCCGGTTCATATCCAGGTCGCGCGGGTGGGCGAAGGCGTCAGCAACAGCATCCTTAGTAATCTCATGGAAAACAACCCGCCTTGCCTGACCTTCTTCAATGCCTGTGGACTCAATCAAATGCCACGCGATAGCTTCTCCCTCTCGGTCGGGGTCGGTGGCCAGGTATACCTCAGAAGCGTTCCTGACAGCCGCCGTCAGCTCCTTGACAACTGGCCGTTTTTCTTTGGGCACTCGATACTTGGGCGCGAAGTCGTTCTCTACGTCAACAGACAGCTGCGAGCGTAGCAGATCTCGCACGTGCCCCACCGAGGCCCTGACTACGTAGTCCCGGCCAAGAAACTTGCCCACCGTCCGGGCCTGGGCCGGCGATTCGACGATTACCAGCCGATCTTTTCGATTCGCCTTAGCATTATTACCCTTAGCTTTCTTACTTTTAGCTTTCTTAGTCCTTACTTTAACCTCAGGCTTAGGCAATCCCTCGTGGGCTGGAGTAGCCCCCATCCTAAACACCGTTGTCCCGCACACCGGGCACGTGCCACGCGTGCCAGGCGTGCCACTGGTGGTGTAGACCGCCTCGGCAGCTTGCATTTCGCGCTTCTCACGACATTTCACACAATAGGCCACAACAGGTTCATCAGTCATTCTTAGCTCCATACTCCCTAGATGTAATCTCTATCAAGCTCGCAACCATCGACTTTGACTCACAGATATTCGGTCCTGCCATCCTTTTGCAGTTGCTCAACAATCAGTTTCACGTTCTGCGCCTGGTCACGGGCACATATAAGCATCGCATCGTCGGTGTCAATAATGATCACGTCTTCCAGACCAACCGTGGCGATGAGTTTCTTACTTCCCCGAATGAAAGATGAGCTTGTATCCACGCCGACGTGAGAGGAGCCAACCACGACGTTGCCATGCTCATCGGATTGATGTAACTCATAGATGGCCGCCCAATCACCAATGTCGGTCCAGCCAATTTCGACCGGCATAACGACCACATTCTCAGCCCCCTCCATTATGCCATAATCTATGGTCTCCTTGCGAACCTGGGGCCAGACCTGGCACAGAACCTCTGTTTGCCGAACCGTATCTAGAACCGTTTCAATCTCCTGCAATTGAGCATAAACATCCGGCATCTGACGGGCAAACTCGCCCATAATGCGATCAATCCGCCAGATGAACATACCACTGTTCCAACTGTAAAGACCACTCGCTAGGAACTCAGCGGCGCGGGCGGCATCTGGCTTTTCCACAAAGCGCTCCACCACGTATACGTCGAAGCCATCCACTTGCCTCACTCGCTCGCGGCGGCGAATGTAACCGAAGCCAGTAGAGGGGAAGCTTGGTTTGATGCCTAACGTGACAATATGCCCCTCCTCGGCCACCTGGGATGCCGCTGCCAGCGCCCGACAGAACTGATCCACGTCCCGAATGTAATGGTCGGCCGTCAGGACAGCCATCACTGCCTCTGGATCTCGATGCCCGAGGTGTACCGCAGCCAAGCCGATTGCCCCTGCGGTCCCACGGGCCATCGGCTCTACGATGAAGTTCTCGCGCGGGATATCCGGTACCTGCGCTTCCAACGCATCCACGTATTCCCGGGCGGTTACCACCATGATCCGTTCCGGCGACAGGATGGCATTCAGGCGGTCCACCGCGTGTTGGAACATCGTGCGGTTGCCTACCAGCTCGATAGCCTGCTTGGGCTGAGTCTGCCGGCTAACCGGCCACAGCCGCGTACCAGTTCCACCAGCCATAATGAGTGCGTAGAAGTTGCTGCTCACCGTTGAGTCCTCTCTTTGTTTATTCTGAGGTGGTAAATCGGTCACTCGACAACATAGGGCACACCAGATTCACGAGCGATGACATAATTCATCCCTCCCACCTGGCGAACTTTGCCCTTCAATTCCATCAACGTCAAGGTGCTAGCCACCTCGTTCACGGGTAAGCCAGCGGCGCGCCCCAGTTCGTCCACATGGGTCGGGTTCGAGGACAAATGCCTTAGCAGCACGGCCTCTGCCTCATTGTCTGGGATAATCTCACGTGCTTCAGACTGCTCCGCGACCATCATCAGGTTCAACTCTTCCAGGACGTCACCAATAGTAGTGACTAGTTTGGCTCCTTGCTGAATGAGTTGGTTGGGGCCAGCCGAACTTGGACTCAGAATATTACCCGGAATCGCAAATATGTCACGTCCCTGCTCAGCTGCGTAATCTGCACTAATCATAGCCCCGCTCCGCTTGGATCCTTCGACCACCAGCACTCCCAGGCTTAGGCCACTAATGATGCGATTCCGACGGGGGAAGTTGCCACCTTCGGGCCGAGTACCCAGAGGATATTCGCTGACCAACGCTCCGCTCTCAACGATGCGCTGGGCTAACTGCCGATTCTGAGCTGGGTAGATGATATCAACCCCACTGCCTAGTACCGCAATCGTGCGCCCTCCTGCATCGAGGGCCAATTGGTGAGCGTGCGTATCGATCCCACGCGCCAGGCCACTGACAATGGTAACACCACCAGCTGCCAATCCGCTTACCACGGCTCGAGTCGCCTCACGACCATAAACAGTTGCCCGCCGCGTGCCAACGACTGCCAGCGCCCACTCATCACGCGGCAGCAACTCGCCCCTTACGTATAGCACCGGCGGCGGGTCAGGAATATTCAGAAGCAACGATGGATACTCAGGGCTGTCCCACGTCAACAGTGTTATGCCTCGCTGAATCACACGCTCCAGCTCGGCCGAAAGATCTATCTTGCTGCGTACAGCTACAAAGGATTCGATTGTCCGTCGGTCAAGCCCAATTGCTCGCAAAGTGGCAGCCGAGGCGCCCCACGCCTCACATACGTCTCCAAAATGGTCCAGCAAAGCTCGCAACCTGATTGGACCGATACCGGGCACTCGACTGAAGCCCACCCAATACTGCAAGAGTTCGTTCAATGCCAGTTCCTATAGCTACCCACGCAATACGCTATCTGCTACGGCGACACAATGCCGCTAGCATACCACGACCGAAGTGCCTTTGTCAAACACTAAACCCCACCCTTCTCTTATGGAAACATAGCGCCGCGGAGTCCCCATCAGCCAAATGCCTGCCAGACAAATATGGCGATCATCAGTAAGGACAAGAATACCTCCAGGCCTCTGGCAGCCAGTGAGCCAAGAATGTATCCCTTGCTGACCTGGAATGCCTGCCTCCAGTCACGTTTCTCGTAGAATTCCACGACTGTGATGCCCACTACCGCACCTAGAATCGTACCCAGGACAGTACCGATCACAGGAAGCACGCCGCTTAACAGAATAGCTCCTACGATTCCACCCGCTATAGCACCTGCTACCGTTTTCCAGCCCGCCCCAGCTTTGCGACTGCCGAAAGTAGTCAAGACCAGATCACTCGCCCCAGCGAGTAGCACCACTATCCCTAAGACCACCAACGTAGGCCAGCCCACTGCCTGAAATCCGTCAACCCAGGCCCACAACAGGGCTCCCAGCCAAATCAGAAGAGGACCCGGCATAAAAGGGAGAAAAGACCCAATTAAGCCGAGGATGATCAGAAGATAGGCAAACAAGGCCAACAGATCGCTGACTTCCTGCACGAGCACCCCCTAGGCGCGAGACACTCAGCCAGTATAACCACATTCCTCTTATCCGGCAACCGCCCCCTTTTTCCATCAAGAGCAACGATACCGCGCGTGGCTACAAGTTGAAGGTGATGGTATAATCTGTCGGCATCAAGGCCTGTGACCGTATGGTGAATAGAACTCCCCGGATTATCCGCACACCGTACATAGCATGAAAAGTGTCCTGAAGCGACTTCCAAATAGATTGCTACTGGCAGCTCTGCTCGTCCTGTTGGGGACGCCAGCTATTTCGCCACCCACTGGTGCTTTTGAGCCCCTCTGGGCAGAGGCCGCAGATTTGCGAGCGCTCAAATCCTACGCGGCAGCGGTCGAAGTCTACGAACAGATAGCTATCCTCGCCCCTTACGATCCCGAGCCCTTGGTAGCTATCGGCGAGATCTATCTGACCCAGAACCGCTGGGCCTTGGCTGAAGATGCCTTCAATCGGGCGCTGGCCCGAGATGGTGGGAATGCAAATGCCTTGGCCGGACTGGCGACGGCCCGCTGGGAACAAGGGGATCGCCTGCGCGCCGTTAGACTGTGGGAAGCAGCACTAGCTCGCGCCCCAACCGACACAACTCAGAGCGAGCAGGAGCATGACCTATCTGCGATTCGGCTACGCCTGGCGCTGGCCTACCTGGATACAGACCGCTTGGCTGATGCCGAAGCCACGTTCCGCCAGGAAGTGGCTCATTCCGATCACCCAGCCGCCCATCTTTACCTGGCTATGATGCAAGTGACGGAGCAGCCCAGCGGCGCACGGCGGGAACTGGAGGCCATTGCAGACAATGGGCCACCAGCTGTAGTAGCCGCGCGCGATTATCTTCTGCAAGCTACAGAAGAGTTCGAGGCAGCTAATACTGCGGCTGAGGGTGCCAAATCCATGGGGTTGGCCTTGGTGCAGATCGAGGAGTGGCAACTGGCGCGTGTGGCGTTGGAACACGCGTTGATGCTCGATCCGACTGATGCCGAAGCAATGGCCTTTTTGGGACACGCCGAAGCACAGTTGGGCAGACCGGCTTTCACCCACTTGGCAGGGGTGGTGGACTCCAATCCTGATTGGCCACTGGGACACTATCTGTTAGGGCTTTACTATTTGAAGCAAGAGGCCTATGAGTACGCAGTTGAGGAGTTTCGTGTCGCCCTCCGGCTGGATCCCGGCAACGCCCAAGCTCTTGCCGACTTGGCACGCGCCTACGTGGATCAGGGGCAGTACCTAGACGCCGAGCAGGCACTTGTAAAGGCTGTTGAGTCCGCACCCGAAGATCTGATCTTTCACTTAGCGCTGGTTCACTTTTATGCCGATCACACTTTTCGGGTTAGCGACCGCGGTCTGGCAGCGGCCCAGGCCGCCGCTGAGCTTGCCCCGGACGACCCCCAAGTACGCGACATGCTGGGCTGGATGTACTTCCTGGCCGGCGATCCGGCCCAAGCACGTCTTCACCTGGAGGGTGCCCTGCGCCTGGATCCAGAGCTTGCCAGCGCCCATTACCACCTGGGGATTCTGCACGACGCTCTGGGCGAAGAAGAAACTGCGAAATTTGCTCTCCTGCGAGCCATTGACCTGGACACCGGTGGCTTCTACCGGGGCCAAGCCCAGAAGACCCTGCGTGATATGGCTCAGACCGGGGACTAGACAGGAGAATTCATCTTACTTGACTTGCCACTTACCATTGGCTAGCTCTAGCGCGACCAACGCGACGCTATCCCCAGTTGGGTTTCCCTCACTATCGAGCACCGGCAAGCGCTGTTCGCTACCCACTGAGTACAATCCCAAGACAACTTGATAATCTCCGTCAGGCAACTCCGAAGGGAGCGCCAGCCAGTGACGGTCCTCTACCACTTCCCCTTGATCCCACACCGACGTGGGATAACGCCCATCGCGGGGCTGGCTGTCACGCTGAAAAACCAGGTCTCCAGCGCTGTCAACCACGTGCACGAAAACAGTCCAGTTCTGATCCAAGGGGCGCTCTGCTTGCCAGTACAGCGTTAGTTCCAATCCATCATCCAAAACTTCTGGCTCGTTTCCCAGCAGCGTGATACGCTCGCCGAATTCCACCTGGATTCTGCGCACAGCATCTGTGGCGGATTGCGTGTCGCCCGGAAGTGTCATCTGGACCTCATTAGGGTCTTTTACCGCCAGCAGGCCAATTTCGGCAGGCCCGCCCAGTGGTTCCATTGATGGGTACTGATACATGCCGGCCAGCAGTCGGTAGACGCCCGATCCTGCATCTTGAGGAATAGTCAATACGTGGCTATCCCGCAACACCTCGCCTGGTCGCCACAGCGAGGTCGGGTAATAGTCCCCGCCGAGCTGGTGGTCACTCTGGGTGATGCCCCGCCCTGCGTCGTCCACCAGGTGTACATAGCTCGAGTAGTCATGCTCAATCTCAGCTTGGGGTTGCCAATAGAGTGTGACACCAAGCGATTCGCCCGGTCGGACACTGGGCGAGGACTGATCGTAGCCAATCAGTCGCATCACCCCAGCTAATGCAACCTGGCGAGGATGAAGAGGGGGGCGATCCATGGCTGTACCTACGACACGTACCAGTGGTGGCATGTCGGTAGCGGTCTCCGTCTGCGCCTTTACCTCTAGACCAGGCATGGGCTTTATTAGGTATACAGGGCGTTGGCTCAGCAGGGCTTGATCTATCAGCCCGCCCAGGTTGCCATACGTGGGTCCAGAGACAACGAGCGGGAAGAGGCCCAAGAGATCGGTACGACGTCCCTGCACATATTGATAATACCATAAGGGCATCATCTCGTCGCGATCATTGGTGACCAACACTGCTCCTTCGGGAATCGGCTTTGTTAATATAGACTGCCACACGTCTCGAGCCTCTGTATTGGCCGACTGGTCCACAACGGGGAAATGCGAAACTAACAGCACCACAGGTAATGCCACAGCCAGCAGTGACACCGCTTGAGCCGCAAGTTGGAATCTCCCCTTCATGCGAGGTTGATAGCCCGGCTGCCTGGAAGCAGTATGAGTTATGATCGAGTCCCTCCAAAGTGCCAGTCCTTTCCCCACGCCCTGTGCTAGACTTGCCACTCCCAGACTCAACCACAGGCTGACGAACAGATAGGATGGAATGAAAAGGACATGCACGTCGCCGATGAAATACACCAGGTTAAAGGCAACACCCACACCGTAGCCCAGCCCCGTCAACGCCAAGAGCGCCCAGCGCCGACCAGCAATCAAGCGTCCCAACCCGACCAACGCCAACCCAGTACCAACCAAACCTATCTGATTACGCAGCAAACCCCACGCCATCAAGATTCGCTCCGCTCCTGAGGTTGGCACGCCAAAGCTGCCAGCAAAGGCGCTGGCGGTTAGGTGATTCACCAGGCCTCGCCAGGTATTCTCATAAAGGGTCAGTGTTTGGCTTTCACTCAATTGGATCGTATTGTAAGGCGTGTGTGGAGCACGCAATGGCAAATAGAGATACAGTAGTAACGGAGCCATCGCCGCAACTATCAAAGCCAGCGCAAAGCCCACGCGGCGCAGCAGCGAGTGCGGGGCGAAGGGCCCCAGCGGTCGAGTCTCAGGCGCAGCTACCCTCGGCCCGGCTAGGATCTCGTAGTCATCGGGCTGTCGAGATTGAGCTGAGCGCTGAATGAGCCAAAGAAAGGCCAATATGCCGGGCAGCAGCAACAGCATCGTTGAGTGGTGCGTGAGACTCAACCCAAAGACGGTCGCTAGGACCAGACTACGGAAGGCAAGTGCAGACATCCCGCCTGGGGCCGGAAGTGCCCACCCCCGCGCTTTCCCATCCACCAAGCACTCAGCCAACCAGAACAATAGCAACAGAACCAGTGCAACGAAGAACGCGTTGAACGAGTAAACCTCGGCAATGATGGCTTGGCTCCAAAAGGTCTCGCCGACAGCGAAAGTCAGTGCGGCAGTGGCTGCCGACAGACGCACGATAAGTGAATCGATCTCGGCTGCACCAAGCCAAATGAAGCGAAGTGCCACCAAGTAACTCAGGCCAACAGCCGAGGCCGCCCACAGAGCCGAGAACAGATTCATCCGGTAGGCGACGTCCCCGATCGGCAAGGCGTGGCTCCAGGCCCAACCCAGCAGCAAGTATAGGGGATAGCCGGTGGGGTGAGCGATGCCCAGGATATAGGGCACAAACTGAAACTCCCCCCCATCGGCAAACAGAACAGTGGGTGCCAGTGTGACCAGATACAGCACAAAACTGCCCAGACCCAAGATCAAGGCGATAAGCACATCAAGCGCTGTATCTTTTCTAACTTCTATAGACGAGCCGTGGCTAAAATTGAGTCGGTTAGTCACAGATGCGAATTATAGCACGAAGCCTACACTCCAACCAACTTGCCCCAACCTGATGCATGATACACGGAGCCCCTTGGAGACTTATTGCTCTCCAGAGCCACATTGTGATACTGGGGCGCAAAAAAGCACGACACAAAGGGCACACCCAAGACTTAACGAGGAATGGCGCCCCGCACAACCTGCTTTGCCGTACGCCGATCTGCGTCGTGCTACAAAGCAAAGGTCTACCTCGGGTTACAGTCTAGACCTTTGCTCCGCTCTCTGCGGTACCGAACTACTCCTCCAGCGTGCTGACGTCGCCCTCCGGCAACCCTAGGGCGCGCGCCTTCAGCAAGCGTCGCATAATCTTCCCACTTCGCGTTTTGGGCAGACTATCTACAAAGGTGATGCTCTCCGGCTTGGCAATGGGGCCCATCTCGTGCCCCACATGGTCTCGCAACACATCAGCCAGCTTCTCTTTGCCTTCGACACCCGCCCGCAGGATGACGTAGGCATGAATGGCGTTACCTTTCACGTCGTGAGGC
>WOR8_10003409_pt1 | contig 16344 bp, 23 predicted proteins | sample DeeMarSeWOR38_10_FD_19890 | JGI IMG/M metagenome (IMG submission 19890) | reverse complement strand
TTTTCCTTATTAATTGCCCCCTTTTTCTCCGCACCTCTAATTTTCCTATCCCCTTATATCTCTACTCTTTGTGCACGTGGTGTAAATAACACCTGGCCCTTTCACGACAATATTGTAGTAAATCCTACCGCGCGCTTCCTTGCAATAACTAACATTTTCTAACCAAAACAAATTGACCACGTTTCCACTTTATTTTAGCAATTTGCGCGGAATAAATAGACACCCTCCCTTATGGGGGGGTAGGGGGGGTATATAGAAGGAATAGATATGTAACTTATAAATTAAATATTTAATAAGAGTATATATTTTTATACATATATTTTATAATTATCAAGCTTTATATAAATAAATAAAAATATATAATTTTAATCTGGATATAAAAAGTTAAATAGATAATAAAATTTTATTTTTTACTCCGGTTTTGCACCACCCAAGACCCCCTAAAAACTCCCAAACTAGTAGGGAATTCCCCTCAACCTCTAAAACTGGGCCTCGCTGGCCCCAACGGCCCCGCGGAGTTAAAAAATTTTCTGGGCTATTAGTAGAAAAATCGCGGCCTAAGCCCCCTTTTAGCCCCTCCCACCCCCGAATTTTAAACCTTAAAAAATCTTATAAAAATCACACACAAAGGCCCCTTTTTGGGGGAGACACCCCCAAGATAAAATTTTGCTGGGCACGCAGAAAATCCCCTAATTTCCCGTAATTCCCTACTCTTCCTTTAAAAAATGTCGTTTTTTAAGCCTTAAACCATTAAAATAAATTTTAGCCCGTAAGAATTTTGAGCAAATTTTTAAACTCTCGATTTTCATTTTCCTTATTAATTGCCCCCTTTTTCTCCGCACCTCTAATTTTCCTATCCCCTTATATCTCTACTCTTTGTGCACGTGGTGTAAATAACACCTTGCCCTTTCACGACAATATTGTAGTAAATCCTACCGCGCACTTATATGCAATGACTAACATCTACTAATCACAAAGAAATTGGCACACTTTACTTCATTTTAGCAATTTGAGCCGGAATATTAGGGACATCTATAAGCCTTCTTATCCGGGTCGAACTAGGTACCCCTGGATCTCTTTTAGGGAACCAAGCCTATAACACGATTGTAACCGCTCACGCATTCCTTATAATTTTCTTCTTAGTAATACCTGCCTTTATAGGAGGATTTGGTAACTGATTAATTCCAATGATGCTAAACATTCCAGATTTAGCATTCCCCCGACTTAATAACTTAAGATTTTGACTTCTACCCCCCTCATTATTCTTACTTGTCTGCTCAGCTGCCGTTGAAGGGGGAGCAGCAACTGGATGAACTGTATACCCACCTTTAGCTAGTAATATTGCTCACGCAAGACCGGCAGTAGACATGGCTATTTTTTCTCTTCACTTAGCAGGGGCATCCTCAGTAATTGCCTCTATTAATTTCATAACAACAATTTATAATATACGAAATGAAGGATACACAATGGAACGCGTACCCCTGTTTGTCTGATCTATCATGATCACGTCAGCTCTCCTTGTTTTATCTATCCCCGTTTTAGCCGCTGGGATTACTATACTTCTTACAGACCGAAACTTAAACACTACATTCTTCGATCCTGTAGGGGGGGGTGACCCGGTTCTTTACCAACATCTATTCTGATTCTTTGGGCATCCCGAAGTATATATTTTAATTCTCCCTGCGTTCGGCACAATTTCACATGTAATCGCCCACTATGCAGATAAAAAAACTCCTTTCGGGTCTTTAGCTATAATTTATGCTATACTAGCTATTGGATTCTTAGGATTTATTGTATGGGGACACCATATATTTACAGTAGGACTCGATGTAGACACACGTGCATACTTCTCAGCTGCAACTATAATTATTGCTATTCCAACCGGGGTAAAAGTATTTAGCTGAATTGCCACTCTTCATGGTGCTCATCCCCGCTTAGAAGCACCTCTTCTATGAGCAGTTGGATTTATTTTCTTATTCACAGTTGGGGGTATCACAGGAATTATCCTCGCTAACGCTTCACTTGATATTGCACTGCATGACACGTATTATGTAGTAGCCCACTTCCACTACGTCTTATCAACTGGTGCCATCTTTGCCCTATTCTCTGGATTCCTCCACTGATTCCCATTCTTCACTGGACTCACATTCCACGCACGATGACTCAAAGGGCACTTCTTAATAATGATTACAAGAGTTAATCTAACATTCTTCCCCCAACACTTTATAGGATTAGCCGGAATACCCCGTCGAATTCCTGATTACCCAGATGCCTTTGCATTCTGAAACAGCTTATCAACTCTAGGGGCTGTCTTCGCCTTCCTCTCCACTATTTACTTCATCTTCCTACTTTGAGAAGCACTTGCAAGACAACGTCCTCTTTTAGCATCTAGACGAAGCACGGCATCAGCAGAATGAAAAGAATTATTCCCTCTTCCAACCCATAATCACCCAGAAAATGTTAAAATAACTTGACCTGGCCGAATTACAGCTTAAAATTTATCGGGCCTTAAGTTAAAATAAACTAGAGGACTTCAAATCCCCCATTGGGTTCGCCCAGGCCTGAATGCCCCATGCCATCAAAATCAGAGTAATTTTAGCCTCCTTATCACTATTAACCTTCCCATTAGGCCTATCTTTACTGCTTAACCAATCCTGCTATTTAATTGAATGAGAGCTAGCTTTTTTAGGCAACATCCCTATTACAGTCCCATTAATTCTTGATGGGCCCGCCTTAATCTTTTCAACTACTGTTCTAGTAATCTCTGCAAATGTATTCTTCTTTGCACAGGGGTACATAAAAGCAGAACCCCATATACACCGATTTATTCACTTATTAGCCCTTTTTGTTGCCTCCATAAACGCCTTAATTTTCTGTCCCAACTTGATCGCCCTTCTTTTAGGCTGAGACGGCCTCGGTACTGTTTCATTCCTCTTAGTTATTTACTATCACACTCCCTCCACTTTGGGTGCAGGAATAATTACTGCATTAACTAATCGAATTGGGGATATCGCTTTAATAGCCGGTATTGCCACATCAGTTTCATACGCTCACTGAAATATCCCATTCCTAACTGCATCCTCTCCATTAGTGCTAGCAACCTTACTTGCAGGGATAACTAAAAGTGCTCAATTCCCATTTTCCCCTTGGCTCCCAATAGCAATAGCCGCACCAACCCCTGTATCAGCACTAGTTCACTCCTCTACTTTAGTAACTGCGGGTGTTTACTTACTAATTCGCCTATCCCCTACACTATTCCAAATCCAGTGGTTTGCCCCAACACTTTTAATCATCAGAACTCTTACAATATTAATAGCCGCACTTACTGCAATACTTGAAACAGATATAAAAAAAATCGTCGCCTACTCCACCTTAAGACAATTAGGCGTGATGATGGCTGCCTTAGGGCTTAACTCCCCTTACTTGGCTTTATTCCATTTATTAACTCATGCTATATTTAAAGCACTCCTCTTTATCTGTGTTGGCTCCTATATTCATTACCACCAACATAGCCAAGACCTTCGCACAGTAGGCAACCTAAATACTCACATACCATTAACCCAGGCTGCAACGACCATCTCAAACTTAGCACTAATCGGTACCCCCTTCCTTGCCGCATTTTATTCAAAAGATCCTATCATCGAATTAACAAAAACATCCCCCACCAACTTCATTATCAGCTTTTTATTTTTATTCTCCACTGCACTTACTGCGGCTTACACAGCCCGCGCAACATATATCAGCCAACTGGGTATAAACCTTCAACCCCCACTTCTCAATATTCATAACACTAGCATCTTATTTACTCTACCTACTGCTACACTTGCATTAGCAGCTGTTGTGTGAGGCGCAGCACTAAATTGAATCCTGCTCCCTCCTTTAAACATTCCCCCTATTTCACCTTTAGCGGCTAGCACACCTATCCTCGCATTAACCTTAGGAGCCCTTTTAGGGTTAATTTTTGCAAAATTAAACGCTCACATACCCCTTCCCCACCTGCCACATTCAATCACATCCTCCCTATGATTCCTCACCCCCCTATCCACACAGCATATTATTAAACCCCCTTTAATACTAGGAACAGCCCTTCTTGCACGCGCTGACCAAGGATGAACAGAAATAATTTCAAGTCAAGGCTCACAACACCTTATTAAAAAATCAACTCAAACTATCCAACCTTCACTATCTACTGCCCCTACAATTTTACTTTTAACAAGCCTGACAATTATCTTACCTTTAGCCTCCTACGTTTTATAGGCTATTTATTACAAGCATTGCGCCAGATGATTGGACAACGTTGATGCCGTTGAATATGGGAGTTTTCTCCCCAATGCTTTTTCTGGGTAGAAGTCAAAATAGAGACATCTGGCTGTTAACCAGAAAAATGCCTTTAAGGCCTACCCATATGTCTTTTTCCACCCCTTCACTTTTATTTATTGCAACTTTAATTACCTCCGCTACCTTTCTGCGTCAACGAACTCACTTCCTTACCGCCTTATTGGCCATTGAGGCAGCACTCTTCATTCTAGCTGCTACAATCCCAATAAATCAAATAATGCATCATCTACCAAACACAATCCTTATAGTCTTAATTCTTACTTTAGCCGCATGTGAAGCTAGCTTAGGCCTCGCACTTTTAGTCCTTATAGTACGATCATATGGCAATGACCTTATTCGCTCCCTTTCCCCCAACAAACTGTAATTTTGAGGTAGCCTAGAACAATTTTGTTCATGCCTTGCCTGCCTCCTACCTTATGGCAACCAATCTTCAACTTGGCCTTTCCGACCCTGGCACAGCCTTAATAAGAGAACTAATCCACCTTCATGATTTTGCAATAATAGTAGGGGTTCTGGTAACGTCATTCGTAGGCTACGGTCTAACAGTTGTAACCTTATCCAAACAGACAGCTCGAACCGCAGACGAAAACCATTTACTAGAAATTCTTTGAACAATTATTCCAGCAATCATTCTATTTATACTAGCCCTCCCCTCAATTCGACTACTATACGCAATAGACGAAATAGTAAACCCAACAACCACTGTAAAGGCAATTGGACACCAATGATACTGATCTTACGAATATGGGGACTTCCGAAACTTTGGCTTTGACTCTTACATAGTAAATACTGATGAACTAATTGAAGGACAACTCCGTCTTTTAGAAGTTGATCGACGAATGGTATTACCCACCGAAGCACAAATTCGATTAATCATTACTGGCGCAGACGTGATCCACTCTTGAGCAGTCCCATCCTTAGGTATTAAAATAGACGCCATTCCTGGCCGACTAAACCAAGTAGGCCTTTTAATTCAACAACCCGGTGTATACCGTGGAATATGCTCTGAACTCTGTGGGGCTCTACACGCATTCATACCTATCGTAATTGAAGCTATCCCTAAAACTGATTTCACCGCTTGAGCCCAAAAACAAGACTTAATTGAAAATGGCCCTTTACCTAAATAATTAAACCCCTCATAAATACTTACTAGACCCTTTGGGCCGTTAGTTAACACTTTATAATACGAGCCTGTCAAGCTCGCGTCGCCCCAGGGCACGGCCCTACCCCCACATTAAAACACACCTTATCTTACCTAACAGGTTGGCAGAGCAATGCGTCCGGCTTAGGACCGGAAGACATGGAAACCCATACCTGTTTATCAGCCCTTTCTCCCTTAGTATAGTATTGTACAGCTGCCTTCCAAGCAGCCCGCCCACACACCCTGGAGGGAGCACAAAGCGTAGTATAAATATTACTTTCCGCTTACACCGGAAAAATGGCACCCCGCCCGCTTTGCAATCATAACCCCCTAAATCTATATAACAAGCCTATTCACCACCTCTCTTATGTACCACACTCTCAATTATATCCTTCCTAACCTAAACACGTCTTATCTTAAGTCGCATCATTGCGTACCTTTAGCATCATGGTTAAACCAAATTAATAAGTAAATCCTACCTCTCCCGAAACCTTCCCGAGCTGCCATTAAACTGCTCAGCGCCCCACTGTAACTGTTACAACAGTTAAACCAGATTTAACGGCAGTGGCTACATACCTACGCGGAAGCATAGCTGGTTCTCTGCTAAATTTGTCTAAGCAAATCTACTTAGCCCTCTAAGTCAGACAATCCACTGAGGCTAAGCTCAGTGGTTCTCCCCTATTCCTTAACACCCCTTAACCCATAGGCCCTCAAGCAGCCACTGAAAACCGCGTAACAGCGAATAAATCTTAATTTATTACAAACCCCATGCATCTTATCGCAGAGTAGCTACATCAACTTTAAGTAACTAAATACTGTTTAAACAAGTACTATTAAAAGTAAATTTTGACCCTCTAACAAGAACTTTTCGTCAACAAATCTTTACAACCCTATATCTTCAAAAGGAACTCGGCAAATCTGCATTCCGACTGTTTCATAAAAACATTGCCTCTTGAGCAAATAAATAAGAGGTTCATCCTGCCCAGTGAAAATTTAAACGGCCGCGGTAGCCTGACCGTGCTAAGGTAGCATAATCATTTGCCCCTTAATTAGGGGCTAGTATGAATGGACACACGAGATTGCAACTGTCTCTTGATTAATAATGTAAACTAGTCTTTAGGTGAAAACACCTAAATAAAAATAGAGGACAACGAGACCCCGTTGAGCTTTATCCCGATAAGACAATGATCTGCCTTTAACGGGTTTGGTTGGGGCGACAAGGGCCGACCCTAATCGGCCACCTTTCTTTCAGGCTTCATGCCATCCACTTGACCCATCATATGATCAAAGAAAAAGCTACCACGGGGATAACAGGCTAATCCATTCAAAGAGTTCACATTGATGAATGGGCTTGGCACCTCGATGTTGGCTCAGGGTCTCCTGTAGGTGCAGGAGCCTACACGGGTGGGTTTGTTCAACCCCTAAGACCCTACGTGAGCTGAGTTGAGACCGACGCAAGTCAGGTCAGATTCTATCCCTATCTACTAAACTTTAGCCTCTTGTACGAAAGGACCGAGGTTAATAAATCTAATTACCCCCTGTGAGAAAATCTAACCTTATTTTATTAAACCTAATTAACCTTCCTTAAAGTCTTCCCTAAATGGCACCCTTTGCATCAGCTATAATCACCTTTATCTTAGCCTTAGTTAGCATAGCCTTTTACACACTATTCGAACGAAAATTCCTAGCCCTCGCGCAACGCCGAAAGGGCCCAAACAAAGTAAGAATTGCCGGTCTACCCCAACCTCTAGCAGACGCATTAAAACTTTTCTTAAAACAGCAAGCATCCCCCACTCGAGCTAACCAAATAGGATTTTTAATTGCTCCCGCGGGTGCGCTTGCATTAAGGCTAATCTTGTGAACTCTATACCCACACCCTTTCCCAGCCTACATACTCCCATTTGCAACACTTGCATTTTTAACCACATCTAGACTCAATGTATACCCAACCTTAATAGCAGGCTGATCATCTAATAGAAAATATGCTCTCCTTGGAACGACCCGTAGCATTGCACAAACAATCTCATACGAAATTTCTATAGCACTTCTATTAATCGCTGCACTAACTATACTCTTATCTTTCAACTTTACAACCCCCCTCACAAATCACTCCATTCCCCTCCTAATCCTCATACCCCCTCTATTTACCGCATGATTTGTTACAATACTAGCAGAAACAAACCGCGCACCCTTTGATTTCGCCGAGGGGGAATCTGAACTAGTATCAGGTTTCAATATTGAATATGGTGGGGGTAAATTTGCCCTAATCTTTATAGCCGAATACTGTAATATTTTAGTAATAAGACTCCTTTCTGCAACACTATTTATAATAACCCCTATACCACTCATTCTAACTCCAATCGCAATCTTAATAATAACAACTGTCTTAGCAGCCCTATTTATCTGAGTTCGTGCGGCACTCCCCCGAATACGATATGACCGCCTTATAATAATAACTTGAAAATCTTTCTTACCATTTAGCCTATGTCTTCTTATCCTAATCGCCCCACTAATAACCCTAGCCCTATAAATAATGGTTACCCTAACCCCCATTATTCTTCTAGCAATCATTATCCCCCTACTTCTTACTATTATTGCTTTCATTACAGCATCTCGCCACTCTGTATCCACTGACACCCAATCTCCCTTTGAGTGTGGATTTGACCCTAAAAATTCCGCACGCACCCCATTTTCTTTACGATTTTTCTTACTTGCAGTAGTTTTCCTAATTTTTGATGTCGAAGTTGCTCTCCTTCTCCCAGTCCCATTAGCACTTCAACTACCATCTCGTTTAACAGCCTTAGCCGCACTCAGTTTATTCCTAATTATTTTAATCCTTGGCTTATTTCATGAATGACGCGAAGGAACCTTAGAATGAGTTTAATTAACCCATTTATTGTCATTTTGGATGTAGTTTACTAAAAACATTGGTTTGTGGCACCAAAAACAGCCCCTCGCTCATCCACCCATGCCTCAATTAGCCCCTATACCTTGAATCACGCTTTTCTCTTTACTTTACTTCTTCCTTGCATTATTTATTATCTCAATTTGAACCCATCGTCCCCCTCTTTTCTCTTCCCCTTTATCATCATCCCAATCATCTGCACTCCAACACCCTGCCACATGACAATGGTCATAAACCCAGGTTGTAGTTTAATAAAAACACGGGCCTTGGGCGCCCACGTTCGATTACCCATCGCAACCTGAATGATAACCCCTCTTACATTTATACTCTCAAGGATACTTTTTCTTTCGTACTCAAAAATAAAAACTGCTTACTCCTTAAATACTTCTTTTTTATTAGCCTTTTTAACCCTGCCCCTATTAAATGCAAAAACACCTATAACATCCCTTCTCTTACCTGATATACTTAATAGGCCCCTAATTCTATTAACACTTTGACTCCTCCCACTAATAATTATAGCTTCACCGCATATAAACACAAAATCTTACACTTTATTCCTTATTACTTTAATTTCCCTATCGATCACATTACTTCTCGCCTTTGCCGCACCTTGATTAACTATATTTTATGTTTTTTTTGAAGCATCCCTTTTACCTACCCTTATGCTAGTAATTCTTTGGGGGTACCAACCGGAGCGACTCCAAGCAAGCACCTACCTTATGCTTTACACAGTTGGTGCCAGACTCCCTCTCCTAATTAGCATTATTATACTATATCACTCAAACAGCCACTCATCCTTTCTCTTCCCTTTATGGCAAATCCCATCAACACTCCCCCTCTACGTCTGATGGTGAATAACTATTGCCGCATTTGCTGCAAAAACCCCAATCTATTCCTTGCATCTATGACTCCCTAAAGCACACGTAGAAGCCCCAATTGCAGGCTCCATAGTATTAGCGGGAATCCTTTTAAAACTGGGTGGATTTGGGCTATTACGATTAACACCTATTTTCCAACAGGCTAACAAAATCTTATCTCTTCCCCTTATAGCCCTAGCTTTATGGGGCAGCTTAATCTCTGGACTAATCTGCCTCCGCCAAGCAGATCTAAAAGCATTAATTGCATATAGCTCTGTCACCCATATAGGCCCTCTCTTTGCGGCAATTATAACTAATACATTATGAGGATGACAAGCCGCGTTAACCATAATAATCGCCCATGGGCTAGCTTCATCAGGACTATTTGCCTTAGCCAATACATCCTACCAAAGAACCCACACACGAAGAATTATCCTCACTAAAGGTACAATAACTCTAGCCCCTCAATTAGCCCTCCTCTGATTTTTAATAATCGGAGCAAATATAGCAATACCCCCTTCTATTAACTTACAGGGAGAAATTATAATCCTCTCGGCTATCATATCCTCCTCCTACTCACTGTTAATTCCCCTATTTTTAGGTATTTTCTTTAGTGCAGTCTATTCCCTCCATATATTTACCTCCACAAATCATGGTAGACCTTCCCGCACGACAAACCCATTTAACTCACCGACTCCCCGTGAACTATTAATATACAGCCTTCACATTATCCCAGTATTTGCTCTAATCCTCAAAACTGAACTCCTTACATGTTGAATTTAACAACCCCATGACCCCTGACCTTTTCACATCTTTCGACCCTGCTATAAGCCCCTTATCTAACTTATCAAATATTCTTTTCTGAAGCATCCCATTCGCTGCCTTAATACTAATACGCCCTGGATTATGACCCTCCAGCGCACGACAAAAAACCCTGCTTTTCACTTTAGCTCTCCCAATTGTTTCCTCGGCAAAATTTTCATCTACTAAATCTATACCCGGTCTGCCATTACTCCTGACATCTCTTTTTATCATAATCATCACAATAAACTTATCAGGGCTTCTGCCATACACATTCACCACTTCTGCGCACCTCGCCATCACACTACCCCTTGCACTTCCCCTATGAGCCAGATTTCTTATAACGGGGATTACATTTGCCCCAACTAAAGTATTAGGGGCTCTCATCCCTAAAGGTGCCCCAGACTTCTTAGCCCCTTTCCTAGTACTAGTAGAATCTCTTAGCACACTAATTCGTCCACTAACCCTTGCTTTCCGATTAACAGCCAATATTTGTGCTGGCCACCTTATTTTAACCGTTGTTGGCACCCTTCTTACCCCTATAATTATTTCACCGGGCCTTGCAACCTTACCAACACTTTTAAGACACATAGCTTTATTTACACTGGAAATCGCAGTATGTCTTATTCAGGCATATGTATTCACGCTTCTTCTTACTCTTTATGCTGAAGAACACCCGTAATGCACTACTAAACCATTAAATTGCATCCTTACTTATAATACAATCATCCCCTTTAATTATGGAGTGGTGTACTGGCGCACACTGGCCTTTGGCACCAGAAGAGATGTTACCCCCATCCTCCATAAATGATGCAACCTACCCTTGCAATTTTTCTCGTCGCACTTTCCACCGCCCTTTTTTTTGCCACATCACCTATCGCCTTAGGCCTCATCTGTCTCATAATAGCATTCTCTACTGGAGCACTCTTACTTATTTTATTCTCTATCTACTTTGGGCTTCTTGGAATCCTAGTATATGTAGGGGGACTACTAGTAATATTTGCATACTTCCTAGCAATCTGCCCAAATCAACTAATTGCTCTTAAAACCCCAATATGAGTTTTTTCAGGTACTGTAATTGTATTTTCGCTTTTTTTAGACGCTGACCCTGCCCCATTTGCCCTACAAGAACCTACCCCACTAGCTATTTTATTTGACCCTTCACCTGCGCCAATTCTTATTTTCTTAGCTCTAGTCTTACTCCTCACTATAATTGTAGTAGTAAAAATCACAACACGAAAACGCGGCCCACTCCGCCCCTTTAAATAACCCTGCCCCTAAAGCCAAATAGCGGCCCCGGTCTTGTAAACCGGCCATTGAGTTCACTCTAGGGGTTGCGTTAGAAGCCATGAAGGCAGTAGGCTTTTAACCTGCCCTGAGGTACTTTTACCCTAACGTTGGCAGAATAAGCTAATTTGTAAGCTATTGGGCTCATGCCCCGACTATGAGAAATTTCTCTTCTGCTTTCATTAGTCTGATCCTAGCTACCCGGTTGAGACCTAATCACACGATAGAACTCATTGCAAGTCTTCACGACCCCGTGAGCCCTTCTCACCCTAAAGGGGATAACAAACGTAAAATACGACCCCGACACAACGTAACTAACCTCACGCCTGCAGAGAAAAACACTAATAAAGCTACGAAAGTAGACCTTGGCTCAGATTTAAACGAGCTGGCAAAAGGCGGTGCCAGCAGCCGCGGTTAAACCGTACAGCTCTAGCCATATCATAACGGCATCGCAACTGACTCATCACAATGGCATAAATCAACCTTTTACCGGTTCCATGGACACAAGCGCCCACTTCACCCTATATGCCCCAAAGAGCACCTGCGTAGGCACGGACCGAAACAAGGATTAGAGACCCTTCTATCCCGTGCTGTTAAACCATCATGGCTGAGGAGTACGAGCACACGCTTAAAACCCAAGGGACTTGGCGGCCATCTAACCTCTCAGGGGAACCTGTCACTGAAATTGAAGATCCACACAAACCTCTACCTAACCTTGCTCTCAGCCTATGTACGGCCGTCGAAAGCCCCCTTCGCAAGAACGTGGCTCAAAAACTTTACCCGTTTTCAAGTCAGGTCATTGTTTAGCCTATGGTTAGGAGTAGATGGGTTACAACCGACATAACGAAATCCAAGACAAGCATAAAGCTTCTTCACAAGAAGGACTTGACAGTAAACTGGGATTATTCTCCCAATTGAAGAGTGCTATATGGATGGTGCACAAATCGCCCGTCGCCCTCCCCGAAAGGGGAGGTAAGTCGTAACAAAGTAAGTGTAGCGGAAGCTGCACTTCCTTTATTAACTCTATGTTAATAAATTAATATGCCTCGCCACCCTTTCCACGTTGTTGAACCAAGACCATGACCTATCATAACCTCATTAAATGCATTTAACCTAGCTACAGGGCTTCTAATATGATTTTACGAACATACCCCTAAACTAGTAATTATCTCCGCCATTGCTCTTATCTACACTTTAATTCTATGATGACGCGATGTAGTTCGAGAAAGAACTTTCCTAGGCCACCACACATCTTATGTATGCCGAGGCCTTCGAATCGGTATAGTTTTATTCCTACTCTCGGAAGCTATATTTTTCGTGGGTTTCTTCTGAGCATTCTTTCATACAGCACTCTCACCAGGACCTGAAATTGGTTGTATATGACCCCCTATAGGAATTAAAATCCCTAATCCATACACCGTTCCCCTATTCAACACCGTAACACTGCTCTCCTCAGGAGTAACAGTTACTTGGGCACACCACAGCCTCCTTGAAGCATCGCGCGAAAACGCTCTCGCCGGACTAGCCATAACTATTGCCCTCGGCATCACCTTCACATTTACTCAACTCCACGAATACTATCACGCACACTTCACAATTGCCGATGGAATTTTTGGCTCTATTTTCTATGTTGCCACTGGATTCCACGGTCTTCATGTTCTCATTGGGACAATCTTCCTATCTGTTAACCTATTCCGAACTTACTGCCACCACTTCTCTCCAGGCCACCATTTAGGCTTCGAATTTGGTGCCTGATACTGACATTTTGTCGACGTTGTATGAATTTTCCTTTACTTATTCCTTTACTGCTACTCTGCATGAGGAACATAAACTCAACCTTTATAAACCACTACCTCACCCTATATGATCCCGTCTCCCCTCACGAAATCTATTCGACTCCTAACTCATCTCCCCGCCCCCCGTAACCTTTCCACTTTTTGAAACTTTGGCTCCTTATTAGGCCTATGTTTAGGCATCCAACTTGCCACAGGAATTTTCCTCGCAATACACTACGTTCCACAAGTTGGGATAGCATTTGACTCTTGCATTCACATCACACGGGACGTGAACTTTGGTTGAGCAATCCGTAACTTCCACGCAAATGGGGCCTCCCTATTTTTTATATGCTTATACCTTCACATTGCACGTGGTGTCTATTATGGGTCATATTCAATAACAGGAACCTGACTTATCGGGATACTAATCTTCCTACTCGTAATTGTTACTGCTTTCTTAGGCTACGTACTAGTATGAGGACAAATAAGATTCTGAGCCGCCACAGTAATTACTAGACTTCTATCTGCCATCCCCTATATTGGTCAAGACCTAGTCCAATGAATTTGAGGTGATTTCTCCGTTAGGGACGCCACCCTGCGACGATTTTTCACATTCCATTTTATCCTCCCCTTTATTATTTCCGCCCTCGTAGTCACTCATTTAGCCCTTCTCCACACCACGGGGTCATCTAACCCCCTCGGAGTAAACAGAGACTCCACTCGAATCCCATTCCACCCATATTATACTGTTAAAGATGTCCTAGGCATTTTTATTGTCCTGACACTATTCCTAATACTCAACTTTCTTGCCCCTGATATATTTGCTGAACCTGACAACTTCATCCCCGCAGACCCCTTAGTCACACCTGCACATATTAAACCAGAATGATACTTCTTATGAGTTTATGCCCTTTTACGCGCCGTCCCTCATAAATTAGGGGGAGTTATTGTGCTAGTTCTAGCCGTCCTCGCATTAGCCGCACTCCCCGCCCTTGCAAATCTTCTTGGCCCTAGCCCCACAACGACCCTCTGACCATTACGACAGCTTCACTTTTGACTCCTAATTAGAGTATTTACCCTTCTAACATGACTGGGAAGTGTCCCTGCTGAACCGGTATACACCGCTTGGGCCGCATTCATTGGAAGACTTTTCTTCCTAATTTTACTAATAATTGCCGCACTCCCCACACCAGAGGACTACGGATTAATCTGAACAAAATTTATCTTAAAACTAAGACTCTTATTTTCTATCACCTAAACATTATAACTGGTAAGAAGCAACAATTGCAGTTTGGTTTCGGCCCAAAAAGAGAGTGTTTATTACTCCTTACCATTGTGCTATCACACTATCCTGTAGTTAAACTATAACCCCAACTTGCAGCCTTGGAATTGTGCACCCCACCAGGATATCTCACCAGGACTTTGCTTATGGAAGCACTCGGCCTTGAAACCCGACGACGTGGGTTCGACTCCCCCAAGTCCTTCGGCTATTAGTTAAATCTAATAACATTTGCTTGAAGCGCAAAAATTGCCTCACTCGCATGGCCGGGGCTCGCTAGTTTAAATAGAATACCTGGTTTGCACCTAGGAGGAGGGGACACCCCCGGGAGCCCTTTATTAACCACTACTGGGCCTATTGGAATAAAACTTGGCTTCTAACCTTAGTTTTGACCGGTTCGACCCCGGTCCGGCCCACATATTCTTTTAGTCAATATGGATAAAACCTGATTGCTAATCAGTGTTTTGACTGGTTCAACTCCAGTCGGACTATATTTTAGTAGAGTGGCCGAAATTCAAGCGGTAGGCTGTAAACCTATTTATGAGAAATTTTCTCCTCTACTAACTTTTCATAAAGGTGGCAGAAAAATGCTTGGGGTTTAAGCCCCCACCATGGGACAATAGTCCCCCTTTATAATGCCAATCTCCTCCATTCTATTTTCTTCTACATTAATCTTAGGGACACTAACATCCCTTACTGCACCAAACTGATTCATCGCTTGATTAGGAATAGAAATAAATCTTCTCTCTTTCATCCCCTTAATTACATTTCACTTAACCGGACCCTCAGCAGATAAAACCAGTGGCGCGTGTAAATATTTTATTGCTCAGGCTACTGGATCAATCCTATTCCTCCTAGCCCCTGCGATATGAATAACAGACTGAAATAGTCTTTCCCCTATTTTTATCTTTCTTGCCCTAATGACAAAAGCAGGAATGGCCCCAATATTTCAATGATTCCCTTCTACCATCGCCTCACTTCCATGACTCTCTGCATCCCTCCTCCTTACTTGACAAAAACTTACCCCCCTTCTCATCTTGTTTTCCCTAGAGCTCAACTCTACCCTTCTTCCCATCTTACTAATACTAAGTATACTAAATACCCTAATTGGTGCTTTATATGGGCTCGCACAAACACAATTACGCCCACTCTTAGCTTTTTCCTCAATTGCCCATATAGGATGAATACTAGCAGTGTCTACAATATCTTCTCCCGCTGCAAGAGGATACCTATTCGCTTATATTTTAATAGTGCTCCCCCTTCTGGCAATTTTTGTAGACGCACGAACCATCTCCCCAAAAACCATATTTATTTTAAACTCTATATCCCCCACTCACCGGGCCCTAGTTACAACTCTCATGCTTAACCTCGCAGGACTCCCCCCCTTAGGCGGATTCTGTCTAAAAGCAGCAAGCCTATCTCTATTAATTACAACCACACCTCTCGTACCCCTAGTATTGATTGCCTCATCTGTAATAACCTTAGGATTCTATGTACATATTTCGCTTTTAACTGTTATCTCTACACAAGACTCTCCTGCACCCAAATCCATTACCCCTATACCAATAAACTCGTTCCTTGCACTAGCAACATACTCAGCGTTAACATTACCTGCATTTCCTATCCTTATGTTATAGCCCTAATCGCCCTACCCATCACATCACACATTTTACGCTTTACAAAGTATAACATGTATAATTAGCTTATAATATTAAGTCTAAACTACTCTATTCCTTAACACCACACCTCCCTACCCCCACTAAATCCCCTTTTCCCCCAACCCTGCAACCTAAAAATTATTTTTACACCCCTAAAATCGAGATTCCAAAAAAGCGCCTCCCCGATGCACAAATTTTCACTAATTATAAAAAACTCCCCAGAAAACCACACTTAAAAATTTCCGTGGACCAAAAAATTAACCGTATAGAATTTGCAAGTAAAATTTTCGTCTCCCGCCCTCA
>WOR8_10008333_pt1 | contig 16349 bp, 18 predicted proteins | sample DeeMarSeWOR38_10_FD_19890 | JGI IMG/M metagenome (IMG submission 19890) | reverse complement strand
AAATCGGTCCCCTTTTTCCACACCTTCGGCAGGTAGTGCAACTCCATCCATGTTCTCCCGAAGAAAGTACCGCTCGACCTTGTGGACTATACCACGGCGGGATGGTGATCATCCAATAAAAGGAACGACGGAAACCGGTTCTCTGCTACACTATCCGCCGATGGTCCGCCAATCCGAAATGTACGACGTCACCGTCATCGGAGCAGGGCCGGTGGGACTCTACGCAGCCTACTACGCGGGACTGCGGGACTGCAGGACGAAGCTGATCGAGACGTATCCGCAGGTGGGCGGCCGCCTGATCTCCATGTACCCGGAGAAGGAGATCTTCGACGTCGCCGGCCATCCGAAGGTTCTCGCCCGGGATCTCATCGCCCAGCTTGCCGAGCAGGCGATGCAGTACCACCCGACGGTCGTCCTCGACGAGAGAGTGGAGAGCCTGCAAATCCTCGGGGAGCGGGTGATCGAGCTTACGACCCCGAAAGGACGCCACTACTCCCAGACCGTGGTGATCGCCGCGGGGTGCGGGGCGTTCGTGCCCCGGAAGCTGGACATCCCGCAGCTGATCGACCTGGAGGGCCACGGGATCTACTACTATCTGCCTTCCTTCGAGCCGCTGCGGGGGAAGAAGGTCCTCATCGTGGGCGGCGGAAACAGCGCGGTCGACTGGGCGCTGTCGCTCGAGGGGATCGCCGCGGAAGTAACGCTTGCCCACCGGATGTACCGGTTCCAGGCGCATGAGGCGATGGTCGACCGCCTTTTCGCCTCGACGGTTACCGTCAAGTTCCCCTACTTCGGGCTGAAGGAGGTCAGGGGGGAGGAAAAAGTCACCGGAGCGGTCATCTGGAACGAGCGAAGCGGCAAGGAGGAGCCGATCGAGGTCGACGCGATCGTGCTCTCCATCGGGATGCTGACCAACCTCGAACCGTTCCGGGAGTGGGGCCTCTCCATCGTGGGCAACGGGATCGCGGTCGCCACGGACATGTCCACCAACATGCCCGGCGTATACGGGGCGGGAGACATCGTAACCTACCCCGGGAAGATCCTGCTCATCTCCGCGGGCGCGGGGGAGGCCGCCACGGCGGTCAACGCCGCCAAGGAGTACATCGATGCGGGGGCCCTCGGGAGGTAACAGCCCCCGCGCCACCGCAGGCCCCGTGGTTCCCCCGTGGGACCGAACGGTCGAACGGGGGCTCATCCTTGCCCGGGAAACCGTTCCCTCCACGCCTTGCGCAGCTCTTCCGCCCGGTTCGAGAAGACGCCGTCCGCGCCCGCCTCGACCAGGCGGAGGAACTCCTCCTCGTCGTCCACGGTGTACGGGATGAGGGGCAGCGCTGCCTCCCTCACCTTCCGGATGCGGAGCACCGACAACCTGCGGGCATCCGGGTGGATCGACGCGAGGGCGTGCCGGAGGCAGAAGGAGATATCGGACGCCGAGGGGCGTCCGGTCACCAGCCCGCAGGGGATGTCCGGCCGGGAGGAACGCGCGACCCGGCACTCTTCGCGCAGCGAGGACGAGAGAACGACCTCCCCCCGGTACCGCATGCCGTCGATCACCCGGAGGGAGGCGTGTACCCCTCCGGCCGTCTTCACCTCGATGTTGACGGGGACGGCGCCCCGGATCAGGCCCAGCACGTCCGCAAGGAACGGGACCGGCTCCCCGTTGTTGAGCCGGACCTTCCGGAGCCGGGCGGCGTCGCACCGGGCCACCGCCAGGTTTTCCTTCCCGGTGCGCCCCGTCCGTGCGTCGTGGATGACCACCGCCTCCCCGTCCGCGGACAGCCTCACGTCGCATTCGATCATGTCGGCGCGGTCCGCCAGGGAGAGCGAGAACGCCTCGAGGGAGTTCTCCAGGGCGCGGCGGGGAGCCCCCCGGTGCGCGATGACGATCGGGGGAGACCCCTTCTCCCCCCGGGAAAGAATCCTCATGCCTGTAAGATATCCCACGCCGGAACCAGGGGAAACCATCGATTCCCGGGTCCTCCGGAAAACAGCGCGGAATGGCAGATTCAGCGGCCGCGCGAACCGCCGTCCGCTGCGAGCTGGTGTTATGTAACCTCGGTTCTGCCGCCCAAGGTAACGCGAAGCACTGCGTAACCGGACACCCCGGAAACGAAAGTGCCGATCAGAATACCGAGCCGGTCCAGCCCGAGATAGGCCGTGGCGCCCTGCTCGAAGGCCAGCGATGCGATGAACAGGCTCATGGTGAAGCCGATGCCGCACAATAACGCCGTGCCGTAGAGTTGCCACCAGCCGACCCCTTCCGGAAGCGACGCGATTCGCATTCGCACCGCGAGCCGGCAAAATACCAGGACGCCGATCTGCTTGCCGAGAAACAACCCGGTCACGATACCAAGCGGTACAGAATGGAGGATGTCGGTGATGGACAGTTCCAGGATCGAGACGCCCGAGTTGGCGAACGCGAAGACCGGCATGACCCCAAAGGCCACCCACGGATGAAGCGTATGTTCGAGGTGACGCAGCAGCGGCTCGGGTGTTTCTGACGCCAGGGATTTCTCCGGCACGCGCAGCGGGATGAACATCGCCAGCACGACGCCTGCGAGCGTCGCATGCACCCCGGACTTCAACACCGCCACCCACAGCGGAATGCCAAGAAGGAAGTATGCGGCGGGCCTCGTCACATTCCACCGATTGAGGGAAGCGAGGCCAAGGATCAGGCCGGCTGCGACAACGAGGGAAAACAAGGACAGCTCCGCCGTGTAGAACAGGGCGATCACAACGATTGCCCCGAGGTCGTCGAAGATGGCGACGCTCAGAAGGAAGGCCTTCAGCGCAGACGGAACACGCTTTCCGAGAAGTGTGAGCACCCCCAGCGCGAAGGCAATATCGGTCGCCGTCGGGATAGCCCACCCTCTCATCGCGACGGAGTCACCCCAGTTGAGCGCCGCGTAGAAAACCGCGGGCCCCAGCATGCCGCCCATGGCGGCGAACGCGGGCAGGCTCGCCTGGTGCAGGCTCGACAAGTGCCCCTCGACCAACTCGCGCTTCAGCTCCATTCCGACGAGGAAGAAGAACACCGCCATCAGGCCGTCGTTGATCCACAGCAACAGGGGCTTGGCGATCCCGAAGGTGCCGATCCTGATCTCGAGGGGAATATCCAGGAGCATGGCGTAGTACGGCGAAAGAGGCGAGTTGGCGACGATCAGTGCCAATACGGCCGCCACCATCAAGACCAGCCCCCCCGATGATTCCAGGCGGAGGAAATCGTGGATCGGCTTCAGCACTTTGTCGAGTTGGGGAGGTGTGTTCGTTTGCATGGGGAATCGGCAAAGCCTCTCGTCTGCCGCATACCGCTCCTGCTAGGCGGCGTGACCTCAAAGAGGATCAGGGCAGTCGTCACCTTGCAGGATATACCGTCTTTCGTGTTCCGTCACACAACAAAAAGGGACGGACCCGGAAGCGTCCGGCGTTTGTGATGTCAAACCGATACCCTTTCCATCTATAATCCCTTCATCATGATCCGCGTCATCTACAACCCCGTTGCCGGGCCGAAGATGGTGCGCAACATCAACCGGGTCCGGCAGGCCCTCGCCGCGGGGGAGACGCCCTTCGAGATCAAGGAGACCGCCGGTCCCCGGGACGCCACCCTCCTGGCCCGGGAGGCCGCCCATGCCGGGATGGAGTCGGTCGTCGCGGTCGGGGGGGACGGCACCGTGAACGAGGTGGTCAACGGGCTTGCCGGAACGGCGACGCGGCTCCTGGTCGTCCCCCACGGCACGGGAAACGTCTTCGCCACGGAGGTGGGGCTTCCGAAGTCCGTGGAGGGATGCCTGTCGCTCCTGTCCGAAGGAAGGACAATGACGGTGCCGCTCGCCAGGGCGGGGGAGAGATATTTCCTGCTCCTGGCCTCCGCGGGGTTCGACGCCGAGGTGGTGGAACGGATGGGCACCCGGGGCAAGCATTACCTCGGCATCGCGGCGTACGTCCTGGCGGGTGCGGGCCATCTTCTCCGGGAACAGCCGGGGCTCTGGATGGAGCTGCCGGGGAGAGAACGTCTGTCGGCGCAGGCCGTCCTCGTCTGCCGGGGGAGAAAATACGGCGGCGGGGTGACCATGGCGCCGCGAGGGAACCTCGAGGGGGACACGCTCCAGGTGATCGCACTGCGCAGGCCCGGGCGCATATCGATCCTTAGGTTCGTGTGGAACGTCCTTCGGGGAAACCACGTCCGTTCCCGGGATGTTCTGACCCGGGAGACCGATTCGGTCCTCGTCCGTTCCCGGATCCCCTCCGCCGTCCAGGTGGACGGGGACTACCTCGGGCCCCTACCCGTCCGCTTCGAGATGACGGACGTCTCCGTCCGGATCGTCGTGCCGCCCACCTTTGCCAGGGAGAACGCGGGAGGCGCATCGCCGCCATAGGGGGGAACGCTTCCGGGCGTGGAAGAAAAAGGGGCGGCTCTTCACCGCCCCCTCTGACCGTCAGGCAGCCCCCTGGCCCTGGCTCAAGGCCAGGGATACGTGATGCTCGTCCACTCGTAGGTTCCGTCCGGCTCAAGGTCCGCTTCGACATAATAGCCGGTTGACTCGTCGATGACGACGAGCCGGGCGCTTCTTTCCTCGCTCCCCTCGATCCGGAACACCCCGCTCGCGGAATTTGCGGATCCGTCGTAGACGCGAAACGGCGTCGGGGTGAAGACGTCGACGCAGCCGTAATCGTGGAGGTAGATCCTCCCCGAAACGGCGACCTCCGTGTAGTCGGGGATCCCGTCGAACGGGCTTTCGTCCGGTCCCTCGGTCACCGTTACCGTGTACTCGTGGAGCCAGACGGTTTTCCCGGACCCGTTGTCCCCGAGGTACATCTCCACGGTGGCGGTAACGGAGGCGGTACCGGGGAGGAGCGTCACGGACAAATCCACCGTTCCCGTGATGGTGACGGAATCCGCGCCGTCCACCATGGTAACGGCGTGGAAGGTGAACTGGATGTGGTTGATCTCTCCTGCGGTCTCGTCGAAGTGGCCTGTCACGGACGTCGTGCCGGAGATCATGCTGTCAACATCGCCGTGCCAGCTGCTGAACGTGAACGTCCCGCGGAAATCTCCTGTATCCGTGTTCATGGTCAGGGTGTAGGAGGCGGTCCCGCCGAACCCGTCGGACATCGTGCCCGACTCCGTGACCTCCTCCATGGGGACGGCGCCGGTGGCCGACAACGGTCGTGACGGGGAGACCGGCGGCAGCTCGACGTTCTCCACGACGTCCCGGAGCATCCGGACCAGCGAGACGGCACGGGAATCTCCCGCTTCGGAAGGTCCCGGTCCGGGTTCCCCAAGCGGCGTGACCGTGGCCGCCGAAACCGTCCGGTCGCCGGCCTGGTAGGCCTGCGTGGTGACATCGACAACATTGTCCTGGGTCAGCGACGCCTGCGAAGTCAGACCCGTGTAAAGAGATGCGGAACTGCCCCCTCCTCCCCCGCCCCCGCAGCCCGCGAGCAGGAAGATCGAAAGCAACCCTGCCATGAGAGAAGACGTTTTTCTCATCACCCGGTACTCCCTTCCTGTGAAGTCGTCCGAATCCCTCCGTGAGGAACGATCAGCCCGCCGTACAATCTCTCTTATCGGACAGAAGGGGAATCATCTTTATGTTTCCCCCACCGGCAAGAACCGTGAAATTCGAATTTCCTTTTCCCCCAACCGGCAGTAATATGGTTCTTTTCCGGCAAAAATCTACCCACGGAGGATTCTCTTCATGCGCCACCTGATTCTCGGAAGCGGGCCGGCTGGGATCGCGGCCGCGAAGGCCGCCCGGAAGATGGAAAAGGACGCCGAAGTCGTCATCGTGACCGAAGAGTTCGCCGCCCCCTACCTGCGGCCGAACCTCCCCGACGTCATCTCCGGCGAGAAGGACGCCTCCGCACTCCCGGACCCGCAGGGGAAGGATCTCGCCGCTGCAGGGATCGAGGTCAAGTCCGGCAAACGCGCAAGACGGGTGGACGCCGCCAGGAACCGGATCCTCTTCTCCGATGGAAGCGAGGAGACCTATAACTTCCTCTGCATCGCCACGGGGGGGAAGCCGATCCTTCCCCTGTCCCTGATGGGAAGCTTCGGGGCATTCCTGGCGCTCAACTCCCTGAGCGACGCGCTCCGGATCAAGGCGCGTGCCCTCCGTTCCGACGTTTCGGTCGTGTACGGGCCGGGCTACCTCGGGCTCGAAGCCACCCGGGCGCTGAGGAAACTGGGGCAGCAGGTGATCTGGGTCAACCCCGGCCTCCCCCGGTTCGGGAACCCGATCTCCGGCGAGTTCGAGGCGAAGGTGACGGAGAAGCTCCGCAACAACGGCGTCACGATCAAGGAGGGGACGGACATCGCCGACGTGCTCGACCTCGACGGGCAGACGTATCTCGTGTACACGACCGGTGGCGAGGAGATCCGCTGCCAGATGATCGTGGTCGCCACCGAGAGGCTCCCCGCAGTGCATTTCCTCGAGGGGAGCGGGGTGAAGGTCGGCGCGGGAATCCTGGTCGACGAATACCTGCTGACGAACGTCTCCAACATCTTCGCGGCGGGCGACTGCGCGGAGGTCTTCGACATCAACCGCCGGGAGAGCCGGATCAACTTCGGGTGGCGCAGCGCGATGAAGCAGGGGCAGCTCGCCGGGGAGAACATGGCCGGCGGCGGGAAGCTCTACATCCGGAACACCGAGGATTACTTCGGCCTTCTCTACGGGTCGCCGCTGCTGGAGAGGTCGCTGTAGCGGGAGGGGAAGGCCGGACGCTCCGGCCGGTCAGGGCCCCTCGTCCAGATCCGGTTCGAACGAACGCGGCTCCCCGGTGGGAATGTTCCATTCTCCCGCGCTGAACCGGTCGGAGCACGACGGACAGATCAGGAAGACGGACAGCGAGCGGCCTCTCCGGCGGAATGCCACGTGGAATCCCGCCCCGTAGCCGCACCGGGGACAGGAGGAGAGCTCCTCTCCGACCCGGAGGTCTTCCGGCGGAGATCCCTTTCCTTCCCCTCTCACGTTCCTTCCCCTCCGTTAATAATCGATCCCCTTCTCCGCCTCGATCCCCAGCTCATACGGGTGCTTGATGCACCGCATCTCGGTCACGAGGTGGGCGAGTCGGACGATCTCCTCGCGGGCGTTCCGACCCGACAGGATGAGGTGGACGGAAGCCGGTTTCTCCCGGACGAGGGAGAGGACATCGGCCAGCTCGAGGAGTCCGAGGTGAAGGGCGACGTTGACTTCGTCGAGGATGATGACGTCGTACCTTCCCGAGAGCATCTTCTTCCTCGCGGTCGCAAGGGCCTTCCCCGCCGCCGCGACGTGTTCCGCAAACGGAAGGGTGTCCCCCATGATCCCCACGAACCCCTTTCCCATGGGGGTCAGCTCGAACTCGGGGGCGAGCCGTTTCGCGCCGTCGAGTTCCCCGTAATGGAGCGACCCCTTGATGAACTGGATCATCGCGACGCGCATCCCGTACCCGACGGCGCGGACGGCCATGCCGAGGCACGACGTCGTCTTCCCTTTCCCGTCTCCCGTCAGGACGAGAACGAGACCCTGCCGCGGTTTGTCCGGAATCCTCGCCAGTCGTTTCCTGGCCATCGGTCCCTCCCTCTCTTTGCGGTTTGCTGTCCCCCTCCCCTCCCGTTAGGATACTATCGTGATCTACGGATGTCGCGCCATCCCGAAAGGAGAGACGATGGGAGAGGAAACGAAGCGGTGCATGGTGTGCGCGAAGGAAAAGGTCTTCGAGGGGTCGATCTGCGAGGAGTGCAAGGCGATGATCCGCGGGGAGGCCGCCGAAAAGGGCAAGAAAATCAGGCAGGATGCAGAGAAGGAGATGCGCCGGGAGGGGGTCCCCCCGAAGAAGTGACGGGGGGGACCGCTCCCCGGACTACACGCTCTCGGCGAACTTCCTTCCGAATTCGACGCACGCCGCCAGATCCGCCTCGGAGGGGGTCATCCGGACCCGGATCGGCTCCGCGGCGATCTTGAGGCGCATCGAGGCCAGGATGTCCTGCACCGTCTTGATCGCCTCTCCGCTCCAACCGTAGGACCCGAACACCGACGCGGGCTTCCCTTTCACGTTCAGCACGACGAGGTTCGCGATCATGTGCAGGACCGGGTCGGGGACGTTCGCGTTGAGCGTGGGGGTCCCGATGAGGAAGCCCGCCGACGTCTCGAACTCGTCGATGATCTGGTCCGTGGGAACCTCGACGCAGTTGATCAGCTTCGCCGTGACCCCCGCCGACTCCACCCCCTCCGCCACCTTGGCGGCCATGGCCGCGGTGTTCCCGTAGGCCGAGACGTAGGCGATGGTCACCTTCTTCCCCTTGACCCGCGAGAGGACGGAGGCGCGTTCCTTGTACCAGGAAATGTAGGACTGGGGATCCTTCCGCAGGATCGGCCCGTGCGACGGCGCGATCATCTCGATCGGAAGGCCTTTGAGCTTCTCGCACGCCTTGAGCACGTGCTCCTTGTACGGGCGCATGATCGTGCTGTAGTAGAACTCGAACGCCTTGCGCACCGCCTCCGGGTCGGGAACCTCGTCGTTGAAGAACTCGGGGCTCGAGTAGTGCGACCCGAGGAAATCGCACGGGAAAAGGATCCGGTCCTCGACCAGGTACGTCAGGATGGTGTCCGGCCAGTGCAGGTACGGGGTGTTGAGGAACCTAAGCGTCTTCCCGCCGAGGGGAAGCTCCTCGCCGTCTTCGACGGTCTTGAACGAATACTCCCTGTTGACGATGTTGTCGATGAACGTCTTCGCCGACCGGGAGAGATAGACCGTGATCTTCGGGTTCCGCTCGAGCAGGTCGACGAGCGCCCCCGAGTGATCGGGTTCGGAGTGGTTGACCACCACGTAATCGAGCGTTTCCGGCGGCAGGACGCGGGAGATGTTCCGGAACAGTTCCTCCCCGAACGGGCGCTTCACGCAGTCGATCAGGGCCGTTTTATCGGTCCCCCGGACCAGGTAGGAGTTGTAGGTGGTCCCGTATTCCGTCGGGATGACGATGTCGAAAACCGCCAGGCCGGGGTCCTTCGCCCCCACCCAGTGGACGCCCGGTGCCAGGGAAACCGTGGCCATCAGTTCTTTCCTCCCTCCTATGTTTCGGGCTCGAAATCTTCCTTCCCCACGCCGCACAGGGGACAGGCCCAATCATCCGGAATCTTCTCGAACGGGGTCCCCGGCGCCACGCCGCTGTCGGGGTCGCCGACGGCCGGATCGTACACGTACGCGCACACCTTGCATCTCCATTTTTTCATGGTGATCTCCTCTCCGGATGATTAGGGACAGGGGAAATTATATCCCCGGCGCCGGACGAATTGCAACACGGCGCCGGCGACCTTGGCGGGCGTATCCGGCCCCGGGACCCCGCCACGGGAGCGCAGCCGCCGCCACTCCGCCGCCTGGTGCGCGAGGGCGATTTTGGAGAGGCAGTACGGGAGGTAGCCGGGCCACAGCTTCGCCGCGCCCGCGTCCCCCAGGAAGAGGACCGCTCCCCCGGGAGCCGCACGGAGGAGGGGAAGGAGCGCCTGGGTCAGAAGGAACGGCCCGCGCAGGTTCACGGCGAAGATCCCGTCCCACTCCCGGGCCGGGACGTCACCCACCGGTGTGCGGGGAAAGACCGCCGCGTTGTGGACGAGGAGGTCCAGGCGTCCGAACTCCCGCCGGATCGCCGCGCGGAGACGGGGGACGCCCGCCGGGCGCAGGAGGTCGAGCGGGAAGGCCCTGCCGCCGATCTCCCGGGCGAGGGTCGATGCCTCTTTGCGCGAGGCGCGGTAGGTGAGCGCGACGGTGAATCCTTCGCGGGCGAGCCTCCGGGAAATCGCGGCGCCGATGCGCCGGCCTCCGCCGGTCACCAGCGCAACCTTCTCCCCGGGACGGCTCATTTCATCTCGAGGAACTTCTCCCTGGGGGATCCGCAGACGGGGCAAACGGCGGGCGGTTCGTCGCCCTTGTGGATGTAGCCGCATACGCTGCATTTCCATCGTTTCATCGGCCTCGCGCTCCTCGGGAAGACCCGCCCTGCCCTTATACCACAAACGGGAAAAAGGGAGAAAGAACGTCATGCGCCGGGGACTGCCGTTTATAATGGATGGCATGAGGCCCGACGGAACTCCCCTCGCCGAACATCCCTACGTGGCCGTCGACGTCGAAACCACGGGGCTTTCCCCCTCGGACGGCCACCGCGTCTGCGAGATCGCGCTGCTGCGCTTCCTGCGCGGGACCGTGATCGATGATCGACTCGCTCGTCTCCTTCGTGAACCCGCTTCGGCCGATCTCCCCGGGAGCGTCCGCGGTCAACGGGATCACGGACCTCATGGTCGCCGGCGCCCCCACGTTCTCCGACCTGTTCCCCCGGATCTCCGACTTCCTCCAGGAGGACACCCTCGTCTTCCACAACGCCCCGTTCGACCTTTCGTTCCTGCGCATGGAGGCGAGGCTTGCCGGCGGGAGGTGGCCGGGGAACCCCGTCATCGACACGCTCGCGCTCGCCCGGCGCACCCGGCTCTTCCGCGAACACTCGCTCTCCGCGATCTGCGGGCAGCTGCGGATCGGAGTGGCATTCCACCGGGCGGAGGCGGACGCGTACGCGACGGGGAAGCTTCTGCTGGCCCTCGCAGCCGGCGGAACGGTCGAACCGCGGGAACATCGGGCGGGGTGACGGGCGCGGGCGGAACGGCCCCCTACCTGCCGGGGCGCCACTTCCCCCCGGCCTTCCAGGCGATGTAGTTTTTCCGGAACTCCTTCTCCAGGGCCGCGACGAACTCGGCGCGGTGGTCGTACAGGCGCCTCAAGGGGCGCTTCCTCACCCGCTCCAGGACGTACGCCGTAAGCAGCGGCATCGCCACCGTGGAGTCGAGGTAGCACACGACGGCGTCGGGAAGCCTGTCCGGGTCGACCTTCCCCCAGGAGACCGCCTCGGAAGGTGTGGCCCCCGAAAGCCCCCCCGTGTCGGGGCGGGCGTCGGTGACCTGCAGGAAGTAGTCGTGACCCTTCTCCTCGATCCCCAGCACCTCCTGCAGCTGCGGCTCCGTCTGGAGCATGAAGTTCTTCGGGGAGCCGCCGCCGAAGATCAGGACCGCGCTTTTCCCCTTTCCCTTCTTGGCGGCGTAGACGATCCCCGCGGTCTCGTTCACGTCCGCCGAGACGTCGATCGTCGTCCCCCTGCCGAACAGGCGCATCGCGGCGACGTTCATGCCGATGGAGGAGTCGCCGGGGGAGGACGTGTACACCGGGACCCCGTACCGGTAGGCCGCCGCGAGGACGCTGACCTCCCCGATGCCGAGCGTTTTCTCCCGCTCGGCGACGTATCGTCCGATCCGGTTGTGGAACTCGGCGGTTCCCATCTCGCCCTGGAACTCCTCCTCCTCGAGCACCCGCCGGAAGAAGGCGTCGGTGTCGAGGAGCACTTCGTAGGCGAACAGGATGTCGTAGATCCGGACGACGCCTTCCCCGTGGAGGACCGTGTCGTCGAGGAACGGAGACCCCGCGTGCATCTCCATCCCGAGCCCGAAATGCACGTCGTGGTACAGGTTCGCCCCCGTCGAGACGATCCAGTCGACGAATCCGGCCCGGATCAGGGGCACGAGGCAGGAGACCCCCAGGCCGGCCGGGACGAGGGCCCCGGAAAGGGAAAGACCGACCGTCGCGTCGGGCTGCAGCATCTTCTCCGCGTACAGCCTGGCGCCTTCCCGCAACCTGCCCGCGTTGTAGGCCAGGAAGTGGTTGTCGAGGAGATCCACCGCCCCGATCCCTTTCGTGATCGGGGGGGGAAGGATCCTCGGTCCCCGGAGGTAACGGGACTGTTTCTTCCGCATCCTTGCGACCTCCTCGTTCGGGAACGGGCGCCGCGGGAACCGGCCGAACCGCCGTTTCTTCTTCCCGTGGAAAGGGTTGACCGCATTATACCCCCGGTCGCCGGCTCCCCTCACAATTTTCGTTCCTCCCGTCCCCCGCGTTATAATCTACCGGTGGCAGACCAGCGATCCACCGAAAAAGCGGAGATCTCCGCCATTTACGAGGTGGGGAAGATCCTCACCTCCACCCAGAACCTCACGCGGGCCCTGGGGACCTCCCTTCGCACCCTCCAGAGCCTGCTCGGCTTCGACCGCACGGCGATCTTTCTCCCCGACGCCGTCACGCGCGAGATCCGGATGGAGGTGTCCGCCGGCTACGCGGCGGAGGAGCGCGGCCGCGCCCGCTACGTGTGGGGGGAAGGGATCGTCGGGAAGACGATGAAGTCCGGCGGCCCCTCCGCCATCCCGGACGTGCGGCAGGAGCCGTCGTTCCTGGACAAGACGCGGGCCCACGGCAAGGCCCCGGCGGGTCCCCTCTCCTACATCGCCGTGCCCATCAAGATCGGGAACGAGATCCTCGGGGTGCTGACCGGGGAAAGGATCGGGAGGCCCGGCACCCAGGCGCTGGAAGCGGACACGCGCGCGCTCACGGTGATCGGCTGCCTCATCGGGCAGTCGCTGAAGATGCACGCGGCGATCGAACGCCTGCAGGAGGAGTTCCAGCGGCAGAGGCAGGAGTTCGAGAAGAAGATCCGCAAGACCTACCGGCTCGAGAACATCGTCGGCCAGAGCAAGCGGATGCAGGAGGTCTTCGGCCAGGTGGTGAGCGTCGCCTCCTCCCGCGCCACGGTGCTGCTGCGCGGCGAGAGCGGGACCGGCAAGGAGATGGTCGCCCGCGCCATTCACATGGCCAGCCCCCGGGCCGACCGCCCGTTCGTCACCGTGAACTGCGCGGCGCTGCCCGAGACGCTTCTCGAGTCCGAACTCTTCGGCCACAAGCGGGGCGCGTTCACCGGGGCCGTCGAGGAGCGGAAAGGGCGGTTCGAACAGGCCTCCGGCGGGACGATCCTCCTCGACGAGGTCGGCGACATCCCCCTTCCCACCCAGGTGAAGCTCCTGCGCGTCCTGCAGGAAAGGACGTTCGAGCGGCTCGGGGAGAACCGGACCACGTCGGTGGACGTCCGCATCATCGCCGCCACGAACGCCGACCTGGAGCGGCTGGTGGAGGAGGGGCGGTTCCGGGAAGACCTCTTCTACCGGCTGAACGTGATCCCCCTCTTCCTGCCCCCCCTTCGGGACCGGCGGGAGGACATCATCCCGCTCACGGAGCACTTCCTGGACCGGTTCAACCGGGAGCACGCCAAGGGGGTCTCCTTCACGAACGGGGCGCTCGACCTGCTGGTCGAGTACCGGTGGCCGGGGAACGTGCGGGAGCTGGAGAACCTGGTGGAGCGGACGGTGGTGATGGCGAAAGCCTCCGTCGTCGGGGCCCAGGACCTCCCCAGGGCGGTCCGGCTGGGGGGGGTGGCGGAGGCACCCGGTTCCCCGCAGGGCGATGCCGCGCAAGCCCCCCCGGGACGCGGCGAACCACCTCCCTCGGCGTCTTCACGGGCGGCCCATCTTCTCGCCCTGGAGAGGGAGGAGCTCCGGACGGCGCTCGAGTCCACCGGGTGGGTGATCGCGCGGGCGGCAAAGATCCTCGGATGGACCCCCCGCCAGGTCGCCTACAAGATGAAGAAGCACGCCCTGCGATCCCCCTGGAAATAGTCCGGCCCGGAGACCTTGCCGGTCGACGAACCCCGGCACGCTTGTCGTTAATCCTACAATTTTGTCGGTCCTGCGGTTTTGCCGTCCGGCGGGGCCCGGCACCCCCTCCCCTGGCTCTCCCTTTTCCATCAACGGTTTCCGGGGTTCGCATGCGCCCGGTCCCCGGCATGGCACGCCCCCTGCTATCCTCTGTTTCCTGCCACCCATCGCAGAAACGACACAGAGGGCGGAAAAGGAGGAACGACATGGCACGCATCACGGACCGGGCGAAAGCAAGGATACGCGCCAGACGGATCTCGTGGATCCTGGCGGCGGCGATCGCACTCGGCATCACCGCAGGAGCGTTTGCCGAAGAGACGGAGAGGCCGTCCGTCAGTGCGGACGTCGCGGTAAGCAGCAAGTACGTCTGGCGGGGACTGATCCTGACCGACGACCCCGTCCTCCAGCCGTCCCTGACAGTGGGCTACAAGGGCCTGGGCCTGAACATCTGGGCCAACACGGACCTGACGGACGGCAACGGAACCCCCGGGGAAATCAACGAACTGGACTACACCCTCGACTACTCCTTCTCCGTGAAGCAGGTGAACCTGGGCGTGGGGGTGATCCAGTACACGTTCCCCCACACCGACTTCGAGCCGACCACGGAGCTGTACGGGACTGCAGCGCTGGACGTCCTTCTCGCGCCAACCGTGAAGATCTATTGGGACGTGGACGAGGTGGGGGGGGTATACGGAACCCTCGGCATCGGTCACAGCTTCCCCCTGAAAGAAGTCAAGGGGATCTCCTCCAGCCTGGACCTCTCGGGCTCCCTCGGCTACGCCACGAGCGGCTGGAACGAGGGGTATTACGGGGTGCACAGCTCCGGACTCGTGGACCTGCTCCTGACCGTGGGGCTGCCGATCTCCATCGACGGGCATCTGTCCGTCACGCCGTACATCAGCTATTCGCAGCTGATCGACGGCGACCTGAAAGACGCGGTCGAAGATGACAATGCGACGTTCTTCGGAGCCACCCTGTCCCTGGCGTTCTGATCCCGGGTGGCGTCCCCGACGGTACCAACGACGATGAATTCCGGGTCCCGCCCCGTGGGCGGGCAGGAAAGGAGCACTTCGATGATCCGATTCACCACCGGGAACCGGCTTTTGATTCTCTTCTTCCTCGCCACACTGCTTTGCGTGGCCGGAGTCGCCGCGGACGGCCTGGCCGCCGAGGTGGCGTCTTCCGCGAATGCGGCAGCCGCTGCGACGCCCGCCCCACCGGGCCCGACGCCCGCAGAGGTCCAGAAGAACCTCGACTTCGTCTGGACTCTCGTGGCGGCGTTCCTCGTCTTCTTCATGCAGGCGGGGTTCGCCATGGTGGAGTCCGGCTTCACCCGGGCGAAGAACGCCGTCAACATCATGATGAAGAACCTGATGGACTTCTCGGTCGGGTCGATCGCCTTCCTCGTCCTCGGGTTCGGGCTGATGTTCGGCACGAGCCCCACCGGCTGGTTCGGGACGGACGGCTTCTTTCTCTCCGACTTCGCGAAGGACGGCGACAAGTGGCTTTACGCCTTCTGGATGTTCCAGGTCGTCTTCGCCGCGACGGCAGCCACCATCGTCTCGGGGGCGATGGCGGAGCGGACGAAGTTCTCCGCGTACCTCATCTACAGCGCCGTGATCAGCGCGCTCATCTACCCGGTGTTCGGGTCGTGGGCGTGGGGAAGCCTGTACCACGGGAGCGGGTGGCTGGAGAAGCTCGGGTTCATCGACTTCGCCGGCTCCACGGTCGTCCACTCCGTCGGCGGCTGGGCCGCGCTCTGGGGGGCGGTCATGCTGGGTCCCCGCAAGGGGCGCTACACGAAAGACGGAAAGGTCATGGCGATCCCGGGACACAACATCCCCATGGCCGCCCTCGGGGTCTTCATCCTCTGGTTCGGGTGGTTCGGGTTCAACCCGGGAAGCACCACCGCCGGAAACGCGGACATCGCCCGCATCGCCGTGAACACGAACCTCGCGGCGGCGGCAGGCGCCATCGCGTCGCTCCTGGTGGCATGGGCGATCTTCAAAAAGCCGGACGGCGCGATGTCGCTCAACGGCGTGCTCGCCGGACTCGTGGCGATCACCTCCCCCTGCGCCACCGTAACGCCCGTGGCCTCGGTGTATATCGGGGCCATCGCGGGGGCCGCGGTCGTCCTGTCGGTCCTCTTCTTCGACCGGATCCGCATCGACGATCCGGTGGGCGCGATCTCCGTCCACGGCGTCTGCGGCGCGCTGGGAACGCTGCTGGCCGCCGTCTTCCACGAGGAAGGGTTCACCATGGCCCGCCTGGGCGTCCAGGCGCTGGGCGTCGGCGCCGCCTTCGTCTGGGTGAGCGTGACGGCAGCGCTTCTCTTCTTCCTCCTGAAGAAGACCGTCGGTCTGCGGGTGAGCGAGGAGGAGGAGATGGACGGCCTGGATTACCACGAGCACGGGAACGCGGCATACCCCAACTTCCAGCTGATCGAGAAGAGGTAGTCCGCCATGAAGAAGATCGAGGCGATCATCAAGCCGTCCAAGCTGGACGACGTGAAGAACGGGCTGCAGGACCTCGGCGTCACCGGGATGACCGTCGTCGAGGTGAAGGGATTCGGGCGCCAGAAGGGGCACACCGAGATCTACCGCGGCGCGGAATACCTGGTGGAGTTCATCCCGAAGCTCAAGGTGGAGGTGGCCGTGGCGGCCGACCAGGTCCCCGTCGTGGTCGAGAGGATCCTCACGTCCGCCCGCACCGGCAAGATCGGGGACGGGAAGATCTTCGTCTACGACGTGGAGGAGGTCGTGCGGATCCGGACGGGCGAGCGGGGACGGG
>WOR8_10003067_pt1 | contig 16350 bp, 16 predicted proteins | sample DeeMarSeWOR38_10_FD_19890 | JGI IMG/M metagenome (IMG submission 19890) | reverse complement strand
GGAGTAGTAAACTGTGCAATGACTGGTATTATTCATATGATAGCTAAAATTAAGAAAGAATTAAAAAAAGCTAAAAAAACTGGTAACAAACTAGAAATTGAAATACTAAAAATGATGTATCAAAGTGTAAAAGGAGCTCGAAACGCTGGAAGTGTTGATTATTCACAAAGAATAATTCTTGTTAACCCAGATGGAAAATATGAAAATATAAAAATAGGTGAATTTGTAGATAGAGCAATTAATAAATTTGGATATTTTACTGAAAAAATAAATGGGACTGAATTTGAAATTGCAGATATAAAAGAGAATTGGAAAGCAATCTCAATAAATAAAAATGGGAAAGTAGAAATTAAGAAAGTAAAGCAAGCAGTTAGACATAAATGGAGAGGAAAACTGGTTAAAATCTTGACTAAAAGTGGATTTACTGTTGTTACTCCAAATCATAGTGTATTTACAATAAAAAACAGAAAAATAATTGAGATTTCTGCAGAGCAAATTAAAGAGGATACTTTACTTGTTCATGTAAAAAAAATTCCAAATATAGAAAAAAAACAAAAAATAAACTTGATTAATATAATAACTAAGCCAGATTATTATGGATTCATTGAAAAAAAGGATTTAAAGTATTTTAATGGTTTGAAAGGTGAAAGACAATACTACGAAGATTGTTATGCATTACCACCTAAAAATATTGAATTTGTTGATCCTAGTTCTGACTATGTTTATGATATTAGTGTGGAAGATAATGAAAACTTTATTGATGCAAATGGTGGAATATTATTACACAACACTCATGGAATTTTAGCAGCACCAACAGTTTCAGGAAGACAATTTAATTTATGGGGTGCTGCGGCAATTACCACAAAGGGTCAAGCAATTTTAGCAGATACTTTGAATTATCTTAAGAAAAAAAACATGCGTGTAATATATGGAGACACAGATGGACTTTATTTAGGATGCTCTAAATCAGTTGAAAATGTTCCTGAATTTTCTAAATGTCTAGGAATAAGTAAAAATAATGATGAAAAAAACTGGATAACAAAACCTGAAGTTGCGTTGTCTGCTATAAAAGATTGCGATACAAAATGGCAGAAAGATTTAAATTACCCAGATTTTGAATTAGAACCCGAAACACATGATTGTATGATATTTGTTAAACATAAAAATTACTTAATTTTTGATGTAAAGGACGGTAAAATTGAGATGATTACAAAAGGAAATAACTTCAAGGGTTCGGATAAAGCAGATATTGCAAGGAAAGCTTTAAATGATATTATGATAAAAGTTTTAAAAGAAAATCATACTTGGGCTGATGAAGAAGAAGCAAGAAAAACATTAAAAGAAAGTATAGCTGAAAAAACAAAAGATGTTGTATCTAAAATAGATTTAACAAAAGTAGACTTGGATGATTTAACCCTTGTCCAATCTGTTCAACCAGCAAAAAGATACAAGCCCAATCAAAATGGATCTTCGTCTGTTTTTGGTAAACGCTCAGCCGCGCTTGAAAATCTTCTTGGTCATTCAATTAGAAGTCGTATTAAACTTAAATTTGTTGTAACAAAAAAACCTTTACCAGGAATTTCTAATCCATCTAAAAGTGGTGTAAAACCTATTGATTTTATGTACCCTATTGATTTTTTAAAAAGTAGAGATGAAATAGATTTGGATTGGTATAAAAAAATGATTGAAAATTATATTCAAGGAGCATTTGGTTTATCTGATTTAGCAGCAACAGAACAAACAGGTCTTGATGCTTGGATGTGACAATAATAATTTAGAAAAGAAGGAAAAGTATTTATTCAAATAAATTATTTAAAGTCGGGGGACCTTGTTATATTGGGGAGGTTTACTGTACCTGCTTTCCGCTAAGAGGCGCATTCCTCCTATCAATGCATCCCGTCCCCCACCTTTGTCAGTTTTTATAAAATTTATAGTAAAATTAATGTATTAAAATTAAAAAAAAATTTGGTTTCGACAATAAAATGATTATCTAATTTTTTTAGATTCATTTTACTTATTTGTCGAAACGACATTCTATTTTGTTTAACCAAATAATGCGCTAAGACCTGCTGCAGCTTCTTCTTCAGAGACATCTTCTTTTTTCTTTTCTTTCTCTTTCTTTTCTTCTTTCTTCTCTTCAGTTTTTGCTCCAGTTGGTGCGGCTGGTGCAGCAGCAACAGGAACAGCAGCGGTTTTTATTGCTTCATCAATATTTACACCATCAAGCGATGCAACAAGTGCTTTTATTCTTCCTTCATCAGGTTTTACACCTGCCGCAGTAAGAACTTTTTTTACATGTTCCTCTGTAATTTTTTGTCCTGCAGAATGAAGAAGCATTGCGCTATATATGTATTCCATTTCTTTTTACCTCCTTATGTTGTTTTATTTTTTAACGCAAGCATACTAGCTTGAGCTTTTAATAGTAAAAATTTAACTGTTTCTTTATTAGTGATATTACACTTAATAGCAAGATTAAAAGAATTAAGATAAGCTTTCATAATAAGTGGTTTAATAGTTGTTTTATTTGCCCATCCTGTTTCAATTGCTAGGTTCAAGGAATTGTTTGATGCCTGTCTTATTTTTCCTAAAAATTCATCAAGATCAATATCTAAAACATCAGATTGGTATATATTTCCGTCTTCAAAGACTCCATTAAGAGTCATTCTTATTTCAATTGGAAAAATTTCAAGTCTGGTAAGCATCAAGGCAACATCAGCTGGAATTTTTTCTCCAGCTCGAACAATAAGTTTATCAGATTTAATAACAACTTTGCCCTCCTGAATAGCCGCAGGAATACCTACTTTTTGTAATTCTCCAACAATAGGTCCAGGTTTAAAAGGTGTGTCCCCTGCTTTAATCTCTATATCAGATTTTGCAGTTTCACCACCTTTTGCTGGAGCCATTGTTTTAGTAGCTTTAATCTTAGCAAACAGTTTAAATGGATTTGTATCAGTTGTTATAATAGCAGATTGACCAGATATAGATTTTTTTAAACTAGATATACCTTTTATTTTTTTTTCTGCTTCATCAAGAGCTTTAGAAATTAATGTATTTCTTGCAGATCTGATATAACCAATTTCTCTGAAGTTTTTTCTCATTTTCTGCATCTGAGGTGCAGGTATTCTACCGATTTCTACAATTCCAATTACTTTATTTTTTGTAATAAAATCAACAAGTTCCTTTACTTCCCCATGTTTCCATTCAGCAACGTGAGTAACCATAAGATTTCACCTAGATAATTCTTCCTGGAGGCCCCATAGTTGTTTTAACATATATTGAGCCAATATTCATCCGTCCTCTTTCAAGTACACGCTCTACCCTTTTTATTATTGCATCAATGTTTTCAGCTATTTGTTCCTTAGGCATATCAATATTTCCTGCAATTGTTTGAACGGTTTTGCTTCCCTTTGATCGAACTCTTACAGAGTTACGCATGTTTTTAGCTATAGTAGTTAAATCTGCATTTGGTGGAACTGGTTTTGGCATTTTACCTCTTGGACCAAGAACAGTACCAAGGGTTTTACCAATAGTTGGCATTAGTGGTGCTTCAGCTATGAAAAAATCATGTTCATCAGCTATTTTCTTAAACTTCTTTTTATTTTTAGAAAGATCCTCAATTTCTTCAGGTTTAATTAAAAGATCAACAAGTTTTTTAGAATTAACAGCAAGTTCACCACTTGCAAAAAGAGCAATTTTTGCTTCAACACCTCTACCATGAGGAAGTATAACTTCTTGCTCAATTCGATTTTTTGGATTATTTAAATCAATATTTTTAAGATTAATTACTAAATCGATGTTTTGTTTGAATTTACGATTTAATTTCTTAGATTCCTCTAAGATTTTTTCAACTACGTCTGTAGTTTTTTTATCTGTCATAGATATGCCTTGAGTGTTTTGTATGACATTTTCTCCATATAATTAAGAAAATGTAGTTCTCGGAAATAACAACCCTGTTTATAAAAGTTTGGTTAATTATTTTTTTATTCTTTTTGGGTCTGACTCGTTAGTCAGACTCTTCTTTTTTATAAAGTCTTTCAAGAACAAGTTCAAGTATTTCTTCAGGACCCCTGATCTTCTTTAATTCTTTTTTAACAATAACTGGGGTTCCTTCTATATTTGTTTTTTTAACATCTTTATTTGTAATTAAAACTGCATGTCTCTCCGTTATTTTAGATATACTATTAACTACATGTGCTTTTCTTAGTAATTTTTTATTGTATTCATCAACACATGTAAGAAGTATTTTCTTTTTATCCTCACTTACTGCTTCAAAAGGGCATCGCTCAAGAGGTATAACTCTATAACCTACTTGTTCCAATATAGAAAATATTTCTCTTTGAAATTGTCTAAAACCTTCTGCTTCTATAGGTATAGATTTAATTTCTTGTTTTAAGGAACTACTTTTTAATATATCAATAGGAATTGTTATATTTTCCCCAAGAAGCTCTTCAATTCTTAGTGCAACCTCTATACTTGTGTTCATACCTTCTTCATACATTTGAACAGTTCTTCTTGAAACCCTTAAAGAACGGGCAAAAGATCCTAATGAAATGTCTTGTTCTATTCTAAGTTTTTTTATTTTTTCTCTGTCAAGATTAATGTATAGACCACCTGGGGCAGCATAGACTTCGAGAGGTAATCCTTTTAAAAGATGAGCTTTTAAAGTCTCTGATGTAATTGCTTGAATACCAAATCTGTCATAAGCAACATCATCTCTTAGTTTACCGGTACCACTTCTTTCTCCTATAATTAATGGGCAACCCTTTAAAAGTATTGAAAGAGTTCTTAATTCTCTAGAAACATCTTCAGGCATTGCATCGATGTTTGTCAAAACTTTAATTATTAGTAATGAATTGTCTCTTCTTGCAACTAAATCGAAACTCACTGGTCTGATTGAACATAACTCAGATACATAGAATCCTGCTTTAACCAGCGTATCTCTGGCTTCATCTAAAATCTCTGTTCGTTTCATCTGTAGATAATGCTAAAACATAATATGATATATAATGATATCGGGAGTGAAACTATTTGGATAGGAATTGATGATACAGATTCTATTACAGGGGGATGTACAACCCACCTAGCTTGTACTATAATCAAAAAACTAATTGATGAAAATTACAATATTATTGGGAATCCTAGATTAGTTAGGTTAAATCCTAATATTCCTTGGAAAACAAGAGGTAATGGTGCAATTTCTATACAAGTTGGAATGGGAAAAGGCATTAAAACTAAGATAGGTGAAATTGGCAATAAAGATATATTTTGCTATAAAAAATCGGCAAGGAATTACAATGATTCTAGAATTAAAGAAATTGTTGAAAAAAGCGTAGATGAATATGCGAAATTAGACGATGAAAATACAAACTCGGGATTTGTAATATTAAATGAACAACCATCTTTTGAAATTTATGAAAAAACAGTACAAGAAATTACTTACTTAAAAGATATAATCAAAATTTTAAAAGAAGCAAAAGCATTTTACAAAGGCTATAAGAATAAAAGAGGTCTTATTGGAGCAACAGCATCTATTGCTTGGATTCCAAAGAAAGATAAAACCTATGAAATAATTAGTTATAGAAAAAAAGAAAAATGGGGTAAGAAAAGATTTGTAGATGATGATTCAACAAAAAAAATGGATAAAACCTATAAAACAACTTTTGACAACTATGATTATGAAAATAAGCATAACAGACTTGTACCTAATTCACCTTGTCCTATTTTGTATGGTATTAGAGGAGAAAATAAAAAGGATTTAATTAATGCAAAATCTCTGATTAAATCTGAAGAAGTAGACAACTGGATTATATTTGAGGCAAATCAGGGAACTGATGATCATTTGCATAAAAGTTTTATCAATGAAATAAAACCTTATCAATCTGTTATAACTAGAGGAAGTGTAAGTATTTCACCCTACACAATCAAAGGAGGTCATGTTATATTCAATATAAAAGATTCGTCAGGAAATATTGATTGTGTTGCATATGAACCTACAAAACAATTTAGAAATGTTGTAAGAAAATTAGTAATTGGTGATGTTGTTGAAGTATATGGTGGTGTAAGAGAAAAACCTTTAACCATTAACTTAGAAAAAATCAATATTAAAAAAATAAAAAATCAAGTAAAAAAGGTTGAAAATCCAGTTTGTCCTAATTGTGGTAAACACATGAAATCCAAAGGTGTAAATCAAGGCTATAAATGTATAAAATGTGGTATCAAAAGCACAAAGCCATCTTTTAAAAAAGTAAAACGGGAAATTTCTTTAGGTTTTTATGAGGTTCCAGTTTGTGCTAGAAGACATCTTAGCATGCCGTTAAAAAGATTTAAAAGTTAATCGTAATGCTTTTTAAGGAATTGTTGCTTCTTGATTTCTAAATTTGGCATGCGGGTGTGGTGTAGTCTGGTATCACTTAAGCTTGCCAAGCTTATAACTCGGGTCCAAATCCCGGCACCCGCACTCATTTTCAAATTAGAAAATTTGTCCATTCTTTTATCACTTTAGAATTTATAATATTAATATAATGGAAAGTCGACTATACCAATTTTTGTAATTATTCTAAAATTTCTACTTTTATTGGTTTGTTTTGTCTCATTCATAAACTTATAAAATTAAAAATATTTTAAATTATTATTATATTAATAATTAATTTACCTAAAATATAATAATAAAATAAAATATTAAATATTTAGATTATTTGTTAAATATATTTCTTATAATAGATATAAATGTAATAAATAATTTAAAAATTTGTTAAATTTTTAGGATAAATTTATATAATAAAAAAATCTTTTATTATGTATGGCAAAAAGTAGTGCAAAGCAAATAGAACAAGATAAAAAAAGAATATTAGACGAACTAACAAAAAATGCTCATAGGAGTGTTAATGAAATTGCTGACACACTTGGTTTTTCCCGTCAAAAAGTATGGAGAATTATAAAAAATCTTGAAGAAGATAAAACAATATGGGGTTATACAGCAATTGTTGATGATAATAAAATGGGACGGAAAAAATTTTGTATTCTACTTAAGAAAGCTTTTATTGAAGTGCCAGATGAAAAACTCAATATAGTAATTAGTAGAGAATTGAGAAAGATTGCAGAAAAAAATGGAGTATATTTAGAAAGTACATATTTTTTTCATGGCTCATATGATGGCCAAATTTGTGTAATAGCAGAAGATTTAATACATGTAAAAAAATTTTTAGCCGCCATGGTAGAAAAGTTAGGTGAAGCCTATTTTAAGGAAATAAAATTATTGGAAGTATTAGTTCCTATTCAAATTAGGGGGTTTAACAATCCCAACTTAAAACAATTAAAAGAGTATTTTTCATCAGATTAGATTATAAAAAATTTATAAAAAAAACATCAAAGTTTATAATAAAATTAAAGAATTTAGTTCTTATTTATTTTTTTAATTTTGAAATTTTAACGACAGCTTCTAATACTTCCTTAAACTACCTTGTAAAAAGTTGGAATTAGATAATGATAAAATTAGACCTACATATTCATTCACAGTATTCTGAAGATGGCATAGGCTCACCAAAAGAAATAATAAAAATTTTACAAAAAAGAGGACTTCAAGGCATGGCTATTACCGATCATAACAATGTAGAAGGTGGTTTGCAAGCTCAAAAATTTGCTCCAAAAGATTTCATAGTAATACCTGGTGTAGAAATATCAACAAATAAAGGCCATATAATAGCCTTGAATGTAAAAGAAAATATTAAAAAAAATTTATCAGTTGAAGAAACTATTGAAAATATTATTGAAGTTGGTGGAATACCTACAGTACCTCATCTTTTTAGAAGCATGTCAGGTATTAAAATTAACATGCTTAAAGAAATTTATCAAAAAATTTCTGCAATAGAAGTTTTTAACTCATGCAGTGATCTTAAAACAAATTTTAAAACAATGAAAATTGCTAAGAATTTTAATCTAGGAGGTATAGGTGGATCTGATTCACATGTTCCAGAATATGTTGGATATGGTTATACAATAATCAACTCGACAGATTTTAGTATTGACTCAGTCTTATCAGAAATAAATAAGAAAAAAACTTGGGGAGATGGAAATACTTTACCTCTTAATTATCGCTCTGAAAGAGTGATTAAATCAATTAAACAATATTTCATAAGAGGTCTTAGACGAATTTAATTTTTTAAAATAATAATGTTTAAACACAATTAAACCATACAATACTCTATGAGTAAAAAAGAAGTTATCGCACAGCTCGAGGAAAAAATAAAAAACATTGACGAGAGATTAAAAGCAATTGAAAAAGAACAAAGATTGATACTTGAGGACATTTTATCAGGGGCCCCAAATGAACATATGCGACTAAGATTACTACAAAATCCTCAAAAAAGGAAAGAAGAATTAAAGAAAAAAATAGAAAATGAAATTAATTTTGAAATTTAGAATCATATATTCCCTCATCTATTGCTTTTTGAATTTCCTGAGGTTTTTTACCCTCAACTGTTATTCCCATTGAAATACAAGTTCCAATGATTTCTTTTGTCTTATTTTTTAAATCTTTTCCTAAAAGAGCATCGTATTTCATTTTTGCTATTTTTACTGCTTGATCAACAGTTAAATTTCCTATCTTATGTGAGGATGGTGCTCCTGATCCTTTTTCTGCCCCAATTTCTTTTAAAATAAGCGATGAAGCAGGTGGTGTACCAACCTCTATATCAAATTTCTTAGTTTTTGGATCAACAGTAACTTTTACAGGAACTTTCATTCCTTCAAATTGCTTGGTTTTATCATTGATTGCATTTATTATCTGAATTATGTTTACACCCAAAGGTCCAAGTGCTGGTCCTAATGGAGGGCCGGCTGATGCTTTTCCACCATCAACAAGTGCTTTTATTGTATCTGCCATAAATTCTACTTCTCCTTTTCTTCTTCTTTTTTATCTTCTTCTTTTCGTTTAATTACCCTAACTTGTTCACCACGAACAGTAATAGGTATTGGAACAACAGACTCAAAAAGTTCTACTGTTATTTCCTCTTTTGTATCATCAATATGTGTAACTTTTGCAGTCTCTCCTCTAAATGGCCCTGCAACCATTTCAACAACATCTCCTTCAGCAATCTTTGCCACAGAAGATGCAGGAACAAGAAAATGCTCTATTTGATCAATGGGAATATCTCCGTCTAGCATACTTCTTGCATAAGATACCGTCTTTATCATATCTTTAATGCGTTCGATATCATAACTTTCCACAAAAACATATCCTCTAAGTTCAGGAGTAACAAGAATTGATAATATCTTTATTTTTGATTTAGATGCTCTACTATTTATTAAATCAGCAGTATTTTGCTCTTTACCTACTTGAGATTTTATGCTAAAAATCTTTGATTTCTCTTCAGGGGGTTCTTCAAAATCTGGACCTTGCATAATAACACACCTTTTTTATTATAAACCAAGCATCTGGGCAATCCAAGGGGCAACTTGTTTTGCTATGAGAAAAATCAAAAAACCAAGTCCACCTATTGCTAAAATTCCTGCCCCGGTAATCTTTGATGTTTTTGCATACTCTTCATCTGTAGGTTTACGAGCCATTTTGAAGACACGGCCATACTTTCCTTTTCCGATTCTTGATTCTCTTTCCTCAATTTTATGTTGTAAATCTCTTGCTTTTTCCATAAAGTTTTTGTTGCTGGGAACTTTATTTTCACGTTTGAATAGTTTCACTTATATACACCTCTAGAAGGCTAAATCGTCAAATAAATAGTTATATATAAAGGATTTGGCTGTTTTTCAAGTAAATTTTTTAAAATAAAGAAAAAGAAAGGATTTATTATTAAAATCAAGTCTTTTTATTAATACCTTTCTCAGGCTACAAAATCAATACCATATTCCTTATTTTCAAAGGGTTTTACTAAAGGACCTAGAATTTGTTTAGACTTAACTCCTGTTACAACAAGCATTGCTCTAATTGTTTTTTTAAGTGAAGGATCAATAGTTGTTCCCCATATTATACGTGCATTTGGATCAACTCTTGAATAAATTTCTTCAACTACTTTTTCAGCTTCACCAATTGTCATATCTTCACCGCCAATAACATTTACTAACGCACCAGTTGCTGCTGAAATATCAACTTCAAGTAGTGGTGAATTTAGAGCCTCAATAACAGCATTAATTGCTTTATTTTCGCCATCAGCTTCTCCTAAACCAATCATAGCAACTCCACCCCGTTTCATCACAGTTCTTAAATCAGCAAAATCTAAGTTTATAAGACCAGGCATAGTTATCATTTCAGTTATACCCTTAATTGATCTCATGAGAATCTCATCTGCAACTTTAAAGGCAGCATTTAATGCAAGATTAGGAACAATTTCAAGCAGTTTGTCATTTGGAATAACAATTACTGTGTCACATACATCTCTTAAACGTTTAAGACCTTGTTCGGCGTTTTCCATACGAATTACACCTTCAACACTAAATGGAAGAGTAACAACACCAATAGTCAAAGCACCTTCTTCTTTAGCAATTTGTGAAACTATTGGTGCAGAACCAGTGCCTGTACCTCCTCCTAAACCACAAGTTATAAAAACCATGTCAGCACGGCCTATTGCTTCACGAAGATCATTTTCACTTTCTTTAGCTGCTTCTTCGCCAACTTGAGGAAGAGAACCTGCACCAAGCCCTCTTGTTAGATGTCTTCCAATTAAGACTTTATGAGGAGAATTGGATAATAATAAATGTTGAGCATCGGTATTAATAGAAATAAATTGTGCTCCAGTAATACTATTTTCAACACAACGACTTATTGTATTAGTACCAGCACCACCACAACCAATAACTTTTATTGTTGTAACAAGACTAGAAAGTACATCTTCTAACTCTTTATCCTTAATCCCCTTTGATATTTCTTTTTGAGTAAGTGAGTTATTTGATACATCTTCTTTTGAAACATCATCTTTATTTGATACAGCTTTGGTTTTAGAAAAAAATCCCTTTGACTTTTTAGCATTTTCATTAGCTACAACTTCCTCAATAATCTTTCTCATTTACATCACCATACCCTCACAACAGTGAGCCCCTACTTTTTATAATTAATATATTTTTTACAATATTGTAATTGAAATCGAATTATTAAATATTTCCTAAAATTTTTTATATAATTTCTAAGGAAAAATCTTTATTTTTTATTGAATGTGTTAAATAGCCAAGAGAAATGCGATCTGCAAAGGGAGCGTATTTTGATATATTTTCTGCATTAATACCACCAGAAATTTCAATTAAAATATTTTTATTAATTTTTTTTATTTTTTTTGCAATAACTTCAGCAGACTTTGGATTGAAATTATCCAACATTATCACATCAACATTTAGTTTTGCAGCAATAACTGCATCTTCTTCGTTTTCTACTTCAACTTCTATTATCTTGTTTTTTATTTTTTCTTTTATTTTTTTAATTGCTTTTTCAACTGAATCAATTAGTTTAAGATGATTGTCTTTAATTAAAACTGCATCGTAGAGTCCATATCTATGAGGTTTTCCACCACCAATAATAACTGCTTTTTTTTCAAATCTGCGAAAACCTGGAGTTGTTTTTCTTGTTGCAGCAATTTCTATATTTGGATTTATTTTTCTGCAAATATCTAAGAGTTTTTTAGTTTCTGTTGCTATACCACTCATTCTTCCAATAATATTAAGTGCTAATCGTTCACCTTTTAAAATAGAGCGAGCCGAACCTTTTATTTTAACTACTATTGTTTTTTCTTTTATTGCGTCTCCATCTTTTACTAAGAGTACTGTCGAAGCCCCTGTTTTTTTGAAAACATTTTTTACTTCTTCAAGTCCTGCAACAATACATTTTTCTTTAGCAATAATAATTGCATTGGCGGTTTCATCAGTAAATAATGAATCAGAAGTAATATCTCCTTCTTTTCCAAGATCCTCTAATAAATATCTATCAATATTATCCATAACAATAATTTTTATATCACAACCGTGTTTTAAGGTTTTGGTAATAACATGAATCTAGGAATAATTGGTTGCGGAGCAATTGGATCAGATGTGGCAAAAGCTGCAGATAAAATGGATGAAATTAATAAAATATTTTTATTTGACATAAAAAAAGATGCCGCTGAAAAACTATGTAATTGTGTAAAAAAAGCAGAAATTAAACCTGTCAAGGATTTTTTAAATAATGTTGAGGTTGTTTTCGAAGCAGCATCACAAAGTGCAGTTAAAGAATATGCTGAAGCAATCCTAAATGCTGGTAAAGATTTAGTTATTATGAGTGTTGGAAGTTTACTTGATGAGAAATTTAGAAGTAATATTGAGAAAATTGCAAAACAAAAACATTGTAAGATACACCTTCCATCAGGTGCAGTATGCGGTATAGATGGAGTTTTATCCGCAAGTATTGATTTTATCGATGAGGTAACACTCGTTACTACTAAGCCACCTGAATCTTTAGGTAAAAAATTGGATAAAAGAACAATTATTTTTGAAGGGCATGCTAGGGAAGCAGTTAAAAAATTCCCAATGAATATAAATGTTGCTGCAAGTTTATCTATAGCAGGAGTTGGATTTGATAAAACAAAGGTTGAAATTGTGGCAGATCCTGTAGTTTCTAGAATTAGTCATAAGATTCTTGCCCATGGAAAATTTGGTAGATTAAGAGCAGAAGTTGAAAATATGCCTAATCCGAGTAATCCAAAATCAAGTTATATGGCATCACTTTCTGCAATTGCCACACTTAAGAGGATTATTAATCCAATCCAAATAGGAGCTTAATTAAGGTTTAAGCTTAAGTAAATAAACGTGTAAAGACAAAAAATAGATTTATATAATAGAACAAATCAAAAAAACAACTTTTAATCCTTACCAAAACTAAATATCTGTCTTTTTGTTATTAAAACGCTTTTATGCTATTTGAAATAAAAAATAGAGATGCTGCAGGAAGGATTTGTAAATTTTCAACAAAACACGGAACAGTTAGCACACCAAATCTCATGCCTGTTATAAACCCAAATAAGATGATAATTACTCCAAAAGAGATGAAAAAACTCTTTGGAACAGAGATAGTAATTACTAATTCCTATATCATAAATAAAGACGAAAAACTAAGAGAAAACACTCTAAAACAAGGTGTCCACAAACTAATTAATTTTGACGGACCCATTATGACTGACTCAGGAACTTTCCAATCCTATGTGTATGGGGATGTAAATATTGATCCAATAGAAATTGTTGAATTTCAAAGAGATATCGGAAGCGACATTGGAACAATTTTAGATGTTTTTATAGAACCAGATGAAACTAAAATAAAGACAAAAAAAGCAATAAAAGAAACTCTTAAACGTGCAAAAGAAAGTGTTAAAATAAAAAAAGAAATGGCTCTAGCCTGCACGGTTCAGGGTTCTATTTATCCAGATTTAAGAGAGCATTGTGCAAAAGAACTTAGCAATATTGATGCAGATTTTTTTCCAATAGGTGGTGTAGTTCCACTTATGGAAAATCAAAGATATACAGAACTGATAAAATGTATAATTTCTTCTAAAGAAGGTTTAGATCCATCAAAACCTGTTCATTTGTTTGGTGCTGGTCACCCATTAATTTTTCCAATTGCAGTTGCTTTAGGATGTGATTTTTTTGACTCATCTGCTTATGCAAAATATGCAAATGATGATAGGATGATTTTTCATTGGGGGACAGAAAAATTAGAGGATTTAATTGAACTGCCTTGTACTTGTCCAGTATGTTCAAATTATCAATTATCCGAACTAAAAAAACTAAACGAAAAAGAAAGAACAAAAGAGATTGCTAAACATAATTTATATGTTTGTTTCGCTGAGATAAAAAGAATTAGAAATGCTATATCACAAGGAAATTTATGGGAACTTGTTGAAAGAAGAGCAAATTCTAATCCTTATCTTTTTAATGCTTTGAAAGAGCTTAGAATAAAAAAGCATAAAGAGTTTTTAGAACAGTTTGAACCAATTAGTAAGGATAGGGCAATGTTTTACACAGGGATTCACACAATTCATAGACCAATTATAAATAGATGCCATAATAGGTTATTTAAAAGATATAAATCAACATCAAAAACAACAATTGTTTTTCCGGAAGGAGGAAAAACTTATTCAGTTCATTATCATAGGCAAATCAAAAAAATTTTCAAAAAAAATAGTAACGTAAATCTATTAGTTGATTCTAATTTAGGACCGGTACCTATTGAACTTGATGAAATGTATCCTTTTGCCCAATCAGTTTTTCCAAGGGAAACTGATAAAGAAACAAAAGAATTTATAAAAAAATTATTTGATAAATTTACAAAAAATAAAAAAATAGTTTATTGGAGAGGAAATAAAACCTTAAAACAAATAAAATCATCAAAAGAACAATCATCAAATTTTGACCTAATAAGAATATCTGCAGTTTCAGATTTTCAATTTGGAAAAGGCGCAGCAGAAGCATTATTAAATGGAAAAGTTAGGATTGTAAAATCTGAGAAAACAGGTAAGATTAGAAATATTTATTGTAACGGTAAACATATTCTTTCCATGAGAGCAGAGGATGGATTTTTTACTCTTAAAATCAATGGAGCAAAAAGTCTTCATGCATTTTTTAAATATCCTAAATTAAGAGTTATAATTGAGGAGGAATCAATTCCTTTTATAAAAGAGGGAAAAAGTGTATTTGCAAAATTTGTAATTGATTGCGATCCAGAACTTAGACCATTTGATGAATGTTTGATTGTTAATAAAAAAGATGAACTAATTGGAGTTGGCAGGTGTATATTAAACAGAAAAGAGATGCTGTCTTTTAATTACGGAGTAGCAGTTAAAACCAGGGAACAAATTGTTTAATGTGTTTATTTATTTTAAAAATTTAAATCGTCAATAAACGTAATTAAAAAACATCAATTATAAAAACAGTTTGCTGTTTTTCAGTTAGTGTTATAAGGAGGTTATTGAAGATGTCAAATGAAGGTAAATCGTCTATGGTATCAGGTTTTTATAAATTACCAATTAATCAAAGAGTAGAGTTTGTTAAAAATTTTTCTGGTTTAAATGATGAAGAAACAAAATTGTTTACATCATGTTTAGATATGAAAATTGCAGATAAAATGATTGAGAATGTTTTAGGTACTTTTGAATTACCTTTAGGAATTGCAGTTAATTTTCTAATTAATGGTAAAGATTATCTTATTCCAATGGCCATAGAGGAATCAAGTGTTGTTGCTGCTGCTAGCAACGCAGCAAAGATAGCAAGGGCTAAAGGGGGATTCAAAACAGAATGTACTGAACCTCTGATGATCGGTCAAATTCAAATTTTAAATATTAAGGATGTTGTAGATTCTGCTAATAAGATTTTAAAGAAAAAAAAGGAAATTTTATTTCTTGCTAATGAGCAAGACAAGGTTCTTGTTAAGTTTGGAGGAGGTGCTAAAGATTTAGAGGTTAGAATTCTTGATAGTCCCCTTGGTAAAATGATAGTTGTTCATCTTATTGTTGATGTTCGGGATGCTATGGGTGCAAATGCTGTAAATACAATGTGTGAAGCATTATCTCCTATGCTTGAAGAAATATCCGGTGGTAAAGTTAGGTTAAGGATTCTTTCTAATCTTGCTGATAAACGAATTGTAAAGGCAAAAGCAGTTTTTGATAAAGAAAAAATGGGAGGAGAGCATAATGTAGATGCTTTTCTTGAATCTTATACATTGGCTGCTATTGATCCATACAGAGCAGCAACTCATAATAAAGGTATAATGAATGGTATTGATGCTTTAATAATTGCAACAGGTAATGATTTTCGTGCAATAGAAGCAGGTGCACATGCTTATGCAGCAAGAAATGGTCAGTATACCTCTTTTTCAAAATATTATAAAGATAATGATGGCAATCTTGTTGGTGAGCTTGAAATCCCAATGGCAATTGGAATTGTTGGGGGTGCTGGTAATATTCATCCAAAGGCTTTACTTTGTAAAAAAATTCTTGGAATAAAAACAGCAAAAGAACTAGCTGAAATAGTTGTTAGTCTTGGTCTTGCTCAGAACTTTGCTGCAGTATTTGCTTTATCAACTGTAGGAATACAAAAAGGACATATGTCGCTTCATGCAAAAAATATTGCAGTAATGGCTGGTGCAAAAGGTGATGAAATAGACCTAGTTGCAGATAAGATGATAAAAGAAGGAAAAATAAAATTAGACCGTGCAGAAGAAATACTTAAGGAAATTAGATGATACGTTCTGCAATATCTTCTGGTTCACGTTCACAATAATAACATTTTATTTTAGGTGGGTCCTTACAAACTACTATAAATCTGCTTTTCACAGGCTCTTTTGCATTCGAAACACATGTAGGATTAGAACATCTTACTAAACCTATT
>WOR8_10003198_pt1 | contig 16354 bp, 16 predicted proteins | sample DeeMarSeWOR38_10_FD_19890 | JGI IMG/M metagenome (IMG submission 19890) | reverse complement strand
CTTATTACATCGCTTTGTCTGCGATCCTGTTCACCATCGGGGCGTTGGGTGTACTGATACGCCGCAACGCGCTGATCATTTTCATGTCGGTCGAGTTGATGCTGAATGCGGCCAACCTGGCTTTTGTGGCTTTTGCCAACACCTATGAGCACTTGAACGGACAGATCATTGTCTTCTTCGTGATCGCAGTGGCAGCCGCAGAAGTGGCAGTTGGCCTGGCGCTGATCGTGGCCATCTTCAAGTCCAAGCGCAGCATCGACGTTGACCAGATGAGCAGCCTGAAGGGATAACTTATGTTATTGAGTGAAGCAACTACCACAGGCTTTTTCTTTTTGGCGCCCTGGATTTTGCATCCTTTGTGGTCTCTGTCTTGCTGGCTTACTCCGTTTGGATCGGTCACGGACAAAGTGAATCGGTCTTCCTGGCTGAATGGATGCATGTTGGCAACCTGAGCCTGGATTGGACTTTCCGTGTCGACACGCTCTCAACCGTCATGATGCTGGTGGTTTCGGGTGTAGGCACGCTCATCCATATCTATGCCATCGGCTACATGCACGAAGATGTGCGCTTCAAGAATGACCCCGGTCGCTACCGCCGCTTCTTCGTCTTCCTGAACCTGTTCATCGCTATGATGATGATCTTGGTCAGCGGTGACTCGTACCTGATGCTCTTCGTCGGCTGGGAAGGCGTGGGACTTTGCTCCTTCCTGCTGATCGGCTTCTGGTACGACATGGACACGCTGGGACGCCCCTCCTGGGCTAATTCGAACGCTGGCAACAAGGCTTTCATCACCAACCGTATAGGCGACTTCGGTTTCCTGATCGCCGGTTTCCTGATGTTCTGGTACCTGGGCTCGTTCCAGTTTGACCAGGTCTTCGCCGCAGCACCAGAACTGGCACATGCGCATCCTGAGATTGTGGTTGCAATCACGCTCTTCATGCTGATCGGTGTGGCTGGAAAATCGGCGCAAATTCCGCTCTACGTTTGGTTGCCAGACGCGATGGCTGGCCCGACCCCAGTTTCGGCGCTCATCCATGCCGCTACCATGGTTACGGCTGGTGTGTACCTGGTTACCCGCTCAGCGCCACTTTATACTCTGGTCCCAGAGTCACAGTACGTCGTGGCAATAGTCGGTGCCGCTACGGCACTCTTTGCCGCCACGATCGCGGTGGGACAGTATGACATCAAGAAAGTGCTGGCATATTCCACCATTTCACAACTTGGTTTTATGGTAGCCGCTGTAGGTATGGGTGCTTACGTGGCTGGGATGTTCCATCTCATTACACACGCGTTTTTCAAGGCGCTGTTGTTCCTCTCTGCCGGTTCAGTCATTCTCGGACTTGAACGTGGGCATCATCATCTAGCACATCACGGCGATGAACACAATGACCACCATGAAGAAGTCTTCGATCCCGGTGACATGCGTAACATGGGCGGTCTGCGCAAAACAATGTCAACCACCTTTTGGCTATACATTGTTGGGACACTGGCATTGGCGGGCACTTTTCCATTTGCGGGGTTCTGGTCGAAGGATGAAATTCTCCTCGACGCGAAACTACACTACCCAACTGTGTATTGGATGTTGACCATTGCTGCGTTTTTCACTGCCTTCTACATGGGCCGTCAAATCTGGATGGTTTTCTTTGGCCAACCCCGGCATGAGGCCGCAGCTCACGCGCAGGAAAGCCCAAAAATCATGACAATCCCTTTGATGGTGCTGGCGGCACTTTCTTTGTTGGGTGGAGGCTTGAATCTTCCGTTCAAAGGCTTTCATACAATGGGACACTGGCTTGCGTACACATTGAGCGAGTCAGAGGCGCTTCCACTTGATTTGCAGGTGGCGGGTGTGTCTACGGCTCTTGTGTTGCTGGCAATCCTGGTCTCCTGGTTGATCTATGGACGTAAACCACTCAAAGCTGGTCAGCCTGACCCGCTCAAGAAGCCGCTTGGTTTCATCTTCACCGGCATGGAAAACAAATGGTTCGTGGACGAGGGCTATCAAGCCGCCATCATAAAACCCTTCAAGAAGTTGTCTTACTTCCTTGCGGATGTGGTGGACTGGCGCTTCTGGCATGACTGGTTCCATGAGAAGGTCATTGCAGGCACATATATCTGGTTGAGCAATATTGCGCTCAACAAGTATGCGGACCAGCGCGGTATCGATGCTTTCGCCAACGGCCTGGGCACAGTGACCAAAAATTTATCGGCGAGCATGCGCAGGGTCCAGAACGGATTCGTGCGCAGTTATGCGCTGTCCGTATTGCTCGGTGTCGTTCTTATTCTGGGATATCTACTTCTAAAATAACTCGTAGAAACGAGGGCAAACTATGGAATTTCTCTTGCAACCTCTTACTCTGGTAACCTTCTTCCCGCTGTTAGGAATACTCACATTACTATTCCTGCCAAGCGAAAAGAAGAACCTACTGCGCTGGACTGCGATGGCTTTCTCGCTGGTGACCTTCGGTATCTCGCTGTGGGTGCTGTCGATGTTCAACTCTGCCAATCCGCATTTGCAATTGGTCGCAAAATATGACTGGATCACCGTGGCTGGCTGGAACATTCAGTACCACATGGGCGTGGACGGACTCAGCATCCTGCTGGTTTTGCTGACCGCCTTCCTAACCCCGATCTCGCTCCTTTCGACCTGGTCGGCTGTGGAAGAGCGCGTCAAGGACTTCATGATTTTCTTCCTGATGCTCGAAATCGGCATGATGGGTGTTTTCCTGGCGCAGGATCTGTTCCTGTTCTACGTTTTCTGGGAATTCACGCTCGTCCCGATGTACTTCCTGATCGGCATCTGGGGTGGCCCGCGCCGTTTGTATGCAGCCGTCAAGTTTTTCCTGTACACCATGGCAGGCTCGATTTTGATGTTACTGGCAATCTTGTGGCTGGGCATTGAAGGCGGGACTTTCTCAGTCCCTGCGTTGATCTCTGGCGGCGGTATCCCAGCAGACATCCAGTTATGGCTGTTCCTGGCCTTCGCGGCTGCCTTTGCCATCAAAGTCCCGATGTGGCCGCTGCACTCCTGGTTGCCTGATGCCCATGTGGAAGCTCCCACGGCTGGCTCGGTCATTCTGGCAGGTGTGTTGCTAAAGATGGGTACCTATGGTTTTATCCGCTTCAACATTCCGCTCTTCCCCGAAGCGGCGGTACAAATGGCGCCCTGGATGGCACTCTTCGCCACCATCGGTATCTTGTATGGTGCGGCGGTTTCGTATGCACAGCGAGATGTCAAGAAATTGGTTGCCTATTCATCGGTCAGCCACCTTGGTTTCGTCATGCTGGGTTTGTTCGCGCTCAACCACCAGGGTATCGCTGGCGGTATCTTGCAGATGATCAACCACGGTCTCAGCACGGGCGCGTTGTTCCTTTTGGTCGGTATGATCTACGAACAAACGCACACCCGTGAGATCAAAGTCTACGGTGGCTTGTGGAAGATCACGCCCATCTTTGGAACAGTCATGCTAATTGTGGCGCTTTCCTCGATGGGCTTACCCGGCCTGAACGGGTTTGTAGGAGAATTCACCATTTTGCTGGGTGCGTTTGGCTCCAAAGCGATTGCCAATCCCTGGTACGCAGGTCTCTCCGCGGCTGGCGTCATCATGGCTGCCATTTACATCCTGTACATGTTCCAGAAGATGTTCCTCGGGCCGGAAGGCTCGATCGTGGAAGAAGTAAAAAAACACGGACACGCCTTGCGCGACCTGAATGCGCGTGAGATCCTCATCATCGTCCCGATTTTGATCCTCATCTTTTGGATCGGTCTCTACCCGAAGCCCTTCTTCGACCTGATGGGTCCCACCGTGGAACTTCTTGTTTCCACACTGCCGCTTCCCTAGTATTAAGACCTGACAGGTTTTTGTGAAGCATCCCGTAACGAAGTGAAGGGGCAAAACCTGTTAGGTCTGAGTTAGCCATTTGAAGGCTGTTGTTATGACACAAGTTGACTTCTACGTTTTACTTCCGTTCATTATCCTGATCGTCTGGGCATGTGTGCTTTTGCTGGCGGATCTGTTCATCCCCAAAGAACGCAAATGGCTGACCGCCATGCTGGCTGCCTTTGGCTTAGCCCTGACGCTTGGCTTCACCCTGTCACAGTTGGGCCGCGAAAACACCGGCTTCAATAACATGGTTGTGCTCGACGGCTTCTCGGTCTTTGTCAACGCGCTTCTGCTGCTTACCGGTTTGCTAGGCGTTGCGCTGGCCTACGGCTACGTCAAACGCATGGGCATTGAGCGCGGCGAATACTACACCCTGATGCTCTTCAGCATCAGCGGTATGATGCTCATGGCGCAGGCTGCTGATCTCATCACTGTCTTCCTGGCGCTTGAACTGCTCTCCCTGCCGTTGTATGTGCTCTCTGCCTTTGCCCGTCCCAAAACGGACTCGGAAGAGGCCGGACTCAAATACTTCCTGCTGGGCGCATACTCATCTGGATTTGTGCTTTACGGTATTGCCCTGGTCTATGGCGCGACCGGCTTCACATCCCTGAGCGGGATCGTCGCTGCCGCATCAGCCGGGACCTCCGGCCTGCTCCTGACCATCGGCGCGGCCCTCATCATGGTCGGGTTAGGCTTCAAGGTCGCCGCTGTTCCTTTTCACATGTGGACGCCTGACGTCTACCAGGGCGCCCCGACGGCTGTTACCGCTTTCATGGCGGCTGGCGCCAAGATCGCTGGCTTCGCTGCCTTATTACGTATCTTCTCCACAGCCTTCCCCTCCATTTCTACAGACTTAACTCCCGTTATTTGGGCCATCTCTGCGTTGACAATGGTAGTCGGTAACCTGATCGCCATCTCGCAAACTGACATCAAGCGTATGCTGGCCTACTCCAGCATCGCGCACGCTGGTTATATCTTAATGGCCTTCGTGCCTTATGGAAATCCTGAAGTTGCCCCGGTCTCCATCGCGGCGGGGCTATTCTACTTAGTTGCATATGCGGTCACAAACTTCGGAACCTGGGGTGTGGTCATTGCTCTGGAGAAGAAAGAAGGCAAAGGACTTGCCATCAGCGACTACGCTGGATTGGGACGCAAGTATCCGGCTCTGGCAGCCGCTATGACCGTCTTCATGCTCTCGTTGATTGGCTTCCCGCCCACGCTTGGCCTGGTCGGCAAGTTCTACTTGTTCCGCGCTGTGCTTTCCGGTGGATACATCGGTCTGGCCATCATCGGCGTACTGACCTCACTCATCTCAGCATACTACTACTTGCGCGTGGTCGTAACCATGTACATGCAAGAGGGCGAACCCGAAACCGAGCGCGAGTTCTGGCTGGGGCTCACTACCGCCGGTACCGCGTTGGTTACGGTCATCGTCAGTTTGATGCCGGGTGGCCTGTTTGCATGGGCTAGTCAGGCTGTACTGAAACTTTTCTAGGCAAAATAAAATTTACTAAGCCTGACAGGGGAATAGGAAACCTGTCAGGCTTTTGTTTTTTAACGCTCATGCTATACTGAATAAGAAGTTTTTCTCAGGGAGTATTCGTTGTATTGTGCCAGGAGGTAGCTATGAAGAAAACTAAAGGCATCGTATTCCTGTTTAGCATGTTAGTCGTTACTGCATTGGCCTGTAATCTGCCTTCAGCGACACCAACCCCTCCCGTGGATGTAGATGCCACTCTCACTTCCCTGGCTCTTACCCAGGCGGGGCAAAACCCGCCTGCCGGTTTGCCTACATTATCCCAGGCTACCCAAACCATAACCATGACGTCTACGATTACGCCTACATTGCTCCCATCTGTTCCCATGGTCAGCGTCAGCGTGAATACGAACTGCCGCACTGGCCCCGCGATAGAGTATGATTACCTAACCGCCTTACTCGTTGGCGAAAAGGCAGAAGTGGTTGGAAAATATACAACCGTTTCTCCTACCTACTGGATCATCAAGAAAGGCTCAGTCACATGCTGGCTATGGGGACAATATGCCACAGTGGAAGGCAACACCAGTATTTTGCCGGAAATGATTCCACCGCCTTCGCCAACACCACCACCGACCGCAACATCCACTGCAACACCCACAGCAACACCGACCACACCGTCGGTGACAGGAGATTTGCACATTATTGAAATCATCATGAAAACCAACTTCGAAGTGGCAGTCCGGGTAGGTACGAATCCGACTGGCACCTTGAGCGGTAACTTCCAGTACACTGTTAAATCCAATGGTTCACAAGTGCAACAGGGTGTTTGCCCGGTTCCCACGGGGAGCAATCTCTGTTCTACTGGGCATATTGTCGCTGGGGTGGAAACCATTCAAGTGGAAATCGATTCAAACTACAGCATTACCGAAAGTAATGAAGGAAACAATACATTAACGGTGAGTTGCGATAAATTTGGATTTACCTGTAACTGATTTGTTTTCACAAGTAAAAATGGACGGGAGATTTTGAAACTTCCGTCCTTTTTGATAACACATAATCGATTAGAATCATCCCGTTATGAAAATCAAAGCCCTTCTCTTCGATTTTGACGGTCTCATCCTGGATACCGAGACCACTGAATTTCGCGTCTGGCAATCCATCTACCGTGAATACGGGCAGGAAATGCTCCCCGAAACCTGGGGACAGGTTATCGGTGGTTATGGCATTTCAAACTTCGATGGCGCAATCCATTTGGCGGAACTGGTCGGGGACGGCGTGAAGGCTCAGGAACTGGATGCACGTTATCGGTCCGAGAGCGATGCGTTGATCCTCCAGCAGCCAGTCTTGCCCGGCGTGGTGGACTACCTGAACGATGCACGTCGCCTGGGATTACGCCTGGCTATCGCATCCAGTTCAGCCCACAATTGGGTGGATACGCATCTTGCCCGTCTGGAGCTTGCCGACCGTTTCGACGTTATTATCTGCCGAGACGATGTGCCGCCAGGCCGTACCAAGCCTCATCCTGACTTGTTCCTGAAGGCGCTGGACGCGTTGAATGTGCAAGCTGATGAAGCAATCGTGTTCGAAGATTCGCCCAACGGGGTTAATGCGGCACGCGCTGCAGGAATTTTTGTGGTGGCGATTCCGAACCCGGTCACTACTCTGTTAAATATTGAAAGCCCCGATTTGAGCTTGTTTTCCCTGGCAGATATGCCATTGCAAGACTTGCTTGACCAAAGGTAATTTATGATAAAATTCTTGTGTACGGTGTAGGATTTGTGTGTCAGCCGCCAAACCTCTCGGAGGAAAGCGGCTTTTTTCTTACTCATAGGAGAAGAGTGCAGTATGGAAACAAAACTCTACGTCGGAAATCTCCCTTATAGCGCACGCAGTGAAGGTTTGCAGAAACTGTTTGCGCAGGCCGGCACAGTGGCGTCTGCCAATGTGATAACCGACCGGGAATCAGGCAGGTCTAAGGGATTTGGTTTTGTTGAAATGAGCAGCCCTGAGGAGGCCGAGAAGGCCATCCAGATGTTTAATGGCTACTCAATGGATGGACGTGATTTGCGCGTGAACGTTGCTCGCCCGCGCGAAGAGCGCCCACGAGGTGGACGTGATCGTAGCGGGGGTGGCAGTCAACGCAGATCATAAACCAGTAAAAGCACTTTAGAATATTTGGAGACCGATTTATTACCCGGTCTCCTTTTGTTTAAAGAGTTCCAGGAGTTCCTGTGGAGATTCAACCAGGTAATCTGGCTTCGCAACCAATAGCCTGGACTTGTCCTGATGTCCCCAACTCACTGCAATGCTCTTGATGTCAGCTTCCCTGGCAGCACGAATATCACTGACTGCGTCTCCTACCATGTAAGCCACATCTTTGGGTTGTGCAAGCACGCTTAATGCCTGCCCGATCTTCTCAGGTTTCGTCCCTTTCTGCTCTATCCCGATTATCAACCGGATGTGTTTTTGAAGGTCATACTCTTTGAGAAACATTTCAACTACAGGTTTTGTGTTGCCGGTGATGATGGCGATTGTATTGCTCTTTGCTGTCTCAACCACAACTTGTTTCATGCCATCGAATATTCTTGGTGGTTGCAGCCTTTGATTGAACCTTTGCAGACAGAGACTGACAAAATCATCGATGTTTTGGGAGGGCAGCCTGAGTTGGCGTCCATATTCTGCAAAGGACATTGTCTCGAGCGCACCAAGATCCGCAGGCGTTGGATTACGAGGCAGGCCCAGCTGCTTGCAGGCTTCTCGCGCAAAGCCAAGCATGTCTTCCAATGTATCGGCTAATACGCCATCGAAGTCGAACAAGATTATAGACATAGCATATGTGAGAATAATAAATTAACTTTATCCTAGATTAGCAACCTTATCATATAATCTTAATCCAAATTGATGTAAAATAGTTATGGAGGTACCTATGAACATAGATAAAATTCAATGGCGACCAGTGGTCGCCAAATATGCCCGACCTGATTTGTGGCGCAGTATCTGGCAGGTGGTCAACACGCTTGTTCCATATGCCGTCTTGTTCTACCTGTCAATGCGCAGCCTGGAGATTTCCTTCTGGCTGACTTTACCGTTGAGTATTCTAACAGCCGGATTCATGGTGCGCACCTTTATCATCTTCCACGATTGCGGGCATGGCTCATTCTTCAAATCAAAGACAGCTAATACCTGGCTGGGACGCGTTACCGGTTTATTGGTATTCACTCCCTATTACCGTTGGAAACATGACCATGCCATTCACCATGCCACTGCAGGTGACCTGGATCGGCGTGGCACAGGCGATGTGTACACGATGACTGTCCAGGAATATCTGGATGCGCCCTGGTGGAAGAGATTTGGGTATCGCGTGATGCGCCAGCCTGTCTTCCTGTTCCTGTTCGGTTCAGTGATCGTGTTCGTTGGCACACAGCGGATTCCATCCAAGAAAGGCAGGCGGGATATTGCCAGTGTGTGGTGGACAAATCTTTCGTTAGCCATCTTTGTCACGGGAATGAGCTTGCTCTTTGGATGGAAAGCCTTTTTGCTGGTACAGTTCCTGGTCATTTTCTTTGGAGCATCGACCGGCATCTGGTTGTTCTACGTGCAGCATAACTTCGAAGGCGTCTATTGGGAGCGCCGTGAGCACTGGGATTATTTCAAAGCCAGCATCCAGGGCAGTTCATTTTATAAATTGCCCGCCGTGTTGAACTGGTTCACAGGCAATATCGGCTACCATCACATTCATCATCTGAGCGCCAAGATTCCCAATTACAAGCTACCGAAAGCCTTCAAGGAAAACTCTATTTTCCATGTTGAGCCGCTAACGCTTTGGTCGAGTTTTAAATCATTGACCCTGCGTCTGTATGACGAGAAAACCCGCAAACTGGTTGGTTGGAATGTACTCAAACGTTACCGTTCAGATTTGATGCAGTGAACTGAGAACAATATAGAAGCTTCAATCACAAAAGCACCCTTGATGCAAAAGGGTGCTTTTGTTTTTACCTGGAAGTTTACTTGTCTGGTGTTACGAATTCTCAAACAGTTCACTTCACGAAATCAAACACAATCTGATTGAATTCATCTGGTTTTTCCATATTTGGTAAGTGGGCTGCGCCTGGCATTGTAACTTGTTTGGCGTTCTTGATATTATTCGCCAGCAAGCTTGAAATCCCCTGAAATTCAATAACATCCAGGTTCCCGCTAATTATCATAGTGGGAACTTCTACCTCGCTTAAGCGCTTGATTGCTGGTGGGGATAATTCAATTTCTTCAGCGTTATCAGATTCTGGTTGTGTAAAGATGTTCATTTGCATCTCTCTTACCCGTTCTCGTACTTTTTGATCCACTTCTTTAGGGTTCCGCTGTGGGCCATCTACCCACATTTTCACATTCAATTCTGTTGCTGATATCAAATCCCTATTCTCTAGCAGTTCATTCTCTTTAGCAACGAAGTTCAAAATCTCTGGTGATTTGAATTGATAACCATCCAAAGCGGGGGATACTAATACTAAAGCCTTTAAAAAATCAGGATATGTAAGCGCAAAATTAAGCGCAACGTATCCTCCAAAAGAAGCACCAATGACAACTGTTTCTTTAATTTCTAAATATTCTAATACTGCTGCAATATCTTTGTGATAGGCAAATGGACCGGGTGACATTTTCGATTTACCAAATCCGCGCAAATCACACCGAATAACATAATGTGTTTTCGAAAATTTATGGAATTGCTCATCCCACATACGGCTGTCGCCGACGCCAGCATGAATGAGTAAAAACACCTCACCTTTGCCCGCTGTTTCGACATATAAATTTGTGCCATTGATCGGAACCAATGAGTTTACTTCTTTCTTATACCTGCTCAAATATATATCCTTCGCAACATTTCAACATGCTTCACTAGTCTCTTGAAAAGTTGCGGTTTTAGTTAGAAAGAAGCCACTGCTTCATCCAGCGTATCATAGATTTCAATCGAATCGGCCACCCCAGAGACTTCCAGCACCTCGCGGACGTAACTGGTTGGGCTAACCAGTTTCACATGTTTTGATCCTTTGCCTTCATCGCCCGCCAGCAGCTTATAAATGACTAGCAGCGCTCGGATACCCGCGCTGGTGAAGGAATCCACTTTTCTGATGTCAATTACGAGATCGCGCGTTCCGTTGGCGTAGGCGTTTTTGCCCGCTTGTTCAAGCTCTGCCGTGTTACCCAGGTTGACCCGTTCTTGCAATTCGAAGACTGTCACAGGGATGCTTCCCTCGGCTTGTGATACTTTTACAAGGCTCATGATTTTCCTCCATTAAGATATAGAAACTATTTGGATAATAATACCCTAAATTTCACTCCCGGTGGTTTGTTACTTATTTGCTTTCACTGGCAGCAAAGCTCCGACCCAAACGCCAAGCACCACGAGCGTACCTCCCAGCATAAACTGCCAGGTAATTTGTTCTTTGGCCAACCAGCTTGCCAGAACGATGGTCACAAGCGGGATTAACACGAAGGAATAGGATGTGCCTGAGGCAGTCCATCTCCCCAGGATGAATAGGTACAGTAAAAAAGCAACGATGGTTACAAAAATAACAATATAGCCAAACGCGATCCAGGTGGTAGTGGTTGTGGGGATGACAGCTTTCTCACCGCTAAGAAATGATGCGATACCCAGGATAAGTGCGCCTACCGGCATAGCAACTGCGTTTGTTGCGATCGGGTTATTACGTGGAAACAACTTCGCGATTACACCCGCTTCTGCAAAACAGGCAGCGCCTGCGATGATCGCCAAAATATGCAAAATAGACAGGTCGGCTGAAGATGCCCCGCCTACTGCTACGACAATCCCAATCACGGTCAGGAGTGCGCCCAACAAACCGCGCCCACGAAATGGTTCTAGGCCGTGAATAATGGCGAAGAACAGAGTTAGCAACGGAACGAGAGCTACAATGGTCTGATACAGGCTGGCCGGGGTTTTGACCAATCCCCAGTAAATGAAAGTAAAAGATAAACCCATGCTGAACACGCCGAATAAAATCGCTCCTACCAATGCCCTTCCACGTGGGAGCGGAACTTTCCGAATAAAAGCGGCAATCCAGAAGAACAACGCCCCGCAAATGAAGCGAGCTGCCCCGCTCCAGAAAGGAGGCATTTCTGCATATGTAAAACGAATAGCAACCGATGCGCCGCCGCTGACAATGATAAAAGCGATAAATGCTAACAGGGTAGTGCGGTCAGGCAATAATGAACTGATGGCATGGGGTGCCGGGCTGGTTATTTCTTTTGCACTCATAAACTCTCCTTTGGCATCGAGCAATACTTCTAAATCGGACTATATAACGCCGATTTTACCACTTCGTTTTTATAAAAAGAAAGACCGGCGAAGGAGCCGGTCTCAGTTTCAGTAACGGAAGCAAGTACGAGCTTAGTATTGAACGAATTTCTCTGGTTTGGTTCCGCATACGGGGCAGTTTTCTGTGGGTTTGCCGAATTCGAGGTAGCCGCAAATCGGACACAGGTAGAAGTCCACATCCAGGTCTTTGCCCTGTTGCACGGCTTCCAGCGCCAGCGCATACAGCTTGGCGTGCACGGCCTCGGCTTCGGTCGCATACTTGAACATGCGCTTGGCCTTGTGATCGTCGGCTTCGGCCTGCTCAACCATGGGTGGGTACATCTGTTCGAACTCATACGTCTCGCCGTCAATGGCGGCTTGCAGGTTGTCAGCCGTGGAACCGATTCCTTCCAGCGCTTTCAGGTGTCCCTCAGCATGGATGCGCTCTGCTTCCGCCGTTGCCTGGAACAGACGGGCGATGTTGGCGAATCCATCTTTCTCAGCTTTCTTTGCAAACGCGCGATATTTCTGATTTGCCTGGCTTTCACCGGCAAATGCATCTTTTAGATTTTTAGTTGTATCGGTCATCATAGGCCTCCTATTCCTTTTACTATACCGGATAGGATGTCTCGTAGCTTGTGAAATTTATCCTGATTTCGAGTGTCAAAAGAACCTTTAAAAATAAGAGGCCGACCCTCGTAGCCAGCCTCTTGTGAATACTTTCGAAAGAGTTTACCCAACGCTGGTTTTTTTCATATGCTCCACAGATTTTTTGACCAGTTCTTTTAGCACATCCATGTCCACATCTTCGATTTTCTTGATATACAGGCAAGATTTTCCGGTGGAGTGTTTGCCCAGCTTGCCTAACAACTGTTCATATTCATCAAAGCCAGACATGATATAGAGTGTCAGGTTTTGTTTACGTGGTGAGAAGCCAGTTAAAAACCAATCACCTTCGCGGCCGCTGGCGTATTTGTAATGATAGCTACCAAAACCGACGATGCTATCGCCCCACATTTCCGGTTTTTTGCCGGTGACCTGCTTCATCAGTTCCAAAACCGTGAAGCTGTCCTGCCGTTTCTTATCGTCCGGCACGCTGTTGAGGAAGGTTTCTACATCGCCTTTGTTGCGTTTTGTTTTTAGCTCTGTCATGTTGACATCCTTTCCATTAATTCTAAAGTTGATTTTATTGTATCGATTACAATTGATAAGCTTTTCTTACCGCTGTAATTTTTTGATATAGCGTTTGGTTTCAATCTCATACCCCATAGACTCGTATAAACTTACTGCAATTTCATTTTCATCGGAAACGTTCAGGATAATATCGATCAGACCGCGCTCACCCGCCCACTCTTCCCCCAATTCCATCAGCTTGCGCCCGATTCCTTTCCCCCGAAAACCTGCTTCCACATAAACACACATGATCCAGGCGAAAGCTGCCGCCGTAAACCCGCTGGTGGATTCGATCAACCAGATGAAGCCGATTCTTTGCCCGCTTTCATCCAGGGCTACATAGGAGATATGTTCCAACCCACCTGGGCCGCAAAACCGTTCGACCTGCTTTTCGAGATTCGACTGCACTTCTTCAACGGATGTCAGCTTTTGGCGATGAGCGCGCATGCTTTTCCAGGCTATCTCCCCGTATTTGGGGATGAACCATGCCCAATCGTCTTTGGTTGGTTGTGAGTATCGAATGCTCATATTTACTTTCCTTTCCCTATTCACACCCGCAATTGCCAATCTTGCACACTCAACACATTGTTTTGTCAGTCGATTTAAGCGATCCGGTTCCAGGCAGTGACTTCATTGCCGCTTGTATAGCCACTTAATTGATTCTGACTCATCTGCGTAAACTGAACAACCACGTTATAAGGCGCAACCTGCATTCCATCTGACTGTTGACCTGTCAGCATCAATTGCTGCATGGGGGAGAGGCTCCATTGTCCTTGGATCATCAGCGTCGGCGCAACACCCTGAAAGGTACCGTCTGGGCGTATTTCAACGTTCATTTGCATGGGGACCATCCCAAAGGGGGTGGGCATGTTGATATTGACTTGCCAGGTACCCGGAAGAATTGTCTGTAAATTGGGAGGCGCATAACTTGGCTTATCCGAGTTTTCTTTGTATTGTGTGTCAGTCTCAGCGCTTGATTGAGCTGCTACGCCCAGCATTTTCTCAAGCTTGGTAATGAGCATATTGACATCAGAATCAAAACTCGAATGTTCAATTTCCATGCCATTGCGGCGGGCCAGGGCTGCTAATTCTTTTGGCAGGTCTTTTTCGGCGGGCATACTTGCACCATGCACAAGGAGGGGAATTACGCGTATATCGCGCTGCAGAGCGGTCAGTACTTCAATACGAACAAAATCGTTGCTGTCCTGGAGCCGAAGTTGGCCGTCTGCATTGGTGATTGTCAGCCAGGTGGGGCCAATGACGGCCAGCAACACATCACAAGAACTGACCGCTTCTTCGATCTTCTTGACAAAATCGACACCCAATTCAATAGTGTCAATGTCCATGAAGATATTGGCCTGCCCAAAATGGTTCGACAGGCGGTCGAACAGGCGGCCAGCGTGGCCAGCTGAATCCTGCCGACGATAACTGATAAAGATGCGACCAGACATAGTTGAATCCAACTCTATAGTTTTAAGCGAGCTTTGTCAATTAATATACAGGCAAATTCATTTCAAAGCAGTAGAAAAATTGGGCTCTCTGGGAACCTTCGCGGAGAATCCTAAAGAACCCAAAATTATTGTCTGGGCTGTTGAAGCTTATGAATCGCCCAATGAATTGACCGGTACCCTGAGAATACTACCGGGTGTTAGTGTGGCGCCTGGGTTTACTTGCTGCAAGAGAGATGAACTCGCGTTATACTGCTGCGCGATGGATTCCCAGGTTTCACCAGTTAGAACCGTGTGAGCAGGTACACAGGGAGGTCCATATATGGCTCTTTCACTTCCAATATTTGGCACAGTCACTAACATATCAGGCGAAATTTTGGCAGGATCGTATAGCTGCGAATTAGCTAGAATCACCTGCTTGGGATCAGCCCCATAACAGCGTGCGATCTGCCATAGCCACTCATTTTTTACCACCGTATGAGAGATGGTTGAGCCGGGAACCAGATCTGTAGCTGGAGGAAGTGGTTGGACGGCCGTGGGGGCTTTTTGGATGGTTGTCGTGATACTGTTTGAAGTCGCGCCTCCACCTGTTGCGGAGGCAGTATTGATCACATACTCAGCATCCAGATCAGCCTGTGTGATCGCGTAAGTGGCGCTGCAAGTGACGATTGCATTCGGGCCCAGGCTGGTTGCATCTGAGCCGCAGTTTATTGGAGCGCTTATTTTGTCGTCGTTTATTACGAATTGAGCCGGGCCCAGGGTCACGGTCCCAGTGTTTGTAATGGTATAGGAATAGATAATCAGCTGACCAACATTGTCGTATGTTTGGGGATCAGCGACTTTGGATAATGTCAAACTGGATTGCGACAATGTGATAGTAGTTATTACAGCGGGTGAAAAATTTCCACTGGCGGAAGCAGTTGCGGTGTTGGAGAATGAGCCGGCATCCAGGTCCAATTGTGTGATTGCATAGGTTCCCGTACAGGAAAGCGCCTCGTTTGCATCCAGGTTGTTATCCTGGTTGCCGACAAGCGTTAACTCCGGGCAGGTGATTGGCGTTACCCTGTCATCTATCACAGTCACAGGACCGGGTATCAGCGCGCCGCTCGCGTTCCCGATTAGATAGCTGAAGTCGACCACCTGACCAACCGTGTTGTAGGCAATATTCGTGTTGTAGGTCACAGTCATGCTCAAGGCAGGAATAGGAGTGGGTTGTGGGGGGGGCTGAACGGCATTGTCGCCATCAGGATCGCTGAAAAGCGAGCAGGCCGATAGAGCCAAAGCAACGATTATTGCCAGTGCGTAAAAGCGGATGTTTTTAGTCATTGCCTCTCCTTTTTTCCATACATGCTAGATCGATAGGGAAGTTGGAAACCGGATACCACAAATGTGCGATTTGTTAAGATTAGTATAGCATCATATCGTCATTTTTAACAATGCCCAGGATGCTCATTTCACCGTGACAAACTTTACCTGTTTGCACTCTATCAGGCGATTACATTTTATTCGGGGTTCCGTTTTTGTGTTCTTTGCCAGTGTGAGTTCAGTGCTCAAGTAACTCCCCTGCACATTATGCCCAAAATGGAGGATGGCAATGTCAAGCAAAACTGTTTCGTCCGATATCGAACCTGTCATCTCCAGGGTGTAATCCCAGTTCATGTAACACTCGATGCATTCCGGGCAGGCCCGATAGGTGTAGCTGCCTGAAAAGCTTCCATCCTCCATAAACTTGAAAAGGACTTTTTCCGGCCCGAGTATCGCAAATTGATCATCTGCACTCAATATGCAGCGCAAGTCATTGGGATTGGGAATGGTTGGCTCTGGCGGCTCGTGTTTTGCAAAAAAGATACGCAAGTATTTCTCCCCAGGCCCCAGGGATTTGGGAACCTCCATCCAGAGCATTTGTATTTTTTGGTTTTCAATTCCATCGGCTATATAAACGACCGAATCCTGCAGCGGCTGGCTGGAATATACTTCTGGTGAACTACAAGCAGATGGTATAAGAGCAAGACACACGGCTATTAATGCAGAAAGGAAAGGATGCTTCACTAGCGTATCATTCTCAAGA
>WOR8_10003066_pt1 | contig 16354 bp, 17 predicted proteins | sample DeeMarSeWOR38_10_FD_19890 | JGI IMG/M metagenome (IMG submission 19890) | reverse complement strand
TCAGCGATGGCTTTCTGCCTCTTTTTGAAAAGAAAGTAATAACCAACAAGAGGAAGACATTTCTTCCTGGGCGCGTGGTGGCCTCTCTTTGTATGGGATCGGAGAAAATTTATGACTTCGTGAATGACAATCCCATGTTCTATTTTCGATCCTCTGAATTTGTCAACGATCCCACAGTTATCGCACAAAACGATAACCTGGTTTCAATTAGTTCCGCCTTGGAGGTAGACCTTACAGGCCAGGTGTGCTCCGATTCCATGGGGTACCTATTCTACAGCGGCCTTGGCGACCAGGTGGACTTCCTCCGCGGCAGTACCATGTCCAAAGGGGGCTTCTCTATCGTCGTGCTGCCGTCTACCGGCCAAGACGGTAAAGTGTCGCGCATAGTACCCCACTTGTCAGAAGGGGCAGGAGTGGCCACCACCAGGGGTGATGTGAATTTCGTGGTAACGGAATATGGTATTGCGGAACTTCAGGGGAAGAGCATATATCAGAGAGTGGTGGAATTGGCCCAGATAGCTCATCCCAAATTTCGTGAAGATATCATGGAGGCGGCAAAGGAGCACCACTACATATTCCCCACCCAACTACCTCCACAACCAGAAGACCTTCTTTTTCTGGACGGCTACAAAAGCACGATTATAATGAAGAATGGTCAATCCATCGAGTTTCGCCCCCTTCTTGCATCGGATGAGCTGGCCTCGAGGAATTTTTTCTATTCTCTCACCAAACAGACCATCTATTACAGGTTTTTTCATAATAGGAAGATATTTACCCATGAAGACCTGCAGAAGCATCTGGCTACGCTGGACTACAAGAAAAACATGACCATGATCGGTCTGGTGCGAAACAGAGGAAACTTGGATGTGGTTGCCACGGGTTCCTATGGGATGGTAGACGAGACCACAGCCGAGGTGGCCTTCATCGTACGCGAGGATCATCAGGGTATGGGAATAGCTTCCTATCTCCTTGGGGTTCTAGAAAAGATAGCCAGGGAAAACGACTATAAAGCCTTTTCCGCTTATGTTTTGCGGGAAAATGCGGCAATGATCCGCGTTTTCAAAAAGAGATATCCCAATCTGAAAACATCGATGGAGGGGGGCGATATAGAGATTTACATGGATTTCGATGATGCAATGAATTCTTAGACAACTATTCGCCAGATATAGGGACGCCCTTCAGTGAGTGAAATTGAGTTATTGAAGGGCGTGCCCGTATTTGATGTCTCACAGGGCATGGCTCAAGGCGCAGGGCACATGGCACAAGGCAAGAACAATCAAATGAAACTTATCCTCTCCTTGAGCTTTATGCACTCGGCCTCTCCGGCCGGCAAAGCCATTCAACTCTGACCTGACCCTGATAACTAGGTTTTTTATTACTCGAAATCTTTTTTGCGAAAACAATGGTTGTGAGAAAAGCTGGTAGGTTATAATGACTTTCCGTGGAAGACGCTCGGCTCCGTAGATCTCAACATATACAGCATCCAGGCTACCAGACTAAGGGGAAGACTATGGCTAACATCTTTCATGCCGCCAGGGTATCAATGGCAGAGAAACTGCAACGACATCGCAATAAATCTTTCCTTGAAGCTATGATGGCGGCTACTGCTCTCTTAGCTCTTGCGGACGAAGAGATCGTGATCTCAGAACGGCTAGCACTCGACTTCATTTTGGAAAACGTCAGCGAACTCAAGTTGTTCGATGTACACCAGGCGGTCAATCTATTCCGAGACTGGGGCAAAGCAATCAAAGAGGATTTTGGGACCGCAAAAAAACAGGTGCTGAAAGCTGTTGCCAAGTTTTCCGGCGACAAGGAGAGAGCCTCACTGCTCGTTCGTGCCTGCATCCTGATTGCCAAAGCAGACGGCGATTTCAATGAACCGGAACAAAAGGTGATTGATGAGCTATGCCAAGTTTTATGCCTTGAGTCTTCGGCAGTATGTCACTTTGAGCCGAAGGAGGAGGGAAGGGCGTAAGTATTAGTTACAGGGTAAAGGGCATACTCTCAGCCAGTCACCAGGTAAATTGTGAATTGCGGATTGCGGATTGCGGATTGCGGATTGCGGATTCGGGAAGTGTCCGTCATCTCCAAACCTGGAATCCGCTAGAAGGGTGGGAGTCCGAGGGACAAATCCACAATCCAGGCACTCCAAGACTGCTTGTAAACCTGTTTTGCTGAGTAAGAGTTAAACTTCCTTATAGGCTGAGTTAATTTAGAGGGCCTTACAAATTCCTGAACTGACTTGCAGGGGTGATAGCCGTGAGAAGGATTCTGAAGTCAAGTATGGTTCTGGTGACGGTCCTGGTTTATCTCGGCAGTCCTACTTCAGGGCTGTCTGAAGAATTGAAGAGAAGTATCTACGACCCGGGGAAACAAAAACCCATTGACAGCGTTTTGAAAGTGAAGGTTGGCGAATTAGCCCCCGATTTCGTTCTGCCGTCGGTTTCTGGTGAGAGGATTTCTCTTCATCAGTTCCATGGAAAGAAGAATGTCGTAATCTCATTTGTTCCTGCAGCCTGGACCCCTGTATGCTCGGAGCAATGGCCGGGCTACAACATCGTAAAAGATGTCTTTTCCGAAACCGACACAGTGCTGCTCGGTATCACGGTGGACAACATCCCCACGCTCCATGCCTGGACAAACCAGATTGGAAAAGTGTGGTTTCATGTGCTATCAGATTTCTGGCCACATGGTGCTGTTGCAAAGACATACGGTGTGCTGCGTTCCGATGGCGTTACTGAGCGGGCTCTTTTTACTGTCGATAAAGAAGGGTTCTTACGGTTCATTCAGGTGACGGATATCAACAAGAAACCTGATCCGTCAGTCTGCGCCCTAGAACTCAGGAAACTCAAGAAGAAGTGAACACCGAATACTGGATTTGAGATTGAAGAATGCAGATTGCAGCTTTATCCTGAAGATTACGAAAATAGAAACTTCAATGAGAAACCCGAGGTTATCTTCATGAAGAGTTACGTGAATCCAGGCGAGCAACTTGTCGTTGCTCTTTACGTTTGTAACATAAACGAGTCCAGTGAGTTTTACCAAAGCTACGGATTCGAGGTTGTTCGAGATGAGGGAACGTTCATGGAAATGCAGTGGGAAGACGCCCGGTTATTCTTATCAGCAGTGCCGGGTACCCCGCCGCCTCCGGCGACGCCGATCGGCAATATGCGAGTCATGGTTCCCAATGTGGACCACTACTGGACCCTTGCCAATAAGATGGGAGCGAAAATATTAAGCCCTATCGAGGATCAGTATTATGGCTTGCGAGACTTTATCATTGCTGGCCCTGACGGTTTGGCCATCCGCTTTGCCACTTGGCTTTAAACCGCCACACCCATATTCATATTTTATCTCGTGGGAGCAACCTCCTAGTTACGATATGTCAGGGGCTAATTCTTACCACCAAAAAGCCCTTTGACCGTTTCATTGACAGCTTTTTCAACTGTTTTCTTGGCTTCCTCGTCTTCTATGGGGATTTGCGAAACCAGTGTCTTTAGCTCTTTATTGAGAGTAGCGGTCACGGCAGGGGAAACAATCTTAGTGTAGAGTTCTGCGAATATTATATTAAAAACTTCCTCAGCAGTGGCGCCACCACTCTTTTCTCCTACGTTCTTGAGGTGGATCTCCGGCAGGGACGCTGAAGCACTAAGGCTTGAGCCGCCTTGAGCGGACAAGGCCATATTGACGTTGCCATCTCTGACGATGAAGTTTCTGATCACGAGTTTTTTCCCTGCGCCATCTCTTGACGACTTTTCTGTCGCAGTCGAGGACCTTGAGGTGCGGGCGCTTCTTTTGACATTGTTTAAGATGGTCTTGAAATTATCCGTTCTTCGCACCCTCTCAAAGTTGATCTCCGGAGCGACCACCTCGATCCTGTCGATGATAATCGGGTTGCCGGTTATGGACTTTTCATCCACATCCACATAGACAGCCTTTACAGTCATGGCCTGAGGTGAGTTGAATCCTTTGGGGTTGCCGAGATAAAAATCCTTGAGTTTGGCTTGACCCGCAAATAGTGAGATACCAACATCGTTTACTCGTACCTCTGTCTTGGTCATTTTCGGGCCGTAGGTATTGACCGCAGTCTTAATGATCGGGCCCAACTTTGATAGTCCTATAACCAAAGCAGCGACAACGATCACAATAAGCACACCGCCTATGTACAGCCATTTTTTCATGGTTTTGTCTCCTTTGTAGCGAACAGTAAGATTCGTTGTTATTTTGCTTAACTATAGTTACTAATTTTGCGGAGGCAACTTTTCTCCTACGCGTGGAGGGGAGAAATTTGGTGGGGTAAGGGCTTTGTGCCCACCCGTGAACGCTTAACTTTTCATTCCAGTATTGACAATAAATCCTCAGGTATTATTCTTCCACAGAAATAATTGACTGTGGCATACTAAGCACTTGCTCGACAGTTCATTTCGCCTCCCTCTCTAGGGGGAGAATATTTGAGGTTGATTGTTTTTTAGCGGCATTCAGGGGATAAAACTATGAAAGGTCTATTCGCGGCCCTATTAGCAATTCTCATAGTAACATCGGGCAGCAACAGTCTTTCTGAACAGAAAGAGTCGAACATCTCCGAAAGGTTGCCCTCAGTAACTGAGTCGAGCCATTCCAGCAAACCAGAAAATGACACTTCTCAAAAGAATACCTTTTTGATCGATTTTTCCGATTATGAAGAAGGTTCTATTGAAGAATGGCTAGAAAAGAAAGGATTCGAGCTAAAAGAAGCAGCTAAGAATCGGAAGAAACTCGATCTAGATGTTGATGAGGGTGCTCTGTTTCTTGAAGCTAAGAAGCCTTTAAGGGCTCTGATAGTAAAGGACTCTGTGAATCTCGGCAAATATTCTAAAGTCAAGATTGAGTGGGGGGCAATCAAATATCCGAGAGGTGCCTCATATGAAGGGAAAGTCAATAATGAGGCTTTACTCGTTCTAGTATTCTTTGGTGAGGAGAAAATTTCCAGTGGCCACCTTGCGATACCGGACAGTCCTTATTTTATCGGTCTATTTCTCGGCAGACATGACAAGGTAAACAAGGCTTACAAAGGAAACTACTATCACGAGGGGGGACGTTTCGTTTGCCTCGGTAATCCGAAACCAGGTGAAACAATAATTTCAGAATTTGACTTGGCTGACGCGTTTAAAAGGTACTTTCAAAAAGACGAGGTTTCCAGCATATCTGGTGTCGCTCTCGAGATAGATACAACTTCGTCCGCTGATGACGGCAGGGCAGTTGCCTTCATTCATAATATTGAATTTATAGAATAATATTGATATTAAACGTTTCCAATCCTACCAATTCATTTTCTTTTTTTACTCATTGGTTGACTATCCAGATATTGGTGATTATCTAAAGTAAATTCTTTATTTCGACAAAAAAGGAGGGGGGATTATGAAAATTAGGACGAGCAGATTTGCTATCTTTAGCTTGGTTTTAGTAATTACACTTGCAGTTGGTGTGGTTGCAGCGGAAGCCAAGAAAATTCCCAGAGTGGACAATTTCGTCATCCTGGTTGATCAATCCGGCTCCATGTTCATGGAGCACAAAGAACGGAAACAAGTCAAAGCCGTGCTGGTCAAAAAGATGCTTCTGTCGATGAACGACCGGATTCCTGAGTTGGGTTATACCGCTGCAATCCAAGGGTTCTATCCCAATGAAACACTCATTGGCCCGGAGACATACTCGCGATATTACTTCGAGCAGGAAATTGAAAAACTGCCCGATAAGGGGAAGATTTTCGGAAACTTGACCCCGCTTGGAACGGAGATCGAAGCCTTGGACAAGGTAATGAACAGATTTTCCGGCAAGACCTCAGTGATAATCGTTTCCGACGGCGAAGTAAACGAGGGGAAGGATCCTTACCAAGCGGCAAAATCGCTTCATAACGAATACACAAACATCTGTTTTGATGTCATTTCCATGGCCGACAGCGAGGTGGGTGAAAAGACCCTGAGAAAGATAAACGAGCTTGGCAACTGCACTTATGCTGATGGTGAAGATATGATCTCAGATGCAGTTGCAGTTGAAAATTTCGTCAGCAAGGTGTTGTACATGGAAGTCGAGGATGTTGCTACTGAGGAAATGAGGATCCGCGAAGTAGCCCCCAATATTATTACCGTGGGAGGGGGTTACTTTAATTTCGACAGCGCCGAGGTTGATGCGGCAGCCTGGTCGCGCGTCTACGACGCTGTAGCTCCAAAGCTCGGTGCAAAGCCTGGTGCAACTCTCGTCATCGAAGGACACACGGACTCTACAGGTTCGGCGGCATACAACCAGCAGCTATCCGAACGTCGTGCGAAAGCAGTTCGTGACTACTTTGTGAGCCAAGGTATTTCTGGTAGTGAAATAGAAACTCTTGGCTATGGAGAGGATATGCCCAGGGTTAGTAATACTACCCCAGAGGGCAGGGCGATAAACCGGAGAGTGGACATCCGGATAGCTGATTGATCACATATTTCCAAACCCTAAAAATCATAATCACTAAGGTTTCAGTGTTCAGTTTTCAGATCTGTCATTTCTGACACCTGACATCTGAAACCCGACACCTAAAACCCTAAAATTTGGTGCTTGGAATATGATATACGATCATACTTAACTCCGCATAGATTACGATTGAGGGCTGGGATTTTCCCGAAGCGGCGCATGTGGCCAGACTTGGCCATCTAGAGTAGATAATACTGCCCAATATTACTGTTAAGGCTGGCTACATCAGCAGCTCGGGCTGCCACAACCTTTGGTCCGGTAGACCTCCGCCCGGCAACAACAGTAGGGCGAGCGTAAGCGGAGGGAAGGTGCCAGCCCTCTAGAGTTCTTGCGGAGTAAAGTCAATAGGCACTTTTGATGTTTTGCAAAGCTCCATCCACTCCAGCAGACTGCCGCAAGAGGTTCTGAGAAGATAGAGGCCCCTGTTGGAGTAATGGAATGATGGATTTTAGTGATTGTCGAATTTTTCGATTGTCCAGTACTCCAATACTCCATAGCCCATGAGAGCGCTGTGGATGAGGAGGTGTGCATGCACATAGATTGGCTCATAGATCTTTCCTTACTACCTTAACGAGGAGGGAGCCATGGAACTACAAGACTATTGCCGAAATGTACAGATAGAGCTCACTGGGTGGCACGCCAAAGTCAAGGAAGTGGTACGCAAATTGGACCAGGCAGACACCGGGGATAAGGGTAATATTATCTCCCAGGTTAATGACCTCCATATCATTCTGGAGGAGCTTGGCGATAGAGTGTCGCAGCTTGAGAAGGAGTGCCCCACAGAGTGGCAGCCAGCCAGAGAGGAGATCCAGAATAAGCTGCAGTCATTGGACTACAAGTGGGAAGAGGCATGGAAGCATGCCGTAGGCGGTAATGTTGGAGGCTGACAGCCTCCGGGCAAGCAAAACCTATTCACCACAACCAAAGAGCAACACAAAGGCGAGAATGGTATCGTTTCTCGCCTTTGTTATATCTCAAGTGAATTAGAATGTCTAAAATGTCTAAAGTGCCTAAAGTGAGAGACTGCTTGTTGGTGGGCAATGGACACCCTACTGTGAAGGAAATTGCAGCACAAGCAAGAGAAGGGCTTTCATATCAGGGTTGAATCGAGAGACAGCAATTCAATCTGCCGAACGTGATATTTTCGAGACAACAATGTCGTCATAATAGCCCACCGCCTGATACCTAACTTTGTAATGGGAGGATGTATTGTCAGAATCCGTATGGATTCCTATCGCACCAACTCTCCGATTTGGATACGTTCCAAATGCTTCTTTGAAGTCCTCAAGAATATTTCTTTCTTCTATCCTCCATTTATATAAATGGGAACCGCCGTTCTCGAGGACAAACATTTTTACAGTTTCGGAGTAAGGACTGGATATTACGTCCCCTTTCTTTTCGTGTACCCCATTACCCCACACGTAAAGAATCACATAATCAGGGGGATAGACGCCATAGAACAGCTTGATGAAAGAGTGCTTGATTTTCTTCGCAAAAGAAGCCCTCTGTGGATCGTAGTCGAATATTATGCCCAGCGACACCGAGAAGTCATTCCCCTTTTTGGTATAGGCGTTTCCTTTCTCTAAGATATTTTCTGCCTTCCACTTCCAGGCTAGGTAGGGATACTCCCTTGGGTCAAACTTTGCAACTTTATAGATAACCGCAGCGGACCCGTCACTTTCAGCCCTGATATAGACATTATTGCCATCTTCAACTGGGCTATAATGCGTTAATTTCTTCGTCCCACGGAATTTCAGTAGATGCCATCCCTTGGGAACAAAGAAGCCTTTATCCCGCTCTTCCGTTGCCATGGAAAAGCGGTCGATAATCAGTTTGTCTCCATCTTTTATAAGTCCTTCACTCTCTTTTCTATCAACCGTTAAGGTTTCTTTAAGATCGACCTTTTTCCCAGAGGAAGAGGTACTTACGAGAAGAAGCCAGAAGATCACAGAGGCGAGCATTATCATAAGTACTTGGAGAAATTTGGAAAACGTCTTCGACCCTTCCCATAGAGCTTTTCTCATTGGTGCTGTTTCCTCAGGGATGGAACCCTTTTAATGTGACCAGATTTCCTTCATTCCTGGCAAGGCTCCAGGCCCGAGAATCATACAGGCAATTTGCCTGCCAGAAGCAGTAAAGGCAGGGGCGTTATGGCGAGACTGACCAACAGGATGTATCTTGGGAATGGATACAACCTGCTCATTCCGCTGATCAAGCCGATGCCTCCGCCACCACCAATTAAGGCGTTGCCGGGAAGATTTAAGGCGATAGCAATCGCTAAGTAGCGGTGTTTCAGGAGGAAAGGGATAACCTTCGTGGGAGCGGATCTCAACAGAAAGTTCAGTTTTTCCTCAGAATTTAAAGGTTCGAGTTGGAGCAGCAGGTCCTGGGCTTTGTACAGATGCAGCCACCCCAAAAACCGGGCGAAACTATTGAGAGGTATCAATCTGCCAATCGTAAAACTTAGGGACAAGGACAAGAGAGTGCAAAGATACACCAAGACAACACCCCTGGTCCCGAGCATAACCATAAGCGCTAGGCCAAGTTCGATACCAGGGACGAAGGGAAAAGCCATCCAAAGTACATAGACCACGATGGCAAACCAGAGGACCGTGATCATAAGATGCTCGTGTTCGGGCCAGAGCTGAAAGTTGATTTGCTCAACCACCAAGCTACCGCCATAATTCAGTAATACCAGAAATCCGACAATGACCGATATCTTAAGAAAACGTCTGATTTTCGGCGTCTCAGCAGGTGTTTGGCGGACTCCAGACATAATGATCACTTTCTCATGAATGCAGAGTCATATTCAATCTAACGTCCTCTATTCTTTTAAAGATCCCGTGAACCAGTATTCCCTAAAAGTAGTCCAAAGCCATCGCTCCTTGGTCCAGGTGTAGGTAACATCAAGGGTGCCATCTTTCAGGGTGCCCTTCCACTCCATTTTTCCATGCGTAGGACTGACAGTCACAGCCTGGAAATGGATAGAATCACCCTCTATTGTTGCGGTATAGGGACCTCCCTTAAACCCATACTGGAAACACTCGGACGAGGTGAATGTACCGTCACTGAAGCTCAATACGTCCTCATGATGGACCTTCTTGCCCTTTTCCCCAGTTGGTCCGACGAACTTTTTCCCGTCAAGAACTCCTGAAGCAGCTGAGACTACTTCCACCCTTTTTGCAACCGAGAGAGCCACAATCGTCACCGCCAAACCAAACAGGATGACTTTGGAAAATCTAAGCTGAGTCTTCATGGTGAACCCCTCCTCCTGTGTGGCTTCGTAGCCGTGTTTCCCGGCTGGTGCAAGTTTGCTACGAATCTCTTAAGAATAACTCTGGAAAAATCGTTTTCAATACGAAAAACCACCAATCCACTAGCGATTCATTACCATACAGTAACCACTCCTTCTCGATATTCAAGCTTTCGGATAATGAGGGGTAGGATATATCGTAATGTGGCGGCTGTTTTTGGTCAGGAGAAAAGTATAGAGTTGGTAATGTTCACTGAGTGCAGAAAATCCAACGGAGCTGTTATCCCCGTCCGACTGCAGCGAGTGCTTAGCTGACGCCCGTATACTCCATTTGGCCCGGGCGCGTGCGATTGAGAAGAAGTGCCACCAGCGGCAGCAAAACCCAGGGTATCGCATAGTAAATGCTCAGATACCAATATCTAGAGATGAACTGGATACCGTGTCCCAGGTAAAGCCCGCAGTAGAGCCAGTCATAGAGCGCTAGAGGAACTGTGAAATAGAATGCCAGCCAGAGTGCAACCGTAAGCCGCCTCTCAGGGCGAAGGCGCCTTAGAACAAAGTAGACGATAGCGGCTATGGGAATCAGTAGAAGAGAGTCAAACCAAACCATCAGAATGTTGGAGTACTGCTGATAGTAAGAAGGCAGGCCAGTTACCCAGAAGCCCACCCAGACGACGGTGGCGATCAGGAAGATTCGAATGTGACCTTGCTTGGTCAATTTGGAATACCTCTAAAAAACCACCTAACGCCAATGACGAGCAGTGCCAGATATAGAGCAGAATGGTCGAAATGCTTTGAAAATGCTCCAGCAACCGCATTCCCCATAGTCCGCCTGAGGCGGACGGGGTTAGCGAGCGAACAACAATAAAATGGATTCATTCCTTACATTTCGAAGATTCCCTGTCCGCCGCAGGGGGACTGCAGGGAGCTTCAATTGTCTAGCACCAAAAAAACAGGGCCATCTCTGACCCTGCCCCTTTGGCAATGTGAGCGACTATTACTTAGCTCCCGCCTTCTTGAGTATTCGCCCAACTTCGTCATGGCGCGTTGTCTCTGCATATTCTAGAGCAGTGAGGCCTTCGTTGTCTTTCACATTGATCTCAGCCCCTTTCGCTAACAGTGTTTGAACCACCTGGCTACGGCCCCCATATGCAGCATACATCAAAGATGTTATCCCCCGTTTATTTTTTGCATTGACCTCAGCGCCTTTATCGAGAAGGGCAACTACAATGTCGTTGTGGCCATTGAGTGCAGCATACATCAAGGCTGTTGTGCCACTGGTGGGCAGTTTGACATTCGGATCAGCACCCTTGGCCAGCAACAGCTTGACGGTTTCAGTGTGGCCACTTCTTGCAGCCCCAAATAAAGCGGTAAATCCAATGCCATCCTTCACATTGACGTCAGCACCCTCTGCCAGCAGGGCCTCCACGGTCTTGGTATCGCCGTTGAACGCTGCATCGAGGAAGGCCCTATTGACCTTGGTTGTAGCACCAGTACCAGTACAGGGAGTGAAGAGTATCATCACTAAAACGGAAACCATCAGTACTGGTTGCCAAATTGTCCTGACTGTCAACCTTTTTCGTCTCACCATAGAGATTTCCCCACAGTCTGTGGTTTTCTTGCCAACTTTAAGATCGAGGACAAGAGAACGTTTGTCAATAAAAAAGATTATTTCCTCTCGTGATTCCGAGTACTAAAAGGGAAGGTGCTAAGGATAAATAATTTGGTGAGCTAGGGACGGCTGGGAGAGTGTGACCGTGAAGGTACTTCCCTTACCCGGGTGACTTGTGGCATTGACACTACCACCATGGGAATGGGCAATTGCCTGAACGAGGCTCAGTCCAAGACCGGTGCCACCTTGTGCCCGACTTATATCGCACCTATAGAATCGTTTGAAGATATGGGGAAGATCATCTTCAGATATTCCGACACCCGTATCACTGATGGAAATGACAACCTTTCCGTTATCCGCATTGACCGAAACCGTGACCGTGCCTTCAGGTGGAGTGTATTTCAAGGCATTATCGAGGAGGTTGGCAACCATTCGTTGAAGCTTTCGAGCTTCACCGTAGACCACACAGCTGTCAGGCAACTCGGTAGTGATTTGTACAGCATTCTCCTCAGCTATAGCCTGAAACAACTCGCACGCACGTCTTGTTACCCTGGCAATGTCAACCTCCTCCAGTATGATTTCGGCTGCTCCTGATTCTGCTTCTGCGATATCCAGCATGGTGTTAATTATTCCTATGAGTCGATCACAATCCTCTATCACGTTGGCAGCAAATGCTCTATGCTCGTCACTGGTGGAGGTGGTTAATGCCATTTCAGCGGCGCCACGAATTCTGGCAAGCGGACTTCGCAAGTCGTGGGCTATATTGTCAGTCATCTCTCTCATCTCTTTAATCAACACATTGATACGATCGAGCATGTAATTGAAAGTGGTTGCAAGCCGCTCGATTTCTTCACCTCTGACTTTGTGAGGAACGCGTTTGTCTAGAGCACCTTCTGATATCTCGAGTGCTGTTTCGGTGACTTCTTCAACACCGCGCAAGGCACGTTTGGCCAAAAGCCAACCAACGAAAGCGGCAATGATTACCATGACAGCCATGAGTGGGATAAATATCTTGCGATGTATCTCCAAAAATTCAGTGTCTTCCTCTAACGATTCCCCTATCTGCAAGACCAGGTCAGGGCCAATGATGCCGTAGACGGTGCGAACTTGAAATTCATGTTCGAGGAGATCCAGGGTCTCGAGAACATGTGGTGCACCCTTTTTCAGCTTCTCCAAGGCATGACTGCCTGAACCCACACCCTCCCACGCTGACATGTCCGTTGTGAGAAGTTCCTCGCCATCCATAGAGAGCAAACGCAAAAATATATGTTCCGCCCCATCAGACGAAACCTCCCAAGCTATTTCGGATTTGACCCTGTCAATGCCTTCTGTGGCGAGCATGGAGGAATACTCTTGCACATCGTCCAAAAAATCCTGGTCCCTACGTTCTTCGAGCACTGTAGAGATTACGAAGTAGAGGGCAAGAAAGGCCACCAGGGTCGATATGGTGAATATCCCCGCATACCAGAGGGTTAATCGGAATGCCAGCGTGCCTGGCAGCCTAAGAACCTTCTTCAAGTACATACCCGGCTCCATATACGGTATGAATCATCTTTTTCTCGAAATCGTTATCGATCTTATCCCGCAGTTTGCATATGCGAACTTCGACTACGTTGGTCTGCGGGTCAAAATTGTAATCCCAAACATGTTCCATAATCATGGTCTTGGAGACCACATGCCCGGCATTGCGCATCAGGTACTCGAGTAAAGAGAACTCCAGGGGTGGCAGATCGATCTTCTTGCCCCCTCTCATGACCTTATGGGTGCGAAGATCCATGGATAGATCCCCAACGACCAGACTGGAAGGCTCTGCCGTGCCACTGGCTCTACGGATCAGGGCCTGCACGCGTGCTAAGAGCTCAGCAAAAGAAAAGGGCTTGACCAGATAATCGTCTCCTCCTGTCTGCAGCCCCTTGATCCGATCCTCTACAGAGCGTTTTGCACTCAGAATAATTACAGGGGTAATGTTTTTGCGCCTGCGCAGTTCATCTATGAGAGAGAATCCGTCAATTCTGGGCAACATTACGTCAACGATGGCGGCATCGTAGGGTTCACTTAAAGCCATGTGCAGGCCATCCTCGCCATCAGCACAATGGTCTACGGCAAAGCCGGCCTCCTTGAATCCCTTCAATATGAAGGAGGCCAGCTTCAGATCATCTTCAATCAACAGGATACGCATAAGGAACTATGAAACCTCCTTTTGTCAATGATTAAAGTCTAGTATATACCAATCTGTTTCAAAACCCCAAGAAGGAGAGAAAAAGAATGCAGATCGCAAATTACGGGGTAAGTTGGCCTTGCTGAGTTCGGCCTTAATTCCGATTTGATAACGGCCATCATCTTCCAACCAGTAAAATGGAAGGATCTTTAAGTTGCTAATTTCAGTCATTGCCTTCTGAGCTCCAGCAAAAGACTCTGTAGTCAATGCTTCATCAATTCTCCAGGATCTTTTCATAATGAATTTATCCTGCAAAATATCGTACTTCATCATGTGGTCGATCTTTATGTTTACTATCTTCTTGTCCACCCAAAGATCTCGGACCTGGTACAATGTAAGAAAAAACGTAAAGGTGACAGGTGTTCCATTCAGAATAACTTCGTTCAACTGTGAGGAAAAAACATCTTTCAGTTTAAAACTCACAATGAGATTTCCGTCAAGTTTATCCCAAAATATATCTTGAAGACTTGCTTTACTAGCGTATGTTACATTGTAGAAAAATACAATTATGCAAAATAATATAATAAACTGGTTGATTATTTTTCTCATTATTATATTCATTAATGTGCGAATGAGTATTTAATAATATATTCTTGAAAAATAAAATATCTGACATGCAAATAGTATCGTATGATTTCTTGTTGCGTTTAGTAATACACCGAGCCCTGGCCAAAGCCAGGGCTCGGTGATTCGGGTTGTGCAATTATGCGAGATGCGAATGGAGCCCACGGATTCCACGGTGATGGCGTCCGAGCTTACTCCTCCTCTTCTTCCAATTCCACCTCTAGCTCTGTGATGGTCTGGTTTCCGCTTGCCTCCTTTGCGATCACCTCGCCCTTCAATTCATCTACGACACCTGCATTTACAGCTCTTACAGCCAATTGGGTGAATTCTGGCGAAGCTGTGAACATCGTTGCGGTTGCTGGCAGGATGGCGGTTTCCTTGAACACTTGTTCCTCCGCGTCTTCTCCCTCGCCCAACACGATAACCAACTCAAGGACGGCCTCGTAGCTCACGATTTCGAATTCAGAGTCTTCGTCTTCTGGTGGATCAATACACGTAGGGAGTGCGGGTGGTAATCCAATTGGCTCATCGGTGTCGACCACAGTCTCAACGGGTTCCCATTCGACGGTGAGACTGCGAGTTTCAAGATCAAGCTCTATTGTTGCAGCTGGCGGGCACGCGATGACGTGGGTGAATTCCGCCTCGCACACCAGTCGTTGCCAATCGAGTGTCCTGCCGCGGAATTTGTAGTCGTCCTCTGGGAACCGCTCTAGGAAGTCCAGAAAGGGAAGATCCTCCAGCGTAGGCTCGGCGCTCTCGAAGAAAGCCTCGGTGAGGCCTTGGGCCCTCACGTTCTTTCCGGTCCCGACGTTCAGGACCGGCCATAGGTGTTCGTTCCAGACCGTCATCCACTTCCAGGGTTCTCCATCCCAAAAGAAATGAACGCCAAAATCACCATCCGTAGAGTTATACTCTATGAACACCTCGCATTCTTCGAGCTCGACTACTTCAGGGCGATGATGGTGATGGCCTGCCGATGCAGTTGGCACGGTGAAGATAAGAGCCACCACTGCTACCAGAAAGACGGGCAACGGAAGCATGTGTCTCTTTGTTCCATTACTCTTTTTTCGTGCGTGTTTCATTTGTCTTTACCTCCTCATCTTGCCTTGTTGTTTAATTGAATGAACAATGGTTTGTTCCAGACTGTCCTCCGAACAACTCAATGGAGGAATTCTTTTCGTCTACATCACCTCCTTTCTATGAAGAAATAAGTTTCATTCACCAGACCAGCACAGAACGAAAAGATTGTCTCTCATGGAAGGACAAATTAAGGTTTCGATAAGTTTTCTCGACAGTAACAGTGAGAAGCTTACCAAAAGATTACCAAAAGATTAAGATTTGGTAAGGATTGATCTGGAGGAGATTGTCTCAGATGGAATAATGGTTGCCAGACTGGTAATCAGAGAAAATACATGATGGATTTTGAGGACTTATGTGGATATGATATGCATGGCTCGAATAGTGCTGGACAGCAGCAATTACGCTTCGTCACAAAATACAATTCCCACAATTTTTGTGCGCCCCTGAGCCTAAACAAAACTTGAACCAGTTCGAGTGCACTTGCATGATCTACAGGGTACCCATGCTTTTGGAGTCTCTCGAAGCCTGCCAATGCGAGATCAATGGAAAAACGCACGACATTTGCAGTTGCATTCGGGAAACGTCTCTCAGGTTCAGAAAGTTCATTCTGTGGAATGTGCACCAGGTTTTTATCAGTCATTGGACCATCAGGACGCTTGTGGACTATCCAGCTGCACAGTAAATTGTGGTTTCAAGACCGTAAGTCAACGGCAAAATCAGTGACGTCATCCAAGGATTGAACGGCTAGCCCGATCCGGTAGATGCCAGCCTTTAGCTCACCAATTGCAGGCGCCAGTTCTCGCTTAATTATTTCCGGCAGCACAAAAGCCAGCTCGAGCAATCGCCCACCACGATAGTGATGAATCGCCTGAAGCAACTCATCCGGATGCAAAACCTCTTCGACCGCATTCTCTTCTGTCGATTCCTCCTGTGCTATCGCTGCAAGGGAATTCATGAGAAGACTGTGTGCCTTGCGGCGAACCGGTACAGTGGGTGCCACCTCTAAAATCACCTCGTGCACTAGAAATAAAATCTAACGCCGATACCTCCTTCGAGATCAAAATCATAGCTGAGCGCCACGTCCCATATTGGTACAACTTCAAGAAAGACATCAACAGGCAGGCCTGCAAATTCATAA
>WOR8_10003059_pt1 | contig 16365 bp, 11 predicted proteins | sample DeeMarSeWOR38_10_FD_19890 | JGI IMG/M metagenome (IMG submission 19890) | reverse complement strand
GTGCAGGCGCACTCTTCGGTCAGGCAGCTCCAATCCGCTTCCTGGCCCAATGCGATCACCGCGTGATCTACAGGTATGGTGAATTCAGAGCCGGCCACTGGTTCGGGCGTGCGGCGGCCGCCCTCATTCGGTTGCGTCAATTGCATTTTGACGCACTCGATTGTTTTTAGTCGTCCGTTTTCTCCGATGAACCGCACCGGTTGCGTCAGGGTGTTTATGGCAATGCCTTCTTGCTGACATTCCTCAATTTCTTCGGCATTGGCGGGCATCTCCTCCATGCCCCGCCGATAGAGGATAAATGCGTTTTCAGCCCCCAGCCGCCGGGCCGATCGCACGGCGTCCATGGCCGCATTGCCACCTCCGATCACGGCCACATCGTTGCCCAGGGTCACCTGCTGCCCGCGGTTGACTTTGCGCAGATAGTCCAATGCCGAGAAAACACCCTCGAGTTCTTCACCGTCAATGCCCAGCTGGATACATTCTTGGGTGCCCACTGCAATAAAAAAGGACTTGTATCCCTCCTGGCGCAGCTGGGCAACGGTCACATCCGTGCCAATTTCCACATTGGCCTTTATGGTTACGCCCATATCGCGAATATGCTGAATCTCAGCTTCAACAACATGGCCGGGAAGACGATAAGATGGAATACCCGTTGTGAGCATCCCCCCCAATTCAGAGCCTTTTTCAAAAACAGTGATATCATAGCCTTCGATGGCCAGGTAATATGCACAGGTCAAACCGGCCGGACCGGAGCCGACAATGGCAACCTTGTCTTTTTTGTCGCGTTTGATCTCCGGCATATAGCGCCTGCTCGCCTTTAAATCCAGATCCCCAATAAAACGCTCGATGCAATGGATGCCCACCGATTGATCAATATCACCCCGGCTGCAATTGGACTCGCAGGGATGATGGCAGACCCTGCCGCAAATCGATGGAAAGGGATTGGCTTGTTTGATGAGTGCCAGGGCTTGCTGAAATTTGCCCTTGGCAGCCAGATTCAAATATCCTTGGACATCGATGTGGGCCGGACACTCCCCCTTGCAGGCAGATGTTTGCTGTTTTTCAGCACCGGATTTGCCGGGCACCGCATTGCAGCCGGTGCACTTATCCGTGTCGTGCAGAACGACGCCGGTCTCCGGATCCTTGGTGATGGCATCTTCTGGACAGGCCGTGGCGCAAGGGGCATCTTCACAATGATGGCAAAATAACGGCTTGAAATAGGGCGCCTGCTCAATGACCCTAACCACCCTGGGACCCACACCAAGACCGTGCTCCTGCTTGCATGCCACTTCACACGCGTGACAACCACTACAGTTCTTTTCATTGAACATCAAAGATATTTTTGTCATTTTTTTCCTCCCATGCATCTTTGCAACGTGAAATGTTGCACAACAAAACCCTAAGACTGGTCGCTCCCACAACCGGATCCGTGGATTCAGGAGAGTTATCCGTCAGTATGTTGATGTTGGATATATCCCAGCCATGGCCCGGATCTTTAATTTCCGGGTACCACCAGCCATGCTCGGCAACGATCACTCTGGGATCGATCCCGTCATTAAGCTTTGCCCGCTCTTTCACGTGTCCCCGTGGCGATTCGATCCAGACCCAATCTCCCTCTTGGATGCCATGCTTCTTCGCGGTCTCAGGATGGATCTCCAAAATAGGATCGGGCCTGATTTCCCTGAGCCAGGGGATCATGCGGTTGGCTGAGTGGAAAAAGGTCGGCGTCCGCAATCCCGCGTTTAGAATATAGGGGTACTTTTCAGCCAGCTCAGGAGTGGAGACAGGGCTTTCCGCTATCTCCGTATACTTTGGAAGAGGATCGAGACCCCACCCCTCTAGAATAGTTGAGTATAGCTCCACTTTCTTCGTGGGGGTCCTAAAGCCTATTTCCTTGTATTTGTAGTGTTTTTGTTCTCCTCTGAGATAGCCTTTGTTCTTGAAAGCTTCCCAGGTTAGGCCGGTGGGTTCCAGCAGCCAGTCCAGGGCAGCCTCTACCGTGTCCCACCCTTGCTGACCCATTCTCTTGCCCAGTTCCATGAAGATCTTGTGGTCCTGCCATGCTTCCCCGATCTCAACGACCTTCTGCCTTGCCAGCACATATCCGTGAAATTTCCAGTTTTCCGCCATGTGATCCTGCTCCAGCCAGGTGCCGGCAGGCAAAAAAATGTCTGCCAATTCGGCGGTCGGCGTCATGAAGAAATCCGACACAGCAAGGAAATCAAGTTTTTTTAGGGCTTTGTAGACCTCCCTGGCATTGGCCCGTGTAACAACAGGATTGGTCCCCACAAGGTATCCAGCCTTTACCGGATAGGGCTTTTCTGTCAGAATGGCATCCCAGGCACACTTGGGTGTGATGAAGGTCATTCTGGCTGCTAGTTTGTATTGATCCCCGCCAAGGCGCTTTTTTAGCTGCTCAGGAGCCAGTTCCCTGTGCGCTGAGAATTCAGAGACCTTTCTGACCGGGGGCGGTACGTGGAAGACATTCCCACCGGGGGCATCAAGGTTCCCGGTGGCGGCCATGAGGCCTATCGTGGCTCTTGTGTAGTCGGTACAGTTGAGGTTCTGCTCCGTGGGCACGCCCCAGTGGACGGCCGCCGGTTTTGTGGTGGCATACAGCCTGGCGGCCTCCTGAATCAGACCCTTGTCAACCCAGGTGATCTCTTCCACGCGTTCGAGGGTGTAGTCGTTTTTTACCCTTTCCACAAATTCCGGCCAACCGTGAATATACTGCTCGACAAATTGCTTGTCATAGAGTTCTTCCTCAACGATTACATTATAGAATCCCAGGGCCATGGCCGCATCCGTTCCCGGCCGTAACTGGAGCCACAGGTCAGCTTTTTCAGTATAAAATGTTTTTCTGGGATCTAAAACGATCAATTTGGCCCCCTTTTCATAGGCATCCCAGAAATGCACACCCTTGTATTCGTCCGGGTTGGTCCACAAGGGATTGACGGCCCATAAGACGATGCATTTGGGGCCATTTTCATAGTCGCATGCCGGCAGAGTGCCACAGGTGATCAGACCGGCGCCAATCCGCGAGAGGTAGCACATATGCCCAGCCGTAAGTATGTTCGGGGTGCCCAGAAGGTTACCAAATCTGGAGAAATGGCTCTCGTAATCCCGGCCGGTCCCCTGGCCGACAATAATGCCTTCGGGGCCGTATTTGCCGATTACCTCATTGAATTTCTGGGCGCACGTATCAAGTGCCTCGTCCCAGGAGATCCTCTCCCAGCCGTTGCCTGTTTTTTTCATTGGATAAAGGACCCGGTCCGGATGATAAGCCAGCTGGGTGATAGCCAGTCCTTTTGAGCACATGGTGCCGTGGCTTATGGGCGACTCGGGATCGCCCTCCACCTTTATGACTTTACCGTCTTTGACATGGGCGAAGACACCGCATCCGCCGTGACAGCTTCGGCAAACAGTCCTTACTTTCTTAACGGTTTCCATTCAAACCTCCTCGGCTTTCGTAATTTCTTATGGCACTAAAACACACCTAAAAAACGATGGTGCAGATGATGCCTTTGTTATTCTGAGTTTAAATCGTATGTTCAAGAATAATCACTTGTCTGTGCGGTATTTTGCACGGATTTCTTTTTTGAGAATTTTCCCCTGAGGATTTTTTGGCAGAGATTCAACAAACTCTACAGACTTAGGCGCCTTGTAGGAAGCCAGATGCTCTTTGCAAAAGGCGATGACGTCATTTTCAGTCGCAGTGGCATCCGGCTTCAAAGCGACCACAGCATGAACACGCTCCACCCACACGGCATCGGGGACACCCACAACAGCAACTTCGGCAATCGCGGGATGCCTATAGAGGACGTCTTCTACTTCTCGGGAATATACATTTTCACCGCCAGTCACAATCATGTCCTTTTTTCTGTCTACGATATATATGAATCCTTTTTCATCATAGTATCCGAGGTCGCCGGTATGGAGCCACTCATCAATGAGAACCTCTCGGGTTTCTTGTGGTTTGTTCCAGTATTCAACCATGATGGAATCACTTTGCGCGATGATCTCACCTACTGTTCCGGGTTCCACATCATTGTTCTTTTCATCGACCACTCTGACGTGAACACCAAGACTCGGCTGCCCGCAGGAACTTAACACTTTTTGCTCTTCCAGTGGCCTGTCCAAGACTTGATGAGCCTTCCTGGGAAGGGAACTAATTTGTGGCCCTGATTCGGTCTGGCCATATCCCTGTGAAAAAATTGGGCCGAATATCTCAAGTCCCTGTTTCAATAACTCTACTGGCATGGGGGATGCAGCATAATAGATTCTCTTCAGACTGCTTAGGTCGTAATCTTTAAGATCTTGACGCGACAGTATAGAATTGAGCTGTGTGGGGACAATTTGCATATCGGTTGCTTTCTCATTTTGAATCGCCTGAAGAACTGCAACCGGATCAAAAGATTTTTGAGGCATTATCACATTACATCCCCCAACAAGGAAAAAGGGCCACACATGGCAATCGCCACCAATGTGAAAAAATGGCAATACAAGGATATGCCTGTCTTCAGGCTTTACACCCATCTCCAGAGCTTTTATGCGGGTGTTATCCAGCTTGCGAAACTGAGTATAAAGAGCACCGCGAGGGACACCCGTGGTACCACTGGTATAAAAAATGAGAAAAGGGTCGTCTTTGCGCACACTCACATCAGGCTCATTCGATGAATGCGTGGCGAGCAACTCGTGATGAGAAAGCATATCAGCGGCAGAACCCCCGAAAGAAATATAGCGTTTTACTTTAGGAAGATGGGATCGTAAGCTGTTGACAGTTGGGATAAGTTCCGGGTCAATAAAAAGTGTATTTGCCTCTGAATAATTAATGAGATATTCAAGCTCTTCCCTGTGGAGCCTGGGGTTGAAGGGTGAAGCAATAAATCCCCCTTTCATTGCAGCCCCATAAACATCCGCGTATTCAGGACAATTCCATGACAAAATGCCGATGACATCTCCTTTTTTGACCTCTGATGAGCAAAGCGCATGGATCAGGCTGTTCACCCGTCCATTGAACTGGGCGAAAGTTATTCTTTGGGAACCGCATACAAAGGCTTCTCTGTCGGGATAGAGCAATGCATTTCTGCAAATGATGTCTGCAAAAGTGCCGATTTGATATCGGCTCAATTCCCTCAACACGAGTTTATTCGTCATGCTGTTCGCCTCCAACTAGGTGTTTATTCATTCTTTCCAAAATCAAATGTCTATTTATATATGCCAAATTCTTTTGCGCATGCTATCATGGTTTTCACGTTTTCTGCTTTGGATCCCTGCATGCCGGCTCCGCTGGAAAAGATAAATCCGCCTTCCGTGCCGGCCACACGAATCAGGCTTTTGCAATAGGATTTGACCTGGCTGGGTGTGCCTGTACAGAGTAAGTCCAAAGGCATGTTTCCGGCCAAACAGGCTACTTGCCCAACTGTTTGCTTCGCCCGCTTCATATCGGTTCGGTCGAACCACCACACGGCTTTGCCGCGGGGAATATCAAAAATGACATCCAGGCGTTTATTATAGCTGCCCTCTGCGAAAAGCAAAGGAACCATACCCTCATTGATCAGGCCGATGATAAGTTTGCGAAGGGTTGGCCAGTAGAACGTTCGGAACTGCTCATCAGACATAAAACCATCTGCGCCTTTGTGGAGCGGAATGAAGGGCATGATATGGCCGTTGGCGCGGCAGGCGGTCGCACCGCATTTAACCATGATGGGGGTCAGCCGCTCGCAGGCCTCTTTGAGTTCATCCGGAAACCGGAACATATCCAGCATGACCCCTTTGGTTCCCCGGAGGCTGTCGCCGATGACATCGAAAGGGGCCTTGGTGAAGCCGCCCGAAAAGCTGGGGAAACCATTTCCCATGATACGCATGTTGACTTCACCGACAGCGGTTCTCCACCGTAGAGATTCTTCGCCAGCCTGCCCCAAGGACTGAAAGCTGCTCTGCATTTCCTCGGTTCCAAAGCGCATGAATGTCGGCGGCACAAGGGGAATCTCATTTAGCGGAGGAAAAAGTGGAAGAGTCTCAAAAGACTTCAGGGCACCGAAGATTCGTGGGAAATAGGCGGTCAGAAAAAAGGCGGTCGGATCATCAATCAGGTCCTGGTATTCCTCCGCCTTCATGTACTCGTCCTCTACGTATTGGTATTCCCGGTCCTTGGCAACCCCGTGCCCCGGCCACTTATAAAGCTTCAAATCAAGAGTATCCAGTACCTTGCCGGGAACGATCGTTGTGGGGCCGTTGTAAGCATCCGGCTCCAGGTCCTGATGGTAGACTTCCCAGGCCTTTTTGAGGGCTGCATAGTCGTACATGGCATCATACATCGTGATTCCTGCATACTGGATGGGGAAAAATCCCGCGGACGGGCAGATTGGGATGCGGGCAGGTATCTGCCTGAGTTGGATCGCATCCTTAATCAGGGTGACGCGCTCCCGATAGGCAGCCTTCGCTTCGGCATCTATAAAGGGTATGCCGTCACCCGAAAGCCATATCTCGAATCGTTCGGCCTGCCTCTGATCAGCATCTGCTGAGACGTTAATAAATCGCTCTTTCATGCTATTGCCCTCCGATCCATTCTTTGGTGAGTCTCAGGCCTACGACGGCGTCCGGACCATAGGCATCGGCTCCGGTATAGTCTTTGACCTGCTCGGTTACCTGGCCGCCGCCGATCATGATCCGAACCGTTTCCCGCAGTCCAGCGGCTTCAATGGCTTGGACCGTATTTTTCATGGATTCAAAGGCCAGGGTGAGCAAGCCGCTCATGCCCACCACGTCGGGCCGGAAGTCCCCAATGGCCTCCACAAATTTTTGCGGAGACTGATCAATGCCGATATCCCGTACCTCGAAACCGTTGGCCTCAAGTAGGAAGGTGACAATATTTTTGCCGATATCATGGATATCCCCCTCTACGGTGCCTATCAGAACCTTGCCGCGTCCGGTGCCGGTCTGCTCCTGTTTAAGCAGGGGCTTTAATATGGCGGAGATCTGTTTCATCATCTCACCTGCCATCATGAGATTGGGCAAAAAATACTCGCCCTTCTCAAAGCGTTTTCCAACGGCTTCCATCGCTGCAGAGCAGGCATCCAGAATTTTCATGGGACTGGTGCCCTCATCCAGCAACTGTTTGGCTTTTTGCAGCGCCTCTGCTTCCTGCATTTCAACCATGGCATAAATCAACGACTCCGTCATGTGCAATCTCCTTTTGGCGTGTTTATTCAAATATCTGTTTCTGCCTTAATCTTGCCGGGGTTCGAAAACGTTGGGGACCTAAATTATCAATAAATTGATTATCAATAATTAAACTTTCTTTTTGTGTCAACAGCTTTTATCATACCAATCAGGTGGGTAAGCTAAATTGCGAATGTTCGATTATCAAAGTATTTTAGTGGGCTGGCAACAATTAATTTCCATTTAAATCCCTTGCTTTTTGTGTGAGAAACACATTTACATCAGAAAAAATAGTCAATATATTGATACACTAGTTATTGATTTTATATCTCAGATAGGATAATAAAATAACATTATAGCTGAACGCTCATGCAATAGCGATCAGAGCACCGATGAGAAAGTCCTGATGGCCATCGTGAGGGCGGCAGGGATTTTCAAGAAATCTGATCCCTAAGATGAGCGCGTGACCCTCCTTGAAATTGGGCCAAAGGGCAAAAGGACTCCTAAGCATATTGAAAGATAGGAGATTATTTTGAATCTATCCGGCATTATCGATCACGGAGCGTTAAATTTTAAAGACAAGATTGCTCTGGTATACGGCGAAAATCGGTATACTTACCGACATCTTCAGTCTGCCACGGATCGGATAGCCTTTTATCTGAGAGAGCGGGGCATCTGCCGCAGGGACAGAATCGCCATCTTTTTGCCGAACCGTCCGGAGTGGATTCTGTTATACTATGGAATCATTCGGTTGGGCGCTGTGGCGGTGTGCGTGAGTTCCGCGTGCAAACAAAAGGAAGTTGAACATCTGTTAAATGATTCTTTGGCTTCCCTAATGATTACGTGCAGTGAACTCTTGCCACAGGTACCGAAACAGGACGACATTCCAACGGTCAAGGATATCGTTGTTTTAGAAAATGATCGCGTTCTGTCATCTATTTTGGATACTCGCTCAATAGAAAATGAACCATTTGTTGCGGTCGATTGCGAGGTGGCGGATGAATGTGCCATCCTTTTTACCGGCGGCACCACCGGCACGCCCAAAGGCGCGATGCTGACCCATGGCAACATTTTATATACCTCCCAAAACGTGTGTTATCACGAACGGGCGGTTCCCGACGATGTGGCCCTTTGTTTCATGCCGCTAAATCATGTGTTTGGCGGCAATCACATCATGAATTCGACCTTTTACGGGTGCGGCACGCTGGTGCTGCACAAAAGCTTCGATATGGACCGGGTGCTTGCCTCCATTCAGGCCGAAAAGATAACGCGTTTTTATTCGGTTCCCACCGTCTTTATCCGTTTGCTGAACACGCCGGGCATCCGAAACTATTTATCATCGGTCAATTATTGCTTTTCTGCTGCCGCCAGCATGGCATCTGAAATTGTGCGCCAGTGGAAGGACATGTTTCGCCTGACGATTCACGAAGCCTACGGGATGACCGAAACGTCGTCTTTGGTCACTTTTAACCATCTCTATCACCACAAGGTCGGCTCGGTGGGAACCCCGGCCGGTATCGTCGAAGTAAAAATTGTCGACACGGAGAACAACGAAGTGCCCGTTGGCGAAACCGGCGAGATCGTCATTCGCGGCCCCAACATCATGAAAGGTTATTTCGATAAGGCCGAAGAAACCGACAGGGTTTTGCGCAACGGATGGCTGCATTCCGGAGATGTCGGGCGCCTAGATGAGGATGGGTACCTTTATATCGTCGATCGCATCAAGGACATGATCATCAGCGGTGGGTTGAACGTCTATCCCACCGAAGTCGAGGAAGTTTTATACACCCACCCGGCAGTTGAAGAGTGTGCTGTCGTCGGTATGCCGCATGCGGAATATGGTGAAGCTGTTACTGCCTACGTTAAAGTTAAGCAACGGCAAAGTTGTTCTGAAAATGATCTGATAACTTTCTGTAAACAAAGAATAGCTTCCTACAAGGCTCCCAAGAAAGTTTTGTTTGTCAACGAATTTCCAAAATCTCCAGCCGGCAAAATTTTGAAGCGCGAAATTCGTAAGTCATTTGACTAGAACCAAAAGCAAAAGAGATGATGGTTTTGAGAGCAGTTTTAGTAGGTTACAAGGCTGGGCAAGAAAGTAGCGATTTTCGGGAAAATCATTAGTAAGATCGTGAAGACAATCAAGGCCACGAGAAAGGGTAGGATACCTCTAAAAATACGTTCCAAAGGGATATCCGGGGCGATGCCTTTAATGACGAATACGTTCACGCCCACAGGCGGCGTGATAACCCCCATCTCGCCTACGAGCACAATGATGACCCCAAACCAGATCGGGTCAAAGCCGAGTTTCTGAACTATCGGGAAAAAAATGGGGACCGTAACCACAATGAGACCCATGGCATCCATGAAGAAGCCGCCTATAAAGTAAATGATTACGATGACTCCCATGACAGCCATGGGGTGTATGGGAAGCCCTCCGAGCCAATCAGCCAACATGAAGGGTATTCGCGATACCGCCATGAAATGACCAAAGACGACAGCCCCGGTAATAATGAATATCACCATACAAGATGTTCGCAAGGCTTCCTTGACGGCCGCAATAAATGTCTGCCAGCTAAGTTGGCGTCGGGCCAGGCCGATGATCAAAGCACCACCGGCTCCGATTGCTCCAGCCTGAGTGGGACTGAACCATCCGAGGAAAAGCCCCCCAATGGCCAGTAGGAAAAGAAGCAAGGCCTCAATAATTCCCGTAAGTGCTTTGAGCTTTTCCCTCCAGCTGGTTGGGGCTCCAGGGGGACCGATAGCGGGGTTGCGCCAGCATAGAAACTTCACTGTTGCGGCAAAAAAGATGCTCAGGAGTATCCCCGGCAATATCCCGGCGGAGAAAAGTTTACCGATGGATTGCTCGGCCAAATACCCATAGACAATAAGGACGGTGCTCGGTGGGATAAGGATGCCGAGGGTGCCGGCAGCGGCGACGGTGCCGGTGGCGAGTGTGTCATCGTACTTATACTTTTTCATCTCCGGAAGCGCTATCTTACCCATTGTGGCTGCCGTTGCCGTGCTCGATCCGCAAATAGCTCCAAATCCGGCACAGGCGAATACGGTGGCTACGGTCAGCCCGCCCCGGCGGTGCCCTATCCAGGCATAGGCCGTCTTGTAAAGCCTTTGGCTAATTCCCGCAGCAAAGGCGAAGGTACCCATAAGGATAAACAGGGGGATAACACTTAAGGGGTAAGATGAAAATTGGTCGAAGATATCGAGGCCTAAAAGGCTCAGTGCCGCTTCCGGGGTAGTTAAATAAGCAAAACCAACAAATCCAACCAGGGCCATGGCGAAGGCAACCGGCATTCTGAGGAGAAAGAGAACAACCAGGAGACCGATACCGATAGTGCCTGCAATAGCCGGGCTCATTTCTGTACCCTCTTCGTCAGCGATTTAAGAAACTCCAGTAACAATACCAAACAGACAGGAATACAGGCAAGGGCAATACCATAAGCGAAAGGATACAGGGGTATGTAAGCTGTTGGGCTATATTCGCCCGAAGTTTGAAAGGAATGACCCAGCACACAAAGACGCCAAATAACTAGGATGAAGAGTCCTAAGCCAAGAAGAAGCACAAAGCTGTTGACCACTTTTTGGGCACGTCGTGGCAGCAGATCGAAAAAAAATTCTACCTGAATATGCCGGCCAAGAATCAGCGTCATGCCGGCAGCAAAGGAAATTGCCACGATCTGGGCAAGCATCACCATGTCAATGGCTCCCAAAATACGCCACCGAAAGATCTTTGCCCCCACGACATCGATGCAGGTAATCGCCATCATCAGTAGCATGGCAGCAAGCCCTAACCACTCACACCAGTCACTTAACCGACGATTAAACTTTTCAAATTTGCCTAACACTGAGCTTCCCTTACCAACTTCGGTTGGTGCGGGGGTAAACAGCCTGTCCAACAACCCATTCCCCTCCCTTGATGGGAGGGGATTAAGGGGAGGGTGATCACCCCCACCCAAACCCTCCCCCATCAAGGGGGAGGACTTTTAGTGGAAACGGGGCGTTATTGGACAGTTCGTAAAGCCCCTCACTTACCCTAAGGACGCAATATTGACGAATAAACAATCCCGGGCTTCAAGCCTAAACCCCCCGGTTCGCAAGCCTTATTCCCCCCTGTGGGAGAGGGCTCGCTTAGGGGATCAGCCTGCTTATTTTAATATGTAGGCCTCGGGTTTAATCTCCGCAGGCCCGACTGCCGACGGGATGCGCCATGCTTTCTGCTTTTCGGTCCAGTAAGGAATTCGATCCTGTATGAATTTAATCATCGCTTTCGCCTCTGCCACGGAATATCCTTTACCCGCCAGCTTTTTCGCATAGTTATCTATTAACGGTTGGACAGCAGCCTTCCACCTTGGACCCTCACTCTCGGGCAGTTCAATAAATTTTACCCCCTTCGACAAACCAAACGCTTTGCCGACGAAATCTACGGAATTCCACATCAAGATATAACGCTCCTTGTACTCTCCCACAAGCTGGTCAAAGATAGGTTTAATGTCTGCCGGTAACCTCGCATAGCTGTTCTTGTTCATCGCCAGATAAAAGGGAAAGGGAAAGTTGATCGCCCCGACGGACGTCGTATATTTTACCACCTCAGCAAACTTGAACGCGAACAGTGTCTCAAAGTTTGAAGACTCCCCATCAATGACACCTTTCGAGATCGCATCATACACTTCAATCATCGGTGTGGGGGCTGGGGTTCCACCCAAGGCCTTAATAATCTCGCCAGTCAGCCCAGGTGCCCTGATGGTGAGCCCCTTGAGGTCTTCGAGCTTGCGTATGGGCTTGTTGGCTGTGGCGATGGCACTATTGGGGGAAGCATTTATCCAGAGCACTCTCACCTTATCAAATTCCTTGGGCTTATATCGTTCGTAGAAATCACTCATGACTTGACTCGCTACCCAGCCACTGGGATAGCCGAGAGGCAGCCCAGTGGTTTCCATAACCGGCATGCGACCTGCGGTGTAATAGACATGGGAGTAACCGATATCAGCGATTCCGCTCACGACCCCATCAAACATCGACGGACCCTTCAGCAATGAGCCGCCAGTATAGTAATCGACCTTCACCCCACCATTGGTGCGCTTTTCCAATTCCTTACAAAATTCCTCTAACAGCTTGGATTGGAAAGCCGGGGGCGGAAAGTACTGAGCTACTTTTAGCCTTATCACATCCGCGGAATAAGCTGATGGACTAAAATTGGGGATCAGGGATACCATGTTGATGGCCAATGCCAAAGACAGGGAAATTATGAAATATTTTATTCTCATTGGTAGGTTACCTCCTTTCAAGATGAGATTAAAGAACAAGGATCTCTCTACTCATGCGTAAATCTTTTATCACCTCCCTCCTCAGTTTAGGGCTTCATTTGAGTCATACCAGATTTCAGCATATTTTTTAAAATTGTAAAGATTCCCTTTTGTTTAAAGGTCTTGGGTAATTTTGTCAAATGTAAAGAATATTGACTGCATATCGGGTTTGCAGTTGCGGGCAAAGCACGCGCTGCATGACAAACCGGCAAAAAATATGCCGAGAGCAGTTAGATAGAATCATAATTGATCTCTATGGAGAACGAAATGTTTCTACATAGAATATCTTTTCAGAATTGTCAAACAAAAATGGACAGATTGTTTGCATTATTTTTTTATTGACATTCGAATTCGGAAAATCTATATAGAATACCTATGTTCTCTATAGAGTCTATATTCTATGAACAACAAGACCAAAATAAACATCGGATTTAAAAGAGTCCCTGCCATAGATAAATGTTTCGCGATTCTGGAGCTATTCGCCCGCCTAAAAAAACCACTGGGTGTCAGTGAGATTGCCAAAAAGTTGGATTACAACAAAAGCACCGTGTTCAACATGGTTCATACGCTTAATGATCTGGGTGTTCTCGAAAAAGCCGGAGAGAATAAATTTCAGTTCGGCATGCAGATATACACTCTGGGCAAAGCCGCCGGTCGCAGTTCTGAGTTAATCAGTACGGTTCATCCTTATCTGGAAAAAATAAACCAAGAAACCAAATTGTCGGCGTTTCTGGGAATTCGTTCAGGCATGCGGGCCGTTATTATCGATAAGGCCGATACGGCGTTTGATATAAAATTATATTCCGAAATCGGCATGCGAATTCCTTTGCTCGCAGGAGCAGCGGGGAGAGTTTTACTTGCACAACTATCCGACGCGGAGGTGGCAGATATTTTATCAAAAAATAAATTGGAGAAGTTTACCCCCAACTCCTGTGTGAACAAAAACAAATTTAAAGAGATGGTAAAAAAGGCTCGCAGAGACGGCATTGCAATTGACATGGAGGAATATATAGAAGGCATCCGAGGTTTTGGGGTGCCCCTCAATATTAACAGAGCCAACACCCAAGTCGCCATTTGGGCGGTGGGTCTAAAAAGACAAATAACCGATGAGACCATTCCGCGCTATTCTGAGTACTTAAAAAAGATTGCCAAAGAAATTGAGATCCGGTTCACCGGAGGCTATTAAAAATATTGAAGACTGAATATTGATGATCTCGTAAAAAGCCCAAATTCGTCATGCCGGTTCCGGATCAAGTCCGGGATGACGGATCCGGCATCCAGTGGCATAACAATCTGAAAAAAAACTGGATTCCGGGTCAAGCCCGGAATGACAAAACAGCGGTATGTGTCGTTTTGTCAATTAAGACACAGTCTGTTTCGCCGGAATGACGCTTTGAAGGAATTTCAGACTTTTTACGAGCGTGTTTTGTATTTGGTGTTTAGTGTTCTAAGATGCTGATATGGCGTTATCTATTTCATGCGTCATATTTAACACCAAACACCAAACACGAAACACCAAATCCCGCAAGGCGGGAATTTATTCAATTCTATACCAAGGAGAGTTATCTGAAATGTCGGGTATAAACAAAGCATACTGGAATCCCTTTTTAGAAACCTTGCCGCGGGAAAAACTCATCCAAATCGAGCTGAAGAACTTTCGCAAATACCTGCAGTATGCCAAAGAAAATTGTGTTTTTTATCGGGATAGATACAAGGACATCGATCCGCAGGAAATCCGCTCAACCGAAGACGTCAGAAAACTGCCGCTGATCGATAAAAAGGATCTGCGTCTGGCCCAGGAGGGAAAGGGGGCCGGCATTTTCGGGGAGATTCTCGGGGTCCAGCAAGATGATGTGACTGATTTTCGTCAGACCTCCGGCACCACCGGACGGCCCGTGTATGTGGCCGAAAGTTATGAAAGCTGGCAATGGCGTGTGGAAGTCTGGTGCCACCTTTTGTGGATGGCGGGTTTCCGGGAAAACGATCACGTCTTCGTCCCCTTTGGCTACAATGTTTATGTCGCTTTTTGGGAGGGCCATTATGCGGCTGAAAAACTCGGTTGCATGGTAGTGCCCGGTGGCGCTCTGGATACCAAGGGGCGCATCAACAAAATGATGGAGGTTAAGGCCACCGGCTTGCTCAACACGCCCACCTACGGACTGCATATGGCAGAAACTGCCGCGGAAATGGGAATTTTACCCGCAGACATCGGCATAGAGCGGATGCTGTGTGCGGGCGAACCGCTGCCCCAGGCGACCCGCCAGAGGCTGGAGAAGATCTGGGGCGCAGAAGTGTATGATCATATCGGAGGGACGGAACCCTGCGCCTGGGCCGGGATGTGTCAGGCGCGCAAGGGTCTGCATATTATGGAACCATTTTTTCTGGTGGAAATCCTGGATATGGAAACCTATTCCCGTGAAGTCGATGAAGGCGAGTTGGGCGTAGCGGTGGTAACACCGTTGGGCAGGCATTCGTTTCCTTTGATCCGATTCAACACCAATGATATCGTCAGAAGAGGAAGCAATGGGTGTTCATGTGGGAGAACGTCGATGATGATTACCGAGGTTGCCGGACGAGCCGATGATTTGTGCAAAATACGAGGGGTGCTGTTCACCCCGGTTGCGGTAGAGGAGCTTTTGAGACGGGAATTTCCTGAAATCGGTGAATTTGAGCTGATTGTGGAATGCAAAGGTATAACAGATGAAATTACCTTAAAAGTCGAGTCCTGTGAAGAAATGAGCAGCGATGTGATGGCAGAGCTTAGCGCCAGGCTTTTCGAGCGGTTAAAGATAAAAACCAATCTGCGCTTTAATATCGACTGTGTAGATACGGGCGAATTGGAGCGCTATACGTTAAAATCCAAGAGATTTAAGGACTTGAGGAAAACAAAATGAACGCTGACCCATCCAATTTGAAAGAGATGAAGGCCACCATCGACCAGATCGAACAGCTGGTCCATAAACTCAAAACTTCAGGGGAGGGGATCCCGGTTGTGGAAAAAAATGCCCGGATTATCTTGAGCGTCATCAATGTTTTAAAGTTTGGCATTTCGGATCCTGCCGAAATACTGGATTGATCACCGACGTTTGGGTCATTTTGACACTAGAACCTATCTCAAAAAAGCATCTAAGCGCCCATGGCGGTGTTGCGGAACGGCTCAAAATGCTCACATACTATCGTGTATGCTCCGCTTTTGGGCCACTCCGCGCCTTGCCATGAACACTAATCTACATTTTTGAGATAGGTTCTAGAATTTAAGTTTTGTTTCGGATAATGAGGAGGTTATCAATGGGAGAAGTAAAAAAGATTCGAACAGCATGCCGAGGCTGCCATGGAGCCTGCGGTGTCATCGCCCAGGTCAAAGACGGCAAGGTAATTAAGGTGGAAGGGGATCCCAATTCCCCCATCAGTCGCGGTACGATGTGCACCAAGGGTCTGGCTGTCACGCAACTGGCCTACCATCCGGACCGGATTATCCATCCGATGAAGAAGGTCAACGGGAAATGGGAACAAATAACCTGGGATGAGGCACTGGATACGATAGCCACCAAGTTCCAGTCAGTGATCGACGAATACGGTCCGGAATACATCGTCGTCGGTCAGGGAACGGGGAGGGATTATGAGAGCCATCTGTACCGCTTTGCCAATCTGTTGGGCACCCCCAATGTCCTGACGGCCGGGCACATGTGCTATGTCTCCAGGGTCTCAACAAGTCTGATTACCTGCGGCAATCTGCCCGTGGTCGACTATGAGGGTGAGCCCAAGTGCATTGTAATGTGGGCGTGCAACCCCTTGTGGACGAATCCGGACGAGTACAAGGGCGAAAATTTTTATCGAGCCTTTAAAAAAGGAGCCAAGCTTATCAGCATCGATCCTCGCAAGT
>WOR8_10008915_pt1 | contig 16368 bp, 12 predicted proteins | sample DeeMarSeWOR38_10_FD_19890 | JGI IMG/M metagenome (IMG submission 19890) | reverse complement strand
ACAGCGATTATTTCAACGGAGTCCACCGTTGCAAACCTCCCTTTCTTGGGTGTGAATGGCTAACTCTGCAATAAAACTTAAGTTTATCTGCTTTAGGAAAACGCCCGTTATGTAGATGCCAACTCATTCGCAATTGCTGAGCCGACCACTGTCGGGTAATCTATTTGTGATTCCGAGAAGTTTTAAAACCATACCTGTTCTATACATTTGTTTAGAAAAGTTAATTCTCCAAAATGAGGGGTAGCCAAACTTGGGAATCGAGAACCTCAGCCGCATTTTCAATCCTAAACGAATCGCTATTATAGGTGCAAGCGACAGAGCCGATTCCATAGGCGCCAAAATCTTCAGCAACTTAACAGGATCTGGCTACAATGGCACGGTTTTTCCTGTAAACCCTTTTAGGCAGACAATTCATGGAATAACTGCTTTTCCCAGCATCAGCAAAATCCCCTGCAAAATCGACCTCGCAGTTATTGCTACGCCAGCGCACACAGTACCCCAGGTTGTCGAAGAATGCGGAAAGGGTGGAGTCGCTGGAGTCATAATAATCTCTGCCGGCTTAAAAGAAACATGCGAGGACGGTGCGAGCCTAGAGAGGCGGCTTCTAGAGCACCATAAAAAGTATGGCATTCGGATAATCGGACCTAACAGTTTTGGCGTGATTAGACCAAAAATCAACCTTTATGCCACTTTCGCAGATAAGCAGATTCGCCCTGGAAAAATCGCGTTTATCTCTCAAAGTGCCGCTCTTTGCGCATCGGCTTTAGACTGGGCTTCGGAAGCTCAGGTTGGATTCAGCGCTGTGGTTTCAACAGGCTCAATTCTTGACGTAGACTTTGGAGACTTGATTGATTATTTCGGGATTGACGCTCAGACAAAAAGCATCTTGCTCTACGTTGAGTCAATAAAGGACGGGCGAAAATTTATGAGTGCAGCCCGTTGTTTTGCCAGAAACAAGCCTATAATGCTGGTTAAGTCTGGGCGTTTCAAGGAAAGCAGTGAAGCCACACTTTCTCACAGCGGTTCTCTAGGCGGAAAAGACTCGGTTTACGAAGCCGCTTTTAGACGTGCAGGCATCGTTCGTGTTGAGACTATAAGTGACCTTTTTAACTGTGCCGAAGCTTTGGCAATGCAACCAAATCCAACTGATTCTGACTTAACCATAATTACTAACGCGGGAGGTCCAGCGATAATGGCTACTGATAAACTTGTCGCCAGGGGAGGGAGGCTCTCGCAGTTAGATAATGAAGTTGTTCAAGCCTTGAGGAGTGTATTGCCCTCTTACTGTGGTACAGTAAATCCCGTCGACGTTTACGAGGAGGCTAACCTCGGCAGGTTCAAGAGTGTAATAGAGATATGCCTAAGAAACCCCAAGAGTAACGGCTTCTTGGTTATATACACGCCTCAAGGCGCAACAAAACCCGTTGCTCTCGCAAAGATAATTGTGGATCTTGCAAAGCAAACCAATAAGCCCATTCTAACGGCTTTAATCGGCAAAGATTACCAGTGTCGAAAAGCACGTTGTTTTCTTCAATCAAAAGGTATTCCGTCGTTTGCGACTCCTGAAGAAGCTGTTTCAACCTTCATGTACATGTTCGACTACACTCGAAACTTGAGGTTTTTGTATACGACTCCTGAAGAACTGCCTGTGGAACAACCCAAATCATCTCTTCTAAAGGGGATTCTCAGACGAGCTTTTTGCGAGGGACGCAAAGTTCTCAATTTACCTGAGTCAATTTGTTTTTTGGCAGAATACACTATTCCAACTGTAAAAACTCTTGTGGCACGGAATCCCGAAGAAGCTAGCGCTTTATCTTCTGAACTGGGATATCCTGTAGTAATGAAAGCGCTGTCTCCTCAGGTTACGCACAAATCCAAAATCGGAGGCGTCTTGAGAGTTTGTTCTTCAACAGAAACCAAAACTTTCTTCAGAGAGATAATTACCAGAGTCAAGAACTTCAGCAAAACAGCTGAATTCCAAGGGGTTACCGTTCAGCCTATGATACGCGGAGGAGGATACGAACTGATTATAGGATCCAAAAAAGACCCGCAGTTTGGCTCAATAATCCTTTTCGGTACGGGTGGAACTGCTTCCGAATTATTTAAGGATGTGAGTATCGGTTTTCCTCCGCTTAATCAGATATTAGCAAGACAGCTCATTGAAGACACCGCAATTTACAAACATGCATCATCCATTGGGCATCCTTTAAATTTCAAGCTTGTCGAGAAAATTCTAGTGAAGTTTTCACAGCTTGTTGTAGATTTTCCAGAAATAAGTGAAATCGATATAAATCCGTTGATCGCTGACGAGAACAGCGTTGTGGCGGTTGACGCCCGAATAGTAATAGAGTGGGAGAGAATGATGCGCGAAGTTGCTGAGCACCAAGACACGAGTCTTATTGCAACTTACCCAAAGAAGTACGTCGGCAACAGGTATTTGAAAAACAAAACTAAAGTCTCTCTCCGACCCATAAAACCTGAAGACGAAGAACGTTTCAATGAGTTTATGAAGGCACTCTCTGTAGAAACCATGCGGTTCAGATTTTTCGAGATAATAAAAGAAATGTCCCATGACACGCTGACGCGCTATTGCAATCTGGATTACGATCGCGAAATCGCCGTAATAGCGGTACTTCAGGATGGTAACGAACCCATAATCGGGGCTGTCCGATTAATCATCGAACCTGGAGGAAAAAAAGGAGAATTCGCTGTAATAGTGGGTGATAAATGGCAAGGTCTTGGACTCGGATCCAAACTCATGGACCTACTTATTGAGATGGGAAAGGACATGCATGTGGACAAAATCTACGGCTACGTGAGTGCTAGCAACTACAAAATGCTTCATTTATGCAAGAAAAAAGGATTTAAGGCTGAAACCTTTGATGAAGAGACGATTAAAGCATCCTTGTTTCTGCAATAGTTATTTATCTTCTAAACTTCTGCAGTTTCCGCAACATCTCCTTGTCGCCTTCAGCATCTCCAGCACAGGTCGCGATTATGCCGTCAACGAGACCATCTAGTTTTGCAGCGGTTTCTTCAACTTTGTCCAGAGTCGAAGTGACTGGCCAACCAATCATCTTCACAGTCTCAGCATTTTTAGGGGTCCCCACTAGGAAATATGCGTAGACAGGTTTGTTTAGACGTTTGCACTCTTTGGCTACCTGCTCCAATGTTGGAAAGGATTTTTCTTCGAGCCTCATGAAGTAAATGAAATCCCACTCACCCCTAACCCGTTGAAGGGTTTCCTCGACAGATCGGCGAGCAGTGAGTAAGCAGCCTAACTTCAGGTTCTTTAGCTTCACGTTTGTGCGTAGGAAGTCGCGGGCTTCCTCTGAAGATTTCAGCATCTTTATGGGTTCGCCATACTTGGGCACGTCTCCCATGGTAATTGCCAACCCATCGACACCTATGGCGTCCGCGGCTAAAGCTAAACCTCCCACTTCAACTGGACCTTTATAGTGCAATATGAATATGGGCACAATTTCTTTTTCAGGATACTTTGACTTCAATACGCAGCTCACAACTGTGCCGCTGGGAGCAGGAAAGCCTGCGGCGCTGTCAGTAACGTTCCATCCGTCTACTAAATCTTTGATTTCTTCAGCAAGCTTCAGAAATTTGCGTGTTGGAACAAACTCGTTCAGTATTTTCATTGAGATATCATCTCGGCTAAAGGAATGATTGATTTGAGTTAAAAAATCTTTTGTATATCTAATTTCTTTCTGTTTCAAGGAAACGTAAATAAACTATGAGCCTGAAGTCCACTAGGGAGAACCATGAAGATCGCAGTTTCTGGGAAAGGCGGTGTCGGCAAGACAATAATCGCCGCGGGTCTCGCGCGGGGCTTCGCGGAGAGAGGGTTAAAAACTATTGCCATAGACGCGGATTCTTCGCCAAATCTCGCATTAACTTTAGGTTTGTCCGCCGAAGAAAACCGCAACATCGTACCAATCACCGAGAACAAGCAACTCGTGGAATCCAAAACCAGCACTGGATACTCGGGTGTTTTCCGTTTATCATTCACTGTAGACGATGTAGTCCGGGAATATTCTGTGAACACTCCTTTTGGAGTTAGCTTAATCGTCATGGGCACGGTGCAGTCTATGGGTTCCGGCTGTATGTGCGCTCCGAATGCTGTTGTCCGTGCGTTACTTCGTCACTTAATCGTTGAAAGGAATGAGGTGATAGTTCTCGATATGGAGGCAGGTGTTGAACACATTGGTAGGGGAACCGCGAGCCAGGTAGATGCGTTGCTGATTGTGGCGGATTCGAATCTAAAAGCCCTTGAAATTGCCAAGCATATACATGATCTTGCTAAAAACGCGGGTATGAAACAAATCTTTCTTGTCGGAAACAGGGTTATGAATGCGGCTCAAAAAGAAGCAATAAGCAATTTTGCGGAAAAGAACGGCTTGTCAATACTTGCTTTTGTGCCATTTGACTCGAGAATAATTGAGACAGAAATGCTTGGAGAGACCCCTCTTAAGCATAAGGAAATTGAAGCCGTGCAAACAATAGATAATATTTCTGACACTCTGGTTAAAGAATATCTAAATTAACGTATACCAGATATATAGGCGGAGGCTATTTGCGTGAAAACCGTTGTCATTATTGGTCGCGGAGGAACTGGAAAATCAAGCCTTACTGCTCTGATTACAAAGTGTTTAATCGAGGCTGGTCAATCTCCATTGTTGTTAGTGGATGCTGACCCAGATCAAAATCTTGCCGAAATGGTGGGAATTGACCTAATCGAGGCTGGGAAATCCACAATCTCTGAATTGCTTATAAAGACGTTCATAGAGCAAGGCGGAACAACAGTTGGGGTGCCACCAACTGAAAGAATCGAAAGCAAAATTTGGTCAAGTGGCTTGTTCGAAAGTAATGATTTTGATTTTCTAGCCCTCGGAACCAAGTGGGTTGAAGGCTGTTATTGCATGCCAAATTCCGCTCTGAAGAGTGCGCTGGGGGCTTTAACAAAGAATTACAAATTCGTGCTCATCGATTCTCCGGCGGGTCTTGAGCATCTGAATAGAAGAATTTCATCAAAAGTAAATGATATTTTTGACATCTTGGATCATTCAAAAAAATCCTTTGATCACGTCCAACGTGCATATCGCATAGCTAACGAGGTTAACATAGAATTCGATAATTTCTATCTTATAGGTGGCTACAGGTTTCCTGATAGACTCAGCGGTCAAGCAGAATCTTGTTTGGGATTCAAATATTTGGGAAAAATAATTTTTGATAAACTGTTAGATGAACATGTTCTTAATGGAAAGTCTTTGCTCGATTTACCTTTGGACAACACAGCCTACGTTTCTGTAAAGCGAATAATAAAAAAAGTGGGTTACATATAACAATTCCCGCTTTTCTTTTGCCTATACTTTTAGTTTTCAACCTTGGTTTATATACTTAATCAAGACTTTTTTGTTGCACATCGAGAAAAGTATAAAACTTAGTAACCGAAGTTTTTTCTAAAAACTTTATTGAGGCTTTCAATTTGTCCAACAAAAATGTGCGCTTAAAAGTAGGAGAATTGAAGACCAACATGGGTCTAATTAAGAACCTTGAATTGATGACTCATGGGAAGAACCTATGGGACCAACCCCATTCCCGTCAATGACGACTCTACGGGATTGGGATATGAAACTTCTCAGCCGCTATAAACCATTTTACACTCCAGTCTGCGACCTATGTTGCTTATGCACCTTTGGCAAATGCGATTTAACCGCTGGCAAGCGGGGGGCATGCGGTATAGATATGGCAGGTCAATCCTCTCGAATGGTTCTTTTAGCCGCCACAATTGGTGCAGCTACACATGCAGGGCACTCTCGTCATATGGTTGACCATTTGATCGAAAAATATGGACGCAGATATCCTTTGGATGTAGGGGGACTTAACATAAAAGTTGAAGCTCCTATAATTCGCCTTGTCTGCGGATTAAAACCAAAAACTTTAGGTGACCTTGAAGAAGTTTTAAATTACACTGAAAACCAAATCAGCAATGTGCTTTCGGTTGCCCATACGGGCATGGAAGGCAACAACTTGGACTTTGAATCAAAAGTTTTTCACGTTGGTATGATAGATCATGTAGGTATGGAAGTTGGAGATATAGCGCAGACTTCCGCTCTTGGTTTTCCGAAAGCTTCTCCGGAGACTCCTCTCGCAGATTTGGGTTTAGGCACTGTAGACTCAGGAAAACCAGTAATAATGTGCATCGGTCACAACGTTGTTCCTTCGGTAGGCATCATTGATTACATGACTGAACATCAATTGACAGACAAGCTTGAGGTTGTGGGACTATGTTGCACAGCGCATGAAATAACGCGATACTATGACCGCGGAAAAATTGTAGGCCCCCTCTCTTGGCAATTGCGTTTTATTAGAAGTGGTGTCGCTGATGTAGTTGTTTTGGATGAGCAGTGCGTGAGAAACGATGCCTTTGTTGAAGCTCAAAAAGTTAAGGCGCCAGTAATTGCGGCTTCTGAAAAGAATTGTATGGGTTTGCCAAATCGTACAAATGATACCGTAGATTCGATAGTAGACGATTTGGTCAGTGGAAAAACTCCTGGCGTTTTAATACTTGATCCTGAAAAAGTGGGCGAGGTCGCTGTTAGAGTAGCCATGAAAGTTGCGCCGTCGCGAAACAAGTTCAAAGGTCTACCGGAACCTGAAGAAATTGTTGATTTAGCCACGACTTGCAGACAATGCAATGAGTGCAGGAGAGCTTGTCCTCAAGATTTAAATGTTCTTGATGCTGTTGTTGCCGCATCTCAAGGATCGCTAGTTGAACTTGCAGATTTGTATGAGGCCTGTATTGGCTGTGGTCGTTGCGAGCAAGCATGTCCAGTGGATATACCAATTCATAGCTTGATACTTAAAGCTGGCGAAAAGACGATGAGAGAGGAAACTTACAACTGCAGAACTGGACGAGGTGCAATACAAGACGTGGAAATCAGAAATGTTGGCGCTCCAATAGTGCTTGGTGAAATTCCAGGAGTGGTGGCGGTTGTTGGTTGCTCTAATTATCCAAAAGGCGGTTTGGATGTTGCAGATATATGTATTGAATTTGCAAAAAGGCGTTATATTGTTGTAACTTCTGGCTGCGCCGCCATGTCAGCTGGAATGTACAGAAATGCAGAAGGGAAAACTCCCTATGAATCTTTTACTGGAGAGTTTGCAGCTGGTGGCATTGTTAACGTCGGTTCGTGCGTAGCAAATTCACACATAGCTGGCGCAGCAATAAAAATTGCTAATATATTCGCCAAGCGGAATCTAAGGGGTAACTACGAAGAAATCGCGGATTATATATATAATCGAGTTGGCGCTGTTGGTCTAGCGTGGGGGGCTTATTCTCAAAAGGCGGCGGCTATTGCCGCGGGATTCTGGAGATTAGGCATTCCAGTCATAGTTGGTCCTCATGGTAGCAAGTATCGTCGTATGCTTTTAGGAAGAGCGGATAGGAATGAAGACTGGTATGTATATGACGCTAGGACGGGTGACAATGTATACGTCGGGCCTACGCCTGAACATCTATTTCAAACAGTTGAAACTAAAGAAGAAGCCATGGTTGCAATAGCTAAACTCTGTATGAGACCAAACGACACATGGAAGGGTAGAGCTGGAAAACTCACCAACTATATTGATTTGCACAAACGGTTGTACGGGACAATGCCTAGCGACATCCACTTGTTTGTAAGAACCTCGGCAGATGTGCCAATAACCATGAAGGACGAACTAATCAAGGTACTTGAAGAAAAAAACTGGAAAGAAACGGTGATTCCTGACCCGACGCTTCTCCATAGGATGATCAGGAAAAAGAAGGTGTGAAAAAGAATTGGCTTCAGAGATGGAAAAAACCGAACTGGAAAACAGAGAGGTTACGATAGTAATTGATGGGGCCGAAGTAAAAGCCCGAGAAGGGACTTCTGTTTTAGTCGCAGCAAGAGAGATTGGTATTGAAATTCCTACGCTTTGTTATAATGATGTTCTATCACCTTTTGGTGCATGTCGCTTGTGCTCTGTGGAAATAACAAATGCACATGGAAAGAAAAGGATTGTAACCTCTTGCAACTATCCGGTCAAAGAAGGACTGGTGATTGATACACAATCTGCAAAAGTCTTAAACGTGCGCAGAAGCCTTCTAGAGTTACTGCTATCGCGATGCCCAAAAGTAACTAGATTGAAAAACTTGGCTCAAATGTACGGCATCGAAAAACCAACTTTGTGGGTAGAAGACGAAGAAGAGGATTGTATACTCTGTGGTTTGTGTACGCGTGTCTGTAGCGAACTAATTGGGGTTTCGGCTATCAATTTTGCTAAGCGAGGTGTTGAGCGGGAAGTGACTGCGCCCTATCAGGATTTCTCAAATGATTGCATTGGTTGCGGAGGCTGTGCCATGGTCTGTCCAACTGGGTCAAAAAAGATCCGGATACACACTTACGCAAGTGTTAGCCACTTAAAAGGAACAAGAGATGAAAACCTAGGCGTCTGTAGAGATGTTTTTTCAGCGAAAAGCTCTATCGAGGGACAAGACGGCGGGGTGGTTACCGCTTTGCTGCTTTCCGGGTTCGAGAGGGGTTTGTTTGATGCTGCCATTGTAGTCCAGCGGAAGGAGGGCTACTCGGCTGAGGCAGTAATCGCTGAGAATGCGGATGAAATAACGAAAGCAAAGGGGACAAAATATCTGAGGATTAGTATAACACCAAAGTTAATGGAATTAATAGAAAAGGGGAAAAGAAAGATTGCCGTTGTTGGTGTCCCCTGTCAAGCTCGAGCTGCAAGAAAGATACAACAAACTTTGCAAAATGACTTTCCAGATTTAGAAATTACTATTATTGGATTGTTCTGCTATGAAGCTTTCGATTACGAAAAGCTTAAGGAAGAAACAAAAAGGTTGTTAGATGTTGATTTAGATAAAGCAGAGAAAACCCAAATACAAAAAGGAAAATTCATTGTGCAGATAGGCGGACAAGAAAAAGCTTGTCGAGTGAAAGAGCTTGATGACGCTATCGAAAAAGGCTGTCCATTCTGCAGCGATTTTACTGCTTTGTTTGCTGACGTTTCTGTTGGCTCTGTTGGAAGCGAAAGTGGCTTTTCAACAGTTTTAGTTCGGTCAGAGAGGGGAGGGAAACTCTGCGAAAAACTTGAAATCATCCGCGGATCTGTTCAAAAGGAAGCTGTCGCAAAACTTTCCAATTTCAAGAAAATCCGTGCGCGGAAGAATTTTGAACCACTATTGGCAGGCATACGTGCGGTTCGCATAGCCAAAAAGGTGGTGGAGTAAAGATGAGCAATGAGAAGATGGAACAACTAGAGATAATTGACAAGATTATTGACAAATACCTGGGTAAAGAAGGCGTTTTAATACAGTTGTTGCTGGATATTCAGCGGGAGATCTACTGGATTCCCAAAGAAGCAATAAACAGAATAGCAGAGAGGCTTAAAATTCCAATTAGCGAGGTATACAGGGTTGCGAGTTTTTACACTGCTCTGAGCCTTAAGCCCAGGGGTAAACATCTTGTTCGGGTTTGTGCGGGAACTGCTTGCTATGTACGTGGTGGGCAGAGAATTTTAGATAAAGCCGAATCAGTCCTTGACATAGAAGTTGGCGAGACCACTAGCGACGCTAAGTTTACGTTAGAAACAGTAAACTGTCTAGGGTGTTGTGCGTTGGGTCCCGTCGTTGAAATAGATGGAAAATACTATGGAACTCCTGCGCCCAAAAATATTGAAGAACTTATTGAGCGAAAAAGGAAGGAATAGTTATGCGTAAGCTTAATTCACCATCCGATCTGGCGAAATTTAGAAAGGCCATACTTGCTAAGAAAGACCCGAATAGACTAACTATAGCAGTTTGCATCAGCACAGGATGTGATGCTCTAGGCGCTAGTGAAGTTCTAGAGGCACTTGAAGAGGAAATCAAAAAACAAGGCTTGGAAGGAAAAGTAGATATTAAAAAGACTGGCTGCTTGGGTTTTTGCGAACAAGGTCCGAGAATCGTTATTTATCCTCAAGAGGTCTATTATTATAAAGTACAAGTAGCTGATGTTCCACAGATCGTTTCGCAAACTTTGATTAGGAAAGAAATAATTGATCATCTTCTCTACACTGACTCTAGAACTGGCAAAACTATATCGAAACTATCTGAAGTACCATTCTATAAATATCAAAATCGACTGCTTTTAGAAAACAACGCCAAGGTAGATCCAAAAAAGATAGAGGATTACATTGCTCTAGGTGGCTACAAGGCACTAGCTAAAGCTCTTGATAGTATGACTTCTGAACAAGTTCTTCAGGAAGTTAAAAAGTCGAAACTCCGCGGTCGCGGTGGAGGGGGATTCCCCACTGGACGTAAGTGGGAATCAACTCGTGATGCGCCAGGTGATCCGAAATATGTCATAGTCAACTGTGATGAAGGTGATCCTGGAGCTTTCATGAATCGAGCCTTGATGGAAGGAAATCCACACAGTATTCTTGAAGGTTTGATAATTGCTGCATATGCAATAGGGTCACATGAGGGATTCATCTACGTTCGGCAAGAATATCCTCTGGCTGTAGAAAATATGCAACTTGCTATTGCCCAGGCTGAATCCCTTGGATTCTTAGGTAAAAACATCCTTGGGTCGGGCTTCAATTTTAACGTTAAGATCCATCGAGGCGCTGGCGCTTTTGTGTCAGGTGAATCGAGTGCTCTGATGAGTGCAATCGAAGGAAAAGTAGGAGAGCCTCGACCCAAATATGTTCATACCTCAGAAAAGGGAATATGGGAAAAACCAAGTGCACTGAACAATGTTGAAACTTTCGCAAACATCCCTTATATAATTAACAAGGGATCAGAATGGTTCCAATCTATTGGGACAGAAAACAGCAAAGGCACCAAGATTTTTGCCCTAGCTGGGAAGGTAAATAATACCGGCCTAGTCGAAGTTCCAATGGGAATTACTTTACGAGACATAATCTTCAAAATAGGAGGAGGAATACAAAACAACAGAAAGTTCAAAGGAGTTCAAACTGGCGGTCCCTCTGGCGGAGTTATTCCAGTACAACATCTTGATTCTCCTATAGACTTCGACAAACTAACCGACTTGGGTTCAATGATGGGGTCCGGAGGAATGATCGTAATGGATTCTGACACCTGCATGGTGGATGTAGCCCGCTACTTCGTAAATTTTCTCTGCGACGAATCTTGCGGCAAATGTGTACCCTGTCGAGAAGGACTGAAACAGGCACGTAATATACTAAACAACATAGTTTCCGGAAAAGGAAAAAGTGCCGACATCCATACTCTTCAGCAACTAGCTGAGACTCTTAGTACTGCCTCTCTCTGTGCTTTGGGACAAACAGCGGCTAATCCTATGTTGACCACACTTCGCTACTTCAAAGATGAATACATTGCTCACATAGAAGAAAAGAGATGCGCTGCATTAGTTTGCAAAGAATTGTTGGACTTTTATATTAATCCAGAGAAATGTTCAGGATGTCAGCTTTGCGCTAGAAGCTGCGAAGATCAAGCTATAGAGGGAGAAATAGACAAGATTCATGTCATTGACCAGAGCAAATGCACCAAATGTGGAAGTTGCTTTGATATTTGTCCACCTGAATATGCCGCAGTGCAAAAAACGTCAGGAGAGGTTTTGCCTGACGTGGTTCCAGAAGGACAAAGATGGATGAAACGACCATGGCACCCAGCTGAAGTTCCTGGACCCAAAAAAGCAAAGGTAATGGCTAATCCCGACGTAGCGATTTCGATTATTAAGAGTGCTTCGCATCCGATTCTAGTCGTTGGCTCCGGTGTCGTTGAAATTGAGTGGGAAGGAAGGAAACTGATTGAATACTTGATTGATTTTGTATGTAAATCTGGAATTCCAGTTGTTGCGACAGCTAGTATAGTTAGAGAGTTCATCGAGAGGAACTACAAGCCTGCTGCTTCGATGTCGGCAACGGAGCTGGGAAGTAGATTAGTCGACCCAGAATGGAAAGGAATCGACGGTAAGGGTCAGCATGATATGGTGCTATTTATAGGGCTTCATTACTACATGGGGATTGAGCTTGTTTCAGGGTTGAAGCATTTCGCCCCCAAACTTATGACTATCACTTTGGATAACATGTATAATCCACACGCAAGTTGGTCTTTCCCAAACGCAAGCGTTAAAGAGTTGATTAACAATTTCACTGTCATGATATCAAAATCTTCGGAAGGAGAACCATAGAAGTGTCAATGTTTGAAGATATACCTGTCGATGTTGGCATCATTTACGAAGGGGAACGTATCCGCAGAAAGGACATGCAAGTAGAACTCGGTGGGCCATCACTTAAAGAAAAATTTGAACTAGCAAAAGTTAAACCCATGAACGAAGTTGAAGACGGGAAAATAGCAATAATTGGTCCCGACATTAAAGATATGGAAGAAGGAAAAGCATACCCCTTAGGAATCTTGGTTGAAGCCGCTGGCTCTGCGCTTGAAGAGGCACTTGAAGGCGTAGTCGAAAGACGGATACACGGTTATCTGAACTTCATTGAAGGTTTCATGCACCTTAACCAGCGCTACGACATCTGGATAAGACTAGGTAAGAAGGCATTCCAGAAAGGACTGAACTCTTTCACGTACATTGGCAAAGTGCTTTACAAGCTTTTCAAGAGCGAACTGCCGATAATCGAGAAAGTTCAAATAACCTTCATAACTGACCCTGCAAAAATAAATGAGCTTTATTCTGAAGCCTTGCAAATCTACGAAGCCCGAGATGCGAGGGCAAGAGGACTAAAAGACGAAGAAGTCGATAAATTTTATGGATGTGTTCTGTGCCAGTCATTTGCTCCAAGCCACGTATGCGTTATCACGCCACAACGCTACTCTAACTGCGGTGCCATAAGCTGGTTTGACGGACGTGCCTCAGCGCAAATTGATCCAAAAGGACCAGTTTTCGCTATCGAAAGAGGTGAATTGGTGGACGCGGAGAAAGGTGAGTTTTCAGGCGTGAATGAAGCGGTCAAGAAGCGCACGCTGGGAGATGTCGAACAAGTCTGGTTGTACACGGCTTTTGACCACCCTCACACTTCATGCGGATGCTTCGAAGCTGTTGCTTTCTACATTCCTGAAGTAGAAGGTTTTGGCATCGTCAACAGAAGCTTTAACGGTGTCGCAGTTAACGGTCTGCCCTTCTCAACTCTTGCTGACTCCACTGCGGGCGGACGGCAAATAGACGGTTTCCACGGAATATCTATTGAGTACATGCGCTCAAAGAAGTTCCTTGCATCTGACGATGGATGGAACCGCGTGGTCTGGTTGCCAAAAGAAGTTAAGGAACGTGTAAAGGAATTCATTCCCGCAGACGTTGTCGACAAGATAGCTACTGAAGAAGACGCGCAGAACATTGAAGCTTTGAAGGCATTTCTGAAGGAGAAAAAACACCCTGTTGTTACACGGTGGACGCTGGCGGCTTCAAGATAATCCTGAAGGACGCGAAAATATACGCCAAGAAAGTCATTATCCGTTCGATGAAAGACGAGAAAAAGAGCTAAAGGGTGAACCCTGTTGGCTGAAAAAAAGAAAAAGGATGAAGACCGCGGAATAAACTTCAGCTCTGACCTGCTGGACCTTCTTGCAAAGTTTCAGGAGATTGAGTTGCAAGACTTCGAGATGGAAGTAGCCAACTTAGAGCTATGGCTTGAGTCTGGCGCCTTGCCCAAGCAATTCACGCCCCAGCTGAAAGCTGCTCCTAGTCTGAGGGGTAGACCTGCCGAGTTGCTGAAGACGCAGTTTATGGCTCCAATCGAGACTTATCCAGGTAAAATTGTTGAGGTTAAGCTTGGTGCTACTAAAGGCGAAGGAGGGTCACGTGGGCGGTCAGTGGTAATCGGCGGCGCGACTTCTCCAGCTTTCTACACGTTTGAACGTCCTGTTGTGCATCCTCCAGTTGTTACTCTTGACGTTTTTGACATGGAGCTTCCTTTGTCAAAGGCTGTTAAGATGCATGTTAAAGATGTTATCGGCGATCCTGCGGCTTGGGCAAAGCTTGCAGTTGAAAAATTCGGCGCGGATATGGTTACAGTTCATCTCATTAGCATTGACCCGTTGCTAAAAGATGCTACGCCGAAGGATGCTGTTAAGACGGTTGAGGAGATTCTGCAGGCTGTAGATGTGCCGTTGGTGATTGGTGGTTGTGGTGACCCAGTTAAGGACACGGCTGTTTTCGCTGAAATAACTGAGACTTTTGCTGGTGAACGTTTTCTGATAAGTTCCTTAACGCAGGACATGGACGTTGAGCGTTGCGCCAAATTCGTTAAGAAGAACGGTCATGTGGCTCTGTCTTTCACTCCTATGGATTTGAATCTGGCTCGTGAGCTTAATAGGCGATTATATGATTATCTGGGTAAAGAAGACATAATCATGGACTTGACGACTGCCGCACTTGGTTATGGATTGGACTACGCTTTTACCAACATGGAACGGGCACGACTTGCGGGATTGATGGGTGACGAGGAGCTTGCGCATCCTATGTCTTCTGGTACAACAAATGCTTGGGCTGCGCGGGAAGCGTGGCTTAAGATGGCGCCTGAATGGGAGCCTCGTGAGCTTAGAGGTCCACTATGGGAAGTTACAACTGCGTTTACGCTTTTGCTTGCTGGCGTGGACTTATTTATGATGATGCATCCTGCTGCAGTGAAGACTTTGAAAGAGATTACTGCACAACTGATAAGCGGAAAGAAAGCTGATGCTTCCAAGTTCGCTGACTGGGTTTCCGTGAAACCATAATAGAGCTGTGAAAGTGTATGAGTGAAAAAAAGAAAGGCAAAGCTGGAATAAAGGAACTAAGCCCTATAGACGTTTACAAGCTTCTTCCAAAAACTAACTGCAAAGAATGTGGTGAAGAAAACTGCATGGCGTTCGCCACGAAAATCGTTAACCGCGAAGTAAATGTTGACCAGTGTACTCCGTTGCTGAAAAAGGAAAACACGAAAGCTTACGGTGAACTGAAGGAAATGTTGAAACCTCCAGTTAAAGAAGTAATCGTTGGCGTGGGCGAAAAGGCGGTTAAGCTTGGTGGAAAACTTGTTATGTACCGTCACGAGTTTACGTATTTCAATCCAACGGCTCTTGCGATTGACGTTACGGATGAGCTGACTGAAGAAGAGTTGTTGAGCCGAATTAGGAAGACTGAGCAATTTAGCTACGAGTACATCGGTTACACGCTTAGACTGGACATGATTGCTATTCGCTCCACGTCGGGTGAACCTGAAAAGTTCAAGGCTGCTGTTAAGAAAGTTGTAGAGAAAACTGATTTGCCCTTTGCTTTATGCGGCTACGGTGGAGAACTGGAAGGATATGGCGGAGCTTGCGTTGATGTATGGCTGTCCGCTTGTGGTTTCTGCTCCTAACGATTTGAATGGATTGGTGTCTTTGACTAAGACGTTGCTGGCTTATGGTGTTCAAGATTTAGTTTTGGATCCTGGCACTTTCGCGAATGAGGGTTTGGCTGATACGTTGAACAACTTTACGATGTTGCGTAGGGCTGCGTGCAAGAGTGGCGAGGAACTTGCTGGTTTTCCGTTGATGGGTGTTCCTATGACTGTCTGGATGGACAAGGGTGAAGTTGCGGATGAAGTTATGAAGTGGCGTGAAGCTCACTTGGCAGCTATGCTGATCGTTCGTTTCGCGGATGTTCTTGTCATGCACGGTGATGACGGTTGGTCGCTTCTTCCGAATGCGGTGTTACGGCAGAACATTTACACTGATCCACGTAAGCCTGTTGCCGTGGAGCCTGGCTTGAAAGAATTCGGTTCTCCAGATGAGAATTCTCCTGTGTTGTTCACTACAAATTTTGCTTTGACGTATTACACTGTGGCATCAGACATCGAGAACTCGAAGACTAAAGCTTACTTGATTGTGGTGGAAACTGAAGGTTCAGCAGTGGACAGTGGTGTTGCGGGGCGAAAGCTGACAGCTGAAAAAGTGGCAGATGCCATAAAAGAAACAGGTATAGAGAACAAGGTTAAGCACAGGAAAATCATCATTCCAGGCAAAGCGTCGAGAATTAGCGGGGAAATCGAAGAGCTCAGCGGCTGGAAAGTCCATGTGGGGCCACGTGACTCCTCAGAGATTCCCAAATACATAATCGACAAGTGGCAACCCTGATTTTCTCACTTTATTCCTTCTTTTTTGTTTGGTCTTTTATTTCTGAATAGAGCCGTTGCTAGGCAGCAAACATTCTGGTTAGCCACTGCTATGCCTGGAACAATCTACACGCCCTCATTCAAAAGAGAGGAGTCTTCATGGTTTTGTAACGAAGAATTGCTGAATGTTGATGTTAAACTGAGTGTTTGATTTTGAACCTGTTTGCTTGTTTTTGGCGGGTTCCAATTTAAAAAAAA